>Ga0065165_1001898_pt1 | contig 20065 bp, 15 predicted proteins | sample AraplaMF_Cvi_mMF_FD_63813 | JGI IMG/M metagenome (GOLD analysis project Ga0065165, IMG submission 63813) | Arabidopsis root microbial communities from the University of North Carolina, USA - plate scrape MF_Cvi_mMF (version 2) (version 3) | ecosystem: Host-associated > Plants > Roots >...
GGTCGAGCTTGCGGGTTCCGATCGCCTGGATGCTGATCGGCACCGACTGGATGTTCTCGTCGCGCTTCTGCGCCGTGACGACGATCTCGTCGCGATCGGCGGGCAGATCGGAGGGCGTCGTCTGCGTCTCCTCGGTCTGCGCCATGGCTGGGAGAGTGAGGGCCGTCGAAGCGAGCAGCCCGGAAATCACGACACGGCGCACAGAGTGAATCATCGCGGCCCCCAGCGTAACAACAATGTCACGCGAGACTGTGCTGCGATGCGGAAGCCGTCAATCGCTGCGCAGGCGCGGATGTGCGATCTTCCTGGAGCGTGACGTTTCTGCAACGTTACGATTGGCGGACGTCGTCGCGGCGCGCCGCATTCGTCCTGCATCCGGGCTGGAAGGTCACACTAGGGTCACACTATCCGCACGTTCGGCGGCCTGCTTATTCTTGTGATATCTCAAGTAATTGCCGACAATCCAGCTTGGGAAGCCAAGCAGGCGAAATCCTACATTGCAAGCGTCGATAGCGCCTAGGCCGGTGCCGCGGGATAGCTCTCGGTCACGGGGCCGAGCGCGGCGATCAACGAGTCCAGATGCGGTTCGAACGGCCGCCAGGCGCGGTCGCCGCCGGTGAAGATCGGCTGGCGGACCTGCTCGGAGCTGGCGGTGCGCACCGCGCGCTCGGTCTCGTGGAAAGCGAGGCAGCCAGGCTCGAACGCGACGCCGCAGGCATCGAGCAGCCGCCGGACCTCGGCCTCGGTATCGGCGACCAGCGCCTCGTGGATCACCCGTTGCACGCGGCCCGGCTGGACGCGGTCGAGATGCGCCATCAGCCGCACATAGTCGCGATAATAGCGCCCCATGTCGTCGAGCGCGTAGCTGAACGCCTGGCCGCGCGCGAAATGCTGTTTGAAGTTGGAGAAGCAGCAGGCGCGGGGCTCGCGGCGCGCGTCGATGATCGTGGCATTGGGCAGGATCAGGCGGATCAACACGACGTGGGCCCAATTGTTCGGGAGCTTGTCGACGAACAGGGGCCGGTCGGTGCGGCGCTGGACCGCGGTGCGGCGGAGATAGTCCTCGCCGAGTTCGCGGGCGCGCTCGGCGGTCAGCCCGGTCAGGCCGTGTGGATAGTTCGGGATCTTCCGCGCGAGGGCGGGGAGGTCGGGAAGCTCGGTCGTCCCCTCGATCGCGCTGTGGCTGGCCAGAATCTGCTCGACCAGGGTCGAGCCCGCGCGCGGCATGCCGAGGATGAAGATCGGATCGCGCGCGTCGCTGCCCCAGCCGGCGCGCTCGGCGAAGAAATCGGGGGTGGCGAGGGCGATGCAATCGTCGACGAAGCGCTCGGTCTCGTCGGCGTCATAGACCAGTTGCGACCGGCGAAGCGCGTTGCCCGCGGCATAATGCGCGAAGGCGGGCTCGGGATCGCGGCGATCCTCGAAGGCCTTGCCCAAGGCGAAATCGAGGTGGAAGCGGTCCTCGTCGCCGATCCCGGGCTCGGCCTGCGCGGTCTGCATCGCGGCGATGTCGGCATCGTCGAAGCGCACCGTCTTGAGGTTGGCGAGGCTCCACCACGCCTCGCCGAGCGTCGGCGTGAGCGCGAGCGCCTTGCGATAGGCGGCGACGCCGTCCGCCTGGCGCCCGACGGTCTTGAGCATATGGCCATAGCTCATCCACAGCTTGGGCTGCGCAGGCGCCTCGGCGAGCACGCGTTCGTACAGCGTGATCGCCTCCTCGAACGCGCCGAGCCGGCCGAGCGTCGCGGCCTTGAGATTGGCGTGGCCGGGATGATCGGGCTCGGCCGCGAGCAGCCGGTCGAGTTCCGCCAGCGCCTCGCCCGCGCGGTTCTGGCGATAGAGCACCAGCGCGAGATTGGCGCGCGCGGCGGTGAAGGCGGGCGCGATCTCGACCGCGCGGCGCAACAGGCTCTCGGCATCCTTCAGCCGCCCGATCCGCCCGGCCAGCTCGGCGAGCATGCGGATCGCGCGGGCGTCGAACGGATCGCGCTTGAGATAGATCTTCAGCCCGCGCTCAGCCTCGGGCAGGCGATTGTCGTGCAGCGCGAGCGCGGCGTCCATCAGATCGGGGGGGAAGCGCGTCGCGAGCATCGCGCGATGTGACCACGCGCCCGCCCCGCGATCAAGCGGGAAGGCGCGACGGCAATCAACGCATAGCATCGCGCGCGGCGCCGTGTATGCTGCCGTTCTGGCTTAACCGACAGGGGATCGGTCATGGACGAACTGGCGTCGTTGTTCGCACTCTTCTTCGGATTTTCCCAGACGGTGACGGACCGCTGCCCCGAAGGCGGCGGCAACTGCTAGGTCGTTACACGCGAACCGCACCCGCCGACACGAGGGCGATCGACGAAGCGCAATATCCGCAGGAACAGGATGACCGATGCTGATCCTAGCTATCGCCCTGCAGCTCGCCGATCGCGACGCCAAGCCGTTCCCCGAGCAGGTGCCGGGCCTGATGCAAGCGTGCCTGGACGACGCCGTGGCGGCCGGGGACGTCGCCGACACGGAAGACAGCCATAAATATATCTGCGCAGGCGACGCGGCTGCGCGGCTCTGGGCCTTTCTGGAGCGCGCGGGGATTCGGTCGTACGAGCAGGACACCCCCGAGGGCCGCTGGCTCAGTCGCGAGTTTCCGCTTGGCGGCTGCTTCAAGCGGACCCGCATGCCCGATGGCAGGCGGGCGAGCAGTGGACTATCGTGCACGATCTGGGTGCCGCGTCCGGCTGCCGACACGGCCGCGCCAAAGCCCTGACGAACCCGGCGTGCGCCGACAGCGCGCTTTCCTGCGTTGAGGACCCGGTGGCCGAGTCTATCCAGCGGCCGCGTTTCATGGCTCACTTTCCGCGAAGGGGGAATGCTTGCACAGCGACCAGGACAGCGTGACCGATAGTGGACCGGCCGCACGCCGCGTGCTTGGCTTCTGGCCGGCGCTGGCGCTGGTGGTCGGCAACATGATCGGATCGGGCATCTATCTGCTGCCCGCGACGCTCGCGCCGCTCGGCGCCAATGCGCTGATCGGCTGGGGCGTGACGATCCTGGGGGCGATGGCGCTGGCCTTCGTCTTTGCGCGGCTCGCGGCGAAGATACCTTGCGCGGGCGGGCCTTATGCCTTTGCCGATGCCGCCTTCGGCCCGGCGGTCGGGTTCGCAGTGGCGTGGAGCTACTGGATCCTGATCTGGGCGGGCAACGGCGCGGTATCGATCGCCGTGGTCAGCGCGCTGAGCGTGCCGTTCCCGGCGCTGGCGAGCGGCGCACCGGCCTTCGTCACCGCGCTGGTGCTGATCTGGGGGCTGGTTGCCGTCAACATCCGCGGCGTCGCGCTGGCGGGCCGGATCCAGCTGGTCACGGCGGTGGTCAAGCTTGCGCCGCTCGTCGCGGTGATCCTTGTCGTGTTGTGGCTGCTGGCGCGCGACGGCGGCGCGGCGATCGTCGACAATCCGCCGGTGCCGCTCGGCGCCGGGGCGGTGGCCGGCGCGGTGGCGCTGACCTTCTGGGGATTCCTCGGCGTTGAATCGGCGACGGTGCCCGCCGACAAGGTGCGCGACGCGGCGCGGACGGTGCCGCTGGTGACGTTGCTCGGCACGGCGCTGACCGGCGCGGTCTATGTCCTCGTCGCCGGCGGGATCACGCTGATGATGCCCGCGGGCGAGGTCGCCGCGTCGCATTCGCCACTGGCCGCGTTCCTCGGCACCTGGTGGGGCGGGGGCGCGGCGCAGATCGTAGCGGTGTTCGCGGCGATCAGCGCGCTCGGCACGCTCAACGGCTTCATCCTGCTGCAGGGCGAGATGCCCTGGGCGATGGCCCGCGGCGGCGTGTTCCCCGCCTGGTTCGGCAAGGAGAGCCGCCACGGCACCCCGGCGCGCGCGCATATCGTCTCGGGCGTGCTGGTGACGATCGTGATGGCGCTCAACTTCACCGGCTCGACCGGCGCGCTGTTCGCCGACATCGCGACGATCAGCCTAGCCGCGGGCATGCTGGCCTATTTCGTCAGCGCGCTGGCGGCGATCAGGCTGCTGTCGGGCGACCGGGCGGTGGTCTTCGCGGCGGTGATCGCTGCCGGGTTCGTGCTGTGGATGATCTACGGCCTCGGCCTGCGCGCGAACCTGTGGGGACTCGGGCTGCTCGCCTTGGGGCTGCCGGTGTTCCTGTGGGTGCGGCTCAGATCGGCAGCAACCGCCTGACCAGCGAGCGATCGCGCAGGATCTCGTGTGCGGCATTGTGCCCCGGGGCACCGGTGACCCCGCCGCCCGGATGGGTGCCCGCGCCGCACATGTAGAGCCCCGATATCGGCGCGCGATAGTCGCCATGGCCGAGCACCGGCCGCGCCGCCCAGAGCTGATCGAGCGACATGTGCCCGTGCATGATGTCGCCGCCGATCAGCCCGAACTTGCGCTCGAGATCGAGCGGGCTGTGGATCTGGCGCGCGATGATCGACGCCTTGAAGTTGGGCGCGTGTTTGGTGACCGTATCGACGATATGGTCCGCGGCGGCTTCGCGCTCGTCGTCCCAGCTCCGCCCGTCGGGCAGCACCGGCGCGAATTGCTGGCAGAACAGGCTGGCGATGTGCATCCCCGGCGGGGCGAGGCTGTCGTCGACCGAGGTGGGGAGCTTCATCTCGACGATCGGTTCGTCGGACCAACCCTTGGCCTTCGCGCTGGTGAACGCGTCGTCCATGTAATCGAGCGTAGGCGAGATGATGATCCCGGCGGTATGGTGCTCGGCCTTTTCCTTGCCGGGGAGCACGGTGAAGTCGGGGAGCTCGGAGAGCGCCAGGTTCATCCGGAAGGTGCCCGATCCCGCCTTGAAATTGTCCATCCGCCGGGCGAATTCGGGGGTCATGTCGGCGCGGTCGACGAGCTGGCGGTAGAGCAGGGCCGGGCCGACATTGGCCGCGACGATTCCCGCGGCGATCTCCTCGCCCGATTCGAGCCGCACCCCGGCGACCCTCTTGCCGTCGACCAGCACCCGCGCCACCGGCGCCTCGAGGCTGATCTCGACTCCCGCCTCCACGCACGCCTCGGCCATATACTGGGTGATCGCGCCCATCCCGCCGACGCTGTGGCCCCACATGCCCTTGTTGCCGTTGATCTCGCCAAAGACGTGGTGGAGCAGGACATAGGCGCTGCCCGGCGTGTCGGGGCTGGCATAATTGCCGACCACTGCGTCGAAGCCGAACGCGGCCTGGATGTACGGATTCTCGTACCAGCTGTTCAGGAAATCGCGCGCCGACTTGACGAACAGGTCCATCACGTCGCGTTGCGCTTCCAGGTCCATGCCGGCGAGCCTTTTGCCCTGCACCGCGGCGGCGAGCAGCGCGCGAATGCCGCCGCCGGCATTGGGCGGGGTCTTGAGCGCCATGTCGCGCAGCACCTCGGCGACGCGCTCCAGCGCTTCCTCGTATTTGGGGAAGGTCTCGGCGTCCTTCTGGCTGAAGCGGGCGAACTCGGCCTGGGTCCGCGCGGTGCCGCCGCCCAATTTGAGATAACCGTCCTCGTGCGGGAAGAAGTTGCTGATCGTCCGCTCGATGATCCGCCAGCCGCGCTCGTGCAGCTTCATGTCCCGGATCACCTTGGGGCGGAGCAGGCTGACCGTGTAGCTCGCGGTCGAATTGCGGAAGCCGGGGTGGAATTCCTCGGTCACCGCGGCACCGCCGACCACGTCGCGCCGCTCGAGCACGCGGACCTTGAGGCCGGCGCGGGCGAGATAGAAGGCGCAGACCAGGCCGTTATGCCCGCCGCCGATGACCAGTGCGTCGTAGCGCTTCATTTTGTATTCCCCCCCATCCAACCGTTCGTGCTGAGCTTGTCGAAGCATCGTTCTTCTCGTCGCGGGAGAAAGAAGAACGGCCCTTCGACAAGCTCAGGGCGAACGGATTGGTGTCGTTGCATCAAACGCCGTGCGGCCGCCGCGACCAGCCCGGGGCCGGCGCGCGGTGCTGCCTGGCCTCGGGGATGATCGCGCGCATCTTGGCGGCGAAGCTGCGCAGGCAGACCTCGCTCGCGCCGATCGGCCCGGCGGTATAGCTCGCCGAAGCCATGCCCTGCTGGACGCGCTCGATCAGCCAGGTGTCCTCGGCATTGACCACGCGGTTGATCCGCCAGTTGGCGTAGCGGACCAGCTTCATCTCGCGGCGCGCATCGGGCAGCGCGAAGGTCATCTCGCGCAGCTCGCAGGTGGTCGGCGAGGTCGGCAGCCATTGCATGAAGTCGATCTGGTCGGCGTAGAGGTCGAACGCCATGTTGGGCCAGAGCTTGTAATAGAGCCACAGCCGCTGGTTGGCCTCGGGCAGGTGATCGACGTGCGGCAGATGGCGCTGGTAGAACGCCTCCCAGGGATTGGCCGAGACGCGGTCGACGAGGTAGCCCGACATCTTGTCGACCCAGCCTGACGCCTCGATCGCATAGCTCTTGCCGAACAACCGGGTCAGCCCGTCATGCGCGACGGGGATGTGGAGATTGTCCGAATAATTGTCGCCGACATTCTTCCAGTTGACCGCACGGTCGCGAGTGCGGACGTCGCCGATCCGGCGCATCTCCTCGAAGCGATAGGGCGCGATCTCGGCCTCGTAGGGCGCCATCATCTCGGCGACCGAAGGGCCGCCGTCATCCTCCAGCCGCACGAACACGAAGCCGCGCCAGATCGACAGGTCGACTGGCACCAGCCCGCTCGCCGCCATGTAGAGCGCGGGATAGTCGCGCCGCATCGGCACGCCGGAGAGGCTGCCGTCGAGCTCGTAGGTCCAGGCGTGATAGGGGCAGACCAGTTTCTTCGCGCAGCCGGCATCGCCCTCGACGATCCGCATCGCCCGGTGGCGGCAGACATTGTGGAAGGCACGGATCACGCCGTCGCGGCCGCGCAGGACGACGATGTTCTCGCCGAGATAGGCGAGCGTGCGCCAGTCGCCGGGCTCGGCCAGGTCGCTCTCGTGGCAGACGATCTGCCAGCTCGGTCGCAGGATGCGGTCGGTCTCGACGCTCAGGAATTCGGGATCGGTGTAGATCCAGCCGGGCAGCGACCAGTCGGCGTCGGGATCGACTTGGGGAAAGGAGGCGAGGGTGGCCATGGCCGGCTCCGCGGTTGCTTGTTGTACGATCGTATAATAAGCTTCGCGGATGCGCAATCCCGCGTTCACCCGCGCCGAACCCGATGCCCGGCGGCTGTCGCTGATCGAGGCGACCGCACGCGTGCTGGCGCGCGACGGCGCGAGCGGGGCGTCGGTGCGCGCGATCGCGCTGGAGGCGGGCGTGTCGCCGGGGCTGGTGGCGCACCATTTCGGCGGAGTCGATGCGCTGATCGCGGCGACCTACGCGCATGTCGACGCGCAGGTTTCGGCGGCGCTGGATGCGGCGGTGGCCGGGGCGGGGGCGGATCCGCGCGCGCGACTGACTGCCTATGTCGCGGCGAGCTTCGCGCCGCCGATCGCAGACCGCGCCCTGCTCGCGACCTGGACTGCGTTCTGGGGACTGGTGATCGCGCGGCCCGGGGTCGCCGCGCTGCACGATGCGCAATATGCCGGCTATCGCGCCGGGCTGGAGGATTTGCTCGCCGCGTGCGGGCTGGCGCCGGCGGCGCGGCGGCGCGCGGCGATCGCGATTACGGCGCTGGTCGACGGGCTGTGGCTGGAGCTGTGCCTGTCGCCCGGCGTGCTCGACGCCGATGAGGCGCGCGCGATCGCCGAGGCGCAGATCGCGGCGCTACTTCGATAGATCGGTGAACAGCGAGCGGTAATAGACGATCGCGGGGGCGATCGCGGCCACCGGGGTGCGCTCGTTCAACCCGTGGCTGAAGCTGTCCGATTCCTTGATGAACACCGGGCTGGCGCCGTAGCTCGCGACCCCGACCGAGCGGTACCACATCGAATCGCTCGCGCCCGACGACATGCTCGGGAACACCGGCACCCCGGGGTACGCCTTGCCCAGCGCCTTCTCGACCGCGCGGACGAAATCGGGGCGCATAGGCGAAGCGTCGTTGGCGATCGAGCCTTCGGTCACGTCCTTCCACTGGATCGCGGGATCGCCGGCGACCTTCGCCAGCTCGGCCATGATGTCGGCGGGCTTGTGGCCGGGAAAGATGCGGCAGTTGATGTTGGCGGTGGCGCGCTGGGGCAGGGCGTTGAGCGCGTGCCCGCCCGAGACCATTGTCGGCACGCAGGTCGTGCCGATCTTGCCGATCGTGGCGTAATTGGCGCGCAAGGCCGCGATTGCCTTGGCGTCGGTCGGATCGGCGGCGAAGGCCTTCATCGCCGCGCCGGTCTCGGCATCCTCGTAGCGCGCCGCGGCAGTGAAATAGGCCTTGGACAGCTCGCTGAGCTCGGGCTGGAAGTGATAGGCGCCGATCCTGGCCAGCGCCTCGGACAGCTCGGCGATCGCGTTGACCGGGCGCGGTTCGGACGAGTGACCGCCGGGATTGGTCACGGTCAGCTCGAAATCGGCATAGGTCTTCTCGGCGCCCTGCCAGGTCATGTAGACCGGCTTGCCGGTCTTCTCGTCGAGCACGCCGCCGCCGCCGTCGATGTTGATCACGATCTCGGCGTTCTTGAGCTTCTCGGCGATCATCGCCGAGGTCTTCATCCGGGTCTCCTCGTCGCCGGAGAATTGCAGGATGATGTCGCGGCGCGGCTTGAAGCCCTTCGCCTTCATGTCGATCAGAGTCGCCATCGCGATCGCCGCGTCGAGCTTCATGTCGGTCGCGCCGCGGCCGTAGAGATAGCCGTTCTCGACCACGGCAGTGAACGGATCGCGCTCCCAGTCCGACGGCTTGGCCTCGACCACGTCGATATGGCCCGAAACGACCAGCGGCCTGGCCTTGGGATCGGTGCCCGGCCAGCGCGCGATCAGATAGGCGGTATCGTCGACGGGCGTGACGCTGATCTCGGTCGCCGCGAAGCCGCCGGCGACGAGCTGTTCCTTGAGCCAGGCCGCGAGCTGCGGGGTCTGGTTGCCCGGGCCGGCCACGCTGCGGAAGCCGATCGCGCGCTTGGCGATGTCGAGCGCGCGGGTCTCGGGATCACCGGCCTGCGCGACGGCCGTGGCGGGGAGCAGGGCAAGGACGCAGGCGGCGGTCGTGCTGAGCAGCTTCATGGTGATGTCCGGCAAGAGGGAGAGCGAGGATAGGCAGTCCGACGCCTGGGGAGCAAGCGCCGCTGTTCCGTTCGCCCTGAGCCTGTCGAAGGGCGGTTCTTTCCTGCGCGGCAAGAAAAGAACGGTGCTTCGACAAGCTCAGCACGAACGGGGGTGCGTGAAACTCAGCGCTTGCCCGCGATGTAGCGGTTCACCTGCTCGTCCAGCACGTCGAGCGGCAGCGCGCCCTGGCCCAGCACGACTTCGTGGAAGTCGCGGATGTCGAACTTCGGTCCCAGCGCCTTCTCGGCGCGCTTGCGCAGCTCGGCGATCTTGAGCTGGCCGACCATGTAGCTCGTCGCCTGGCCCGGCCAGTTGAAGTAGCGGTCGACCTCGCGAGCGATGTCGGTGTCGGAGACCGAGCTGTTCGACTTGAAATAGGCAATCGCCTGTTCGCGAGTCCAGCGCTTGGAATGGATGCCGGAATCGAGCACCAGCCGGATCGCGCGCCACACCTGGAGCGACAGCATGCCGAACCGCGCATAGGGATCCTTGTACACCCCCATCTCGCCCGCCAGCCGCTCCGAATAGAGCCCCCAGCCTTCGACATAGGCGCCATAGCCGCCGAACTTGCGGAACTTGGGCAGCCCGGTCAGCTCCTGCTGACGGGCGATCTGGAAATGGTGCCCCGGCGCGCCTTCGTGCGCCGCGATCCCGGCGACCTGGACCTTCTGGGTCTGGTTCATGTCGACCAGATTGACGTAATAGATGCCCGGCCGCGAACCGTCGGCCGAGGGTCGGTTGTAGAAGGCAGTCGAGGCGGTGCCTTCGCGCCACTTCTCGACTGCGCGCACTTCCAGCGGCGCCTTGGGGAGCACGCGGAAATAGCGCGGCGCCACGTCCATCACCGAGGCGATCACCGCGCGCGCGTCGCGCAGATATTCCTCGCGGCCGGCTTCTGTGTTGGGATATTTGAACTTCGGATCGGTGCGGATGCTGTCGAAGAACTGCTCGAGCGTGCCGGCGAAGCCGACCTCGCGCTTGATCGCCTCCATCTCCTGGCGGATCGCGGCGACCTGGGCGAGGCCGAGCTTGTGGATCTGATCGGCGGTCAAATTGGTGGTGGTCGAGCTTTTCAGCCGATCGGCATAATAAGCCGCGCCGTTCGGCAGGCTCCATGCCCCGAAATTGCCCTTGGACCTGGGCTCGATCTCGTCGAGCGCGGCGAACAGCAGGTCGTAGCCGCGCTTGAACGGCCCGGTCAGCGCCGCCTGGGCGTCGGCGAGCAATTTCGCCTTCGCCGCCGCGGAGGCATCGAGCGCGCCGACTTTCTTGCGGAAATCGGCCATCAGCGTCGAATCCGCGCCGCCGTCGAACGGCGCGCCGGTGATCACCTTGCGCGCATCCGCCCGGGCCGGCGCGAAATTGACCTTGTTGGGGACGATCCCGGCGGCGGCCTGCTCGCGCATCAGCGCCGTGACTTCGCGCATCACCCGCTCGGTATCGCGCAGCCGGGCGACATAGGCCTCGGCGTCGGCGACATTGTCGACCTTGTGGTTGTTGATCAGCAGCACCGGGATCGCGCCCGCCGGGCTGCCGTTGGTCGACACCGGGAAACGCAGCTTGCGGAAGCGGAAGGAGTCGCGGCCGCGCTCGACTTCATATTCGAACAGGCGATAGCTCACCCGCGCGCTTTCGCTGAGCTGCCCGGGCTTGAACCGGGCGCGCATGTCCTTGAGCTGCCGCTCGGCGAGGTCGCGCCGCCGGACCGCGGCGGCGTCGGTATAATCGTCGAGCCGGTCATAGTCGGTCTTGAGGCCGAGCTGGGTCTGGTTCTCCGGGCTGAGGCGGGTCTGCTCGTCGAACGCCTGATCGAGAAAGGCGAGCAAGGCGGCGTCCTGAGTCTCCGCCTGTGCCACCGGCACCGGCGCCGCGCTGCTCCCCTGCAGCAGGGGAGTGAACGGCAGCAACATCAGAACCAGCGCGGGACGCATCGCAATCTCCTCATCGAACCGGATGCTTGTCGCGCGGCGCTCCGCCGGATGCAATCGCGGCTCAGGCCGCGCGCACGGTTTCGCCGATCCGCACTTCGCCCAGCCCGAGCCACGCCGCGAGTCGTTCGAGCTCGATCGCCAGCCTTTCCCCGGTCTCGGCCGGGGCGTCGCGCTCGAGCGTGATCCGGTGCGCGAGCAGCCGGCCGCTCTGCCGGTCGGCCTTGAGGTCGACCCGCGCCACCAGCGCCTCGTCGAGCAGGAAGGGCAGGACGTAGTAGCCGTGGGTACGCAGGTCCTGCGGCACGTAGATCTCGATCCGGTAGCGGAAGCCGAACAGCCGCTCGGCGCGGCTGCGCTCCCAGACCAAGGGGTCGAACGGCGCCAGCAGCGCCGCGCCGCGCACCCGCCGCGGCAGGCGGGCGTCGCGATGCAGACACGCTTTCACGTTCCAGCCCTCCACCGTGACCGGCCGCAATACGCCTTCCTCGGCAAGCGCCGCGATGGCATGATCGCCCTCGGCCGGCTTCAGCCGGAAATAATCGCGCAGGTCTGCCGACGTGGCGATGCCGAGCGCGGCTGCGCTGCGCTCGACCAGCGCGCGTTGCGCATCCTCGGGAGTGGGGGTCGGCAGAGCGAGGACTGCCGCGGGCAGCACGCGTTCGGGCAGGTCATAGACGCGCTCGAAGCTGCCGCGCCGGGTCGCGGTGGTGATCTTGCCCGCCCAGAACAGCCATTCGAGCGCGAGCTTGGCCTCGCTCCATTCCCACCAGCCGCTCTTGCTCGATCCGTTCTCGAATTCGGACGCGGCCTTGGGACCTTCGGCGGCGATCCGCGCGAGTACCGCCTCGGCTTCGGCGCGGCGCTCGGTCGCGAAGCGGCGCAGGCCCTTCCAGCCGATCTCGCCGCGCTCGGCCCCCGCCATGCGCCAGCGCAGCAGCGGATGTAGGTCGAGCGGGAGCAGCGACGCCTCATGCGCCCAATATTCGAACAACCGGCGGCTGCGCTTCGGCCCCCAGGCGTCACGGTCGAGCAGCGCGCGGTCATAGCTGCCGAGCCGCGAGAAGGCCGGCAGATAATGCGCGCGGACCAGCACGTTGACGCTGTCGATCTGGTGCAGCCCGAGCCGGGCGACGGTCCGGCGCAGCCGCGGCGCGCCGACCATCGCGGCGTGCTGCGCGCCGAAGCCCTGTGCCGCAAGCGCGATCCTTCGGGCGTCGCGGGCGGAGAGGTGGTCGCGCATCGGCCGTGCCTGCCGCCTGGCATCGGGTCACGTCAAGGGTGGGAGAAGTGCCTGGGCCGGGGAAGGACTCCCCCGGCCCATTTACGCAACTGGCTCGCGGCTCCGGGGGGAGGAGGGGGCAAGCCCGATCAGACTAGACCGATAATCGCCGCCGGACAGATCGTTTCGGTTCCGTTTGACTCGGGCGAGGCACCATTTGCCGCAAATTTGCGCTGGGCATCTGCGCGGCTTCGCCTAGTCGGCGGACCGGCGTTCCGCATAGGACGCGCGCGCCGCGTCGATGCGCGCGGAATTGGCCACCACCCATTCGGCGAGCCCGCGCACCGGGCACAGGAATTCGACGCCGAGATCGGTCAGTGCATATTCGACCTGCGGCGGCGTCACCGGCGTCACCGTCCGCGAGACGAAGCCGTTCTCCTCGAGGTCGCGAAGCGTCGAGGCGAGCATCTTCTGGCTGATCTCGCCGACCTCGCGACGCAGCGCGTTGAAGCGCATCGGGCCCTGGCCGAGGGTGCGGACCACCAGCAGCGTCCATTTGTCGCTGATCCGCGCGAGCATCCGGCTGATATGCTCGCAGGCGGCGGTATCATGTTGGTCACCTGGTATCGTGCAGGTGCCTCCTTGTGGCTCCATGATGGCATTCCTTAATCTGGTCACCTTGGGTAACTAGCACACATGAGGTAACCAATGCACGCCAAGCCGCGTATCGCGATCGTCATCGGATCGACGCGCCCGTCCAGATATGCCGATGCGCCGGCGCAGTGGATCCTGAAACAGGCGCAGGCCCGCGACGATCTGGAGGCCGAGCTGGTCGACCTGCGCGATCATCCCTTGCCGTTCTTCGACGAGATCGCCTCGAACCTGTGGATGCCGAGCCAGAACCCCGAGGCGGTGCGCTGGCAGGAGACCGTCGGGCGCTATGACGGCTACATCTTCGTGGTCGCCGAATATAACCATTCGATCACCGGCGCGCTCAAGAACGCGCTCGACCAGGCCTATAAGGAGTGGAACCGCAAGCCCTTCACTGCGATCGGCTATGGCGGCACCGGGGCGGTGCGCGCCGTCGAGCATCTCCGCCAGATTGCGATCGAGCTGCAGATGGTCTCGACGCATGCGACGGTGCATATCGGCGGCGGCGATTTCATGGCGGTGCACCCGGCGTTCGGCAAGCAGCCGATCGAAGCGGTCGAGGCGAACCTGCTCCCCTCGACGCAGACCGCGCTCGACGAGCTGGTCTGGTGGGCCAAGGCGACGATGGCGGCGCGGACGGTCGAGGCCTGATCCATTGCGGGCGAGCCGGCGGGTGCCGGTTCGCCCGCCTTCTGCGGGCGCGCGATCAGGCGAGCTGACAGATATCCAGCACGTTCATGTCGTCATAGTCCTGGTTCTCGCCGGCCATGATCCAGATGAACGCATAGGCGCCGGTGCCCACGCCCATATGGATCGACCAGGGCGGCGAGATCACCGCTTCGCCTTCGCGCAGGACCAGATGCCGGGTGGCGTCGCCCTTGCCCATGAAATGGAAGGCGCGGCCCTGCTGCGGGTTGTCGAAGTCGAAGTAGAAATAGATCTCGCTGCGGCGCTCATGGACGTGCGGGGGCATCGTGTTCCACACGCTGCCGGGCTTGAGCACGGTGAGCCCCATCGCCAGCTGCGCGCTGTCGCAGATGCCGGGGATGATCAGCTGGTGGATCCTGCGGTCGTTCGCCTCGGCGAGGCTGCCGCGCTCGAGCAATCTGGCATCGGCCAGGGCCAGCTTGCGCGTGGTGAAGGCGCGGTGGGCGGGGGACGAGGCCAGATAGAAGCGCGCACCGTCACCCGAGAAGCGAACGTCGCGCGCGCCCATCGTGACGTAGAGGCTGTCCATCGGACCGAGTGCGAACCGGGTGCCGTCGACGGTCACCGTTCCCGCCGCGCGGCCGACATTGACGATGCCGAGCTCGCGGCGCTCGAGGAACGGGTGCCCGGCGGCGGAGGCGGGCTCGGTCTGGTCGGGCAGGCGGACCTCGCCGATCTCGACCAGCACCCCGCCGATCACCAGCCGATCGGCATGGGTGTAGTTGAGCACGCAGCGGCCGGGGCGAAACAGGTCGCCGATCAGATAGCGGTCGCGCAGCTCGGCGTTGGACGCGCACGCCATCATGTCGGGATGGGTGCCGTAATAGGTGCGATCGAACATGGCTGCTCCGAAATGAACGGGCCGGACCAACACATCGGCGGCACCGCGCGAGCAAAAGGTCCCGTGCAGCCGTCGCCGCGGCGCAACGCGCCGACGGCCACACGGGCAGGGGAGGATCAGTTCGCCTTGGGGAAGACCGGCGGGGTGTAGGCGCCGTTGGTGGCGACGTCCCACACTTCGATGCGCGCCCATTTGCGGCCGCGCAGGTCGACGCGCTTCTCGATCGTCCGGCTGCCGAACGGCGCCGCGCCGCTCAAGTCGATGCGATTGCGATAGACCTTGCTGCCGTCGCCGCTGACGATCTCGGCATAGGCGACCGGGAAGGTCCATTCGATCGTCGCGCGGACGGTGGCGTTGCGGCCGAACGCGGTCTCCTCGCCGCTCTTCGCGCCGTCGATGGAGAAAGCGGGGATCAGCACTTCGCCGGTGGTGGTGAAGAACCTGCCGCCGCGCAGCGCGTCGAGCACGCCCGCCCAGCCATCGGCATAGGTCGGCAACGGCCCGTCGAGCCGGAGATAGTTGATGTTCATGTGGGCGTAGAGTTCACTGTTGCGATCGATCTGGAACACGTCGACTTCGCCCGGCGCGAACTTGCGTTCGGAAGGGTTGGCAGCCCAGTTGTTCATGTCGTCGAGGGTGTCGAGCACGCGGGTGCCGAGGCGCGGCAGCGAATAGTCCGACGGCATGTTCTTCCATGCGCCGCCCAGGAAACGGTCGCTCTTGAAGAAGGGCGTGTCCTTGTGCTTGTCGGGGAAGCCCAGCGAGCCCTTGATCCGCGGATGCGCGGTCCACATCAGCCCGTGCTCGGCCTGCATCAGCTTGAGGACGTCGTCCTGCGAGCCGACATGATAGACCTTGCCGAGCTTAGGATCGTCCTCGACGAAGGGCTGGCCGTCCTTGCGGTCGAGCGTCCAATAGACCGGCTTGGGGAAGAAGCTGATCCAGTGCCCGCCGAGATGGACATTGGGTTCCTCGCCGGGGAGCAGCAGCAGCTTGTCGTCGGACAGGCGCTTGGTCTCGGCGTGCATCGTCTTGAGCAGGGTCAGCCGGTCGCCGGCGCGATCGAGCGCCTCCTTGCCCAGATGCAGCTCGGCAAGATGGACGATGTCGACGTTCATGTCCTTGAAGCGCTTGACGAAATCGGGGGACTCAAGCCCGTCGGGCACCTGCGTCGACTGCTGGAACCGCGCGGTGTTCAGAAAGGCTTCGGTGTGCTCGATATGATAGTGGCTGGTGAAAGTGTGGTGCCCGGCCAGCCGCTTGAAGCTGTCGTTGCGGGTATAGGCCAATGCAGCCTGGGTGACGCTGGCGGCGTCGCCGCTGTCGGGCAGCAGGAAGACGCCCATGTCTTGCACCGATCCCGGCGGGGCGTTGACCCAGGGCACCCAGCGCCGGTCGCCCTCGAGCGTCTGGCGGACGCCCAGGCCGGTGCGCCCGGTCAAATTGCGATAGTCGCTGCCGTACCAGGCGGAATTATCGTTGTTGGCATAGTCGAGCGGGTAATAGAATTGGTGCGGCGGCGGGAGGATTCCGAGCGCGCCGCCCGCGCTGCCCTCCGCCACGATCATCCGCGCGCGCACCTTGGGCGAGACCGCCGGCTTGCGCGACTCCTCGCCCGCCTTGCGGACGACTGCGTCGTCGAGCCCGGTAAAGGCGACCGCGCGCCACGGCAGCGGCGCCGACGATGCGACGCTCAGCCCCGCGTCGAAGGTGTAGGCGGTGGCGGGCCGCTGGGTGGACATCACCATCGCCGCGCGGACCAGCCGCGAGCCGGGATAGAGGGTGAACTGATAGGTGCCGGAGAACGGCCCCGCCGCCGCGCCGCCGACGATCACCCTGGTATAGCCGCCCTCCGCGCGAACGGTGATGTCGTCGCGGGCGAGGGTGAGCGGGAAGCTTTCGAACGGCCGCTGGCGCGGATTGTCGAAGAAGATCGTCCACCCTTCCTTGAGGTCGCGCGTGCCGACCGTGACCACACCGGCGGGATCGATACCACCCAGGACGGGCTTGCCGGCGATCGACACCGCGCCGATCAGCGGCTTGCTCCTGTCGAGCGAGAGGACGAGCTGCGCGCGCTCGCCCGTCCCGGACGGCCAGTCGATCGTCACGGCGTCCTGCGCGCGGGTGACGCGAACGTCGCCGGGCAGCGCGCGGGCGGGCTGGTGGAGCACGGTGGCCGGGGTCTGGGCCCAGGCCGTGTCGAGCGCGGCGAGGCTCGCCGCGGTCAGCGCCGTCGCCAGCCGAAGCGCGGCAAACATCCGTTTCTTGGTCAAACCATCCTCCTGTCTCCGCCGATCCCGATCGGCTGTCTCGTCTGCATGCGCCCGGTTCAGAAGTTGAAGCGGATCCCGAGCGAATAGGTCGTGTCGTCGTTGCGCACTTCGCGGACGAAGTCCTCGCGCGATTCGAAGTTGCGGGTCTTCTGGCCGGTGACGTTGGTGCCGGCGAGGCTGATCGTGATGTCGGGCGTGATCTCGTAGTTCAGGCCGAAATCGAGGCGTCCCGCGGCGCGGATGCCGTTGAGCCCGACCGGGATCGAGACCGGCCGCAGCGACAGGCCGTTGGTGATGTCGCCGTCGAAATATTGCGAGCGATAGGTGTAGATCGCGCGCGCCGAGACGCCGTATTTCTCGTAGATCAGCCCGGCGTTGAAATTATACTTGGAGACGCCGAGCAGCGGCAGGCCCTCCAGCCGGTCGCCCGGCGTCGTCACTTCGCTGTCGATGACGGTGAAGTTGCCGATCACGCCGAGGCCGTCGAGCCCCTCGGGCAGGAAATCGAGGAAGAGCTGGCCGCCGACCTCCACGCCCTTGATCTTGGCCGAGCCGAGATTGCGGGGCGTCGAGATGACATATTGCAGCCCATCGATCGTGCGGACCTCGGTGCCCGAGATGATCCGGTCCTTGATGTCGCGGTAGAAGGCGACCGCCGAGACATAGTTGCTGCTGCCGAAATAATATTCGAGCGACGCGTCGAAGCTGTCGGCCTTTTGCGGCTTGAGGTCGGGATTGCCGCCCGAGCCCGAATTCTGGATCGTGCTCACATAGGACACGACATAGCTCAGCCCGGGGTTGAGCTGGCCGAAGCTCGGCCTGGACAGCGTCTTCGAATAATTGAACCGCGACTGGAATCCGCCGCCGAACTTGATGCGCGCGCTGGCATTGGGGAGCAGATCGGTGTCGCTGGTCGAGCGGCGGACCAGCACCACGCTCGAGGTGCTCGTCGCGGGATCGGTCACCCGGCCCGAGCCGGCGATGTCGCGATCGGTGCGGGTGACACGGAGGCCGAACCTGCCGTCGACCGAAATCGTGTCGCTCAGCGAGAAATCATAGCCCGCCTGCAGGAAGCCGGCATAGCTCTTCTCCTGCGCGTCATAGTCGCGGGTGGGGTCGAATGCCGGCGTGTTCGGCGAGATGCGGTACAGCGTGCGCAGCTGCCGCTTGATGTCTTCCTGGAGCAGGTAATTGGGATCGATCTGCAGGAAGGACGCGCCGTCGTTCATCTGGGGCACGCCCGGCGCCTGGACGAGGATGTCCGAGGGCAGTCCCGCGGAGGCGAGCGACGTCACGAACGAACCGCCGGGGGCGGGCGGGCCGCCGAGATATTGCTCGAACCCGGCCTTGCGCCGGGCGACGCGGACGCCGCCCTGGAGGTAATCGAGGAGGCCGCCGTCGAAATCATACTTCATGTCGCTCATCACCGACCAGAGCGTGCCGCGGCTGCGATTGATGTCCTCGGTCATGCCATTGGCGAAGGCGAGCCCGGCTGGATCGTTCATCGGATTGCCCGGCATCGTCGCGCGGACCTCGTGATCGACGTCGCGGACCTGCACCAATTCGGCGATGCGCTTGCCGATGTCGACGCGGAAGCTGTTGTTCCGGTTGGTCGAGGATTCGTACGAGATGTCGGTGTTCCAGGTGAGCGCGCCGAATTCCTTGTTGAAGCCGGTGGCGAGCACATAGATGTCCGTCCGCGCCTTGTTGGCGACGGTGGCGGTGTAATATTCGATGTTGCGCGCGGTATAGCCGGTGGCGTTGCACAATTGGCGGATCGTGCCGGTTCCGGTTGGGTTCGACGCGCTGCGGACGTTGCCCGAATAATAGCCGTCGGGGCCGACCGCGAAATCCTCGCAGGTGTCGCCCGCGGTCGCTTCGAACGAAGTGCCGGTATAGCCGCGGAAGGTCGGTCGCGCCTGGAAGACATTGCCGCGATAGCCGGCGAACAGCCCCTCGACATAGATTTTGGTAGTGGTGTCGGGCGCCCATTCGAGCGAGAAATTGGCCTGGGGACGCTCATATTTGCCGAATTCGATCGCGGCGGCGAAGCCGGTCGGCGCCTGGAGATTGGGCGGGGAGCCGGCGGGCGCTGCGCTGGTCGCGCGCGTCCAGTCGTTCCACGCGATCGGCCGGGCATATTTGTTGCGCTGGTACGAGATGCCGACCATCGCGGCGATCTCGCCGATGCCCGTCGACCAGCGGTCCGCGACGAGCAGGCTCGCGGCCGGATTGATCGTGTTGTCGGAGCCGGCCTCCTGCAGATAGGTCGCGCGCGCGCTGCCGGCGATGGTCAGCTCCTTGAAGTCGAGCGCGCGGCGCAGCCGCATGTCGACGCCGCCGGCGACGCCGCCCTCGATCCGCTCGGCCGAGCTCGACTTGAACACATCGACTCCGGCGAGGGCCTCGGCGGGCAGGTCCTGGAACGAGAAGCCGCGGCCGACGCCGGTGAAGATCTCGCGCCCGTTGAGCGTGGTGACGATGTCGTCGAGGCCGCGAATGCGCGCGCCGACGATCTCGTTGTTGCCGCCGACCACGACCTGGACGCCGGGGACGCGCTGCAGCGCCGACGCGGTGGTGAGATCGGGCAGCTTGCCGATGTCCTCCGCGACGATCGAGTCGACCACCGCGGGCGATTCACGCTTGATCTCGGCGGCACGCGCGAGGCTCTGGCGGATGCCGGTGACGACGATATCGTCGGCGCTCTGCTCCGCGGCGACGTCATCCTGCGCCGGATCCGGTGCCGGTGCGGTCTGGGCGACTGCGAACGGCGCGCTGCTGACGAGCGCGATCAGCGCCACGGAGGCGCATAGTGTGACCTTCAATGTACCTCTCCCTATAAGACATCATACAAGTATTGGCAGATTGATCTTATTATTCTGCCGGACAAAGTCGGACGCCTGACTTGTCGATCAGGTCTGTGCTTGGTGTTCTCGTCAGCCCGTCGGGCTGTTGGCCGCCATGAAGTCGTGCAGCTCGCGATGGCGCTTGAGGCTGCCGCTCATATGGGTGCGTGCCGCGATGCGGGCGCGTTCGGGATCGCGGTGGATGATCGCCTCGAGGATCGCCTCGTGCTCGGCGCTGATCACTGCCTTGTAGGTGGCCCCGACATAGGCCTGTCCCTGGCGCAGATAGAGCGAGCGCGGCGGGACCAGCCGGACGCCGAGGAAATCGATCAGCTTGGCGTAATAGGTGTTCTTGCTCGCCCGGGCGATGACGCTGTGGAACTCGACATCGGCCTTGACCGAATCCTCGAGGCCGACCGCCGCTTCGGCGAGGATCTTGAGCTGCTGGCGCATGCTCATCACGTCGAGCTCGCT
>Ga0065165_1001899_pt1 | contig 20051 bp, 15 predicted proteins | sample AraplaMF_Cvi_mMF_FD_63813 | JGI IMG/M metagenome (GOLD analysis project Ga0065165, IMG submission 63813) | Arabidopsis root microbial communities from the University of North Carolina, USA - plate scrape MF_Cvi_mMF (version 2) (version 3) | ecosystem: Host-associated > Plants > Roots >...
TCGGTGGCGAACTGCACCCTCGCCTGAACCTCGCCGGTGTTGGGGTTGAACACGTCGCCAAAACGGCCCGAAGCGCCCGCGTACGCAGCGCCGTCGATGAAGTGGGTGATCTCTCGCATGGCGCGCTTTCTAGGCCGCGCGCGCGTGCGAGCCTAGGGGGTGTTCGCGCGGGAGGCCCTGACGCCTGCCGTAGGGTGACCAGTCGCCGAGGTCGCGACGCACCAGGCGGTGCCGGCTAGCGAGGTCGCGATGAAAAGCATCGTCCACTCGATCCGCTCGCCGGGCGCGGCGATCACGCGGGGCAGGTGGAGGATCAGCGCGAAGAGGCCGTACATCGTGGCCAGCAGCGTCGCCGCAAGTTTCGCCCGCACCTCGGCGATCAGCGCCAGGCCGCCGGCCAGGTGGCAGGCGCCGGTCAGATAGGCCCAGAACAGCGGCGCGGGCAGCCAGCCCGGCACCATCGAGGCCGTGAACTTGGCGTAGCCGAAGTGCGCCAGGGCGAAGATCACCGGGCAGAGGCCGAACAGCCGCCGCCCGATCGGCGCCAAGTCCGGCCGGGCCAGGGCGGCCCATCCCGTTAGGCCGCCGAGGCTCAGCGCCAGCGCCTCGGCCACCGCGTTCCAGGCGCCGATGTCGCTGGGCTTGCCGCAGAGCGCCGTCGGCAGGTGCAGCGCGACGACCCAGACGCCGTACATCAGGCCGAGGCCCAGCGCGCCCCAGGCCGCGGTCCGCCGCCACGCCGCCGCCAGCCCGCCCGCGATGAGGAGGAGCGCGCTCAGCCAGGCCAGCGCTTCGCGGGCGGGGAGGCCCTTCGGCACGGGCTGCCACTGCAGGGCGAAGTCGCCGACGATCAGCCCGAGAACGCCCAGACCCACGGCGCCCAGCCCGTACGGCAATGTGTTGCGGCTGAGGCCCATCCCATAGGCAGATTAGACCCCGGCTTCGCCAAGGACTTGGGGATTATTGCTGTTGCCAATCCGGCATCGCCCGCCGCACGATCCGGCCATGCGCGAGCCGTCGTCAGCGTTCCGGATCGAGGTGGCGGGCCCCGAACTGCCCTCGCACGCCGGCCTCTATGGCGCGGGCCACACCCGCTGCCACAGCACGCCCTTCGACGGGCGGCGCGAGAGCCAATATGCGTGCCCCTCAATCGGCGTCGTCGTCTCCGGCCGGTTCGACTACCGCTCGCCCATCGGCGTGGCCGAGGCGCGGCCCGGCACGCTGCTGCTGGGCAACGCAGGCGAGGAGTTCGACTACAGCTATCTCGACACCTGCGGCGTCCGCCGCTCGGTGGTGGCCCTGGATGAAGGCCTGCTGGCCGAGGTGGCCAACGACGTCGGCTGCGACGCGGCGGCGTTCTCCATCGCCGGACTGGCGGCCGGCCGCGCCACCGCGCCGCTCTACGCCGCCGTCCGCCGGCTGGCCTCGGTCGACCGCCCGGACGAGGAGGCCGTCGTGCGCCTCACCGGCGCCGCGCTGCGCCCCGGCCGGCGGCTACGGCCGATCTCGAACGGCGAGCGGCATCGGGTGCGCGACGTGGCCGCCCTGATCGACGCCGACTACGCCGAGCCATTCAGCCTCTGCGAGATGGCGGCGCTGGCGGGCCTCAGCCGCTACCACTTCATCCGCGCCTTCCGCTCGGTGACGGGCGAGACGCCGCGCCAGTACCTGATCGGCGCCCGCCTGCGCGCCGCCGCCGACCGCCTGCTGGACACCCGCGAGAGCGTCACCGAGATCGCCTTCGGCATCGGCTTCAACGACGTCTCCCACTTCAACGCCACCTTCCGCACGGCCTTCGGCGCCTCGCCCCGGACGTTCCGCCGGGCGGCGTAGACATCGGCCGGGTGCTCGTTATGTTCCGCGCATGGACGAGCTGACCGAGCAGGAAGAGGAGGCGTGGTGCGCCGAGCAGCGCGAGGAAGTCGCGGCCTACCTCGCATCGCAGGACGGCCTGACGCACGGCGAGATCGGCGCGTGGCCGGCTTGGCATGTCGCGCCGTACGTCTCGATCTGGGCGATCGAAAGCGTCGTCCGGCCGGGAGCCGTCGGCTGGTGGGCGATCCGGGGCGACTTGCCAGGCGACTACTGCTCGTCGACGGACCGGGGGCATCCGCGCCTCGCCTTGCGGCACTTCGCCGACAGCTGGCGTCGCGAGGTCGATGAGACCGCCGACGGCGCCGAGACGATCGGTCGGACGGGGCTTCCGGCGCATCTCGCGCCGCTCCTGCAGGCGCGTGCGGAGCTCCTGGCCAAGTGGGCCGATGACGACGCGCTGTGGCCCGACGAGATCTACGGGTCGTGACTCGTTCACATTCCTCCGCTAAGAGCCCGGCCGTCATGACGCGGTTCGCGCACCATCACGGCCATCACCATCCGACCCTCGCGGGATCGGCTGGCGGGCTCGTGGCTTAAGCGAACCCCCTCCGAGCCCCGCACCAGCGGACGGGGCTCGAACCTTCTCAGCTTCGTCCGTCGACCCTCCTTCCGAGAGACGACTGATGAGCCTTTCCTTGAGTGATGTTCCGCCAGCCGCTAAGCGCGCGGCCATGAGCAGCGACCAGACCCGCCCCGAAGCCCGCGCCCCCCGTGGGTTCAACGACCGCCGCGCGCGGGATGTCGTCTCCGAGCGGGCGATCCTCTCCGCCGTCAGCGGCGTCTACGAGCGCTGGGGCTTCGAGCCGCTGGAGACCGGCGCGTTCGAGTACGCCGACGCCCTGGGCAAGTTCCTGCCCGATGCGGACCGTCCGAACGAGGGCGTCTTCGCGCTCCAGGACGACGACGAGCAGTGGATGGCGCTGCGCTACGACCTGACCGCGCCCCTGGCCCGGTTCGCGGCGCAGAACTGGGAGACCTTGCCCAAGCCGTTCCGCCGCTACGCCTTCGGGCCGGTGTGGCGCAACGAGAAGCCGGGCCCGGGCCGCTTCCGCGAGTTTGTGCAGTGCGACGCCGACACGGTGGGCTCGGCCCGCCCCGAAGCCGACGCCGAGATCATCGCCATGGCCGTCGAGGGGTTGGAGGCCGCGGGCCTGCCGGCCGGTTCGGCGCTGATCAAGATCAACAACCGCAAGCTCCTCAACGGCCTGATGACCGCCGCCGGCGTCGCCGACGAGGGCCAGAAGCTGGCGGTGCTGCGCGCGGTGGACAAGCTGGACCGGCTGGGTCCCGACGGCGTGCGGCTGCTGCTGGGCGAGGGCCGCAAGGACGAGAGCGGCGACTTCACCAAGGGCGCGGGCCTCAACGCCGCCGCCGCCGAGCGGGTGCTCGCCTTCACCGCGGCTGGCGCAGGCGACCGGGCCTCGACGCTGGCGAAGCTCACCGACGTGGTCGGCGGCTCGGCCGAGGGCGACGAAGGCCTGGCCGAACTGGCGGCCATCGACGCGGCCCTGACCGGCCTGGGCGTGGCGGCCGACCGGGCGACCTTCGACCCTTCGGTGGTGCGTGGCCTCGAGTACTACACCGGCGCGGTCTTCGAGGCCGAGCTGCTGCTGTCCACCCTGGACGAGAAGGGCCAGCCCATGCGGTTCGGCTCGATCGGCGGCGGCGGGCGCTATGACGACCTGGTGGCGCGGTTCACCGGCGAGCGGACCCCGGCCACGGGCTTCTCGTTCGGCGTCTCGCGGCTGGCGGCGGCGCTGCGCGCGGCGGGCCGGGCGCAGGCGGCGGCCCGCGGACCGGTGGTGGTGATCGCCTTCGACCAGACGCGGATGGCCGACTACTTCGCCGTGGCCCGCGAGATCCGCGCGGCGGGCATCCCGGCCGAGGTCTACCTGGGCTCGTCGGGCATGAAGGCCCAGATGAAGTACGCCGACCGGCGCCTTTCGCCCGCCGCCGTGATCGTCGGCGAGGACGAGCTGGCCGCCGGGACCGTCACCGTGAAGGACCTGGACCTGGGCCGCGAGCTGGCCGGCAAGGTCGCCGACAACGCCGAGTGGCGCGAGCAGCGGCCGGGCCAGCAGACGATCCCGCGGGGTGAGCTGACCGCCGCGCTGCGCCGCATCCTGGACGCCGGCTGATGCGCGTCGAGCCGGCCGTTCCCGCCGAAGCGCTGGCCTCCATACGGGCGCCGTTGGAGGCCTCCGGCGCCGAGCGCGCCGACGCCCCGCTGCTGCAGCCGCTGAACCTCTTGCTGGACCTGGCCGGCGAGGCGATGCGCGCGCGCCTGTTCGTGGTCCAGGCCGAGGGCGGGACCGAGAGTGCGCTGCGCCCGGACTTCACCGTGGCCATCGCTCGCCAGCACATCGAGAGCGGCCGGGCGGCTGGGCTATACTGGTACCAGGGCGCGGCCTACCGCTCGGCGGGCGGCGAGGACCGGCCCGAGGAGTTCGTTCAGCTGGGCCTGGAGATGTTCTCGCCCGGCGGCGGAAGCGTGGAGGCCGCCGACGCCGAGATCGCCGCCCTGGCCTGGCGCGCCGCCGAGGCGGGCGGGCGCAAAGACCTGTCGCTCTGGCTGGGCGACGTGGCGCTGTTCGGCGCCTTCGTCGAAAGCCTGGACCTGCCTGAGAGCCTGGCGGGCCGGCTGAAGCGCGTCGCGGGCCGTCCACGCCTCCTGTGGGCCGAACTGTCGCGCACCGGCGAGGCGGCGGCCGGCGGCGGCACCCTGGCGGGGCTCCTGGCGGGGCTGTCGGAGATCCAGGCGGCGGCGCTGCTGGAAGAGGTCTGGGCGCTGGCGGGCGTCGAGCCGGTGGGCGGCCGCGGCCCCGCCGAGATCGCCGCGCGCCTGGTCCGTAAGGCCGAGGCGGCCGAGGCGCCGGCCCTGACCGAGGCCCAGGCCGAGGCGATCCGCGCGTTCATGGCCATCGACGACACGCCGGCCTACGCCTTCGCCCGCATGCGCGAACTAAGCGGGCCGAACGACCCGGCGCTGAAGGCGGCGCTGGCCGGCTGGGAAGCGCGGCTGCTGGACCTGACCCGCACCGCGCCGGCCGACCGGATGCGGTTCACGCCCGCGCTAGGCCACGCGTTCGACTACTACGACGGCATGACCTTCGAGGTGCGCAGCGACGCGCTGGGCGCCGAGCGGGCGGTGGCGGTGGGCGGACGCTACGACGGCCTGCTGGCGCGGCTGGACGGCCAGGGCGAGGCCCGCGCCGTGGGCTGCATGGTCCGGCCCTGGCGAGCCTGGACGGGAGGCGAACAATGAGCGGCGGTCTCATCATCGCGGTCCCTTCGAAGGGCCGCCTGAAGGAACAGGTGGAAGGCTGGCTCGCCGACGGCGGGCTGAAGCTGGAGGTGACCGGCGGGGCGCGGGGCTACATGGCCAGCCTCAAGGGCGTGGCCGGCGCGCAGGTTCGCCTGCTGTCGGCCGCCGACATCGCCGACGCGCTGGACGCCGGCGAGGTGCACCTGGGCGTCACCGGCGAGGACCTGCTGCGCGAGCGCGGCGAGGACCTGGACAGCCGGGTGCTGCTGCTGCGCGCGCTGGGCTTCGGCCGCGCCGACCTGGTCACCGCCGTGCCCAAGAGCTGGCTGGACGTGGAGTCCATGGCCGATCTGGAGGAGGTCGCGCACGACTACCTGCGCCGCACCGGCCGCCGGATGCGCGTGGCCACCAAATATCTGACCCAGACCCGCAGCTTCTTCGCCCGCCACGGCATCGCCGACTACAGGATCGCCGAGTCGGGCGGCGCCACCGAGGGCGCGCCGGCCGCGGGCTCGGCCGAGCTGGTGGTCGACATCACCACCACGGGCGCGACCTTGCAGGCCAACGGCCTGAAGGTGCTGGCCGACGGCGTGATGCTGAAGAGCCAGGCCCAACTCGCCGCCTCGCTGCGCGCAACCTGGGACGCCGAGGCCCTTGGTCAGGCCGAGCGGCTGCTGCGGATCGTCGAGGCGCGGGCCGCGGCGCTGCGCAGTTCGACCCTCACCTGGCCGCCCGGGGGCGACGCCGTCGAGGTCGCGACGGTCAATTCGCTGGTGAGCAAGGGCGCCACCCGGCGCCCCAACGGCCTGCTCGTCGATTCGGCCGATGCAGCCGATGCGTCGCTCGCTTTGACCGCCGCGGGGGTGGGACCGGTAACAGCTTCGAAGCCGGATTTCGTCTTCGATGTGAACTGTCCGCCCTTCGAGGCGCTCAAAGCTCAGGTTATTTGACGCCAACGTCAAAAGACGCCGTAAAATTTGCTCTAGCTCGCGATTTTCTGATCAGGACAGCCCGTTTCGGGGGTTTTGGCCCGTTGACTTGGGTAGAAAATTGCCGTTCTGTCATCAGGCGAGAGACATGAAGGCGCTAGTCCTGAGGTCTCCGGCGTTTCGGGGAGGAAACGCCCGCTCAATCAGAGCGACTGCTCAAGGCGGCCCGCAGCGACTATCCCCCGCTGCGGGCCGATTCTTTTTCCGGACATCGGCATTTTTGACGAGTGAGTCAAAAATCTCCCTCCCTTGATGGGGAAGGTGGCGAGCGTAGCGAGACGGGTGGGGAATAGTCGATCAAGCTCTGAGCCCGGTCGTGACTTCCCCACCCGTCTGCTCGCGTTGCTCGCAGCCACCCTCCCCATGAAGGGGAGGGAAAGCGCCCTCACCAGATCCTGACCCGCTGTTCCGGCGGGACGTACATCGGGTCGCCGGGCTTGATGCCGAAGGCGTCGTAGAAGGCGTCGATGTTGCGCATCGGCAGGTCGACGCGCGCGACCGGCGGCGAGTGGGGATCGCTCACCAGGATCTGCTTCATGAAATCGTCGCGGTACTTGCCGCGCCACACCTGGGCCCAGCCCAGGAAGACACGCTGGTCGCCGGTCAGGCCCTCGATCACGGGCGCCGGCTGGCCCTTCAACGACACGTGGTAGGCGTCGAGCGCCAGCAAGAGGCCGCCGAGGTCGGCGATGTTCTCGCCCATGGTCAGTTCGCCGTCGATCTTGGAGCCGGGCAGGATCTCGGTGGCCGAGTACTGCTTACCCAGGCGCTCGGCCTGGACCATGAATTTGGCCTCGTCGTCCTTGGTCCACCATTCGGAGAGCCGTCCGTCGCCGTCCGACTTGCGGCCCTGGTCGTCGAAGCCGTGGGTGATCTCGTGGCCGATCACCCCGCCGATGCCGCCGTAGTTGATCGCCGGGTCGCCTTCGGGATCGAAGAACGGGGGCTGCAGGATCGCAGCCGGGAAGACGATCTCGTTCTTGGTGGGCGAGTAGTAGGCGTTGATCGTCGCCGGCGTCATCTCCCACTCGCTGCGGTCCACCGGCTGGTTCAGCCGCGCGACGCGGAAGTTCCAGTCGAAGGCGGCCGAGCGCTCGACGTTGCCGTAAAGGTCGCCGTCCACGATCTTCAGCGCCGAGTAGTCGCGCCACTTGTCGGGATAGCCGATCTTGACGGTGAACTTGCCCAGCTTCTCCACCGCCTTCTGCTTGGTCTCCGGGCTCATCCATTCCAGCTTCTGGATGCGGGCCTTGAGCGCGGTCTGGATGTCGCCGACCAGGGCCTCCATGCGGGCCTTGTTCTCGGGCGGGAAGTAAGCGTCGACGTACAGCTTCCCGACTGCTTCGCCGAGGTTGCCGTCCACCAGGCTGACACCGCGCTTCCAGCGCGGCGGCTGGGCCTGGACGCCCGACAGCGTCTTCGAGCGGAAGTCGAACTTGGCCTGGTCGAAGTCCTTGGACAGGTAGCCCGCCGCCTGGTCGACGGTGGTGAAGGCCAGCCACGCCTTCAGGGTCTCGACGTCGGCCTTGCCGTAGATGGCGGCGATCTTCGGGAAGGCGGTGTTCTCGGCCACGATCACCCGCTTGGCGGCAGTCAGGTGCGCACCGGCCAGGAAGGCGTTCCAGTCGAAGCCGGGCGCGAAGGACGAGAGCTTGGCCGTTTCGACGGGGTTGTAGGTCTTGTCGTCGTCGCGGCGCTCGGCGCGGGTCCAAGAGACCTTGGCCACCTCGGTCTCGAGAGCGATGATCGCCTTGGCGTTGGCCTCGGGGTTCGCCCAGCCGGCCAGGCCCAGCATCTTGGCCACATAGGCCTCGTAGGCCTTCCGCTGCGGCTCGAACTTGGCGTCGAGGTAGTAGTCGCGGTCGGGCAGGGTGATGCCGCCCTGGCTGAGGTAGACGGCGTACTTCAGTGGGTCCTTGGCGTCGTCGTAGACCTGCGGGTTGAAGAAGCTCTGGCCGAAGCCGGCGGCGGTCTCGCCCATCAGCTTGGCCACGTCGGCGCGGGTCTTGGCGGCGCGCACCTTGGCGATGTCGGCGGCCAGCGGCTTGGCGCCAAGCGCCTCGACCTTCGCCTCGTCCAGGAAGCTGCGGTAGAGCGCGCCCACCTTGGCGGCGGCGCCGGTGGCGGAGGTGTCGGCGGCGGTCTTCTCGACCACGGCCCGCATGCGGTCCTTGGACAGCTCGTCCAGCACGTTGAAGGCGCCGTAGGTCGAGCGGTCGGCCGGGATGGTCAGCTTCTGCATGTACGTGCCGTTGGCGTACTCGAAGAAGCTCTTGCCGGGCGAAACGGCGGTGTCGCGGCCGGCCATGTCGAAGCCCCAGGGCCCCATGCGCGGCGCCTTGGTCAGGTCGCGGGCCGGGGCGGCGGGCGCGGTGGCGGCGCTGTCGGCGGCGAAGGCGGCGGGCGCAGCCGCGATCAGGGCGGCCGCGGCGGTGGCGGCGAGCCAGGGGGTCTTCATCGTAGGGCGTCTCTGCAGAGAAGGTGACGTGTCGGCGCGGACCATGAACCCGGCCCGCGCCGTTACGCTCGTTACATTTCTGTCAGGATGAAGGCCCCCGGCGTCAGTGGTGATGCTCGGCAGCGACGGGCGGCGCGAGGGCCGCGACGAACGTCGTCTTCACCTTCGCACCGCTGGCGAAGGTGAGGGTGGCGGGCACGCCGTCGCCCAGCTTCACCGCCTTGCTCAGGCCGATCAGCATCAGGTGGTAACCGCCTGGCGCGAAGGTGACCGATCCGCCGGCCGGCACGGGCAGGGTGGTCAGCTGCTTCATGCCCGCCATGCCGCCGCTCATGCTGGACTGGTGGATCTGCACGGTCCTGGCCAGCGGGCTTTCCACCTTCACCAGCGTGTCGACCTTCGCGTCGGGGTTCTTCAGCGTCATGAAGCCGGCGCCGGTCTGGCCCTGGCCGGCGGGGCGGGTCCAGGCGGCCTCCACCCGGGGCGCGGCCTGGGCGGCGGTGGCGAGCGAGAGGGCCGCGATGGCGGCGAATGCGAGTCTCATGGGTCTACCTAGTGCTGATGATCGTGGCCGCCTTCGGGCGCGGCCGGAACGAGGGTGACGGTCGGCGCCGGGAACTTGGGCCGGGGCGCGCCGGGGACGGCGGTCTCGGTCCAGCGATTCTCCTCGCGGCCGCAGGACTGGATCGCCGGGAAGGCCAGCGGCCCGGCCGTGGCCGGCAGCTTGGTGAGGAGCACGAACTCGTCGAACTGGTCCGGCGGCAAGGCGCCCTTCCAGACGATCGCCGTCACCGCCTCGTCAGAGCGCACGATCTCCAGCTTCCAGCCCGGCTTGGGCTGGGGCCGCGCGACGGTGACGCCGGCCGGGATCTCGACGCGCAGGGCGGTGGTGGCGAACTTGTCGCTGCACCCGTGCCCGACGCCGAAGCGCAGCACCTGATAGGCGCCGGTCGCGGCCTGGGTCGGCTGCACCGTCACGTGGGCCAGGGTTGGCGTCGCCGCGGCCAGGGCGGCGGCAAGGGCGAGCGTTCTCAGAACGACCATGTGAGACCTCCGAAGACCGAGCGCCCGTCGCCGGGCCAATAGGCGGCGCTGGCGGGCGTGGCCGCGATCTGCGCCTGGATGTTCGAGATGTAGTGCTTGTTCGCCAGGTTGCGGGCGTCGACGAAGACCGTGAGGTCGTCGGTCAGCGCCCAGCCGGCGTTCAGGTTGAACACGGCGTAGGACGGCGCCCGCGTCGTGTTCCTGAAGTCGACCCAGATGTCGGACGCCGACCACTCCACCGACGGCGCCGCGAACCAGCCGCGGGGATCGTCGTAGCGCGCCTCGGCCCGGTAGAAGTGCTTGGGCACGATAGGCAGGCGGTTGTCGCGGTACTGCACGTCGTTCCGGAACCGGAAGTCGGAGTACGTCCAGGTCTGGCGCAGGCGCAGCCGGGGCGCGAGCTGCCAGTCCAGCGCCGCCTCGATCCCCTGGTGGACCGTTTTGTCGGCATTGAACGTCGAGGCCGGGATATCGGCGGCCACCGTGTACTGCAGGAGCTCGTCGTCCAGCCACGCGCGATACAGCGTGACGTCCCAGCGGAAGGGCCCGCGCCGGCCGCGCGTCCCGGCCTCGGCGGTCCAGGCCTCCTGGGCGCGGACCGGGGCGAAGCCGTTGCCGGTGGGCGACATCGAGCCCAGGTTCGGCGGTTCGACCGACTTCGTCAGGTTGGCGAACACCTGCACGCCGTCGGGGCTCTCCCACAGCACGCCCACGCGTGGGGCGAACCAGTCGTAGTCCTTCGAGGCGTCCAGGTTGAACGTGCCCGCCACGCCGGGGATGGCGAAGCTCTCGTAGTCCCGCTCGGCGCGGCCCCACGTGGCGCCGGCCACCAGCGCCAGGTTCGAGGTCACGAACAGCCGGCCCTCGGCGAAGACGTCGGCGGCGTCGGCGTTCTGCTGGCTGATCGAGGTGGGCGTCCCGCGCGCGCCCTTGCGGTTGACGTAGAAGTTGGAGTCCAGGTCGCCGGTGCGCAGCCACACGCCGCCGAACGCGTCGGCGGCCAGGCCGCCTAGCGTCCCTTCCCAGTCGAGGCGGGCGAACAGGCCGTAGTTGCGGCTCTGCTGGTCGATGACCTGGAAGATCGGGTGGTCCAGGTCCTTCCAGATGGCATAGCCGCCGGCCTCCAGCACGGTATGGTCGTCCAGCCGCCAGGTGGTGCGCAGCGAGCCGCGCAGGCCGCGCTGGTTGCGGCTCTGGTCGTTGGCGTAGTTGCCGGGCGCGGGCTGGCGCGGATCGGCGTCGAGCTGGGCGCGGGTCAACGCGCCCGGGATCTCCTGGTTGATGTTCCAGCCGTTGACGATCAGCCGGACCTCGCGGTCGTCGCCGAAGCTCCGGCCAACGTTCAGTGAGCCGAACTGCAGGTTCTGCTGACTTTGCGGGCGATAGCCCTGGCCGGTCTGATTGGTGGCGGCGGCGAACACGTCCCAGTCGCCGGCCGTGCGGGCCACCGCGAGGTGCTCGCGCAGTATGCCGTAGCTGCCCCCGTCGATGCGGACCTGGTTGTCGAAGCCGGCGTTGCGGCCGGTCGGCGTCACCAGGTTCACGGCCCCGCCCAGCAGCGCGCCGCCGAAGCGCAGGGCGTTGCCGCCGCGGTAGACCTCGGTGAAGCGGGCGATCAGCGGGTCGATGGCCTGGCTGTCGCCATAGCCGTCGGCCTCGTTCAGCGGCAGGCCGTCCTGGGCCAGGATCAGGCCGCGGTTGTGGTTGGCGTTGCCGATGCCCGAGCCGCGGATCGAGAGGCGGATGTCACCGCCCCACTTCCGCTGGGCGTAGACGCCGGGCACGTCGCGCAGCACGTCGTCCAGGGCCAGCGCGAAGCGCTTCTCGTAGGACTCGGCCGAGACCACGGCCACGGCGCCGGGTGTTTCCGACAGGCGCTTGCGCGCATCGGCGACCACGGGCGGGTCTTCGGGATTGCGGGCGCCCGTGACGATCACGGTGTCGACGGTGGGCCCAGGCGCCTCTTCGGCGTGGGCGAAGGTGGGCAGGCATACGGCGGCGAGCAGCAGCGCGCGCCAGGAAACGGACATGGGGTGAAACTCCGAACGCAGGATGACGCGCGCGCGGACGGGCCGCGCGCGGGCGATGTCGATCAGGCGTTCGAGGTCGGTGGGCCCTGGCCGGGCGGTCGCGGCGGGCCGCGGGCCGGCGGGAGCAGGCGCCAGGTCTTCGGGACGGCCGGCGTGGCGGCGACCGCATAGGCGATCCGCCGCACGCTGAAGACCGCCGGCGGATCGGCGGCTGGCGCGGGGCACAGGCAGTGCTTGCACGAATGCTTTTGCGCGGGCGCGCCGGTTCCGCCGTCGGGGGCAGTCTGCAGGCCCATGTCGGTGCAGATCAGCATCTCGCCGGCCGAGGCCGGAGCCGCGGCGGCGAAGGCGGGGACCAGCGCCTGGACCAGCAGGCAGAACACCGCCACCAGGGCGATCATCGCCCGGCGTTCGGCGCGTTCGGCGCGTGCCTGGTTGTGCGGCAGTCCCACGAGCGGGCCTCGTATAACTTTCCTGGGATTCCGCAAGGCGCCGCCGTGCTGCATAGTGCCGCCATCGACAAATCGGAGACCTGATGGAAGGCCACGTTCAGCCCGGCGCGTACAAGGATGTCGTCCTCTTTCTCGCGACCGCCGGGGTCGTGGTTCCGCTCTTCCGTCAGTGGCGCATCAGCCCGATCCTCGGGTTCCTGGGCGCGGGCGTGGTCCTGGGCCCGTATGGCCTCGGCAGTCTCGCGCACGAGATCCAGTGGTTGAACGCCTTCACCATCGACAATCCCGGCGAGCTGGCCCAGCTGGCCGAGCTCGGGGTGGTCTTCCTGCTTTTCACCATTGGGCTTGAGCTCTCTTGGGAGCGCCTGCGCTCGCTGCGCCGGTACGTCTTCGGGCTCGGCGCGCTGCAGGTCGGGCTATGCCTCACAGCCACCGCCGCCGCGGCGATGCTGATGGGACAGCCGCCCGCCGCGGCCATCGCCATCGGCGCCGCCCTGGCGCTGTCGTCGACGGCCATCGTGATGCCGATCCTGGCCGAGCAGAAGCGCCAGCACGCCGTCGCCGGACGCGCCACGTTCTCCGTGCTGCTGTTCCAGGACCTTGCCGTCGCGCCGATCCTGGTCACGCTCACGCTGATGGGGCGGCGCTCGGACGAGCCGTTCTCGCCGGCGATGCTGCTCTCGTTACTGCCCGCCATCGTCGGCGTCGCGGTGCTCTTCCTCTTCGGCCGCCTGCTCCTGCGCCCGATGCTGCGCTCGGTGGCCAAGGCCAAGAGCGAGGAGTTGTTCCTTGCCGCTTCGCTGCTGGTCGTGGTGGGCGCCGGGCTCGTCAGCGCGCTGGCCGGCCTTTCCATGGCGCTCGGCGCGTTCGTGGCGGGCCTGCTTCTGGCCGAGACGGAATTCCGTCACGAGGTCGAGGTGCGGGTCGAGCCGTTCAAAGGCCTGCTGCTCGGGATGTTCTTCATCTCGGTCGGCATCGGGCTGAACGTGCCGCTGCTGCTGGATCGCCCGCTGGTCATCATCGGCTCGGCGCTGGGCCTGGTGTCGATGAACTGCATCGTCGTCTTCGTGCTGGCCAAGGCCTTCCGTCTGAAGACCCGTAGCGCCATCGAGGCGGCGCTGCTGCTCGCGGGCGCGGGCGAGTTCGCCTTCGTCATCCTTGGGCAGGCGATGGATCAGGGACTCGTACAGCGCATGGTCGGCCAGACCGCGCTGGTTGCGGCCACGCTTTCGATGTTCTCCATCCCCTTCCTCGCGCAGCTGGGCCTGCGGCTGGGCGGGCGACAGATCGTGCCCAGCGAGCTGCCGCCGGAGCCCGAGGGCGACGCGGAGGTCGAGCCGCGGGTGCTGGTGGTGGGCTACGGCCGCGTCGGCCGGCTGGTGGGCGACATGCTGAAGCGGCACGAGATCGGCTGGGTCGGCGCCGAGCTGGATCCGCGGCTGGTGGAGCAGGGCCGCCGCGCTGGCGAGGCGATCTTCTTCGGCGACGCCGCCCGAGCCGAGTTTCTGATGCGCTGCGGCCTGGCGGAGGCGCCGGCGCTGGTGGTGACCATGGACAATCCGGAAGGGGCCGAGGCGATCGTCGCGGTGGCGCGCGAGCTGCGCCCCGACCTCACGATCGTCGCCCGGGCCCGCGACGCGCGGCACGCCCAGCGGCTCTACGACCTGGGCGCCACCGACGCGGTGCCCGAGACCGTCGAGGCCAGCCTGCAGCTCTCCGAGGCCGTGCTCGTGGAGATCGGTGTTCCGATGGGCCTGGTCATCGCTTCGATCCACGAGCGGCGCGACGAATTCCGCAAGACCTTGAATCGACCCGAGTCTCTCGGCGGGCGCTCGCGGCGGTTCCAGCGCGAGCGCGGCGCCTGAACGGCGCCCGCATTGCGGCGCCGAAAAAAATTCATCGGCGGTTCATCGGCAGGGAACCAAGCGTGACCTTGATCCGTTTGGGCGGGCAGACAGGGACACCTGCGTCGGGGATAGGCATGCAATCAGCGGGCTCGGAGACGAACGGCGCCGCGGCGGACCAAGGTCCGGCGCGCCCTCCTGCGTCATCGCGCTCGCTTTACAAACAAAGCCAAGGACTTCGGTCAGAACTCGACGGACGCGACATCGCGGACGCTGCAGATTGGCGGAGGTTCTGGAGATGAGGCTTGGGTCCGTTTTGCGCAGGCGAAGCGGGCCGGTCAGGGCGATTGTGCTGGCGAAACCGGGCAAATCCGTTCATTTGCGCGGGACCCGGTGGCTGACGTCCTGATAGAGCTTGGGAAAGGCTGACGATATTGCGGTCGTAGTGTGGCCCTGGCGACACTTTCGCAATGATTGCGGCTTGGTATAACGGCGGCTGGGTCAAACGGCCGCACCACCTGAGGGCAACGAGAGGGCTCTGATTATGAAGTTGAAACTCCTGGCTGGGGCCGCGATGGCTGCGGTGTTCGCCGCGTCCGGCGCCGCTGCGCAAGAGGGCTGGTACGGCGCCGTCGACCTCGGCTACCACTGGCCCGACGGTATCGACGCCACGTCGTCGAACAACGCCGCGAACGGCATCCCCTACAACTGGGACTTCAACCAGGAAGACGACTGGGCCGGTTTCGCCCGTCTCGGCTACCAGCTGAACGACCACTGGCGCGTTGAACTGGAAGTCGGCTACCGCTCGGGCGACATCGAGTCGGTCCGCGGTGGTTCGAACCAGGCGGTCGTCGGCCTCTGCTCGCCGGGCGTGACCCGCACCGCGGCGGCCCCGAAGTGCGGCGCCCCGGATGGTGACGTGTCCTCGTGGACCGTCATGGGCAACATCATCTACGACATCCTGCCGGGTTCGGTGATCAATCCGTACGTCGGTGCGGGTATCGGCGCGAACCACGTCAAGATGGACGTGCTCGGCCAGTTCTCGAACGTTCCGGCGCCGGTGACGGCGGCCAACGCCATCCAGAACCTGACGGTCGACGATAGCGACACCGCGTTCGCCTATCAGTTCATCGCCGGTCTGGCCTGGAAGGCCACCGACCAGCTCTCGGTCGACCTGACCTATCGCTACCTGGCCGGCTCGGACCTCGACTTCACGTCGACGGGCAGCCTGGCGACCGGCCTGCAGCCGGGCGTGTTCTCGGGCGAGTACAAGGACCAGTCGGTGACGCTGGGCCTGCGGTACCTCTTCGCGGCTCCGCCGCCCCCGCCGCCTCCGCCCCCGCCGCCTCCGCCGCCTCCGCCCCCGCCGCCGCCTCCCCCGCCGCCGCCGCCTCCGCCGGCTCCGGCCTATGAGGCCAAGCAGTTCATCGTCTACTTCCCGTTCGATCAGTACGTGATCACGCCGGAAGCCCAGGCGGTGATCACCGACGCGGCCAACTACGCCAAGGGCGGCAACGCCACTCGCGTGGTCGTCGTGGGCCACACCGACAGCTCCGGTTCGCCGGCCTACAACGTCCGCCTGTCCGAGCGCCGCGCCAAGGCCGTCGCCGACGCGCTGGTGGGCTCGGGTGTCGCCCAGACGACCCTCTCGGTCGATTGGAAGGGCGAAACCCAACTCGCGGTCGCCACCGGCGACGGCGTGAAGGAACCGCTGAACCGCCGCTCGACGATCGACATCAACTTCTAAGTCGATCGAAGACTGCGAAAGATTGGAGCCCGGCCGAAAGGCCGGGCTCTTTTCTTATGCGTCCTCCCCCTTGTGGGGAGGGTGGCGAGCGCAGCGAGACGGGTGGGGAAGTTACGACCGGGCTTGGAGCCTGATCGACTATCCCCCACCCTGGCCGCTCCGCGGCCTGTCCCTCCCCATTAAGGGAGGGACTAGATCGGCAACTGCGTCGTCGACTTCACCTCTTCCAGGACCGCGTACGTCCGCGTCTCCCGCACTCCGGGGATGCGGACCAGGACGTCCTCCAGGAACTTGCGCCAGGCGGCCAGGTCGCGGACGCGGGACTTGATGAGGTAGTCGAAGCCGCCGGCCACCATGTGGCACTCCAGCACGTCCGGCGCCCGGCGGGCCGCGGCGGCGAAGGTGTCGAAGACCTCGGGCGTGGTCCGGTCCAGCACCACCTCCACGAAGATCAGCACGCCGCGCTCGACCTTCTCGGGATCCACCAGCGCCGCGAAGCCGGTGATGTAGCCGCTCTCGCGCAGCCGCCGAACGCGGTCGGAGCAGGCCGAGGGCGAGAGGTTGCACCGGTCTGCCAGTTCGGCGTTGCTGATACGGCCGTCGGCCTGCAACGTCCGGAGCAGCCGGCGATCCGTGTCATCCAGCCGTAGATTGTTCGACATATCGAGCTCCTGACCGATGTTCTTCGGCGAACGTTCCCATCTATCGTAGCACATTCGGCAAACTAACGATTATCCCGGAGCACCTTAGCGATGGAGATGCAGATGGCGTTCGATCACCTGGACGACGGCAAGTTCGCCGACGAACGTTCGACCCTGGCCGCCATCCTCGCCGCGAAGCCGCTGAGCCAGCAGGACCGCGAGGCCGTCCGCACCGAGGCCGAGTCGCTGGTCCGCGCGGCGCGCAAGAACGCCAACCGCCAGGGTGTGGTCGAAAGCTTCCTACAAGAGTTCAGCCTGTCGACGCGCGAGGGCCTGGCGCTGATGTGCCTGGCCGAGGCGCTGCTGCGCACGCCCGACGAGGAGACCCGCGACCGCCTGATCGCCGAGAAGATCGCCTCGGCCGACTGGGCCAGCCACGCCGGCCAATCCGACTCCATGCTCGTGAACGCCTCGACGTGGAGCCTGATGCTCACGGGCAAGATCATCGACCCGGACCAGGAGGCCCGCGACGACCTGCCGGGCTTCATCAAGCGCCTGGCCGGCCGGCTGGGCGAGCCGGTGATCCGCCGCGCCGTAGGCGCCGCGGTCCGCATCATGGGCGAGCAGTTCGTGCTGGGCGCCACCATCGAGAAGGCGATCAAACGCGCCGCCGCCGACGGCTTCGTCTGTTCGTTCGACATGCTGGGCGAGGGCGCCCGGACCGACGCCGACGCCGACCGCTACGAGAAGGCCTATGCCGACGCGATCCGCGTGGTGGCGAAGCAGGCCAAGGGGCAAGGCCCCGAGCGCGGCCATGGCGTCTCGGTGAAGCTGTCGGCCCTGTCGCCGCGCTACGAGGCGCGCCAGGCCGAGCGGGTGTTCCGGGACCTCTACCCGCGCATCCTGCGGCTGGCCCAGATCGCGGCCGAGGGCGACATCAACTTCACCCTGGACGCCGAGGAGGCCGACCGGCTGGCGATCTCGCTGGAGCTGCTGGACAAGCTGGCGCGCGAGCCGGCGCTGGGCGCCTGGCGCGGCCTGGGGCTGGCGGTGCAGGCCTACCAGAAGCGCGGGCCGCAGACGATCGAGGCGGTGGCCGGCATCGCCCGCTCCAGCGGCCGCCGGCTGATGGTGCGGCTGGTGAAGGGCGCCTATTGGGACAGCGAGATCAAGCGCGCCCAGGTGGCCGGCCTCGAAGGCTATCCGGTCTACACGACCAAGGCGGCGACCGACGTCAGCTACCTGGTCTGCGCGCGGGCCATGCTGGGCGCCGCCCCGCACCTCTACGGCCAGTTCGCCACCCACAACGCCCACACCCTGGCGGCTGTCCGCCTGATGGCGAGCCAGATGGGCCTCTCGCCCGAGTTCCAGCGCCTGCACGGCATGGGCGAGGCGCTCTACGCGGCGGCCAAGGACCGCTACGGCGACTTCCCGCTGCGGGTCTACGCGCCCGTCGGCAGCCACGAGGACCTCTTGCCCTACCTGGTCCGCCGCCTGTTGGAGAACGGGGCCAACACCTCGTTCGTGCATGCGCTGCTGGACGAGAAGACGCCGGTCTCCAAGGTGGTGGTCGATCCCATCAGCGCGGTCGAGGCCGCCGGCGCCGGGCCGCACCCGAAGATCCCGCTGCCCCGCGACCTCTACGGGCCGGGCCGCAGGAACTCGGGTGGCCTCGACCTCTCCATCGCCAAGGTCCGCGACCAGCTCACCGCCGCCATCGCGAAGCTGGGCGACGAGGTGCTGGAGGGCGCGCCCATCGTCGCGGGCAAGCTGGTGAAGGACGGCGCCGGCCAGGCGGCCGTCTCGCCCTCGACCCTGTCGCTGAAGATCGGCCAGGTCTGGCAGGCCTCGACGGCCGACGTGGACAAGGCGTTCGCCGCCGCCCGCGGCGCCCAACGGGCCTGGGACCTGAAGGGCGGCGAGGGCCGCGCCAAGGTGCTGCGGGCCATGGGCGACGCGCTGGAAGCCCATCGCGACCGCCTCATCGCGATCTGTGTCCGTGAAGCGGGCAAGACGCTGGCGGACGCGATCGCCGAGGTGCGCGAGGCCGCCGACTTCTGCCGCTACTACGCCTACCTGGCCGAGCGGCAGTTCGCCCAGCCCGACACGATGCGCGGGCCGGTGGGGGAGACCAACCAGCTCAGCCTGCACGGCCGCGGCGTCTTCGTCTGCATCAGCCCCTGGAACTTCCCGCTGGCCATTTTCACCGGCCAGATCGCCGCGGCGCTGGCGGCCGGCAACGGCGTGCTGGCCAAGCCGGCCGAACAGACCCCGATCATCGCCACCGAGGCGGTGAAGCTGTTCCACGGCGCGGGCGTGCCGGCCGAGCTGCTCCACCTGCTGCCGGGCGACGGCGCCACGGTCGGTGCGGCGCTGACAGCGCACCCGGGCTGCGACGGCGTGGCCTTCACCGGCGGCACCGACACCGCCTGGGCGATCAACCGCACCCTGGCCGCGCGCCAGGGGCCGATCGTGCCGTTCATCGCCGAGACCGGCGGGCTGAACGCCATGTTCGTCGACACCACGGCTCTGCGCGAACAGGTGCTGGACGACGTGCTGCTGTCGGGCTTCGGCTCGGCCGGCCAACGGTGCTCGGCGCTGCGCATGCTGTTCGTGCCGCACGACACCGCCGACCTGATCATCGACGGGCTGAAGGGCGCCATGCAGACCCTGATGGTCGCCGATCCGTCCGATCCGCGCACCGACATCGGCCCGGTGATCGACGCCGACGCCCAGGCCGCGCTGGAGGCGCACGTCGAGCGCCTCAGCAAGGAGGCCAAGGTGCTGGGCCGCCTGGAGGTCCCGGCGGGCGGGCACTTCTTTGCCCCGACCCTGGCCGAGATCCCCGACGTGAGCTTCCTGCAGAAGGAGGTGTTCGGGCCGGTGCTGCATGTGGTGCGATACGACCCCGCGAAGCTGGAACAGGCGGCCGCGCCGCTGGTGCAGGCGCGCTACGGCCTGACGCTCGGCGTGCACAGCCGCATTGAGGCCTTCGCCGAGGAGGTCCAGCGGACGGTCCCCGCCGGCAACGCCTATGTGAACCGCTCGATGATCGGCGCCGTCGTGGGCGTGCAGCCCTTCGGCGGCGAGGGGCTGTCGGGCACGGGCCCCAAGGCCGGCGGCCCGCACGCGCTGCTGCGCTATGCCGTGGAGCGGGCGGTCAGCGTCAACATCACCGCCCAGGGCGGCGACCCGGCGCTGCTGAATTTGGACGCGTAGGCGCGGCAGCGCCCCCTCCACCCCTTCGGGGTCCCCCTCCCCCGTTGCACGGGGGAGGAACTGTGTGGATCAAGTTCCTCACCCGCTTGCGGGGGAGGTGTCAGCGAAGCTGACGGAGGGGGCGTTGGGCTAGCCCGAACTTCGCCACTTGGGGGTGAGGCCGTCGTCGGAGTCGTCGGCGAGGAACTGTTCGACGGTCTCGGGGTCGGGGTCGGGGAGGTCGCGCCAGCGGGCGACGTTGTCGGGGTTGAGGCCGAAGGCGTGGGCGAGTTCGGCGATCTGGTCGTCGAGGTCGCGGGTGGTGAAGTCGTCCTTGAGGCGGTCCTCGGCCAGGAAGTCCTCCAGGCAGCGGAAGAAGTGGCCTTCGAGCTCCTGCTCGCAGTCGTAGTCGCTCTTCTCGAAGCCTTCGGACCAGAGCAGGCGCTGGACCCCGGTGCGGATCTCGCCGGCGCGTTCATTGGCGGCGGGGATGTCCTTCGGGAACAGG
>Ga0065165_1001900_pt1 | contig 20047 bp, 21 predicted proteins | sample AraplaMF_Cvi_mMF_FD_63813 | JGI IMG/M metagenome (GOLD analysis project Ga0065165, IMG submission 63813) | Arabidopsis root microbial communities from the University of North Carolina, USA - plate scrape MF_Cvi_mMF (version 2) (version 3) | ecosystem: Host-associated > Plants > Roots >...
ACTCGACAAGTTCGGCACGCGTGTCTATTCGGGCTTTTCGACTGTCTCGGGCCAGCTGTCTTTCTGCCAGACCGCCGCCACAATCGGCCATGATGCGCTGTTCATTCGCCGTGGCGCGTTTGGCGACCTCGCCCAGGACCGGATGCGCGAACTCCGCGCAAGCCTCGCTTCATGGGGCGAGCAGTTCCGCCGCACGATCAGCTACCAGACGCTGACCCGCCCGCCGCTGCCGCCGTTCGGCAACGACAAGTGCTGGCGCAAGGGCAGCTACCAGCCGAAGAAGTGCGGCGCCCTGCAACTCGCGACGCGGTAGCATCCGCTTCCCTCTCCCCTCGGGAGAGGGAAGGCTAGCTTCACCGCAGCCCCAGCAGTTTGTGCGTCTGGAGCGACAGTCGCCATCGCGGCCGCTCCATCGCAAGTGCCGTCGCTGCGCGCACATTCGCTTCGCCGCGCGCATCGTCCATCGGCTGGACGAGGAAATGCGCAAAGTCCCAGACTTCGAGCGCGTCGAGATCGGTCCCCGGCTGCGGCCAGACCAGCTTGAGCTCGTCGCCCGAACGCTGGACCACCGTGCTCCCGGCCTTGGGGCTGATGCACACCCAGTCGATCCCGGGATGCACCGGCAAGGTGCCGTTGCTCTCGATCGCGATGCGGAAGCTGCGCGCGTGGAGCGCGTCGACCAGGGCGTCGTCGATCTGGAGCATCGGCTCGCCGCCAGTGAGCACCACGAAACGCCGCTCGGAGTCCGCGCCCCAATGCCCGACCACGGCATCCGCGAGCGCATCGGCATCGGCGAACTTGCCTCCGCCCAGCCCGTCAACGCCGACGAAATCGGTGTCGCAGAATTTGCACACCGCGCTCGCGCGATCCTGCTCGCGCCCCGACCACAAATTGCACCCGGCGAAGCGCACGAACACCGCACGCGCCCCGGCATTCACGCCCTCCCCCTGGAGCGTGAGGAACATCTCTTTCACGGCATAGGTCATTGGTCGGTCGCGTAGCCCGTCGGATCGGGGATGCCGGCTTCCTCGAAGCCCTTGGCGCGCAGCCGGCAGCTGTCGCACAGCCCGCAATGCACCCCGCCCGGCGCCGGATCGTAACACGACCAGCTCATCCCCGCGTCGAGCCCGAGCCGCGCCGCCTCGCGGACGATGTCGGCCTTGGTCATGTCCTGGAGCGGCGCGCGGATGCGGAACGGCGCGCCCTCGACCCCGGCCTTGGTCGCCACTTCGGCGAGCTTCTCGAACTCGGCAATGAACTCGGGCCGGCAATCGGGATAGCCCGAATAATCGAGCGCATTGACTCCGATATAGATGTCGCGCGCGCCGGCAGCCTCGGCCCAGCCGAGCGCGAGGCTCAGGAAGATCGTATTGCGTGCGGGGACATAGGTCACCGGGATGTCGTCGCCGACACCTTCCTTGGGAACGTCGATATCGGCGGTGAGTGCCGATCCGCCGAACGCGCGCAGGTCGAGCGGCAGCACGACATGGCGCTCGGCGCCCAGCATCGCCGCGATCCGGCGCGCCGCAGCGAGCTCGACGTGGTGGCGCTGGTTATAGTCGATCGAGAGCGCGAGCAGCCGATGCCCGTCCTCGCGCGCACGCGCGGCCGAGACCATCGAATCAAGTCCGCCCGAAATCAGGGCAATCGCAACGCTGTCGGTCATGCCCCGCCGCTAGCGCGTTTCACGCTGCAACGCAAAATGGGCCGCGATGAAGCGGCCCAGTTGGAATTTGCCAGAGAGGAAAGATCCATGAAGGATCGCCGCCAGTGATAAACGAGCAGGGTTAACGAATCGTAAGCGCGCCGCCGCTCAGCCGCAGGCGCCGATACGCCGCCCCTCAAACTGTTCGGAGAAGGGCGAACCATTGGCGACGCCCTGCGTCTCGATGTTGATCACCCGCGGGGTATCGACCGAGATCGTCGTGCGGCCATGGCCGTGGCTCGGGCAGGTATAGCGGATCGTCGCCGAGCGCTGGGTGTTCTCCATCACGAAATGCTCGCATTGCGTGTTGCCGTGCTGGATCTGGATCAGCGTCGCGGGATTGGCCACGCACAGCTTGCGCAGCGTCCCGTCGGCGCTCTTGAGCTGCCACTGGCCATGCTCGATTCCCCCGAGCGCATTCGGCGCGGCACTGCGCTGCGCTGGCGCGCCGGCGGCGCCGAACAGGAGCAACGCGCCCAGAATCGCCGGGCGCATCAAACGCTTAAGCACCATCAATACTCCCCGCCCGGGTAGCAAGGTTCGGCGCCCCAAACGAATCCACGCCCCGGTTTCGATGGAGATATGGAAATCGCCGGTCGGATTACAACGGCGGCGCAACAAAATCGGCGAGCTTGAGCGGGAATTTGGTCGAGCAGAACGCGCAATCGACGCTGATCACGCCATTTTCGTCGGCCATCTCGGCGCGGTCTTCAGGCGTGAACTTGCTCAGCACTTCGCTGATATAGGTCGAATCGCACCGGCAGCCGCGCGCTAGCCCGGTGCCCGCGAGCACCCGCACTTCCTCTTCCTCGTTGAACAGCCGCCAGACCAGGTTCTCGAGCGGGATGCCCGGCTCGGCCAGTTCGTCGGCGCCCATCGTCGACGACAGCGCCTCGACATGCTGCCACTCGGGATGGTCGAGGCGGACGTGCAGCCGCTCGCGTCCCACCTCGCCCTCGGGCAGATGCTGGACGAGGATGCCGCCGGCGATCAGTTTGCCGTCCTTGCCGCGGTGCGTGCCGATCCGCACCAGGGTCGGGATCTGCTCCGACTGGACGAAATATTCTTCCGCCGCCGCGCTGATCGACGCTGCAGCCAGCGGGACGATGCCCTGGTAGCGCTCCTTGGTCGCCGCCTGGTCGAAGGTGATCGCCAGATAGCCCTTCTTGCAGAGTGCCTCGAGCGTCGGATTCTTGCCGAGCTGCGCCAGCCGCTCGGCATCGAACTGGACATAGCCGCGCAGTTCGCCGTTCTTGTAGTCGCACACCAGCAGGCTGACGATCGCTCCCGGCGCCTGCGCCTGGAGCGTCATCTGCCCCTGCGCGTCCTTGAGCGTCGCGCCGAGCAAAGCCGTGAGCGTCAGCGCCTCGGCGAGCATCTTCTCGATCGGCGCGGGATAGGCATGCGCCGACAGGATCTCGTCGAGCACCGGCCCCAGCCGCGCGACGCGGCCGCGCGCGTGGCGGCTCGGAATGGTGAAGCCGATCACGCGATCGAGATCGGCGGTGGGGGCGGTGTTGGCGGTCATAGTTTTCCCGTTCGGGCTGAGCTTGTCGAAGCCCCGTCCTTCTCTTCCTCCACCATCGCGAAAGAAGAACGGCGCTTCGACAAGCTCAGCGCGAACGGGGTTTTCTGGGTCGAAGATCAGATAAGGAGGACCGACCTCCGCTTCAACTCAGCCGATCTGGCCGAAGCACCAGCGCAGCACCGACTTCTGCGCGTGCAGCCGGTTCTCGGCCTCGGGCCAGATCAGCGATTGCGGCCCGTCGATCACCGCATCGACCACTTCCTCGCCGCGATGCGCGGGCAGGCAATGGAGGAACTTCGCGTCGGGCTTGCCCGCCGCCATCAGCGCCTCGTCGACCTGGAACGGCATCATCGCCGCGAGCTTGGTCTCGGCATGCGACTGGCCCATCGAGATCCAGGTGTCGGTGACCAATATATCGGCGCCTTCGACTGCCTCGCGCGCGCTGCCGACCACCCGCGCCCTGCCGCGGCCGCGCGCGACGTCTTCGTCGCTCGGCTGGAAACCCTGCGGGCACGCCGCGACGACGTCGAAGTCCATCAGCCCGCCCGCTTCCATGATCGAGGCGAGGACGTTGTTGCCGTCACCCAGCCACGCGACCTTAAGCCCGGGCAAGCGCTTGCCCTGCTCGATGATCGTCAGCAGGTCGGCCATGATCTGGCACGGGTGCGAGGCGTCGGTGAGCCCGTTGATCACCGGCACGCTGGCGTATTTCGCCATGTCGACCACCTTCTGGTGATCGTCGGTGCGGATCATGATCGCGTCGACATAGCCCGAGAGCACGCGCGCAGTATCGGCGATGCTCTCGCCGCGGCCGAGCTGCATGCTGCCCGCGTCCATCACAATGCTGGTGCCGCCCAGCTGGCGGATCGCCATGTCGAACGAGACGCGGGTGCGCGTCGAGTTCTTCTCGAAGATCATCGCGAGCGTGTGCCCGGCGAGCGGCGCATCGGCGTCAACTTGGCCCTTGGGCCTGCCGGCACGCGCAGCCTTCCGCGCGACGGCGTCGTCGAGCATCGCCTGCAAGCCGGCGGTGCCGGCATCGGACAGATCGAGGAAATGGCGGGTCATCGTCGTTGCTCGCTACGGAATATCCAAATGGCGGTGGCGATCAGTGCGCCACCGATAATTGCGCAGAGGAGATACAGTCCAAGAAAGCCCCAGTCTCCCCCGGTGATGCGATCGACCGGTCTAGTCAGCATCACCTCAATGCCGAACAACAAGGGCCATAGCGCCACGACCCCGATCAGCATCGCGACGATTGCCGCGATGCGCCTAGTCATCGCTCGGCGGCGCGAAGCTGCGCGCGCCTTCGCTCAGCCGCTCGATGCATTCGGCGATATGGCTCTCGTCGATGATCAGCGGCGGCAGCACGCGGAACACGTTCTCGCCCGCCGCGACCGTCAGCAGCCCGTGATTGTCGCGCAAATGGGCGACGAAGTCGCGGCTCACCGCCGGCTCCTTCATCTTGATGCCGAGCATCAGCCCCTTGCCGCGGATCTCCTCGAACAGGTGATCGTGGTTGGGGATCAGCTGCTCGAATGCCTGGCGAAGGCGGTCGCCCATCTTGACGACGTTCTCGAGGAAACCGTCCTCCAGCATCACGTCGAGGATCGCCTGCCCCGCCGCCATGCCGAGCGGGTTGCCGCCATAGGTCGAGCCGTGGGTGCCGATCACCATGCCCTTGGCCGCCTCCTCGGTCGCCAGGCACGCGCCGAGCGGGAAGCCGCCGCCGATGCCCTTGGCCGCGGTCAGGATGTCGGGGGTGATGCCGTAATGCTCGTACGCCCACATCTTGCCGGTGCGGCCATAGCCGCACTGAATCTCGTCGAGGATCAGCAGCAGGCCGTGCTCGTCGCACGCCTTGCGCAGGCCCTGGATGAACTCGGGCGTGCCCGCGGTCATCCCGCCCTCGCCCTGCACCGTCTCGACCAGGAAGCCGGCGGTCTCGTCGTCGATCTTGGCGAGCGCGCCTTCGAGATCGTTGAACTTCACATAGTCGAACCCCGGCAGCAGCGGCTCGAAGCCGTCGCGCATCTTGGGCTGGTCGGTCGCCGAGATCGCGCCGATCGAACGCCCGTGAAAGGCGTTCTTGAAGGTGATCAATTTGTGGCGCTGCGGGTTGCCGTTGACATGGTGATAGCGACGCGCGGTCTTGATCGCGCACTCGATCGCCTCGACCCCCGAATTGGTGAAGAACACCGTGTCGGCGAAGCTGTTGTCGACGATGCGCTGCGCCAGCGCCTCGCCCTGCGGGCTGCCATAAAGGTTGCTGACGTGCATCAACGTCGCGGCCTGCTCCTGGATCGCCTTGGTCAGATGCGGGTGGCCATGGCCCAGCGCATTGACTGCGATCCCGGCGGCGAAATCGAGATACTGCTCGCCGCGCTCGCCATAGAGATACACGCCCTCCCCTCGCACCGGCCGCACGCCGCACCGCGGGTAAACGGGCATCAGCGGGGTGATCGGCATGGGAACGGTACCTCCTCTAGAAAAGCTGCGTTGGAGCTCCAGAAACGCAAAAGGGCGGCCAACCGGGCCGCCCGGAGCGGGTGTTTAGGAGCAGCGCCACACCGGCGTCAATATTCCTTTGGGAGCGCCCATGCCCGCCGGCCATGGCGCCTGCGCACGACTCCGCTTGCGAAACGATGGAACTCCTGCACATTGTCACAGGTTTTTGCCGATGCCGCTTCCCCGGCCTGTGCGTATTGTCTGATCACGACAACGGAAAATCATGCCGACTTCGGAAGAAGCCAGGGAAGGTTTGCGCGCGCAAAAGGGGTCGCGGCTCGCGCTCGCTTTGGCGGCGCTTGCCGCCGTGCTGCCGGTCGCCGTCCTGCTCGGCTGGAGCCTCGGGAACCCCATGCTGCGCGGACTCGGCAACCCCGCCGTCGCGCTGCAACCGCTGCTCAGCTTCACGTTCGTGCTTATCGTGGCAGGGGCGCTGATCCTGCTCGCCGGTCACCGCACGGTCAGCCGCCTCTTCCTCCTGCTGCCCGCCACGCTGCTCGCCCTCGTGCTCGTCCATTATTGCACCGGCGATTTCGGCATCGGCCGGCTGCTGTTCGGCACGCAGGTCATCGCGCTGAAGGTGCGCAACGGCGGCGTCCCCCAGCTCGGCGCGCTGTCGGCGCTGACCATGGCGGTGACCGCGCTCTATCTGCTCGGCTCGCCGCGCATGGCGCTGCGCCGCTGGGCCGCGCCGCTGGCGAGCGCGACGCTCGCGGCGACCCTGCTGCTGGTCGCGTTCACCATGACCCACCAGATCCCGCTCGGGCCGCGCTTTGTCGGCCCCTCGGCGGTCTCGGGGGTGCCGGTACTGCTGCTGTCGATGGCGATCATCGTCCAGGGCCGCTTCGTCGATCCGCTCCAGCCCTTCACCGATTCGCCGTGGCAGACGCTCCAGCGGATCACCCCGGTGATCATCGTGCTGACCATCCTGCCCACCCTGCTCCTCGTCGCATTGCGCGAGGCGGGCAAGATCGACGATAGCGAGCTCTATTATTTCATCGCCGACGCCAATCTGCTGGTCGTATCGATCCTGCTCGTCCACGTCACCGTCCGCGCCACCGAGCAGAACAAGCGCGTGGCGGCGCGCCAGGCCGAGCTCGACTCGATCCTCACCGCAGTGCCCGACGCGCTGATCGTCACCGGGCACGACCGCATCATCCGCACCTTCAGCGCCGCCGCGCAACGGCTGTGGCGCTGCACCGAGGAGAAGGCCTGCGGCAGCCGGATCGACGATTTCTTCGCGCGCCGCGGCCCCGATTTCGACGCGGTGCTCACCGAGGATCCTGGGCTCGGCATGTCCGACAGCAGCGTGATCACCACCACCGGCCGCCGCCATGACGGCAGCGAGTTTCCCGCCGAGCTGCGCATCGGCGTCGCCCGGCAGGACGGTCAGGTCGTCCATGCCGCCTTCGTCCGCGACTTGTCCGAACGCTTCTCGCTCGAGGACCAGGTCACCGAGCTCGGCCTCCAGCTGATGCAGCTGTCGCACCAGAACGCGCTCGGCGAGCTTGCCGGCGACATCTCGCACGAGATCAACCAGCCGCTCGCCGCCGCCTCCAACTATGCCTCGGCCGCCGCGCTCGCGCTCGAGACGCGGCAGGATCACGCCAAGGCGGTCGAGTTCCTCAAGGAGATCGCGGTCCAGATCCAGCGCGCCGGCAGCATCATCCGCAAGCTGCGCGGCTTCCTGTCGCACCGCGAGGTCGAGCTCCAGCGCGAGGATCTGGGCGAAGTCGTCCGCGACGCGCTAAACCTGCTCCTCGTCGGCTCGCGCAAGCTCCAGTCGGCGCTGATCGTCCAGATCCCCGAAACGCTGCCGCCGGTCTATATCGATCGTATTCAGGTCCAGCAGGTGCTGGTCAACATCGTCCGCAACGCCTTCGAGGCGTGCGACCAGACCGGCTGCGAGCCGCTGGTCACGATCGGCGCGCACCCGCTCGACGACGAGACGATTGCAGTCGAAGTCGCCGATAACGGCCCCGGCCTGCCCGACGGCTTCGCCGAGCGGCTCGGCGAGCGCTTCGCGTCGAGCAAGGGCATCGCCGGGCTCGGCATCGGGCTGAACATCTCGAAGCGCATCGTCGAGGCGCATGGCGGCGCGCTGACTGCAGTCAACCGCGACGAAGGCGGCGCATCGTTCCGCTTCACCATTCCCTCGGCCGCGGCGTTCGGCGAACGCACGCCGGACCGAGTCCGCGTCTAGTTCTTGAGCTTCCAGCCCTTGCTGAGCAGCGCGTAGCAGACCAGCCCGAGCACCGTATCGAGCCCGAGGATGACGAGACTGCCGGTCAGGATCGGCGAATCGGCGACTCCGAGAAAGCCGTAGCGGAAGCCCGAGATGATGTAGAAGAACGGGTTCAAATGGCTGATAGTCTGGAACAAGGGCGACAGCCGGTCGACCGAATAAAAGGTCCCCGACAGCAGCGACAGCGGCGCCACCACGAAATTGGTCACCGCCGCGGCATGATCGAACTTCTCGGCCCAGATCGACGTCAGCACCCCGAGCAGCGACAGGAACAAGGCACCCAGGAAGCCGAACCACAATATCGCCCAGAGATGCTGCGGCCAGACGGTCACCCCCGGCCACAGCGCCATCGCCAGCCACACCGCGCCGCCGACGCAGAACGCCCGCGTCACTGCGCCGCCGCACAAGCCGGCGAGCAGCTCGCCGGTCGACAGCGGCGGCATCAGATAATCGACGATCGTCCCCTGGATCTTGCCGACGAGCAGCGAGAAGCTGGAATTGGCGAAGGCATTCTGGAGCATCGCCATCACGATCAGCCCCGGCGCGATGAAATCGGCGAAGTGGACCGCGCGGCCCTGCAGCGTGACGGTGCGTCCGCCGCCGCCCAATGCGACGGTGAAGATCACCAGAAACAGCAATGTCGTCACTGCCGGCGCCCACACCGTCTGGAGCTGCACCTTGAAGAAACGGCGCACCTCCTTGATATAGAGCGTACGCAGTCCTCCCCAATTCACGTTGCGGATCACCGGAACGCCGGGTTCGGGGAGGCTATGGCCGATTTTGGGGCCGGATTCCGGGTGGCTGCTCATCGCATGTTCGCGTAAACGCTGCCCGCGCCGCCCGCAAGTTGAAGGAAGTGAAGTGAGCTGGACCGAAGAGCGTATCGATACGCTGAAGAAGATGTGGGACAGCGGCATGACCGCCACCCAGATCGCCGAGGAGCTCGGCGGCGTATCGCGCAACGCCGTGATCGGCAAGGCGCACCGGCTGGGCCTCCAGTCGCGCCCGTCGCCGGTCAAGCCCAACGAGCCCAAGGCCGAGGCAGCGCCCGCCGCGCCCAAGCCGGCCCCCGCGCCCGCTCCGACTCCGAGGCCGGTGGCCGCCGCGCCCCAGGCTCCCGCCGAGCCCGCCGGCGCCGCCGCGTCGTCGGACGATGCCAAGCCGGAAAAGCCGGATACGCCCGCCCCCGTGCTCCGCTCGGTCGGCCCTGGCGGCTTTCTCCGTCAGAATCCCGGCGAGCAGTCGGCGCCGATCACCCCGGCGCCGCCGCGCCGCCTGGTCCCCGCCAAGCCGAGCGACGCGATCGCGGGCAAGACCAGCCTGCTCGATCTCAACGATCGCATCTGCAAATGGCCGCTCGGCCATCCCGGCGAGCCCGATTTCCATTTCTGCGGCGACAAGGTGAATCCGGGCTTCCCCTATTGCGTCGCGCATTGCGGCCACGCCTATCAGGCGCAGCTCCCGCGCCGCGATCGCCGTCCCCCGCCCCCGCTGCCCTTCGGCGGCCCGCGGGTGCGTTGAGCCTTTCCTGACCTTCGCATCGCCCCGGAACCCGCTTCCGGGGCGATTGCTTTTGGGTCTGGACCGGCGTTAGTCGCCGCGGCGCGTAAACTGCATCGTCCAGTTGGTATCCCAGGTCTTGCCGGCATCGAACGAATATGCCTGCTCCCAGCGCGCCGATGTCGGGGTGATGTGCGACCAGAGGAAGCGCGTCCGCATCGGCCGCCCACCGAGCACGCCATCCGAATAGAAGGTCCCGACGCCGTCCACGAACCGGCCCTTCACGGGCGGATCGATCGCACCGAGCGGATTGCGACCGTCGACCCACCAGATCGCCCACAGGCCGGTGGCCGGATCGAACGCGCGCAGCGCCACGCCGCGGGCGATGCCGTCCGGTTTGTAGAAGAGGTTGTCCTCGACATTGGCGAGGCCGCCCATCACCGGCCGGTTGCTGCAATCGCCCTCGAATTCGAGCCAGGTCTTGTCGGGCCGCTTGACGCGGTGGTGCACGCGCCACTCGCCGACCTGGAACGCGAAGCCGTCGGCGCCCTGCGACTGCGCGCTCGACGACGCCGGCAGGGCAGCCGCGATCAGGATCGCGCAGAGTGCGAGTCGCATCCCCGTCTCCTCACATGATTGCACGGATTGGGCTGCGCAACGCGGGCGGAGTCAATAGCGAGGTTGCGTTGCCCGCGGGCATCACCGCTCCAGCGTGAACGCCACGTCGTAGAGCCCGGGATGCGCCTCGCCATAGCGCTTGTTGCCCTCGATCAGCCCCCTGGCCCGGAGATGCTCGAACACCCGTCGCGCGGCGTCGCGATCCGCGCTCTGGGCATAATTGACCACCCGCGTCCCATCGAGGCTGCGGTGCAGGCTGGCCGACACCCAGCCCTCGACTTCGCGAGCGGCGTGCGCCGCTCCGATCAGGTAGTCGATCAGCGGTTGCTGTTCGCCTGCGGGGACAGTGAAGACGTTGATCTGAGTGACGAGGCCGGTTTCGGCGGTGATGATCGGCATGATGTTCGCTCCTGGTCAGGGCGCATCACCGGAACCTGTCGTCTCACGAGCCATCGCCACGCATGCGCCAAGCCCCGGCGACGACGCCGGTTGCTTGTCGCGGGTTCGCCCGGATGGGCGACACGGAGCCTCTGGCGAGGGAACGGGCTTACCGATGCCGTTCGGGTCCTTTTCGACGCGGCCAGGCTATCGCCGTAGCATCGCGATGGCAATCTTCAGTCGACACGAAGAGGAACCGCTGGGAGTCAGGCATCAGCATTCAAGCCCGTTCCGTTGCCGCCAGGCCCATCGACGCTCCCCTCAGCGCTTGCCGAACAGCCGCGGATATTCCCAGCCCCACGGCACGCCGGCTTCGCCCAGCGCCGCCTTGACCAATTCGGGGAACATCGCCTCGGCGCGCACGTCGTTCGACAGGATCACCACGCAGCGCCGACCGCGTTCGACGCACACCAGCGTGTTGGCGGTCGAATCATTGTGCCCGCCCTTGAAGAAGCCCGCTCCCTGCGGTCCGTTGAACGTCACCACGCCCAGCCCGGCGGCGACGCCCTGGTGCTGCGCCGCCGGCGGTGCCGGGTCCTGCAGGGTCGGAAATTGCGACGCGGTGGTGATCGGCAGCTGCGCGCGGGCCATTTCGCGCCGCGCCTTCGCGCTCAGCCCCTCGCCGCGCGCCAGCGCCGCGGCGAAGCGCGCCATGTCGGCGATCGTGGTGTCCATCGACCCCGCCGCGCGCACCCGGCCGCGCTCATCATGCGGATCGACCTTGCCCTCGGCGGTCCAGCCGTCGGCGAGGTTGGCCGCGAAGTCCGCACGCCAGGTCATGCTGGTGTTCTTCATCCCGAACCGGTCAAACACCCGCCGCTGCATCTCCGCACCGAGATCGAGCCCCAGCCCTTTCTCCAGCCCGAACTGGAGCAGGATGATGCCTTCGCCCGAATAGGAATAACGGCTGCCCGGCGCGAAATGGATGCGGAGCTTCTCGTCGGGCTCATCGAAGGAGAAATTGGCGAAGCCGGTGCTGTGGGTCAGCACCATGCGCGGCGTGATGGTCTTCCAGCGGTCGTCGCCGGCAAGATCGCCCCAATTGCCATAGGCGTCGAGATTGCCATATTCGGGCAGCGGCCTGGGCAGCATCCCGGCGATCGGCTTGTCGAGGTCGATCTTCCCCTCGTCGACCAATTGCAGCACCGTATAGGCGAACACCGTCTTGGTCAGCGACGCGCCGTACATGATCGTGGCAGTCTCAAGCGGCGCGCTTTTGACGTTGCGCGCTCCGTAGCTCGACACGAAGCCTGGCTTGCCGTCCGCGATCGTCGCGATCGCGAGGCCCTTGATCCCGGTGCGCGCCATCGCCGCTTTCACTGCCGCGTCGATTTTAGCCGCCTCGCGGGTCTGTGCCGATGCCGGAGCGATCCCCGCCACCAGCATCGTCGCGATCGTCACTGCCTGACTTGCTACCCGCATCATGCCTCCCCCGCTTGCCTGCCCGATCGTACCGCGCGTGCGGGCTGGAACAAGATTAGTTCTCTTTTTGTTCTTCTCCTCGCAATTGCATTCTGCTAGAGAATCGCCCGAAGGAGGACGCATCCATGTTTCTGCAGCCCGGCGAATGGTCGACCCTCGGTGCGCCCCGTGCGCCCGAAGCCCGCAGCATCGGCGCGATTCTGGCCGAAATGCACGAGATTGCCGTGTTGCAGGCCCGCAAGCCCGCGCGTCCCTTGCGCCGCAATTCGGCGTGACCCTATACCCCTGACATGTCCGAAGACCTGTTTGCCGCGCCGGGCGTTCCCTCCGGCACCTATGACGCCTCGTCGATCGAAGTCCTCGAAGGACTGGAGCCGGTCCGGCGGCGCCCGGGCATGTATATCGGCGGCACCGACGAGCGCGCGCTCCACCACCTCGCCGCCGAAGTGCTCGACAATGCGATGGACGAGGCGGTGGCCGGCCACGCCACCCGGATCGAGATCACGCTGGAGCAGGGCAACCGGCTGACGATCGTCGACAATGGCCGCGGCATGCCGATCGATCCGCACCCCAAATTTCCCGACAAGTCGGCGCTCGAGGTGATTCTCTCGATGCTCCATTCGGGCGGCAAATTCTCGGGCAAGGCCTATGCCACGTCGGGCGGTTTGCACGGCGTCGGCGTCTCGGTGGTCAACGCGCTCTCCTCGGACACCGTGGTCGAAGTCGCGCGCGACCGTCAGCTCTACCGCCAGAGCTTCAGCAAGGGCCTCACGCTCGGCCCGATCGAGCAGGTCGGCGCCGCACCCAACCGCCGCGGCACTTCGGTGGCGTTCACGCCGGACGTCGAGATCTTCGGCGAGATGCTGTTCAAGCCGGCGCGGCTCTACAAGCTCGCCCGCTCGAAGGCCTATCTGTTCGCCGGGGTCGAGATCCGCTGGAAGTGCGATCCGGAGCTGATCTCCGATGACACGCCGCCCGAAGCGGTGTTCCAGTTCCCCGGGGGCTTGGGCGATCACCTCAAGGAACAGATCGGCGCGCGCGAATGCGCGACCAGTGATTTCTTCACTGGCCAGCAGGAATTTCCCGACGGCCAGGGCCGGGTCGAATGGGCGGTGGCGTGGCCGCTGTGGAGCGAGGGCTCGTACAGCTGGTATTGCAACACCATCCCGACGCCCGACGGCGGCACCCACGAGCAGGGCCTGCGCCAGGCGCTCACCCGCGGCATCCGCGCGTTCGGCGATCTGGTCGGCCAGAAAAAGGCCAAGGACATCACTGCCGACGACGTGATGGTCGGCTCCGAGCTGATGCTCTCGGTGTTCATCCGCGAACCGCAATTCCAGTCGCAGACCAAGGACCGTCTGACCTCGCCCGAGGCGACCGGCCTCGTCGAAAAGGCAGTGCGCGACCATTTCGATCACTTCCTCTCGGACCATATGGACCGCGGCAAGGCACTGCTCGCTTATGTCCTCGATCGCATGGACGAGCGGCTGCGGCGCAAGCAGGAGCGCGAGGTCAAGCGCAAGACCGCGACGTCGTCCCGGAAGCTGCGCCTCCCCGGCAAGCTCACCGACTGCGCCGCCGACAGCCCCGAGGGCACCGAACTCTTCATCGTCGAGGGCGATTCGGCCGGCGGCAGCGCCAAGCAGGCGCGCGATCGCAAGACCCAGGCGATCCTGCCCATTCGCGGCAAGATCCTCAACGTCGCCAGCGCGACTTCGGCCAAGATCCTCGCCAATCAGGAGATCGCCGACCTGATCCAGGCGCTGGGCTGCGGCACGCGCAAGGACTGCGACCCGTCGAACCTGCGCTACGAGCGCATCGTCATCATGACCGACGCAGACGTCGACGGCGCGCACATCGCCACCCTGCTGATGACCTTCTTCTTCCAGGAGATGCCCGACATCGTCCGCCGCGGGCATCTCTACCTCGCCCAGCCGCCGCTCTATCGCCTCACCGTCGGCTCGAAGAGCCTCTATGCCCGCGACGATGCGCACCGGCTCGAGATCGAGGAAGGCGCGTTCAAGGGTAAGAAGGTCGAAGTCAGCCGGTTCAAGGGGCTCGGCGAGATGAACCCGAACCAGCTCAAGGAAACCACGATGGACCCCAAGACGCGCGGCATGCTGCGCGTCACCCTGCCGCAGGAATATGAGGAGCGCGCCGGGGTCAAGGACCTGGTCGACCGGCTGATGGGTAGCAACCCCGCGCACCGCTTCGCCTTCATCCAGGAAAACGCCGCGCGGATCGACGAAGAAGTCATCGACGCCTGATCGGGGCCTTGTAACGGTTCGCATTTTCTGGCTCTCTTCTGTTGAAGAGGGAGAAAAGAATATGCGTGCAGCAAGTATTCTATTGACCGTTCTCCTGGCGTTACCCGCGAACGCGCAGGACCGCGAAGCAGACCAGGGCGCACCGATAGTCGTCACCGGCGTTCCGCTTACGCATTCGCAGAAACAACTCGATGACTGCATCAAGCGGCATTGCCAGCCCAAAGAGGAGATCGAGGCGACTCTCGCGCACGCCGAGAACCAGTTCGTTGCAGGCGACTATGCCGGCGCGCGGCGAACCTTGTCCGAGGGGCACGACCGCAATTTCCGTTATGCCAAGACGCTGCCGGTCGAGGTGGCCGATCTTGAACGGGCTTTTGGCCGACTGACCGACGTCAACGGGTTTTCCGATATTGGCCGCTTTCTCCAGATACGGTCCCTCGAAACGCTCAAGGCCGGGCTCGACAATGACGACGCCCGCGTGCTCGCCCAGCGCCTGATGATCGGCGACGAATTCGCACGGGCAGGTCGTATTCGCGCCGCTGAAGACGTGTATCGTTCGGTTACGAAAAAGGGCCAAAAGGCCGGCGAGTTCTCTATCGTCGGCTACGCGATGCTCCGCGAAGCGATGATGTATGTCGCGCTCGCGAGCATCTTGGATGAGTATCGCGACAGCGCCGACAAACGCATTCGCGCGCTGGAGAATACGCGCGAGTCCGAACTCGCCGCTTATCGCACCGGTGCCAGACTGCTCCGCGCTCAGTTGACTGCCTATCGCGGCGACCATGCAGAGTTGGACAAGGCAATCGCTGCGATAGCGCCGCAAACGAGCGGCAAACCGATCATCGTCTACAATCCTCCGTTCCGCTTAACAGAGGCTGGCGGGACGACAATGAAGTTGAGCGGCCCGCAGTGGATCGATGTGTCCTTTAGCATCGCCGCAAATGGTGCGGTGCGCGGCATCGAGACGCTGCGCGATTCGGGCAATGTCGAAAAGGGCTGGCCTCAACAGGTATACAAGGCGCTCGCCGCTCGCCGCTATGCTCCGCAGGCGCGTGACGGGTTGCAGCGAGTCGAGCGCTTCTCCTGGGTTCATGACGAGGCCCGAGTCACCGGGAGCAGGATGCGCCAGCGGAAAGTGGAAGGACGCCTGACCTCGCTCGACCTTACCGACGATCCCGCGCCGAGCTGAGGCCGGCAGGGGATCGCTAGTTGCGCATCCGCAGCCGGTGATAGGTCGCCCGCGTCGACAGCGCGGCGATCAGCACCAGCACGCCGATCCCGAGCACGCCCCCACCGATCCAGAGCGGAACCGCGGCGCCGCGCCGGGCGGCCAGCACCAGCAGCGCTCCCACCAGCGACAGACCGATACCCCAGCGCCGCATGCGCAGCCCGATCCCGGCGAGCTCCTTGTGATACGCCGCGCGCTGCATCGGATCGTTCAGGTCAGGCGCCGCCACGCCATTCCTCCCCGAGCAGGCCATAGAGCGCGGTGTCGCGCACCCCGATATGCGTTTCCCATTCGCCGCGCAGCATGCCCTCGAGCCGGAAGCCGAGCCGCTCGAGGAGGGTGCGCGAGGGGCGGTTGTCGGGATCGACGTCGGCCACGACCTTGCGCTGGCCCTCCGCGAAGATCCGGTCGACCACCGCTGCCACGGCCTCGCGCGCGAAACCGTGCCCGCATCGGTCGGGAACGAGCAGATAGCCGATCTCGGTGACGTTGCCCTGCCTTTTCTCCCCCGCCGAGACGAAGCCGAGCGCGACGTCGCGATCCTGCAGGGTGATGATCCAGCGCCGCCAGCCAGGCGACGGCGCGGCGAGGTGATTGCGCGTCTGCTCGAGCGTCTCATAGGGCGCATGGGTCCACCAGCGCATGCTTGCCGCGTCCGAAAAGGCGCGGTGCAGCGCCTCGGCATCCTGGAAAACTTCGGGCCGCAGCCGCAGCCGCGCCGTGGTCAGGACAGGCGTGGCACGCCCCGCAGCTGGCGTCGGCCGGCTACGACGCCAGCGCATCGACCAGCGTCCGCACCTTCTTCTGCCGCCATTGCGGCAGCGGCGCGACCAGCCAGTAACCGAGCCGCGACGATTTGGGCTCGCCGATCGTCGCCACCCGGCCGGCGGCGATGTCGGCACGGGCGATCAGCTCGGGAACCGTCGCGCGACCCAGCCCCTCGGCCGCGGCATCGAGCGCGAGCCCGGCATCGGCGACGCGCACCAGGGATCCGGCATCCTCGGCGAGGCAGCCCGCCCAGGCGATCGGCGTGTCGGCGCCGCCGCCCGGCCGCTCGACCGTGACCATGCCGTCGCTCTCCAGCGCCTCGCCCTCATGCTCGCCCGGGCCCTCGCCCCAGCGGATCGCAAGGTCGAGATTGGCTTCGGTGAAGTCGATCGCGTCGTCGGCGGGGACCAGCATGAAGCGCAATTCGCCGTCGCCGCGGGCGATCTCGGCGAGCCGCGGCATCAGCCATTTGGCGCTCAGGTCGCGCGGCGCGGCGATGGTCAGCGACTTGGACGATTGCCCCGCCTGCATCGCGCGCACCGATTCCTCGAACTGGAGGAACCCGGCGCGCAGCGCAATCAGCCCGGCCTCGGCCTCCGGGGTCAGCTCGAGCCCCTTGGTGGTGCGGCGGAACAGCACCACGCCCAGCGTATCCTCGAGCGCGCGAATCTGCTGGCCCACCGCCGCCGGGGTCACCGCCAGCTCGTCGGCCGCGCGAGTGAAGGAGAGATGGCGCGCCGCCGCGTCGAGCACGCGCAGGCCGTTCAGCGGGAGATGCGTGCGCTTCACTTCTTCCCCCCTCCCGCTTGCGGGAGGGGTCGGGGGAGGGCCTGACGTGCGTGAGCCGCGCCGACCGCCCCGTCGGTCCCTCCCCTAGCCCCTCCCGCAAGCGGGAGGGGGACAGATTGCCGCAGCCCGCTCACCCCGTCACCGCCGGCGCCACCAGCGCGAACTTGGGGATCGCCACGTCGAACGCCGCGCCGTCCTCGCCGATCATGTGATAGCTACCCTGCATGTGCCCGGTCGGAGTCGAGAGCGGGCAGCCCGAGACATAGTCGAAGCTCGCGCCGGGCTCGATCATCGGCTGCTCGCCGACGACGCCCTCGCCTTCCACCGAATGCCGCGCGCCGCGCCCGTCGGTGATCACCCAGTGGCGGGTGAGCAGCTGCACGGTAAACGGCCCGCTATTCTCGATGCGGATATGATAGGCCCAGAACCAGCGCCCGCGCTGCGGCTCGGACTGTTCGGGCAGATAGGAAACGGAGACGCGCACGACGATGCCGCGGGTCTCGGCCTCCTCGGTGAACAGCGCCTTCATCACCGCGTCGCTCACAGGCCGACCTGCCCCAGCGCCTGGTCGAGATCGGCGATCAGATCCTCGGGATCCTCGAGCCCGACATTGAGCCGCAGCATCCCGTCGGTGACGCCCATCTCGACGCGCTTCTCCTCGGCGACGCCGTAATGCGTGGTCGACGAAGGGTGGGTCATCAGCGAGCGCGAATCGCCGATATTGTTCGAGATGTCGATCAGTTCGAGCGAGTCGAGCAGCGCATGCGCCTGGCTGCGCCCGCCATCCAGCTCGAACGAGAAGATCGGGCCGGCATCGTCCATCTGCCGCGTGAACAGATTGTGCTGCGGATGGCTCGGCAGCGCGGGGAAGTTGATCCGCGGCACGCGCTTTTCGAGGAAGCGCCCCACCTGCAGCGCATTTGCGCTCTGCCGGCGGATGCGCAAATCGAGCGTCTCGAGACCCTTCAGCACCACCCAGGCATTGAACGGGCTCAGTGTCGGCCCGGTGTTGCGGGTGAAGGCGAGCAGGGTCTCGTTGATGAACTTTTCGCTGCCGGTCACCGCGCCGGCGAGCACGCGCCCCTGCCCGTCCATCATCTTGGTCGCCGAATAAGCGACGACATCGGCCCCGAACTTCAGCGGACGCTGAAGCGCGGGCGTGGCGAAGGCATTGTCGACCACGCTGGTGATGCCGTGCTTGCGCGCGATGCCGCACACCGCTTCGAGATCGACCACGTCCATCGTCGGATTGGCGGGCGTCTCGAAGAAGAACACCTTGGTGTTGGGCCGGACCGCGTCCTCGAACTGCTGCGGGTCGCGCGCATCGACGATCGTCGTCTCGATCCCGAACTTGGGCAGCAAGGTGTCGGTCAGCCAGCGGCACGATCCGAACGCGGCGCGCCCGCCGACGAGATGGTCGCCCTGCTCGAGCTGGCAGAGCAAGGCCGCGGTCATCGCCGCCATGCCGCTCGCCATCGTGCGGCACGCCTCGGCGCCTTCGAGCAGCGCGATCCGCTCCTCGAGCATCTGCACCGTCGGGTTCTGCAGCCGCGAATAGGTCATGCCCTGCTGCTCGCCGGCGAACCGCGCCGCGGCGTCGCCCGCGCAGTCATAGGCATAGCCCGAGGTGAGGAAGAGCGCCTCGCTGGTCTCGCCGAAATCCGAACGCATCGTGCCGCCGCGGATCGCCTGGGTTGCGGGCTTCCAGTTGCGCGTGACGCTGCGGTCCTGTCCGGTACGGCGTTTCATGGCGAACGCTTTGCAGGCGCCGGACGCCTCCCGTCAACCAAGTCCGGCATGACGCGCGCGAAATGATCGTTTACCCAAGCGCCATGCTCGCCCGCCTCAAGGTTCTCCAGACCCGCCCCTATCTCGTCGCCTTGCTGCTTGCGATCGCCGCGCAGGCGCTGTTCGCCTTCCATCTCGACCGGCCGAGCCGGATCATGTTCGACGAGGTCCACTACGTCCCGGCCGCGAACGCGCTGCTGGCGCTCGAAGGCCCGCGCAACATCGAGCACCCGCTCGTCGGCAAGGAGCTGATCGGCGCGAGCATCCTGCTCTTCGGCGACAATCCCTATGGCTGGCGGGCCTTCACCACGCTGGCGGGCACCGTGACGGTGGTCGGCGCCTTCGCCTTCCTCTGGCTGCTGTTCGGATCGATGCGCGCCGCGCTGGCCGGCGCGGCGCTCACCGCGCTCAACCAGAGCGTCTTTGTCCAGGCACGCACCGCGATGCTCGACATCTTCCTCGGCGCCTTCCTGCTCTGGGCGATCGTGGTGATGCTGTGGGCGATGAAGGGCACGCCGGGACAAGTGCGACGCCGCTGGCTGGGTGCCGCGGTGCTGCTCGGGCTCGCGGTCGGCACCAAATGGGCGGCGATTCCCTATGTCGCGCTCGCCTGCATCGCCTTCGTGATCCTCCGTGTTCGCGACGCGCGCCGGGCCGGAAAGCCGCTAACGGCCGCCCTGTCGGGCAAGGACCAGCCGCGCTGGCCGGGACTCGCCACGATCCCCGGGCTGCTGCTGCTCGGGCTGGTCAGCATCCTCGTCTATTTCGCGACCTTCCTGCCTGCCTTCTTCTACGAACGCGATCCGCTCACCCTCGCCGGGCTGATCCCGCTCCAGCGCGAGATGTATGCGCTCCAGACTCAGGTGCTCGCCAAGCACACCTACCAGTCCGACTGGTGGAGCTGGCCGCTGATGCTCCGTCCGATCTGGTATTTCTACGAATGGGATGCGGGCGCGCAGCGCGGGGTGCTGCTGATCGGCAATCCGGTGATCATGTGGGGCGGGCTGGTCGCGGTTCTTGCCTGCCTGTGGGCCTGGCTGCGCGACAAGGCGACGCGACCGCTGGTGCCGGCGTTGCTGTGGATCGCCAGCCTGGCAATCTACGTGGTGATCCCCAAGTCGCTCGGCTTCTATTATTATTACCACCTCTCCGCGATTTTCCTGTGCCTCGCGGCGGCGGCGGCCTTCCATCATTTCGATCGCGGCCGGGGCAAGGGGCGCGAGGAATGGTTCGTCTTCGCGTC
>Ga0065165_1001902_pt1 | contig 20029 bp, 15 predicted proteins | sample AraplaMF_Cvi_mMF_FD_63813 | JGI IMG/M metagenome (GOLD analysis project Ga0065165, IMG submission 63813) | Arabidopsis root microbial communities from the University of North Carolina, USA - plate scrape MF_Cvi_mMF (version 2) (version 3) | ecosystem: Host-associated > Plants > Roots >...
AAGGCGTGCTTGTCCCGCAGGCGGTGACGGCGGCCCAGGTCTCCAAGGTGGACGTCCTCGTCGCCACCACCCGCAAGCCAACGGACACGCCCGGCATCCTGTTTTCCGGCGAGCGCGGCAAGGGCGCCAGCGTGACGGAGATTTCCATTTCCATCCCGCCGGACGCCAAGCGCAAGATCGGCCAGGTCCAGTGGCCGTCAAAGCTGCCGGCCGACCCGACCAAGGAATTCACGACCGTCGCCATCACGCCGCTGACACCGCAGTCGGCGCATGGATGGCTGGCCAAGAACCTGCCGAAGAGCCGCCGCGTGCTGGTCTTCGTGCACGGCTTCAACAATCGCTACGAGGACGCGATCTACCGTTTTGCGCAGATCGTCCACGACTCCAATGCGGACGTGGCGCCCGTACTGTTCACATGGCCTTCGCGCGGCAGCATCTTCGCCTATAATTACGACCGCGAAAGCACCAATTATTCACGCGACGCGCTCGAAGACATGCTGCGTCGGCTGGCAAAGGACCCGATGGTGGGCGAGGTCACGGTCATGGCCCATTCGATGGGTTCGTGGCTGACGGTCGAAGCGCTGCGGCAGATGGCGATCCGCGACGGACGCGTGGCGCCGAAGATCCAGAACGTGATCCTCGCCTCTCCCGATCTTGATGTGGACGTGTTCGCCAACCAGTTCAGTGCTCTTGGCCCGCAGCATCCGCGCTTCACCCTGTTCGTGTCGCGCGATGACAGGGCGCTGGGCCTGTCGCGGCGGATTTCGGGGAATATCGACCGGCTCGGCCAGGTAGACCCCACGGTCCAGCCCTATCGCACCGAATTCGAGAAAGCCGGCATCGTCGTGCTCGACCTGACGGCCCTGAAGACCGGCGACCGGCTGAACCACGGCAAGTTCGCCGAAAGCCCAGACGTGGTGAAGCTGATCGGCAATCGGCTGATCGCCGGCCAGACGGTCACGGATTCGCAGATCGGTCTCGGCGACCGACTCGGTGCCGTCGCCCTCGGCGCCGCCCAGACGGTCGGTGGAGCTGCCAGCGTCGCCGTCAGCACGCCGATTTCCGTCTTCGACCCGGTGACGCGGCGAAGCTATAACGAGCAGGTTCAAAGGCTAGGAACGGCGGTCGGAAACACGGTCACCACCGCCGCCGGGCAATAAGCTCGTCAGGACGCGCTTGATTTGAACGCGAAAGCGCATAGTTTCGCGCTCATCATCTGCCGAGCGCGAGGAACCCCCATGCAGCCTATCGTCCAAGAGCTGAAATCGACCGCCGAGACCACCAAGGCCACGGATATCCGGGCTGCCTTCGCAGCGGATCCCAAGCGTTTCGACAAATTCAGTGCGCGTTTCGACGACCTGCTGATGGATTATTCGAAGACGGCGGTGAACGACGACATCCTTGCTCTGCTGGAGCGGTTGGCCGAGGTCGGCGGTGTGGCTGCCAAGCGCGAGGAAATGTTCTCGGGCGTCGCCATCAACTTCACCGAAAACCGCGCCGTGCTGCATACCGCGCTTCGCAACCGCTCGAACCGTCCCGTGCTGGTCGACGGCCGTGACGTGATGCCTGACGTTAACGACGTGCTCGCGGCGATGGGGACCTTCGCGGACGGCATTCGCTCGGGCGAGCTCAAGGGCGCTACCGGCAAGGCCATCACCGATGTGGTCAACATCGGCATCGGCGGCTCGGATCTCGGGCCGGTGATGGCGACGCTCGCGCTCGCACCCTTTCACGACGGTCCGCGGTCGCACTTCGTGTCGAACGTCGACGGCGCCCACATCGCCGACACGCTGAAGCTGCTGAACGCCGAGACGACGCTTTTCATCATCGCCTCGAAAACCTTCACCACCATCGAAACCATGACGAACGCCGCGACGGCACGCGCCTTCATCGCCGAAAAGCTCGGCGAGGGCGCCGTCGGATTTCACTTCGCAGCCGTCTCCACGGCACTCGACAAGGTCGCCGCGTTCGGCATCGAGAGCGACCGGGTGTTCGGATTCTGGGATTGGGTGGGCGGCCGCTACTCCATCTGGTCGGCGATCGGGCTGCCGCTGATGATCGCAGTCGGACCGAAGAATTTCGGCCAGTTCCTGGACGGCGCGCATGCCATGGACAACCACTTCCGCGAGGCGCCCTTCCGGCAGAACCTGCCCATGCTGCTCGGCCTGATCGGTTTCTACCACCGCAACGCGCTCGACTATCCGACGCGTGCCATCCTGCCCTACGATCAGCGGCTTTTGCGCTTTCCGGCCTATCTGCAGCAGCTTGACATGGAATCCAACGGCAAGGGCGTGACCATCGACGGCCTGCCGGTCGAGGGCAATTCCGGCCCGGTCGTCTGGGGCGAGCCCGGCACCAACGGCCAGCACGCTTTCTACCAGCTGATCCACCAGGGCACGAGCGTCGTCCCGGCCGAGTTCATGATCGCCAGGACGGGGTTCGAGCCGCAATTGCGCCACCAGCACGAACTGCTGATCGCCAATTGCCTGGCGCAATCGGCGGCGCTGATGAAGGGCCGGACACTGGACGAGGCCAAGGCGCAGCTGGCAAAGGCCGGTATGGACGAGGCGAAGGCCAGCCATATCGCCCCGCACCGGGTGTTTACCGGCAACCGTCCGTCGATCACCTTCGTCTACGACCAGCTGACGCCGTTTGCGCTCGGCCGGCTGATCGCGCTCTATGAGCACCGCGTGTTCGTCGAAGGCGTGCTGTTCCGCATCAACTCGTTCGACCAGTGGGGCGTGGAGCTCGGCAAGGAACTGGCGACCGGTCTTCTGCCCGTCGTGCAGGGCAAGGCTGCCGCTGACGGCCAGGACGGCTCGACGCAGGGTCTGGTAAAGGCGCTGATCGGCTAAGAGACCCTGGATGGGCCGGGTACGCCCGGCTCATCTGTGACCTCGACCGAAGAACGGGATGTCGGAAACGATCTTGACCGGCCACCCGAGCAACCAAAACCTGCGCACAGAGTTTGTGGAGGCCAGCAACTCGCTTGCCGTGACCGCCAAAACATCCACAGCCTGACCAGGAGCCATAAAATGGAATCGATCGTTTTCATCCAGCCGCTGATCGCGCTCATCGCGGGGATTGTCATCCTGCTCATGCCGCGCATCTTGAACTACGTGGTGGCGCTGTATCTGATCTTCATCGGCGTCGTCGGCCTCTGGCCGAATGTGATGCAGAACCTTCCGCTCCCGCATTGACGTTCCGTGCTGGCTAACCTCGCTGATCAACGAGGACGGCCAGCAGGCAAACAGATCGTGTCAGATCCCGATTTCATGCGCGAACGGCGGATTGGCGCCGGCGCGTGAGACAGTGACGGCGGCGGCCCTCGACCCGAGAGTAAGGGCCGCGGCGATCTGGTTTTCGTTGAGGGTCGCGACCTGCGCCTTGGTCAGCAGGTTCTGCATCTTGAGCGAGGCAAGCACGCCCGCGTCAAACGTATCGCCCGCGCCGACCGTGTCGACCACCGTTACCTTTTCGCTCGGCACCTCCACCCTGTGGCTTGCCGTGTAGCCGACCGCGCCCTCGGCACCGCGGGTGACGACGACGAGCTTTGCACCGTGGTGCAGCCAATGGCGCGCAAGCGTGTCCTCATCGCCGTCCAGCCCAAACCAGGCCAGATCCTCGTCGGAGAACTTGACGATGTCGGACATGGCGGCCATGCGCCGGATGCGGGCGAGATGCGATGCCTTGTCCTGAATAAAGCCCGGTCGGATATTGGGATCCAGCGAGATCACGCGCTTGTTCTGCTCGCGCGTCATCAAGGCTTCGTAGGTTGAGCCACAAGGCTCGGGGATCAGGCTGATGGCGCCGAAATGGAGCGCCTCGCAATCGTCACCCAGCTGCGGCAGGTCCGCCTCGGTGATCATCCGGCCTGCCGTGTTCTCGTCGTAGAACGCATACGAGGCGTGTCCGTCGACCAGCTTCACGAAAGCAATCGTGGTCGGACGCGACAGGGTCGCGCAGTAGGAGAAGTCGACCTGGCTGCGGCGAAGCGTATCGCGCAGGATGTCGCCCATCATGTCGTCGGAAAGGCCGGTAAAGAAAGCCGCCGGGACGCCGAGCCGTCCAAGCGCAATCGCCGTGTTGAACACGGCGCCGCCGGCGTAGGGCGAGAAGCCTTTCTCGCCCAGCGTCGTCTCACGCGGGAGCATGTCGATCAGAGCTTCGCCACAACACAGAATCATGAATTCCTCCCAGGAACGCGCGCCTCTTCTCTCCTCTGATTAGGCGAGCTTTTGTCCAAAGGCTAGAGCGAAAGCTCAGTCACGCCGCCATTGCGCCCGGACCAGGCGAGCGGCGCATCCAGAAACGCCTCGACCTCGGACAGCGTGCTTTCGTCGAAAAGCTTCTGCTCGCGGGCGACCGCAAGCACATTGCGCCAGGTGGCAATGTGATGGAGCCGTACGCCGCCCTCTTTGAAGCGCAGCGCACCGGCGTCGAAGATGTCGTAATAGAAGAGCGCGATGCCATGATCGACGATCCCGCCGGCCGCACGGATCGCGTCGATGAACTTGAACATGCTACCGCCGGCGGTCGTCAGGTCCTCGATGACTAGCACGCGCGACCCTTCCGGCATGTGGCCTTCGATCTGGGCGTTGCGACCGTGACCTTTGGGGGCCTTGCGGACATAGATCATCGGCAGGCTGAGGCGTTCGGCCAGGATCGCCGCAAAGGGGATGCCGGCCGTCTCGCCGCCCGCAATGCAGTCGAACTTTTCAAAGCCGGCGTCGCGCAGGATGGTGGCGGCCGCAAAATCCATAATGGCGGAGCGAATGCGCGGATAGGACAGCAGCTTGCGGCAGTCGATATAGACGGGGCTCATCATGCCGGAGGAGAGTTTGTAAGGCTTGTCGGCGCTGAAATGTACCGCGCTGATCTCCCAGAGCATTTTGGCCATCAGTTCGGCCATCACACCGCGTTCGGAAAATGTCGTCTGGATCATGCGCCCGCTCCTTGTTCAAGACATTGGCGCCATAGCAGTCCGCAGCGCATCGCGCCAGCTTGCGGATCCTGATTTCAGGCGCTGGTGCGGCTGTCGTTGGCGACGATCGCGCGCAAATGGCCCGCCAGTTCGACGCGATTGCGGCCGCTGCGCTTGGCTTCATACAGCGCCTGATCGGCGATATTGAGCACGGCCTCGAACGGCTGGCCTCCCGGCAATCCGACAGCCACGCCGGCGCTGACCGTGCAGCGAAGGATCTTGCCGTCGATGTCGATATCGCGCGCCGCAAAACGCCGGCGCACGTCATTGGCGATCCGTTCCGCTCGACCGGGCATGACCTCGTCGAGGATCAGGACAAACTCCTCGCCGCCGAGACGAGCTGCCGTCTTCCGCCCGCCTAGCTCCAGCGTCAGGTCGGAGGCGAAAATTTTCAACACCATATCGCCTGCCGCGTGCCCGTGCTCGTCGTTGATTGCCTTGAACCTGTCGATGTCGAAAACCACGACGGCGGTCGACGCGGTCACCGCAAGATGGCCGTGGCCATCGAAGAGAGCGCGCCGGTTCATCAGGCCGGTCAAGGGATCGGTCATGGCCTCGATGCGGTGATGCGCCGCGAGCCGCCACTGATGCAGGGCGAGCGAAAGAGCGCCGATCCCCGTCATGCCAGCGATGCACACACCCAGATTGAGGTTTTCGGCCCAGTTGTCCGGCGCGTGCCCGAGCGATAGCCTGCCATCCTGAATGAGAGCCAGCGCGCAAAGCGCAAAGGACAGGCCGCTCAAGGCATAGAGAATGACCATGCCGATCAAGGGTCCGGGTGATTCGGCGCGCGCCAGCCAGTATTGATAGGCGGTGCCCATCAGTAGACCGGCCATGCCAAGGTTCATGACGATGAAACCAAGGCCATCCAGACCGCCGGCAATCGGCGGCAGCCCGATGCCGATGCTGACCGCCGCGATCGATGCGGCGCGTCGCCAAGGCTGACCGCCAAGCCGGAACTGCACGGAGGCGGCGTAGATGATCGCGAAACCGGTCATCATCAGGACGTATGAAAGGCCGGCGCCGACGAGCCCGGCATTGACCGTGTAGGCGCTGTAGACGCCGATGCCGGAGACCGTGAAGGCCAGGGCGATGACCAGCGTCAGCAGGAAGGAATCGGTCCGGCGGGAGAACCAGGTGCCGAACAATGTCACCATCAGGCAGGCTGACGAGAAGCCGAGCGCAAGCAAAAGAGAATGATAATCAAGCATCATGCCTATGCGCTCTCTTCTCGATCGAAGTGGTGAAGTCTGAAAGCTAGTAGCCCACCCTCTCTAAAAGGTTAGCAAAACGCAACTGCAGCGATCCGAGAGTATAGATTAGACTTTACTTATCCAGCACAGCCCAGTGGAGCGGAAACATCGGATCGAAGACCGTCACCGGTCCTGCAGCGGTGTCCCGCCGTGCTGGAAACTGCACCGGCTCCTCCTGTCTGGCGAGCGTGATCGTTTCCTCGTTCGGCGCAAGTCCATACCAGCTGGGCCCGTTCAGCGAAGCAAAGGCCTCCAGGCGATCCAGGGCGTTTTCCTGTTCGAAGACGTGCGCGAGGCAGCTCATCGTGTTGAGCGAGGTGTAGATGCCAGCGCAGCCGCAGCCGCACTCCTTCAGCTCATCCACATGCGGCGCCGAATCCGTGCCCAGGAAGAAGCGGCCATCGCCCGACGTTGCCGCCGCCCGCAAAGCCAGCCGATGATGTTCGCGCTTGGCAACCGGCAGGCAATAATAATGAGGCCGGATACCGCCCACGAGGATGGCATTGCGGTTGATGATGAGGTGATGGGTGGTGATGGTGCCTGCGAGGTTTCTGTCGGCAGCCTTGATGTAATCGATGCCGTCCTTGGTGGTGACGTGCTCCATCGTCACCTTCAGGTCCGGCAGACGGCGGCGCAACGGGTCCAGGACGGTTTCGATGAAGACGGCCTCCCGGTCGAAGATGTCGACTTCGGGGGTGGTCACCTCCCCATGCACGCAAAGCGGCAGGCCGATCGCCGCCATGCGCTCGAGCACCGGCATGACCTTGTCGAGGTCGCGAACACCGCCATGCGAATTGGTCGTCGCACCGGCCGGGTAAAGCTTGACGGCGGAGATGAGGCCGCTGCGCTTGCCTTCCTCTACATCGTCGGCTGAGGTCGTCTCCGTGAGATAAAGCGTCATCAGCGGTTCGAACCGGTGCCCCTGCGGCAGCGCCGCCATGATGCGCTGACGATAGGCCTGCGCATCCGCCGTCGTGACGACCGGAGGCACGAGATTGGGCATGATGATCGCTCGAGCAAAGTGACGGCTGGTATCGCCGATCACGCCCTCCAGGACGGCGCCGTCGCGCAGGTGCAGGTGCCAGTCGTCGGGGCGGCGGATGGTGATCGTCTTCATGGCAGGTCCAACTTGTCTGATTGACCTGCCATACCACCATTGTTTCAGCCAATACAATCACGGGCTTGCAAGGCTAAACCGCAGACAGTGCGACGACGCACCGCGTCAAGCGGCGGCAGCTCTACTCACGGAAATGTGCGTGGATTGAAAGCGATTCGCGGCCAACGCCCAGAAACTATAGGAACCGGGTCGATAGTTCGGCGTTCTTTAAGCAAATCGAAAGATCTGAATCGGAGCGGACAATGAAATCCCGGGCATCGAAAGTCAACAGGGGATTTGCAGTACTCACAGGCGCAACTGTCGCGCTCTGTGCGTTGACGGTTTCCCCTGACGCTGCAGAACGTGGCCAGCTGATCCTGGCCTCCACCATGCAAAACCAGTGCGATCAGCTTGCCGGCAGCCCCTACGACGATCAGCGCAACGGAGAATTCGCTCCGGTCGATATTGCCAAGATTGGCAACGAGGCCGTCGATGCGTGCCGTGTCGCTTTCGAAACCTCCGGAAACCCGCGTTATGCCTATCAGCTCGGTCGCGCGCTGAACAATGCAAACCAGCCCGACCAGGCGATGAACGCCTATGATGCCGCCGTTAAGGGTGGCTACGCTGCTGCCAAGGTCAACTTCGGCATGCTGATGGGCCGGCTTGGCGACGACCAGGCTGAATTCCGCCTCTACAACGAAGCAGCATCGAGCGGCAATCGCCTCGCAGCATATAATCTCGGCGTTGCCTACCGCGACGGCCTTGGCACGCAGCCGGACGTCACGAAAGCTCTCAGCTGGTTCGAACGCGCCGCTGCCGCCGGTGACGATACCGCCGCCTTCAACATCGGCGCCATCTACGACGAAGGTCATCTCGTTCCGCAGGACGACCAGACAGCCGTCGCCTGGTACGATATCGCTGCCCAGCGCGGCAACACCGATGCCATGATCAACCTCGGCCTCATGTACGAATCGGGCGAAGGTATCCCCGCCGATGCGGCCAAGGCTGCCGACATGTACCGCGAAGCTGCCCAGAACGGCGACGTTTTCGGCGCCTATAAGTACCTGCAGTTCCAGCAGGCCGGCATCGTTCCTGCGCCTTCGCAGGATGCCGCCATCGAAGGCGTCAAGACACTCGTTCTGAAACAGGGCGACGTCGAAACCCCGGCCACCGCTGCCAAGGAAATCTGAGCCTCTTCAGATTTCGCCCGCCAACGGTCCCCATACGTCGGTCATGGCAAAGCCATCGGCCAGGGGATCAAACGGATCGAGCGCCACCTGGTGCAGGCCGAACGTAAAGCCCCGTCCCGCGATTGTCGGGATGATTGCGGGCCTGCCGGCGACAGTCGTTTCCGCCAACAGCCCGACTTCGAACTGCGTGCCGATAATTGACCTCGACGGGTAGACATCGCCGACCTTTACCTTGCCTCGCGCGTGAAGCGCTGCGAGATTGGCCGAATTGCCCGTCCCGCAGGGTGACCGATCGGCCCGACCGGGCCACATCGTGGTGCACGTCCTCACCGTCCCATCCGTCTCCGTATCCCGGAACATCACATAGGCCACGCCCGATATGGCCGGTATTTCCGGATGCACGACTGACATCTGGGAATTGATGCGTTCCTTCAGCACCATGCCGGCCCGCACAAGAGCCGCCGCGTTCGCCTTTCCGATGGTCAGTCCGACCTGCCCCACGTCCACCAGGGCATAGAAAACACCGCCGTAGCAGAGGTCGACGGTAATCTGCCCCCATTCCTGCGTCTGCAGACAAACATCCAGCTGGTGCACGAAAGACGGCACCATGGTCAGCTTGACCTTTTCGCAGCGGCCGTCTCTGCAGGTCGCCACCGCCTTCACAAGCCCGGCCGCCGTTTCCAGCGTCACAACTGTTTCGGGCTCGGTCATCTCGACGATACCCGCCTCCAGAAGTGCCGTCGTGACGCAGATCGAGTTCGAGCCCGAGCTGGCATGCGCCTGATCCGGCTGGAGGATGATGAAGGCGGCATCGGCATCAGGGTGTTTGGCCGGCAGTAGAAGATTGACCGAGCCGATAGGCGCTCCCCGCGGCTCCAGGCAGAGAAACCGGCGAAGCTCCTGGCCCTTTGGATCGCTGTTCAGCCAGGCCAGCTGGTCCGCCACCGTGTCGCCCGGGATCTTCGGCACGCCGCCGATCGCGACGCGACCGATCTCGCCCTCGGCGTGAACATCCAGAAGCTGGATGGTGCGCTTCCATCGCATGATATCTCTCCTGCTCAGACGTGACGGGTGACGCCGCCATCCACTCGAATATTCTGCCCGGTGATGTAGCCGGCACCATCGGACAACAGGAAGGCTGCCGTCTTCGCAATCTCCCGGACCTGTCCGATCCGCTTCATCGGCACCTTGTCCGCCGTCTCCGGCTTGTGGTTCAGGCTGTCGATATAGCCTGGAAGGATGCAGTTCATGCGGATGTTGTCGGCTGCATAGCGGTCCGAATAGAGCTTGGTAAAGGCGCCGGCCGCTGCCCGGTAGGTGCAGGACACGGGGAACACCAGCGTCGGCTCGAAGGCCGCGAAGGTGGTGATGTTGACGAAGGCGCCGCCGCCCTGGCGCAGCATGATCGGTGTCACGAGGCGTGCCATGCGCACCAGGGACAGCACCATCATGTCTGATCCGAGCGTCCAAGCCTCATCGGTGATGTCGAGCAGGTCACCCTTGGGAGGATGACCTGTGTGGTTGACCACGGCGTCAATGCGGCCGTAGGTCTGCATGGCAAGCTCGACGATGGCCTTGATGTCCTCGGCCTTCTCAGCCACGCCGCGGCATGCGACGCCGCCAAGTTCCCGTGCGAGGTTCTCACAGCTTTCGGATGGCGACATCAGGGCGAGTCGATAGCCCTGGTCGTGAAGCTCGCGGGCGATCGCCTCGCCCATTCCGCGTCCGCCGCCGGTAATCAGCGCCACCTTGGTCGTGTCAGCCATCATTCCCTCCCGAATCTGCCTTGCTGGTGCGCCAGATATAGCAGCAGCGCCGGCTTTGCCTAGCAAGCTCATTCGAGCCAGGCGTAGCCCAGCTTCCACATCGGCCCGCCCCGGCCAAAATGATAGGGTAGCTCCAGAAGACCGGTTGCCGAAGGGGACCGGCCGAGACGTTGCCCGACGGCTGGGAGATCCGGCCCCGCCGTGTTTTGCTCCGGCGGAACCCAGACGACGAGAACCGGACCTGCTGCGCCCGGCGGCGGCGCGGCCCCCTCCGTCAGGTCTTCCATGTCGACGACTGGCACCTGCGGGAACTGCAGGCGCATATTGCCCGCAAGATGCATGCCCCGCGCGACAATCAGCACAGGTTTGCGTTCGGCGGCCAGACGGGTTGCCGCCACATCGAAGGGCATGTTGATGCGGCCATAGGCGCCCGTCAGGCCGGCGCTCCAGGTCTTGGCAGCTGTCGGCAGCAGGGCGATCACCATGATCGCCACAAACAGCGGCGCCAGCCTGCGCAGGAGCCGGTCGAGATCGGCGCCCGCCTGCTGGAATTTCAGCAGCAAATAGAGCGGCAGAGGCAAGAGATAGGGGTCGAGCCAGCGCTCGGTGATCTTGGTGGTACCCGACACAAGGATCACCACCACGACGCCCGCCAGCGAGAAGAGCATGATCCGGCCGAGCAGGCGGCTCCACCGGTCGCCGGTGGCCCAGGCGGGGCGGATCATGGCGCGCTGGGGCAATGCGAGAACGAGAACGGCAAGGGCGCCGAAGGCCAGGCACGCCAGAACCAGCGACGCGAGCGCCCGCAGAACGCGCAAAACGCCATGCGACGCATGAGCATCGACCATCTTGCTGATCGTCCCGCTGGTGGCGAGGTCCAGGTGTTGAGCAAGCCAGAGCGCATGAGGCAGGATGATGGCCAGCGCGATGACGGCCGTCAGCAGCACCCGCAGATCGAGCAAGCGCTGTCGAAACTCCCTGTCGCACAGCACGGCGACGAGGGTCGCGGCCGGCAGAAGAACGAAATTATACTTGGCGATGGAGCCGATGCCGATGGCGAGGCCGAGGATGGCATAGCCCTGCCAGTCCGGACGGGAAAGGGTGCGGCACAGGCCATAGAGGAAAAGCGCTGCCGCCATCAGCACCGCCACCGTATGGGTAAGATCCTGCTGCGGCATGTAGGAGACCTGCGGGAGTGCCAGCAGGCCCAGCATGGCGAGCGCCACGAAATCAGGACGCTTGGACAGCTCCCGCGCCGCCAGACCGTAAAACACGTAGCAGAGGAACAGCATCAGGAATTTCGGCAGCGCCAGGGAGAAGAGCGAGATCCCGGAGAGCGCGACGACGGCGTGCTGGACCCAGTTGTAGAAAGGCGGCTGCGGCCCATAGCCCAGGCGCCAGTGCTGCGACATCAAGGCCTGTTCGGCCTCGTCCAGCGTCAGTCCGTTCGGCAGGATCAATCGCATGGCGACACTGAGGACGAAATAGACGGCGAAGAAGAGTGCCACCGGCTTTACGCCGCCGGCGAGAAAACCGGCAAGGCTTGCGTCATTCTTCAGTCCAGCAGAACGCATCAGGGCCATCTCTCCGATCCATCGTCAGGCTTGCCGACAGCAGTTCGCACGCGCGCCGCGCACGTTCAACTGCAAAGCAGGCGAGCCGAGATTGCTGAACCGATAATGTAGGGGAGAAATGGCGCACCCGAAGAGATTCGAACTCCTGACCCCCAGATTCGTAGTCTGGTGCTCTATCCAGCTGAGCTACGGGTGCGTCTGCAGTCGGCGTAACCGGCTGCGTGGCGATCCTCTAAAGGCTGCCGAGATGGATTGCAAGCGAATTTACCGGACCCGACGTCATTTTCCTGTCACGAGCTTCGCAAGCCATTGAAAACGCCGCTGGAAAGCGGTCAGGCGCGCGCGCGGTAGTCATCGAGCGAGACCGGACGGTCGGGAATTTCGATACGGAACTGGGTGCCGGGACCGGGCTTCTCGACCAGGCCGATGGTACCGCCATGAGCGAGCACGAGCTCGCGGGCGATGACGAGGCCCAAGCCGGTGCCGCCGGAGCGGGCTGAGCCCCGGAACGCGGAAAACAGGTTCTCACGCGCCTTGCGCGGCATGCCCGGCCCGGTGTCGTCGACCGTGATGCTGACCACGCTGCCGAGGCGGTGGGCCGTCAGGGTGATCCGCCGGATCACGGCGCCATCTTCGGGATCGAGGTTGACGAGGGCCTGGAAGGCATTGCGGCAGAGATTGTGGATCACCCGGAAGATCTGCTCGCTGTCGCAATCGATCTCGATCTCGGTCGGCACCTGCTCGATGAACTCGATGCCGGAGTCCGGGTCGATCGCCAGGATGTCGCGAACGTCCTGGCTGAGCTCCGACAGACGGATGCGCCTCCGCCGGGGCTCGGCTTCCGATGCCTGGCCGTAGGCCAGCACTTCCGTCGTGTAGCCCACGGCACGGTCGATCGTGCGCAGAAGCTTGGGCGCAAAACTGCGCACCATGGGGTCTTCCACGTCCGTCAGGCGATCAGACATAAGCTGCGCCGAGGCCAGGATGTTGCGCATGTCGTGATTGATCTTGGAGACGGCAAGGCCGAGATCGACAAGGTTCTTCTGCTGCTTGAGGGTTCGCTGCAATTCCCGCTGCATGGCCGTCAGATGTCGACCCGCCACAGCCAGCTCGCCGCTGGAGCGGTCGGCGGTAAAAATCCGCGAGGGATCGTCCGGCTGTTCGGAGAAAGTCTGCATGCTCAGCGTCAGTCGCCGGATCGGCGTGATCATCATCCGGTTGATGGCCAGGAAGATAAGCACCGCCGTGATCAGGGAGATCAGCAGCGACAGGACGAACATCATCTTGGCGTATTTCAGCATCTCCTTGCGAAGCGCATTGTCAGTCATGACGAGCTCGATCGTCATGTCGCTTTCGCCGATCGGGCCGAACACCCGCATAACCTGGTCGCCGCCAAGGAAGAGCGTATCGAGCGCATCGCGCATCGAGGCCAGCATCGACGTATGGGCGAGGTCGTATTGCGCATCGACCTGGGGCGGAAGGTCGGTCGCTGCAAGGAGGCGCGAGGTACCGTCCTTGCGCAGAGCAATGACCTTGGTTCCGGTGGCCAGAAGCGTATCGTCCTGCACGGCACGGGGAAGTTCTGCCGGCTGGAGACCATCGATGACAATCCCGGCAGCCGCTGCGGTGTCGAGCCGATCGCGCAGCCAGTTCATCCGCATTCCGGCGACCGAGGGCACGAAAATCAGGATTTCCGCCAGCATGACGAAAATGACGGTCAGCCACAGGAGACGACCGGACAGACCATGGAACATGCGCGGCATGGTCCCGGGACCGGCACCGTCCGGCCAGGCCTCGTTTTGCGCCGAGGTCCGCACCTCGTCCATTTCCGTCTCCACTTCCAGATAATCGCGGAAAACAGCCGCGACGTTCACGGATCATTCTATCCGTTTGAACTGCCTTTGCCACCCCTCCCGCCAATACGAAAACAGGGACCGCTCAGGTCCCTGCCGTATTTCGTGCGAGCGCCTAGTTCGATCAGAACTCTTCCCACTCGCTTGACGCCTGCGCCGGCGCTGCAGCCGCTGCGGCTCGTCCGCCGCCGAACGCCCGGGCTATCGTCCCGGCCATGTTGCGGACCGGCGAGACACGCGGCCGGCTGGCGGACGTTGCGACAGCCGGTCGCGACGGCTGCCGGGGTGTGTCGGCTGCAGCATGCGTTTCTTCGCCGATCTGGAAATGGGAGATCAGGTCGAACAGGTTGTTGGCTTCCGAGGCGAGCTTGCTCGTTGCCGCGGAGGTCTCCTCGACCATCGCCGCGTTCTGCTGGGTGACCTGGTCCATCTGGTTGACGGCCGTGTTGACCTCACCCAGACCGGTTGCCTGTTCGCGCGAAGCGACCGCAATCGAGTGGATATGATCGTTGATCCTCAGAACCCGGGTTTCGATCTCGCCGAGCGCCTCGCCGGTCTTCTGGACGAAGGTGACGCCACCGGCGACCTCTTCACCCGACTTGCTGATCAGCGTCTTGATATCCTTGGCAGCGCTTGCGGAACGCTGCGCCAGTTCGCGCACCTCCTGGGCAACGACCGCGAAGCCCTTGCCCGCTTCGCCTGCCCTTGCCGCCTCGACGCCGGCATTGAGCGCGAGAAGGTTGGTCTGGAAGGCGATCTCGTCGATAACGTTGGTGATCTGTGCGATTTCGCGGGATGCCTGCTCGATGCGGCCCATGGCCGCCACGGCACTGCGTACGATCTCGCCGGACTGCACCGCGCTCTGCTTGGCTTCGCCGACCATGATCGTGGCTTCCTGGGCGCGCTCCGTCGACGTCTTCACGACCGCCGTGATCTCGTCCAGTGCAGCCGAGGTCTCCTCCAGCGCTGCAGCCTGCTGCTCGGTCCGCTTCGAAAGGTCGTTGGTGGCCGTGCTCAGCTCGTTCGTGCTGCCATTGATGGAGCCGGTCGCGTGCCGGATGTCGCGCATCGTCTTGCGCAGCGTATCCATGGTGCTGTTGACGTTCTGCTGCAGCTCGGCAAACGTTCCCTTGAACTGACCCGTCATGCTGTCGGTCAGATCGCCGCTTGCAAGGCTTCCGACGACCCGGCGGGTCTCGGTGATGCCGACATCGACGCTGCTCATCAGATGGTCGACATTGCGTGCGAAGGCATCGAGCGTCTCCTCGCCCCACTGCTTGCCAATGCGTCCGGTGAAGTCGCCTTCCGCAGCGGCGGCCACCACCGCAGACATGCGCTTCTGGAGATCGTCGCTCTTGGTGCGAAGAGCCAGGTCGGAAGCATTCATGCGGGCGACTTCGAGACCGTTGGTCTTGAACACCTCGACGGCGGTCGCCATGTCGCCGATTTCGTCCTGGCGCCCGGTCAGGGGCACGTCCGTCTCGTAGTTGCCGTCGGCCAGTTTCGTCATCGAGGCGGTGAGGTCGAGGATCGGCTGGCTCAGCTGCCGGCGCGCGAAATACAGACCGAAGGCAAGACCGCCAGCAACACCCAGAAGCGTAGCAGCAAGCACGATGTAGAAGACGGTGCTGCCGAACGAGGCCATGTCGGCGCTCAGTGCGTCGAGTTCGGCCTGGTCAGCCTTCACGACGCCGTCGATTTCGGCCTGGTAGGCCTTGCGGTTGTTCCGATTGGCGTCGTTGTTGCCCTGCGCGCTTGCGGCCTGCGGACCCTCCGCCTGGCTCAGCCGCGCCGTTTCCGTCCTGAACGCCTTGAATTCCTGGAAGCGGGCCACGAGCTTGTCGAAGCTTTCCTTCTGGGCCGCGGGCACTCTCGGCTTCCACTGAGCGATCAGCTTTTCGATGTCATCGAGGGATTTCAGCAGGCTGTCGCCGAAAGGCTTGGCTGCTGCGGCATCCTTGGCGGCGTAGATGCCGCGGGCATCCATCACCACGGCCGTCACGAGGCGGTTCAGATGTTCGCCATTATACGCACGGTCCGCGATATCGGCGTACTTCTCGCTCTGCGTCTGGTATTGACCAACCGCAAACAGTGAGACCCCGCCGATCACGCAGGTGACAAGGCTCATCACACCGACGAGTAGGGTAACTTTGGCTCCGATCTTCACACGGACTCTCCTCTATGCACGTTAAGCAAATCTTTTCTTGCAGATCACCAAATCTAGCACTGATGTCTTAACAATACTTGATCATGTTCCGCCGGTCACGGCAGTTCACTCCGGCACGATTTGCCAACCTATTCACTGTGGTTGAGGTAGAGGCGAAGATATTTTCGGGGAAAAGCTATCATGCGAATTATTATCCCTCACTTTCGAGGGTCCTATAACAGCGACGCAAGGATTTAATCGTTAAAGAGGCTTCGGGCGCGCGCGGACAACCTGAAGGGGAGCCGCGGATGCGACAGCGCAGAACCGAGGCGTTCGGCGCGGGTTTGCCATGCACTGCGATTGACTTTTTCTGCCCATTCGCCCTATAAGCCGGCCACGTTCAGCTCTCGCGGGCTTGCACGCGTGCATCCGCTTGCGCAGATCGTTATCCGAAACGCTCTTGCCTCCTTGCGAGGCAAATCAAAGAAGGGCCGCACACCGCGGCATTAAAAAAATGAAGCGTACCTACCAACCGTCCAAGCTTGTTCGCAAGCGTCGCCATGGTTTCCGTGCTCGCATGGCTACCAAGGGCGGCCGCAAGGTCTTGACTGCACGCCGCGCACGCGGCCGCAGCCGTCTCTCGGCCTAAGGCCGAGATGCCCGGATTGTACGGGCGATGACGAAGAAAACGAACGACAAGACAACTGTCGGCCGGCTGAAAAGCCGGCCGCAGTTCCTCGCTGTGAGAAACGGAGACGTTCGCCGCGGACGTGCCTTCCTTCTGGAAGTGCTCGACCGGAACGAACCGGAAGATCCACCACGCGTCGGATTTACCGTTACCAAGAAACACGGCAACGCGGTGGAGCGCAACCGCATGCGGCGTCGCCTGAAGGCGGCGGTCAGGCAGTCTGCCGCAATTGCAATGAAGAACGGACACGACTATGTCATTGTCGCGCGGCGGGAAGTGCTAGGCACCCCCTTTGCCGAGTTGACCGCACGGCTGGTCGAGCGCATTGAGAGCACGCCCAAACAAGGCAAGCCAAGACACGGTGCGCCGCTACAGGGCGGTCCGAGGAGACCTGTTCCAGGAAAGCATGATGGAAAAGAATCGTAATTACTTCATCGCGATCGCGCTTTCGGTCGTGATCGTCCTTGCCTGGCAGTTCCTTTACATGGGCCCGAGGATGGAGGCTCAGCAGCGCGCGGAAGAAGCCAAGCAGGCGCTTCAGCAGCAGCAGTCGAGCCAGCCCGGGGCACAGACGTTCACGCCGGAAAGCCCGGGTGCGGCGACGACCACCGGCAATCTGCCCGGCGCCAACCAGGCCGAGGCGACCGCGACCCGCGACCAGGCGCTTGCCCGCTCGCAGCGTGTGCAGATCGATACCCCGGCGATTTCCGGCTCGATCAACCTGGCCGGCGCCCGCTTCGACGACCTGAAGCTCAAGGAATACCATGAGACGGTGGACGACAAGAGCCCGCTGATCACGCTGTTTTCGCCCGCCGATACGAAGGACGGCTACTTCACGGAACTCGGCTATGTCGGCAGCGAGGCCAGCGGCTCGACACCCGGCCCGACGACGCAGTGGACCCTTACCTCGGGCGACAAGCTGACGGCGCAGACCCCGGTGACGCTGTCCTTCACCAACGACAAGGGCCTGGTGTTCACGCGCACCATCTCCGTCGACGATCATTACATGATCACCGTCAACGACAAGATCGACAACCCGACCGGCGCTCCGGTCAGCCTGTCGAGCTACGGCCGCGTGACGCGCAACAACAAGCCGGCAACGCCTGCGGTCTGGGTCATCCACGAAGGCTTCCTGGCCGTTCTCGGCACCGGCGGCAGCCTGACCGAACCGACCTATGCCAATGTCGAGAAGGCGGCCGTCGCCAACGAGAAGGCGACCGGCGGCTGGATCGGCATCACCGACAAGTACTGGGCCGCGACGATCGTGCCGCCGCAGGCCGTCGCCTATGATTCGCGGTTTACGCATTTCACCGATGGCCAGCCCCGCTACCAGGCAGACTACAAGGCCGATGCCGTAACCATCCAGCCCGGCCAGTCCACCGAACTCAAGAACCTGGTGTTTGCAGGCGCCAAGGAAGTGCCGCTCGTCGATCGCTACGTGACGCAGTACGCAATTCCGCATTTCGACCTGGTGATCGACTGGGGATGGTTCTACTTCATCACCAAGCCGATGTTCAAACTGATGGACTTCTTCTTCCGTCATGTTGGCAATTTCGGTGTCGCCATCCTGCTGACGACCGTCGTCGTCAAGCTGCTGTTCTTCCCGCTGGCCAGCAAGCAGTACGCCTCCATGGCGAACATGAAGCGCATGCAGCCGAAGATGGAAGAGCTGAAGGCGAAGTTCGGCGATGACCGGATGGCGCTGCAGCAGGCGACGATGCAGCTCTACAAGGAAGAAAAGATCAACCCGATCGCCGGCTGCTGGCCGGTGGTGCTGCAGATCCCGATCTTCTTCTCGCTCTACAAGGTAATCTACACGACCATCGAGATGCGGCACGCGCCGTTCTTCGGCTGGATCCAGGACCTGTCCGCACCGGATCCGACGTCGCTGTTCAACCTGTTCGGCCTGCTTCCCTACGACGTTCCGCACTTCCTGATGATCGGCGTGTGGCCGATCGTCATGGGCATCACGATGTTCCTGCAGATGCGCATGAACCCGACGCCGCCGGACCCGACGCAGGCAGCAATCTTTACGTGGATGCCGCTGATCTTCACCTACATGCTGTCGTCGTTCCCGGCGGGTCTCGTGATCTACTGGGCGTGGAACAACACGCTTTCGGTCAGCCAGCAGGCGATCATCATGAAGCGGCACGGCGCCAAGATCGAGCTGTTCGACAACATGAAGGGCCTGTTCAAGCGAAAGCCGGCGCCTTCGAAATAGCGTGAAGAACCCCGCTTCGGCGGGGTTTTTTCTTGGGTACGACCAGGCTCCGCATCTGCCGGGAAGGCTCTCCGCTTGACAGAGCGGTTCAAAACCCGGATGCCGAAAGCTGTTCAGTGAAGGATGATGTGACGATGCCGACCGATCCGCACAAGGAGGACAAACCCCTGTTCGGCCGCCCCTGGATCTTTATCCGCGGTGTACCGGCGATGAAGTTCCTGCCGCCCGAGGGCCCGCTCGAAGTGGCGTTTGCCGGTCGGTCGAATGTTGGCAAGTCTTCGCTGATCAATGCGCTGGTCGGCCACAAGGGGCTCGCCCGCACGTCCAATACGCCGGGACGCACCCAGGAGCTCAACTATTTCGTCCCCGACGGCTATTCGGGCGAAGCCGGCGACCTGCCGCCGATGGCGCTGGTCGACATGCCGGGTTACGGCTATGCGCAGGCGCCGAAGGAACAGGTGGACGCCTGGACAAGGCTCGTCTTCGACTACCTTCGCGGCCGCTCGACGCTGAAGCGCGTCTATGTACTGATCGACAGCCGCCACGGCCTCAAGAAGAACGACGATGAGGTGCTCTCGCTGCTCGACAAGGCGGCGGTGTCCTACCAGATCGTGCTGACCAAGACAGATAAGATCAAGGAGCCGGCGGTTCCGAAGCTGGTTGCGGAGACGCTCGAGCTGATCCGCAAGCGGCCGGCTGCCTTTCCGGAGGTACTGTCGACGTCGTCGGAAAAGGGTGCCGGCCTCGACGATCTCCGCCTCGCCATCGCGCGGACGGTCGGACATACGGGCTGACAAAACGAAATCCGGCCGCCCCGGGGAAGGGCGGCCGGACACACGGCGGGCGGAATTCTCTCGAACCCCGCCCGGCATCCTTCAACAGGCTTGAGCTTACATCTTGGGCAGAAGAACCTTGTCGATGACGTGGATGACGCCGTTCGACTGCTTGACGTCGGCGATCGTGACATGGGCTACGCCGCCGGTTTCGTCTGTCAGGGTGATCTTGCCCTTCGATTCCTTGGCCTTCAGGACGCAGCCGCCGACGGTCTTGACGTCGTGCGTGCCCTTGTCGTCCTTGATCATCTTTTCGATGGCAGAGGACATGGCGTCGGCCGCGACGACATGGCAGGTCAGTACCTTCGTCAGCTGAGCCTTGTTTTCAGGCTTGAGCAGGGTCTCGACAGTGCCCTTCGGCAGCTTTTCAAAGGCTTCATTGGTCGGTGCGAAAACCGTGAAGGGGCCCTTGCCCTGAAGCGTCT
>Ga0065165_1001903_pt1 | contig 20004 bp, 24 predicted proteins | sample AraplaMF_Cvi_mMF_FD_63813 | JGI IMG/M metagenome (GOLD analysis project Ga0065165, IMG submission 63813) | Arabidopsis root microbial communities from the University of North Carolina, USA - plate scrape MF_Cvi_mMF (version 2) (version 3) | ecosystem: Host-associated > Plants > Roots >...
GGCTATCGGCAACCCGATCACGATCGTCATTCCGCCCGATCGCCTCGACGAGGAATTAGCCATTCTCGCCCGCATCCAGGCCGGCGAGCGCGTCGATCACTTCGAGACGATACGACGACGTAAAGACGGTACCCTGATCGATATTTCTCTTACCATCTCGCCTATTCGGGACGGCAACGGAAAGATCATCGGCGCATCGAAAATAGCCCGCGACATATCAGAGCGTAAGCGCGCCGCCGAGCGTCAGGAACTTCTGATGCGCGAGATGCATCACCGGGTAAAAAACCTGTTTGCCATTACCGGCAGCATCATCACCCTTGCTGCAAGGACGGCAAAGACGACTGCCGATCTCGCTGCGGGGATGAAGGACAGGTTGATGGCCCTCTCTCGGGCGCATGAGATGACATTGCCGAGTTTGAACGGTGAAGAGGCGACCGGCGCTCCGGAGACCACCCTCTTTCAGCTTCTGTCGAATATTCTCGCGCCCTATGAGCGGGACGGTGCCAATCGTTGGCAGCTGATCGGAGATGACATCGACATCGGCGGCACCAAAATTACAAACTTCGCGCTGCTGTTCCATGAATTCGCGACCAATGCCGCGAAATATGGTGCGCTGTCCGTCGAAGAGGGAAAACTGGATATCGTAGCGGCGGCGAAGGGCGAGATCCTGGAGATCGTCTGGCTTGAGAGCAGCGGTCCCCAGCACGCTGTGCCGGAGACATGAAGAATCGCCTGCGGTGCGTGCAGATTCGGCAGCGGCTTTCCGTCCTTCCAGGCAAGAAAGCCCGTCAAGTTGGTCCTCTCAAGGTTTTGGTCACTCTTCGGCTTGTATTGGAGGGATTCGAAATCAAAGAAGCCGAAGGTGATCCGACCTGCGAACCCAAAGCCAGAAAGATGGCCGAAGGTATGTCCCCGCGGGCCATCGGCGTTCCCAGGCCGGCAAGCACGTCGTCTCCATGTCTCAAGACCATGGGGATTCCGTGAGGTGTTTGGATGTAGCGTTTCTGTTCAGTCACGGGACACGACGATCAATGGTGGGCGCGGTGCTCGGCGTTTCGTTTCCGGGTCGCAGCCGCTTCTTTGCCGAAGCCGAACGATCTGCCGCCGATCGCGACGGTGCCGCCTTGCCGCCCTTCTCGCCGCCTTTGTGGGCGGCCGGATGACCAGTATGCTTGCCTAGCCCGGAACCGCCGGCCTTCTTGCCGCCGCCATCATCCTTGTTAACGGTCGCCCAGGCTCGGCGCTCGGCTTCCTTCTCGGAGGAGACTTCAAGTTTACGCTGCAGGGCAAGCGGCTACACGGCAGTTTCGTCCTCGTGCGGATGCGCCATGACGCGACGCCGGCAAACGGACCAACTGGCTGCTGATCAAGCATTACGACGACTTTTCGGTCGAGGAGAACGGGGCGACCGTCTGGAGGAAAACGACACGTCGGTGGCGTCCAACCGGACGCGATCCGGCGCGATCAGCCGATTTTATTCAGCATAGCCGTCGACCCGGAGGATGCCGGTGAACCCTTGCCATATCCGCTCGGCTTGTTCTCGAATTGCCGCGCAGCCGTCTGCATCGGCTGCAACGCGTGGATCGGATGCGGTCGGGGTTAAAGTCCATCAAGAAGGCCTTCGATATTGCCTTCACGGCGCAATGGAGCCTCATGCATCGTCGTCGCCTTTCCTTTTAGCGACGTCGCCTTTCTCGACCGCATCGCACCGAGGTGCGAATGTCTGGCAAGGTCGCGTGTCGAAGAGGTAGGATGCGAGGGTAGCCTGCGCCTCTCCGCCAGTCGGAGCGACACAGCCTATGAACTCCAATACGTCCACGTGTCTCTGAAGGGGTCGATTGATCATAGCGGAGCTTCCGCCGTTTCCGGGAGTCGGAGCTCATGCGGCGGACCTCGAACATCTTCACGGTTGAATACAAACGCCTTAAGAAGCTGCGATCCGAGGCGTGCCTGCTGCGCGATGTCTTCGAAAATCATGGCGGCTTCACCGATTTCCGATATGTCGGTTGCAGGGCCGAACTGATCCAGCTCCTTGAGAAGCTCGAGCAGCGTCTCCAACTTGCCCCGCTGACGGATGGCGGACACGAACAGTTCTTGCACCACGGCCGCCCGCTGCCTTGGCACGAGATGCACGAGAACCTCGCCGACGATGGACGAGCATCCGCAGTCGAGATCCGGGTTCTTTGCAAAGGCCTTGATCTGCCGTAGGGCAAGGAGCGTTCTTTTATCTGCGGAGCTGCCGCATGGCTCTTGTCTGCTCGTCATCGATTTGCTCCCTCTGAGTTTCGGAGCCGCGCGACCCATTCCGCGCCGGCCACCCCGTGATGAAAGCCATTGGAAAGCGGTGCGGCCGGATAGACGTCCTGCAATCGAGCCTTTGCTTCGACAGGCTTGATCGCACCGTCCGCCAAAGCTCGGAACAGCAGCGATACGGCGGTCATGTCGCATGCCTGTGGCGACAGTCGGAGCGAAGTCACGCCCAGGGAACGAGTTTCGACTGGGTCTTCGAGCAGTGCCTGACAGCAGTGCGAAACCGTCTGCACCCCGTTCAGCGCAAGGAAAGGTTGGCCGGAAAGGGTGTTTACAGGAAGACCGTCTGGATCCTCCTGGCAGACGAACTGGCAGTTGTCTTTCGTTCTGCCTTTTGACCGGGCGTGCGCGCAGCGCGCTGAAATCGCGAGCGGCACCCGGCCGAAAGCGAACAATTCGAAGGCGATGTCCGGGCATGACCGTGTGATCTCGACGACCGACGCTGCGGGGAGCTCCGGCGGGAGGCAGATGCTGGTGGCGCCGTTTCGGGCAAGTATCCTTGCGGTCGCGCCGTTGTATACGTTGACGAAGGGGCCGACTGAATGGGGCCTGCCCTTCAGCATGTGGAGAGCCGAGAGGTCGTTCGTCTCGACAAGATGCGTGGCGTCGGCAAGACCTTCCTGATACTTCGACTCTCGATCGAGGGTGACCAGCGCAAGGGTCGAAAGCCGCACCTGCTTGCCCGCGGCTTCGAGCCGCTCTATGACCGCGGCAAGCTCGCTCTCCATGAAATGAAGTCGCTTCGAGCAGACTGTTTCGCCGAGAACTACGACGTCTACAGGAGATTCGTCGGCGATCTCGAAATAGAAGTCGCGCCAGCGCTCGGTCGGCCATAGGTAGAGGAGCGGTCCCAAAGTCAATTTCAGCGGCGTCATCGCTATCTCCACTGCTTCTCGTACGCGCCATGCGTCGTCTGCTGCCCTTCGCTCAGCGACCTGAGGCGCGCCATCAGGACGGCGCGCTCACGTGGAGCCGCATTCAGAGTCGCGCGGAGGGTGGACACGACTTCCGAGATGTATGCCTTGCCGCGCTGGCGGCCCTCCACCTTGAGGGCCGTTACTCCCGCTGCGCGGAGCTCGTCGAGCTGATCCATGACATCAAGTGAAACCGGGTCTTCGAAAGCGTAGGCCTCGCTGTCGCCGATTTCGAAACGGCCCTTGCAGAGCGTCGGATAGCCCGCCGGTTCGGTTGCAGAAAACCGATTGATGGTGAAACCGCCCAGATCCGAAACCATGTCGGCGCCGGACTGGTGGTATCGGACGTGGCTCGCCGGCGAGCACACACCGTTCATGTTCGGCGACTTGCCCGTTGCGTAGGAAGAAAGCGAGCACCGCCCCTCCGCCATCACGCAGAGACCGCCGAACACGAACACCTCCAGTTCGCAGGCGACGCGCCGGGCCAGGCGCGCGATATCCTGGATTGTCAAGGTTCGCGGGAGCACGACTCGCGCCGCTCCAAAGTTTTCCACGAGATAGGCCAGAGCGTCGGGGTTGGACGCTGAAGCCTGGACGGAGATGTGCAGGCGCTGTGTCGGGTGTTGTTCGGCCACATACGCCATCAGTCCGAAGTCGGCGACGATGACCGCGTCGACGCCGGCCTCAGTCGCCTCCCTGGCTCTGCGATACCAGAGCTCTTCCTTGCCTGCGGTCATGAAGGTGTTCAGTGCGACGAACGTCTTCACGTTCCGTGCATGCGCATAGGCGACCGCCTCCCGAAGTTCCGCCGGGTCGAAGTTCAGGCCCGGAAAATTGCGGGCGTTGGTTTCGTCGCGAAACCCGCAGTAGACGGCGTCGGCTCCCGCGTCGACCGCCTCGCGGAAGGATGCCGGGGTTCCGGCCGGGCAGATTAGTTCCATCGTATATCTTGCCTCCTGAGCGCTTCACTCCTGACGAGCTCGAGGGCGCGGGTCACCGATCGGCTCATCGGTCCTGAAAGCCGGCCGAGGGTCTTCACCAGATCGATTTCGTTGTCGTCCAGTGCGTTTCGCAGGGCGAGGACGGCTTCTATATCGCCGGTCACCAGGAGCTTTCTGGCGAAGAAGACGGCGTCGCCGTCGACCCTGCCTTCGGCCAGCGCCAGCATCAGGACCAGAGGACCCGTTATCGTCGCATCCGCGGGTATCGAACTCCCACGTCGAAATGTTCTCAGCGCGCGTTCGACGGGGCGGATCGAGAACGCGAACGGAAAGTCGGTGGGGACGAAGGCGAACCGAGCGCGGCTGTACTCTCCCAGGCGGTCGAACAGCTTCGGGTGGATGTTGAGGACCTGCTGGAGGAGCAGGTCGGCGATGCGTGCCGCTATCGGCAACGGTACCATGCGTGCGGTCGCCATCAGGCGGGTTGGGGCGAGCATTGAAGGCCTCTTCGAATGAACGAGGCATCCTAGTTTTTCCCGCAGTCCTGCTGTTTGATCTGCGACAAAGACAATGAATGTTTCCTGGCCGATTGCAGTTCGATGCTAAAGGACCATCGGACCATTCGAAGACATTTGGACCTGCAGGCGTTTCTCGGTGATCTCGACAGGCGCGGCCTGCTCATCACCGTGGATGAGCCCGTGTCTCTGGTTCACGAGATCACTGCCCTGCATCAAAAGGTGCTGCAGGAGGGCGGTCCGGCTCTCCGCTTCACGCGTCCTGTTAACGCGGAAGGTCGGACCTCCCCGATCCCCGTGATTGCAAATCTGTTCGGCACCAGGGAGCGCATCGAACTGGGCTTCGGGCTTGGAACTGCCGGAATTCCGCGTCTTGCGGAGCAGCTTGCGGAGTTGCAGCGACCAACGCCCCCGAAGTCGCTCGCAGACGCCTGGAGCAAGGTGCCGCTCTTGAAGGCCGCTGCGGCTATGCGGCCCCGTTACTCCCGCAAGGCACCATCGCAGGAGACCGTGTTCGAAGGAGACGATGTCGATCTCGGTTGCTTGCCGATCCAATGGTGCTGGCCCGGCGAACCGGCGCCTCTCATCACGTGGCCGCTTGTGATCACATGCAGCCCCGACGATCCGGACGACATCAACGTCGGGATCTACCGCATGCAGGTGCGCGCCAGGGATTCGCTCATCGTCCGCTGGCTTGCCCATCGTGGCGGCGCGAAGCATTTCAGGGAATGGCAGCGAAAAGGGTTGGACATGCCGGTAGCCGTCGTCATTGGCGCCGACCCGGCGACGATCCTGTCAAGCGTGATACCTCTTCCTGAAGGGATGAGCGAGTTGAGCTTCGCCGGGCTGCTCCGGGGAGCGCGGACGCTGGTGACCAAGGCCCGCACGGTGCCCCTGTTCGTTCCCTCGAAGGCGGAGATCGTCCTTGAGGGCTACGTATTGAAGGACGAGACCGCTCAGGAGGGCCCCTACGGCGACCACACCGGCTATTACAACTCAGTCGAATCCTTTCCCGTCGTCCGCTTGTCCGCGCTCACCACGAGGCGATCGCCTGTCTACCTGACCACCTATACCGGCCGCCCGCCGGACGAGCCTTCGGTCCTTGGAGAGGCGATGACCGAGCTGTTCGTGCCGATCGTGAAGCGCAGTTTTCCGGAAATCGCGGACCTTTGGCTTCCTCCGGAAGCCTGCTCATATCGCGCGGCCGTCGTCTCGATCGACAAGCGTTATCCGGGCCAGGCGCGGCGGGTGATGATGGGGCTCTGGTCGATGCTTCCTCAGTTCAACTACACGAAGCTCATCATCGTCGTGGACGCCGAAATATCCGTGCGTCGATGGGAAGACGTGGTCTGGGCGATCTCGACCCGTTTCGACGCCGCCCGCGATCTTGTGATGCTGGAGAACACGCCCATCGACTACCTCGATTTTGCATCGCCCAGAGCCGGGCTGGGGACGAAGATGGGCATCGACGCCACGAACAAGATCGGGGTCGAATCCGAGCGCGAATGGGGCCGCGAGCTTCGCATGCCCGACAATTTGACGAAGCGGGCGAAAGAGATCTGGGAAAGGATCGCCAATGAACTTCCAATCAGGCGGACATGACGTCGTCCTCGCGGTGAGCGGGGCGTCCGGCGCCGCCTTGGGCGTCGCGGTACTAGACAGGCTTACGGAAGCGAATGTCAGGGTTCATCTCGTTGTCACCGACGGCGGGAAGCGAACGCTCTCCCACGAAGTCGGCCTCGAGGCGCACGGCCGCATGCTGCTCAGGGCCCACAGGTATTACGACAACAGGGACATAGGCGCGGCGATCGCGAGCGGTTCCTTTCCCGTTTCGGGGATGATCATAGCGCCTTGCTCGATGAAGACCCTCGCCGCGATCTCGACTGGTCTGTCGGAAAGCTTGACTGCTCGCGCGGCGGACGTGCAGCTCAAGGAGCGCCGCCGTCTGGTGCTCGTGACCCGCGAGACGCCGCTTCACCTCGGACATATTCGGAACATGGCCTCCGTCACCGAGATGGGAGCGATCGTGATGCCTCCGGTGCCTGCCTTCTACAACCGGCCGCAATCCATCGAGGACGTCGTGCATCATCTTGCGTGCCGAGCGATTGATCTCCTCGCGCTCCCTCTTCCGCAGCAGTCTCGGGCCTGGACCGGGGAGGCGGACTTCGATCAACCGAAGATCGCTATCGGATCTGCTCCGAAGAGCAGGGCGTGACCCCCGCCGAATAGAAGCCACACGCTGAGTGCGGCCGTGACCAGGGCCGCGATTGCCATCGGGCGGTCGAACCTCGGCCGATGGCCCGAGACGAACGCCCGCAGCGGTACGATCGAGGTGTTCGCCGACGAGCTGCGCCACTCCTCACCTAGGCGCCGCTTCGCTCGCTTCTCCGACATCGGAATGGCGACGAGTGCGAAGAGAGCAAATCCGCCGAAAAGCAGCAGCGACCGAAGGTCTCCATTGGCGGCGATGTGCCCCAGCGCCCATATAGCGAAGCCCCATGGAACCGGGTGTCTTGTGATGGATACCACCGCGCCCGGCTTGTCCGATGATCTGATTGAAATGGAGAGAGGGTTGGTGCTTGCCAGGCCCGCGAGCACCAGGAATCCTCCGAGAGGCGCCAGCGTAAGCGTGACCGCCGCATGCCATGGCTGCAGGTCCCACAATGGGACATAGTCAAGCGCGAGGGCTGCTGAGAAGAGCCATCCAAGGGCGATGACGGAGGCAGCGGAGTAGCCGATGAAGTACGTCGGCCTGCCGGTGCGCGCCATGATGCCGGAGCGGACGGCCGGGAGCGCCGGAACAGAGTGGAGAGCGAGAAAGACCAAGAAAGCCGAAAAGAACTGGACCACGTACTGAGCTCCTATACCACACCAACCACAGCAGATGTCTGCGACGCGCTCATTGACGAAACGCAAAGTGGAGAGCAATTCGAGATTTTAGCGCTTCGGAGGATCTGGTTCAGGTCGCCGAAATCTGTATGACTGCCGCGCTCTCAGCCTCGCATTGCTTCCTCTAGATTGCCAACGTCGCGCGGTCTGGAATTCGCGGGCGCGGCGTCGCCGGCTGCCATTACCCTCCTTGCTCCAGCGCAAAGATCGTGACGCTTTCCCTGTTAAAGGTGATGCCATCAGTCATCTTTAAAGGGATCGTCGACATGTTCCGTGCATCCACTCTCTGCTGCGCACCCGTCCTCCTGGCGGCGATGCCGCTCGTCCTGCATGCGGGCGAGTATCCGATCGGAGTGCCGCAGGTATCCGGAGGAATGGAGGTCGCGGCGGTGTATCTTCAGCCGATCGAGATGGACCTGCCGGGCATGATGCTGTCTGCAGCGGAGTCCGACGTCCATCTGGAGGCGGACATACATGCAACCGAGGACAACGCGAACGGTTTTGCGGAGGGGGACTGGGTGCCGAACCTCCATGTCGAATACAAGGTGAAGAACTTGGAAAAAGGCACCGAACAGGGCGGTGCTATGGAGGCCATGGTGGCGAGCGACGGACCGCACTATGGCGACAACGTCAAGCTCTCCGGCCCAGGCCGTTATGCACTCGAACTGACGGTCCATCCTGGCGGACATGGCATCATGTCGTTCGGTCGCCACGTCGACAAGGAGACCGGCGTCGCTGCGTGGCCAGAATCCTTCACCGTGAACTACGAATTCGTGTTTGCTGGCGTCGGGAAGAAGGGCGGGTACTAATGCTTCGTTCAAGAATTCCCTTCTATCTGGCGATCTGCACGACCGCTACGTTCGCAGTGGCGCCGGTCGCGGCGGAAGGCGAAGGCCCAGTGTTTTCGGTCCACGTTAGCAACGGCGTGATTTCGCCGTCGATAATCGAGGTTCCGGCGAACACGCGCTTCAAGCTGGAGCTCCATAACGACGGAGCGACGCCGATCGAGTTCGAGAGCATCCCTCTTCGCAAGGAGAAGGTCCTGTCCCCAGGAGCGTCCAGCTTTCTCATCTTCCGTTCCCTGGATGCGGGTAACTACGCGTTTTTCGACGACTTTCATCTCGACATGCCACCTGCGAGGCTGATCGCAAAATGAACGAAGGCGACTATCTCCAATCTTTCGAGATCGCCACCGTCGTCTGGCGCGAATCCCTGGAAGCGCTGCTGATCGTTGGAATTCTCCTGGCCTGGTCCGCACGCGAGGGACCGGCGGCCCGGCTGCGAGGAACCAGGTGGATCGCCGCCGGCGCCTTGGTTGGGATCGGATGCAGCGCCGGGCTCGCGCTGGTCATGATCAGCGCTGCCGATTTCCTGAGCGGCGATGGCGAGGACCTTCTCCAGCTTTTCCTGGCGGCGCTCGCCGCGGTCCTGATGCTTCGGATGGTTTTTTGGATGCGCGCCATTGAACGGCGCCCTTCCGGCAAGCTCGGCGGGCGCGCCGCGATCCATGCGCGGGCAGGCAACTGGTTTGGGCTGGCGGTGCTTTCGGCGCTCGCAGTTGCAAGAGAAGGCGCCGAGACTGTGGTCTTCCTCTACGGATTGCTGTCCACGTCGACAGGCTGGCACGCGGGCATGGTTGCGGCGTCGGGGGCATTTGGCTTCTTACTTGCCGGGGTATGCTTCTGGTCGTTCAAGGCAGGCGCGTCGGTCGCCTCGATGAAGGCTATTTCCCGCGCGAGCCAGGTTTTGCTGCTGATCCTCGGCAGCGGCCTGACGATGATCGTAGTCGACAAGGTAATTTCGCTCGGAATCCTTCCGCCCATGACGAGCCCTCTGTGGGACACGGCCTGGCTGCTCGACGACTCCCACGGCTTCGGCGCCTTCTTCGCCGGCTTGGCGGGCTATCGGTCGCGGCCGGAACTACTTCCGCTGGTCGGATTGGGCTTTTACTGGCTGGTCGCGTCGCTAGCCTACGCGCCGCCATTCGATAGAGAGATTCCCGCGTGACGACGATGCAGATGCAAGCGCGGTCTTTCCTGGCGGGCGTCGGCGATCTGCTGCTTCGACGGCAGACGTTCATACGCCGTGCCCAGTGGGCGATGATCGCAGCCTACGTGTTCCTACTGGTCGCTCCGCTGCTGCTTCCTTTGCCAGGCAGGAGCGACTTCATATGGAACAACCTCTCCCGGTTCGTGCAATTCGTCTTCTGGGGCGTGTGGTGGCCGTTCGTCATCCTGGGGACGGCCCTTGTGGGACGCTTTTGGTGTGGCCTCCTGTGCCCTGAAGGCGCGCTGTCTGAAATCACAAGCGAAAGGGGTGCTGGCAGGGCGATTCCAAGCTGGATGAAATGGTCGGGGTGGCCCGCCGCGTCCTTCATTTCGACGACCATCTACGGCCAGCTCACGAGCATATATCAGTATCCAAAGCCTGCCGCGCTGCTGCTGGGAGGATCAACCCTTGCCGCGATGATTGTCGGCGCGCGTTACGGCAAGTCGAAGCGCGTATGGTGCAGGTTTCTCTGCCCGGTCAGCGGCGTTTTTGGCCTCGTGTCGAAGATCGCCCCTCTTCACTTCAGCGTGGACCCCGAAGCCTGGCGTCGCTCGGATGTCGGACCTGCCGTAAACTGTGCGCCCCTTGTCCCCATCAAGACGATGCAGGGTGGGTCGGCCTGCCACATGTGCGGCCGCTGCAGCGGACACCGCGGCGCGATCAAGCTCGCTTGGCGAAAACCTGCGGTCGACATTGTGTATGGTTCGGGCCGGATTGCGACGCGATGGGAGACCATCCTGATCGTGCCTGTGCTGTTGGGCGTGGTGCCGGCAGCCCTTCACTGGTCCGCGAGCGGAGTGTTTCAGTCGATCAGGCAATGGCTCGCCGAGTTCTGTGTTGACGCGCACTGGATCTGGCCGCTGACTCTGCGACTCCCCTGGTGGATCCTCACTAACTATCCGTCGGTCGGCGACGTTATGACGCTCGTCGACGGGCTGTCGCTTCTGCTGCTGATCACCCTGGGATGCGTTTTGTCGACGGTCGCGTTCATCGTTCCACTGGCCACCTCCTCCCTGTTGCTGCGGCGACCTCTCAAGGTTCTTCACCATCTGGCGCAAGCGATGATCCCGCTGGCAGCCGCGTCGCTGTTCTGCGGCCTTCTTTCGCTCACGATAACCCAGCTTCGATCCGACGGACTGGTGGTTCCGTACATCGACAACCTGCGCGGCGCTCTTGTCGCGTCTTCGGGGATATGGTCGGTCTGCCTAGTGTTCAGGATCACTGGCATTTACGGCAGGTCTATCGGTCTCAGGGCTTTGGCCACGGGGCTGGTAGGCGTTCCGGTCGCCCTGTTCTGCACGGCGTGGGCCACCGCTTTCCACACATAGCATCAGGAGCCCGGCGGGGCAGGATTGATGCCTCGAGAGAAGAGGTGCGTCGACAGATCGTTGTACTAACGATCATAAGGCGAGGCGCGCGCAGGCAGCCACTGCGGGATGTTTTTCACTTCGCGTGAGCGTGTCATAGGCGCGAGGACATTGATGATCTGCGATGAGGCTAGCTCAATCTGGTGAATTTACGCGTGTATAAAATGAGCGCAGTTTTCAATCACCAGTAAGAAGGATCAGCCATGAAAAAGCTCGCTACTGCTTTCGCGGTCTCAATAACGTTCGTTTTTTCAGCTTCGGCGCTTGCCAAAAATGAGGGGAAATTGCCGAAGGGTGCTGTCGAACTGTCTGAGTAGGAAGTCAAGGATTTGTATATCGGCCATACAGTTAAGTACGACGTCGCCGATGGAATGGTTTATTACACGTGGTTTGCTGATGGAACGCTCAAAGGCGTCAAAGTTGGCAAAAAGAAGGGCGAATTTGGCTACGCCGACGGTACATGGACAGAGACCGGCAACACCTTTTGCTTCACGTCGAACTGGAAGAACAGGAGTGGCGAGACCGTGTACGTTTACAAGCCGTGCAAAGCATGGTGGCGAGCAGGCAAGCAGATTTGGACCAAGAATATTTCCGGTGACGACGAGTATGACGGAGACATCTACAACAGCGAGGTGAAAAAGATGTCAAAAGGAGACAAGGTCACCGCGATGTTCGACAAGGCGAAGGCCGCGGCCAAATGAAAGACGGTTTCGCGTCGAGCCTCAGTGGCCTGGGGATTTTCGTGAATGAGCGGCCTCTGCGGCTGAGAGCAAACCACATGTATGCGCGCTTTCCTTGCAGTTTGAGGTCCTTATGCGGATGGGCGACTGACGATGAAGGCGGCGCAGACGGTCATGATCGCGCCTACGATCGTGAGCGGCAGTGGCCCCGGTGCGAACCAGACGAGGACGAGGAAGCTCAAGATCATAGTAACGACCGCGGCGGCCTTAGCTCGAACAGGGATCGCTCGCCGCTCACGCCACGATTTGATCGGACGGCCAAACGTAGGATGCGACAGGAGCCAGGCTTCGAACCGCGGTGACGTGCGTGCAAAGATGCCCGCGGATAACAGGAGAAACGGCGTCGTCGGCAGCAGAGGAAGGAACGCCCCAACGACCGCAAGGGCGACGGAAGCCCACGCCACCGCGATCATCAATCCACGCATCCTGGTCCTCTTTGGTTTTCGATAGCCGTTGTAAGCCTCATCAGTTCCCTCACTTTGACATCCATCAAAGAACGTGCTGCGCGTCATCGTATCATTCGGCCATCACCTAACACGAAATGGAAGAGGTCGATCCCATGCTTCCCAGATTTATCACAGCATTCCTGAAGTCCTCGGGCCACTTCGCCGTCGTCATCATGGAACACGAAGGCGCGCAGCGCGTGGTCGTGGTCGACCGGGAGGCGCTCTCCACCATGTGCAATCCGCCGCGCGCCGACGAGAGTCGGCTTCAAGAGAGCGTTGGCGCAATATGCGAGATAGCCGCTTCAAAGATGCTCCACGACGCCGAGTCCCCCTTCTCGCGGGTGAGGGTGTCGGGCGATGACGTCGCCGCATGGAAGACCGCTCAGGGGCTTCTTCACTAGGCCCGTTTGCTTGGCATCCGCGGCCTGGCGTCTGCGACGTCGGCGAGGCAGATTGCTTCCGCCGTGTGGGCTTTGACAATCCACGCTGTCTTTTCGCCCCTTCAGAGGGCCATCGCGAACGCAGGGGCTGGCTGGCTTGGTGACATGGGTGTGCGACATCGGTCGAGGAGGTCGGCATCTCCCGTTCGGCTAGTCGCGCTCTCCGTCCGCGAGTTTCAACAAGCGCGGAGGGTCGGTCACCGTCAACTTCTGGCGACCGCCTTGGACGATCCCCTTTGATTCCCAGGCGCTGAGAATTCGCGACACCGTGTGCAGTGTCGTGCCGGTCATCTCGGCAATGTCCTGACGCGAAATCGGGAAATCGATGCGAATCCCTGCCTCGACTGCGCGTCCCGCCTGCTTCGACAGCCGGAGAACCGCATGTGCGACGCGTTTTTCGACTTCCTCCGTCGACATCTCACGAATTCGGGTGTGGGCTTCCTCAAGCCGCTGTCCGATCGTCTGCATCGCCGTCATCGCGAGGCGGGGATGCTGCTCCACGAAATGCGACCACATTTCCGTTGGCCATCCGATGATCAGGCTTTCCGCGGCCGCCAGCGCCGTGCCCGGATAGTCGGTCCTGCGAAGCGCCATGGCAAATCCGAAAAGGTCGCCGGGATGAACCATCCGGACGATGATCTGCTGACCGTCGTGCGTCACCTGCGTGACCTTGAGGCGCCCGTGAAGTAGCAGGAAAAAGGACTTCGCCTCGCCGCCCTGTTCGAAAACCGCGTCACCCTGAGCGACGCGGCGCGGAACCGCATGCTCCAGCATTGAATCGAGATCCGGGTCCGTCATCCGCTCGAACAGCGGCAACGTCTTCAAGACTGCACGATCAACCTTCATTGCTGTTTTGCTCCGTCTGGGCGCGGGTGGTCGGGCCGAGGATATCCGCCAAGGCTCTGAGGGTGAAATCCTTGATGCTTTGGACAAATGTCGGATGCCGGACGAGCCGAAAGCCGAGATTGTCGGGTGGAGCTCCAACGGAGCATCCGCCGCCCTTGGGATTTCTGACAAAGCCGCTCATCGGCGACCGATGCCGCCCCGACGCGATCATGATGCCGCAAGTTTCGGCGTCGGGTTCCTCGGCGGAGGCGGGCTTGTCGAAATCGATACGCCGGTTGCAGGTTAATGTCCACTCCCAGATGTTGCCGCCGAAATCGACCAATCCCGTTTCGCTAATGCCGAATGAACCCTTGCGTTGAGGCCGGGGGTCTACCGAGGCGGATCGACGGGCTTCGCGCTCGTAGTCAGCCAGCCAACGTATCGCAGGGTTCGTCTCGTCGGCATCGACGCCGAGCGCGTCGTCCGGGAATCTGTCGGCAGCGGCGTAGGCGAGTTCGAAATCGCTCGGCAGCCTCCAGTCTTCGCCGGTGCGTTTCGAGATCCACGCCGCGTAGCGGACAGCGTCGTCATAGCTGACGCCCGTAACCGGGACATCCTTGGCGGGTTCGCCGCTCTGATCCTCCGGGGGCACACAGACGCTTTCCGCGACGCATTGCTGGTACTCGCCACGTGTCGTCTGGAACTTCATGATGTAGAGAGGGGTAGCAACGTTGACATCCCGCTTCGGTGCATCGACGGCGAGGCCGTTCCGGAAGTATTCGGCTGGCTCGCGGTAAGAGAATGCACGAGGTCTGATCGTGATCAGTTCGGGCGAGGCGAGCCTGCTGTCGGTCTTGCCGAAGGCGACAAAGCCCGTCTCCACGGCAACCGCTCCGGAGAGGACCGCAAGGAGCGCGAGGGGGATGGCGATCGAGATGCCTGAAACCGCATCAGTTCCGGCGTGGGTTGTCATGGCTTTTCGCGGATTGCGCCTCTCTTCAACGATGTGGGTGCGCCGTTGAAGCCTGAGCACCCACCATTAGGAACGTCAGCTAGCCGACGGTGCCACGACCGAGGTCATAAGATCGTCGTTCCATTCTCCGGTAACCTTGAAGTGCGCCGCGGCGCCCAGCTCGAAGGCCTCGATGAGATTGTGATTGACGTAGGCGTAGATTCCAGGCTGCGCGAAGGTGTAAACGGCCGCGCCGGCGGTGCCGCCCGGAATGAACCAGGTTTCCTGATCGATATCCGGCACGTTGGCGAACTTGCCGGTAGCCCAGACGTACTCGCCGTGGCCGCCGATGAGATGCGGGCGGGTGTCCCGATTGGCCTGCGAATGCACGATCAGGACAGTCTCGCCGACCTTCGCAGTCATCGCATTGTCGCCCGTCAAGGCACCGACACCTCCATTGAAGACGATATGGGTCGGTGTGAGCGTCCGCATTACCGCAATGGTGTCTTCGTAGGCTTCGCCGGGGCTGTCGTATTTCTTGAACTTGCCGTCCTCGTCACGCGGGATGTAGAAATCCTGCTCGCCGACATAATAGACCTTGTCGTACACGATCGGCTTGCCGTGACCGTCGCTGAGGCCTTCCCGCGGCAACACCATGATGGCTCCGTTCATCCCCGACGTCACGTGCCAAGGCACCATGCCGGGAGGTGCACAGTGATAGACGAACACGCCCGCCTTCGTCGCCTTGAATCGGAGGACCGTGCTTTCGCCTGGATTTATCACGGTCAGCGCGCCGCCGCCAAGACCGCCAGTGGCGGCGTGGAAGTCGATATTGTGCTGCATCGTGTTCGTGTCGGGATTGACCAGCGTCAGCTCGACGTAGTCGTCTTGATGGACAACCATCAGAGGGCCGGGAACCGACCCGTCGAACGTCATGGCGTTCACTTCGGTGCCGTCCTTGTCGAGCACCATCTTCTTTTCCTGGATGGTGAGCGTGAATTCCTTGATCTTCGGGCCGCCCTGGGCCTTCTGGTCATGAGCGTGAACGAACGGCGGCTTCACGAGCACGACCTTCTCACGCGCGAGCTTCGATAGATCGGCTTTCTTCCCGCTATTCTTGGCGCCGGGCGCTGCGTGCTCGTCGGCGTGGGCGGGAGCAACCAGGATTGGGGTCAGCGCCCCTGCGACGGCTGCGCCTGTCAGCATCGTGCGTCTTGTCATCTGCAGAGTGTTAGTCATGCTCCAATCTCCATTGGTCGAAGAGCGGTCGAACCCCGCCCGGCTTCGAGACGGAAAGTAGTAGAACTGGCACGGAACTCTTTGATTTAAAGCAAACTCCCTGTTTGCTGCACCGCAAAGTGACCGAGACCCTATTTGCGTAATCTCAACGACCTGCTCCTTGATGTCAGGCATTGCTGAGTGACAACTGGAGACAATAATCATGCAGAAGATCATGGACGCCCAAGCACGGGTTCCTCGCGGTATGTCGCGCGACGGCCTCGTCCTCTTTTCCTACGGGTTCCGCCCCTTCTTTCTAGCCGCAGCCTTATGGGCGGTCCTGAGCATGCTTCTATGGGCGAGCGTCCTGATCGTGAACCTGCCGGTCGCCACCGAGTACGGAACGCTTTACTGGCACGCACATGAAATGCTCTTCGGATTCGCTCCAGCGATCCTGGCAGGCTTTCTTCTCACGGCCATTCCAAACTGGACGGGTAGACTGCCCATAGCCGGACGTCGACTCATAGCTTTGTTTTCACTGTGGTGCGTAGGCCGGATCGCCATGCTTGTCAGCGGCTCGGTTGGCGTCATGGCCGCGGCGATCGTCGACGGCCTCTTTCTGCCGGCCATGCTCGTGTTGTGCGCTCGGGAGGTCGTGGCGGGGAGGAAGTGGAAGGATCTGAAGGTCATTGCTGGTCTCCTTGTCCTGTCTCTGGCCAATGCCTGCTTCCAGCTTCAGGTCGCGCAAGGGGAAAGCCCCGAGCTTCCGATCCGCCTTGGTCTCGGCGCCTACGTCCTGCTCGTGACGATCGTGGGCGGTCGAATCCTTCCGAGTTTCACGCGCAACTGGATCAACCAGTTCGGTCGCACCGACTTCCCGGTGCCCTACAACCGCTTCGACGCCGCGACCATCACTATAGGAGCCGTCTCGCTGGGCGTCTGGTCCATCGGACCTGAATCCTTCTTGAGCGGCCTGCTCGGGCTGGCTGCCACCGTGCTCAACGTCATGAGGCTCGCCCGCTGGCGTGGATGGACGACCTGGCCGGAACCCATCGTATTCGTGCTCCACGCAGCCTTCGCCTTCGTTCCGCTTGGATTCGCGGCCATCATGCTACAGGCCATAGGCCTTCCAGAACTCGCCGTCCTGCACGTCTTCGCGATCGGTTCGATTTCGCTGATGATGCTCGCAGTTATGACCCGTGCGAGCCGCGGCCACACAGGCAGAAAGCTGACGTCCGCACCTGTCACCAATATTTCCTACGTGGTGCTTGGTGCCGTTGCGCTCGTGCGACCTGCTGCCGAGCTTGTACCGGAATACAGCACTCCGGTCTTGCTCTTGGCCGCGGCGGGCTGGATCCTGGCCTTTTCCCTCTTCATCTTCGAGCATGGCTCGATGCTGTGCACCGGCAGGAAGCCGTTGACCGTCCGAGAGAAGTAATTCCAGCGCCGCAGGCATCGACGGTGTTTGCGGTGCGTCGTTCGGGAAGCACATCGTGACCATGCAAGAGAGCGTTTCCTAGAGGACCCAGACGCTAGTCCAAAGTAGGACGCAAAGCGGCGGTCGCCTTGGGCGCGCGTGCCTGGACTAGGCGGACGAGTTCGATGAGCCTGTCGAGAAGTCGGGCGTCGTCAAGTTCTTCCCCGAAATCTGGCAGGAGTAGTCTCCGAGCTGTCCCGCGGCGAGAAGCCCGGACCGTCCGGTCCGCTGCCGCGGAGTATCAGGCAGTCGAAGATTTCTCCTATACCTCTTGGACCGGCCATGAGGCTGCCAGCAGCCTAGGCGGTGCTTAGCGCCAGATCCGAGGCGGTCGTGACGGAATTGTATACGCCAAGAAGGCTGTGCGCGCCTCCCCAGTGGACGCCAGCTTCGTCCTCGACGAGCGGAGAGCCGCCGGAATGGTGGTCGCGGGAATGAAGCTGGCCGCAAAGCGAATTGTGGCGCCGCCCGTGCCGTCCGACTTCGACATCCGGTCCAAACCTCCATCCTTTCCCTGAATGGCGACCGTGTGAATGCGTCGGCGCAAGCCGTCAGGATCGCCTAGATCCAGCCGGAAGATGAGCGGGTGCATGCGCCATGCGCTCGCTCACCACGGCGCCGTCGGAAGCGATCACCGCGATCCATGTGCGGTTTCCGATGCGGACGCTCAGCCGGGTTCTTCCCGCGTCCTCATCCTCGCCTCGCTCCACCACGCAGCGAACGAGGCCCCGCTTCATGTGACGTCGAAGGGCGTCGGGCGAGAGGGCGAACCGGCCGGCCAGAAAAGCGGCGTCGATCGTCAGCTCCCCGATGTCGATCTGTTCTGCGCCGTCCATGCCGTGTTCACCTTTTCAAATTATCAAGCGAAAAAAGCTGCGCCATGTCCGGTGACCATGCCGGCTCGTAAACCAGATCGACCTGTGCCTGCCGCACGCCGATCAGATCCTCTACGCGGGCCTTGACGGCGTCGGCAAGAAACCCCGACGCGGGACAGAAGCGCGTTGTCGTCGTCATCCTGACGTTCACCATGCCGTCTGTCGCAACAAGAACTTCGTAGATCAGTCCGATATCCACGATATTAGTGCCAACTTCCGGATCCTCGATGTCCCGCAGGGCTGCAAGGACGTCCTCAGGCGTCAGTTCATGTTCCCGCACGGGCAGACTCCGATGTTGTCGCGCGGATCATGATACGATAGACCTTGCCAGTTTCATCGAAGTTGCCGACCCACTCGTGGCCACGTTCCTTCAGCTCGTTTAAGAGGAAGACTGGTTCGCGGTTTAGAAGTGCGAACATCACCTCACCGCTCTCCATCATCTCCAGCCTTGCAAGGATCCGCTCCATCGGCTCCGGTGGCGGGAGATCCGTGAGGTCGAGGTTCCAGACCGGCTCCGGCCAGAGAGCCTCCAGTTCGGCTTTCTCCTGCGTCGGAGCGGGAACGAAGTCGATTTCCCAGTCGTCGTCGGCGAGACGTCGTGCGGTATGTTCGAAACCGCGATCTGCGAGCTGCCGCATCAGCGGCTTTGGCTCGAAGATCGCATGAAGCCTCACGCCTTCGCCCGGCTGAAGGCTGGCGAAGGTGTCCATGATCAGTTGAAAGGGCATCCCGCCATCGCGCAGGATCTGTCGTACGTCTAGTTCACGAAGCTTAACCATTGGCATCACCTCTTTGGTTGCCGGCGAAGAAGAAAGCCGGGTGTTTGAATGGAGATTTCTTGGCGTCCGCGTCGACGCCGGCCAGGGCTCGCGACAGGGCCAGCTCGGCCGCGAGCGCGGCCGTCGAAAAGGTCTGCGCCAAGGCTGCGATCCTGAAGACGTCGTCAAGTCCGAGGAAAATGGCGCCGGACGCGACGATCACCGCGCAGTAGAAGACGCCAAACCAGACGGACGAGCGGGCGCCGTTGACCAGATCCGCGAGCTTCGGGGTGGGGCGGCGTCCGAGAAGCGGGCCGAACGCTTCGATCCAGGTCAGGAAGGGAACAATCTTCAGAAGCTGCGCCAGGCCCAGACCGGTCAGCCAACCGAACACGAAGAGATAGCCCAGCGCCGTGAGCGTTGTCGGACCGGCATGGAGTGCGACGGCGGCGGGAAGAAGTGCTGCGGATACACCGAACATGATGAAGGCCGGGAGAGACCAGTAGGTGTTCGGTTCCAGCTTCCTGCGCCGGCGGCCCCGGTAGGCCATCGCCAGTTCGGCAAGGTATGCGGCAGCGGCCACCGGGAACGCCAGCGTCGCCAGCAGCGCCAAAGCGCCCGCGACCGCCTCGTCGAAGACAGCAGACGCCGCAGCCGCCGCGAGAAGGCCGACGACGGCGAGGCAACTTCGACGGAGCGTATCCGACCGCCTCATGTCGTCTGACAGCAGAAACATGGGCAGCAGCTTGTAGCTTACGCCGATCGCGGCGAAAGTCATCCAGCCGACAAGTCCGAGACCTGCGTGCAGCGGCGCGGCGGCGACGACGTACGAGACGAGCGGGAAGGCTTCGGCAACGTCGGAGACGACGACCGCGAAGAATGCCCCTAATGCCACGGTTGCGACAAGGCTGGCGATGCCGAGAAGGACGAATGGCGACGCCTCGTGCGCATGCCGCCCCCGCCAGAGCAGCGAGAAAAGAGCCACCGCGATCGAGAGGAACGAGACGGCCAACGTAGCGGCGGCGGCGAACATGACCGGACCCGCGAGCCCCGAACCGGCGCCCGTCAGGCCGAAGCCAGACAGGAGCAGGACCAGGCCCACGACCATTCCGCAGAGGGCGACCAAACCAAGGCTGCCTTTCGGGAGTTCGAGACCCGTCAGGACCGGCCCGAACTGCAGAAGTGCACCTATCATGAGCAGGGCAAGCCAGCCGATGGTGGTCGAGTGCACGATGATGAGCGAATGAGGCTCGGCGACCTCCACCGACGGCGACCAACCTCCTGCCGC
>Ga0065165_1001904_pt1 | contig 20002 bp, 21 predicted proteins | sample AraplaMF_Cvi_mMF_FD_63813 | JGI IMG/M metagenome (GOLD analysis project Ga0065165, IMG submission 63813) | Arabidopsis root microbial communities from the University of North Carolina, USA - plate scrape MF_Cvi_mMF (version 2) (version 3) | ecosystem: Host-associated > Plants > Roots >...
GGTTGCCAGTTGGCGGCTCCCGGGCAGGGCGTCGCCGCTGCGCAGTTTACCTCCTTTTATGGCTGCAATAATGGCGTCTGCAATCTGAACGTATACGGGCCTGTCGCACGTTGTATCGATCGTGATCTGAAGTTCCCAGGGTCTTAACATCTGGACTAGCCGTTTAGGGTTTATCTGTGTCGGTATGGTAGTCCAATGTTACTACATTTTTACGGCAATACGTTAAGCGCTATAAATAATACATTTCGTGAGTGGATATGGTTATGTTAACGCTTTTCCACCCGCAGCTCAACGCGGTCTGGCCGTAAGGTTATTAACGGCCTTACGATCGGCTCACGGCCTGTAGGTGTTATGGTAAAGTTTTTCAGGAATGCCTGTAGAAAGATGGCCATCTCCGCCATGGCAAAGTTGTTACCAATACAGAGGCGTGGGCCGGCGCCGAACGGATAGAAGATTTTCCTGGTGGCTTTTTCGTCTTCGCCCAGGAAGCGGCCGGGTTGAAACGCGAGCGGATTCTGCCACTGCTTCGTATCGCGGTGCAGGCCATAGAAGAACGATACCACAACGGTTCCTTTCGGAATGCTGTAGTTGTTGTACACATCGTCTTCCAGCGCAATACGGTCGTTGATCCAGGCGGGCGGGTAGAGGCGCATGGTCTCTTTTATAACTGCTGCCAATGCCGGGTTCATTACCACTTCGTTTACGTTTAGCGAGCTTGTTGCCTGGTGTAGGGCGACCAGTTCCTCGGGGTTGTTGGCCAGCAGGTAGAGGGCCCAGGCTAACGCGTTGGCGGTTGTTTCGTGGCCGGCGATTAGCAGGATAAGGATTTCGTCTATGATCTGGTTCTCGGTCATTGGTTGGCCGGTGTCTTCGTAGCGTGCATCGAGTAACATGTCGAGCAGATCGTTATGCTTTGTGCCGTCAGCGGTTCTCTGGCGGATAAGGAACTGTATGACTTCGCGCGCACCTTTGGCCTTTTTGAGGTTGGCGTTCATTTCGCCGGACAGGCGGAACCACCAGCGGTTGTAGGGTTGGCGTACGTCTTTGATAACGAACTCCTGCACGTCGCTGATGAAGTTGCTCAGCAGCTCGCGTTTCTCGCCGGGTACGTTAACGTTGAACAGCGTGTCGATTACGATGTCGAATGCCAGGCGATGCATGAGCGGATAGACGTCGATCACGCCGGTAGGAACAGCCGCGAGGAAACGGTTCACGGTGCTTTCCATAATCGCGTACAGCGCCTTGATCTTGTCCATGTGAAAGCCGGGCTGGATCAATCGCCGTTGCCGTAGCCAGTAGTCGCCGTTAACGGTTAGCAGTCCCCGGCCCAGGAACCGGCCCACGTAGTCGGTTTGTATTTCGGACTTCTGATAGTTCCGGTGGTTGTTTTTCAATACATGTTCAATCAGTCCGGGGTCTTGTGTGGCGATAACGCGCATCATGCCCAGGTTTACGGCATACGTACCGTTGAACCGGGCCATGCTGCCGGCCATAGTTTCGATGGGGCGTTTTGATGCTTTGTAGGTCTGGTCGAGCGATTGCAGGAACCCATATCCCGGAAAGGGCACGGCGGTGTTGGTAGGCTGTTGCATATGCGTATTGGTGCCGGTAAGTTACAGATAAGCTTGCCGTTGCCCAAGGCCACCGGTGACGCAGTAAAACCGATCCGCACAATAAAAATGCAAAACGCGCATCTGTGTTATATCTTTGACGCGCTCTATGTTTTCACACGTACATTTCCCGCAAAAGCTGGCCCCTCAGGAGCTGGACCTATACCTGGCCGCCGGGTGGTTCCGGATGGGGCAAAGCATTTTTACCACGAACTTCCTGAATTTCAAGGAGCAATTCTATAGCGCCATCTGGCTACGTGTGCCTCTGCAAAACTTGGCGCCCGACAAGACCCAGCAGAAAGTTCTGAAACGAAACAGCGCCTTCCGCGTGTCGATTAAACCCGCTCACGTTACCGCGGAACAGGAAGAACTCTTTACCGTGTATCGGAGCAGTGTGGCGTTTGAACCGTCAGCTTCTGTTACCAGTCTGTTGTATGGCAAAGCGCTCTATAACATTTACAATACCTACGAAGTAAACCTGTATGATGGCGACAGACTGATTGCCTGCGGCTTCTTCGACATCGGCAGTACCACAGCTGCCGGCATTACGAGCTTTTACGATCCGGGATACCGCAAATACAGCCTTGGCCGTTATCTGATCTATCTCAAAATGGATTACTGCCGGAAGCAAGGGCTGGATTACTTCTATCCCGGATACTTTGTGCCCGGCTATAGCTTCTTCGACTATAAGCTTGAGATGAACCGCGATCTGCTGGAATACCTACAGGTGGCCACCAATGCATGGGTACCGATCAATACGTACTCGTCTGAGCATAACCCGTTGCAGGTAATGCGCAGTCGCCTGGAAGAATTGCTGGGGTTGCTAACGCAATACAATCTTTACGCAGAGCTGCTGCAGTACGAATTTTTTGACGGTAACCTGATACCCGACCTCAGTGATATCGATCTGTTCGACTACCCGGTGTTTCTTAAAGGCACTGACCCCGCGCCCGGTCAGCTTGGTCCGTGGATTGTATATGATGTTCGCGATGATCTGTATCACGTTTTTCAGTGTATTGTTATCGGTACCCCGCACTCTCCGGCGGCGTTGCCTGGACATTACTCAGCCCATCTGGTACGCTTTGACGAGGAGTTGGCTGCGGTTCGGACAGCGGAAGAGGTTGTGGCGATGTTGGTATAAGGCAATGCCACCGAAGCGTTTTATAGATACCGTGCCATAGACACCCGCAAGATCTCTTTTACATCTTCTGTAAGATTCTGCGTTCGGATATAACCATAAAACGCGTCGAAGGGAATGCTTTCCAATCGGTCACTGATTCTACGCATTTCGTTGGTCGGTAAGGGGATCTTATTGGGATAGCTTCGCTGTACCGAGAAATGCTTTTTACTTGGCGACAGGAACAATGTATCGCCGCACAGGATGCTGCCCTGCTTCGAGAGAAACGGTACGTGCAGGATGCTGCTGCCTTCGAAGTGACCGCCAATGAGTATGAGACGCATACCATCCCAAAGAGATAGTTCGTTGCCGCTCCAGGGGCGTATGGCGGGGCCGTGCTGTACGATGTGGGCCGCGTCGTGCTGATGGATGTATACCGGGCAGTTGAATGTCTCTGCCCAATCGTTCATGTTACTATAATAGTGCGGGTGCGAGAAGGCGATCGCCCGAAGGCCGCCAACAGATCGGATAAAGGCCGTGGTTGCTTCGTCGAGTAATGGGATGCAGTCCCAGAGAATATTTCCCTCTGGCGAACGTACCAGCATGGCACGTTGGCCTATTGCAAATGTTGGTACTATCTCCAGTTCGCAGAGCCGGTTGTGTAGCTTGTTTACACGAATGCTGTGGTGGCGGTTCAGTTCTTCGGGATGTGTCCAGCGCTGACCGCCTTCCGGTATATACTGACGCTCTTCGTTGCAAATGGTGCACAGGGCAGGCGCACCTGCGGCTCGGTAGTAAGTTCCGCAGGTGCTGCAAATAATTTGAGGTATCATGCCGATTAGTTTTTCAGGAGATGATCCAGGCTCCAGCTATATTCTTTTACGGTGCTCAACAGCAGGCCTGCTGCCGAGAAAACAAACACGCTATAGTCCAACGGCTCTTTTATTCCCTGGGAGTAGGTCATCGACAGCGCGAACAGCAATGTGAGTATAGCGGTTCCGATGGCGGCCAATTTTGTCATGAAGCCGGCCAGGAGTAATAGTGCCAGCAATACTTCCAGCGTGGTGGCGGTTATAGCCAGAAACGATACGGCGCTTGCAGGAGCCCATGTACATACCTGTGCAGTGTAGCTTACAAATTTGTCCCAGCCGCTGGAGTGCGAGCCCCACAGGCCAAGGCGTGAGGCGGCCGCTGAAAGAAATCCGGCCGAAAGCGCGAGGCGTAAAAGTAGTTGTCCCATCGTTGTTGTGTTGAATTTTAGGTTGCAAAGCTATAGGTTCGCTGGATGATCGGAGTAATCCAGTTTTTACATAATGTCTAATCCAGGTCCATGCAGCTTTTAACGGAATTAATCAAGATTGATCCCCGGTCTGCTACGCCGGTTTATCTGCAGATCAGCCAGGCATTTATCCAGAACATTCGCGAGGGTAGGTTACGGCAGGGGTTAAAGCTGCCGGGCACCCGTGAAGCCGCCGCGCTGCTCGGCGTAAACCGCATGACGGTGGTGGCCGCTTACCAGGAGCTGGAAGCTCAGGGGTGGATCGAGACGCTATTGCGTCGGGGCACTTTTATAAAAGCGGTCGTACCGGTTTTGTCGCCATCAAGACTTAGCCGGCACGCCGAGCCCACAGGGTTTGCTGAGCACACCGGATTTACATTTGATCGGAAGAAGATCGTAGGCGTTACTACGTCGGACTTCCCACCCACCGGTAAGCTCATATTCAACGACGGTTTTCCGGACATTCGTCTCGCGCCGGTAGATCTGTTGGGAACGGCTATTCGCCGACTGTCGCAGTCGGCCGCGACGCGTAAGTACCTTTGGTATGGCGGGGCGCAGGGTACATTACCGTTACGGCAAACCCTGGCCGAGTTGCTGTGCGATACACGTGGCCTGGCTATTAACCCCGATGCTATACTAATTACGAAAGGCGCGCAGATGGGGATATTTCTGGCGGCATCTGTAATTCTAAAACCTGGTGATGATGTTGTTGTTGGCGCGCCGGGCTATGACATGGCTGAACTTACTTTCCGACAGCTCGGCGCGACACTGCACCGTATACCGGTAGACGACGAGGGCATCGATACCCAACAGGTGGAAGCGCTTTGCAAACGGCGCGCCATCCGACTGTTGTATGTAATACCGCACCATCACAATCCTACCACCGTTACGCTGTCGCCCGCCCGCCGTATGCACCTGCTGCATCTGGCGGCAAAATATAAATTCGCCATTCTTGAAGACGATTATGATTACGACTTTCATTATGACAGCAAACCCATTATGCCGATGGCTAGTCACGACGGCAAAGGCAACGTGGTGTATATTGGCACATTAACCAAAACGTTCGCCCCCTCCGTCAGGCTCGGCTTTATGGTGGCGCCACCCGACTTTATCCGTACCGCTACAAGCTTGCGGAAAATGATCGATACACAAGGCGACAGTTTCGTGGAGAATGCTATTGCTGACCTGTATAAAGATGGCACCATTGGCCGCCATATAAAAAAGTCTGTGAAGCTCTATAAAGAACGTCGCGATCATTTTTGCGATCTGCTGCAAACGGCGTTGGGGCAGCATGTGTCGTTTCGTGTTCCATCTGGCGGTATGTCGGTGTGGACCAGATTTCCGGGTATTGATTTGAAAGAGGTTTCTAAACAGGCTTTTGAGAAAGGACTTATAATAAACGACGGAACGACCTACGATACGGACAAGGTGAAGTACAACGCCGTACGCCTGGGCTTTGCTTCGTTGAATGAGAAGGAGCAGGATAGGGCGGTGGGGATTTTGAAGGGGGTGATTGGGGCGACACATGGCGGCATGTGACCCTGAAGTGATACAGGTATCCGGGATCACTGATTTTTTAATCGATTGTGTTATGAGTATGGCTGTCGTTACGTCACTTCATTTATAGGATATCATCCCTGAATTCTTCAGTAATGAAATCAATTGCCAACACATCGCTCTTTAAGCTGTCTGCGGTCACGTATCCTCTCGCTATCGGCGACCGACTTCGTATTGCACGTGAGGGTGGATTAATAAGCTTTTACAAGAATGGTATAAAAATCTATCCGCTTACGATTGGCCAACAAATCTCGTCAACAGAGTCCTTGTTGATAGACGTAGCGATGCATACCTATCAGGCAACAGTAAGCCGGGCACGTATGTCTGCCGGACAACAAATTCCGCAAACGGTGACACGTCGTTTGGAGTACGATCATGCTGGAAGGTTAACCAAGACATGGCACAAGCTAAATACTGGCGCGGAAATACTCCTTGGGCAAAATGAGTATAATGAACTCGGGCAGCTGGTCAACAAAAGACTTTACAGTTCCGATGCTATAAGCACACCCGAAGGGCAACGTACCTTCAAGCAGAGCGTGGACTACCGCTACAACATCCGCGGCTGGCTATCATCGATCAATAATGCATCTCTCACGTTTACCCCCGATAACCCGGACCGTGCCTGAACGCCGAAGGATTTGTTCGGTATGGAGTTGGCCTACGAGGGACTATTCGATACCGGCAATACACGCCAGTATAATGGCAATATCTCGGCTATGCGTTGGAGCAACAGTGTCGGGGGCGACGTGAAGGAGAGTGCATATAATTACGCCTACGACACGCTGAACCGAATCAAGAAAGCCGACTTTCGTCAAAAGAAGTCGTCCTGGGGGTTACCTGAATATGTAGATGATAATGGTAACACACAGACAGCAGCGGCTTGGTCAGAGTCCGGCTATATGTACGACCTGAACGGCAACATTCAGAAACTCACACGGAAGACGGCAAAGGGAGCCACGATGGATGAGCTGAAGTATGACTACGGAACATCCGGCGGTCGCACGAACAAACTCCTCAGCGTAACCGATTCGGGAGACAAATTCGTTGGTTTTATTGATGGTAACGGGGGTACGGATGACTACAACTACGATGCCAACGGAAGCATGATCGGCGACCTGAACAAGGACATAAGCGCGATCGTCTACAATCACCTGAATTTACCCAATCGAATCACCAAGAGAACCGGCGAGTATATCCTCTATACTTATGACGCTACGGGGCGAAAGCTACGACAGCAGGTATTTAACGGCAGCACCGCTCTTCAGAAGCAGTCAGACTATATCGGAGAGTATTTCTATGAGAACGATACGCTGAAGTTTATCAACCACGAAGAAGGTCGTATCGTCACCACGGGTGCTGCTCCAGAGTATCAATACTTCATGAAAGACCACCTCGGCAATGTTCGGATGACCTTTACCACAAAAGAGGAAACAGATTTCACCGTGGCTACTATGGAAACCGCCAATGCCTCTACTGAAAATAGTCAATGCTTCGGCTACGACGAGGCGGTCGTACTCAATGCAAAATTGTTCGATCACACCTCGGTGGGTGAGCCAGCCCAGCCCGGCAGAGCGTATTACTCGATCTTACTTCGTGGCGATAGCCCCACGACCAACGAGAAGTACGGCTTAGCCCGGTCGCTAAGCGTTATGCCTGGAGACAGACGAATCAATGCCGCAATTTTATCAGTATAACGGGAAAGAAGAGCAAACGGAATTAGGTCTTGACTGGTTTGATTACGGAGCGAGGATGTATGATGCGTCGATAGGCCGCTGGATGGTTGTTGACCCTTTAACAGGCCTTTCAAGAAGATGGAGTCCATATACCTATGCATATAACAATCCAACAAGATTTATTGATCCAGACGGAATGTATTCGACCGAGGAATGGAAGCGGGATAACGGTGTGACGGAAGATGACTTCGTAGTTGTTTATCAATCAGAACGCGATCAAAAACCAAAGAATAGATAGAAAAACTCTGTGGGAATAGCTGCATATTCAGAGAATAGTAGTGACAAAAATGCTTTTGAACAAAGGAAGCAAGGTTTTAATACGAGCAAAAGCTATACAGTACATACCGGGAAGGATTTTATAAAAAGCCTCGAAAAAGCTTCAAAAAATGCACCAATTACAAGATTAATTGTTGGATCCCATGGCTCAGGAGGAGCTTTGTACATGAATAGCAATGCTGGAATCTATACTGATTCTTTTGATAAATTCACAAATACTTGGTTCTCGGTTAAGGAAGGTGCAGCTACTCTTCAGGATTTAGCCAAGAAGATTGAAAACAGAAAAATTGAATTTGCAGATGATGCTCAAATATTTTTTGTAGGTTGTAATACTGCTGATAATCCTTTCGGAGATTCATTTGCTGAAGTATTTTCAAGAATTGCGCCTAATACATACGTAACTGGGTTTACAGACAGGTCTTCGCCGTCTCCAAATCCCGATGGAAAAACAGACTCAAACAAATACTCGTCACAAGGTAATGCGGAATGGCTAACATATCACAATGGTGAGTTAATTAGGTCAAAACGTGGAGTCGTTAACCCTACCAAAGATACTTTTAAAAATGATTAATATAACAATGAAGATTTCGGTGATAGCCATACTACTTTCGGTTACAACAATTTGGATTTATAATATAAGAACAGATGATCTTGACATAACCCCGTTAGCTAAATTTGCTCTCAATTGCGAACCTTGTTCGATAGAAGTGAAGAATCGCTCTTTAGGATTCGATTCCGTCGTAGTATGCGATAAGCCTCCTATGCCTCCGGATGATGTAATTAAAATACTGAATAGGCATTCTATTGATGAAGAATACAAAAAGTGGGTTTTGTTAATCTATTTAAAGTTATATAAGATGCAAATAATAACCACGCATCAAAGCTTTGAGACGAGGGACATGCCTTTTATATATACTCGATTTAAAAGAAGCGAGACGTTAAGTAGAGCATTTTGTGAAATCATAGGCGATAATCAACTTAGAAGAAAACTAGGTCCAGAATTTTTACCAGCTTCAAAGGCATTTGAATTCATAGAAGAGAGGCATTTGTTTATTAACGATAAAGAAATTCGCAATGAAATGAATAAAATAGATAGCTTAACGGAAGTCCTCAGACAAAAATAGACTTAGCCAACATAGAATTATTGCAATATCCGACTGCTTTGCGGGGACTGTAAAATAAACTGTGTCAATGCTACTATCGAGATGTCGGAATATGGAAAATTCAGCGTTGGTTAGCGCGTTGGGATTTCCATATTCAACGCCTGCTATAAATTAAGTCTTAACCTGCCTTCAAATGCGGACGTCGGTAGGGCCGCGGAATCGGTTGCCGTGACGGGAGTAATAGATATAAACGTTTACGTACTTCGCGCGTTTATACAACTCGATTTTCGTGTAGATATTCATAAACCAGATCAATTAAGTAACCCTGTAAATGGATCTTACGAAATTGATCTGGAGTATGCCGTGCTAGCCAAAAAAATGGCGTGCTTTCTGCCCTCGGAGCCGGAAATGGATGGGCTTGCTTTTTTTGCGGCAAGTTTTGCGGCAAAAAAATTGCCGCAGATTTGCCGCAAAGAACTCGGGTGAACGTTCAACGTACTGATAATCAGCAGTCTTAACCCTTAAATAAGTTCCAGCCTGTGGCCCCGATAGGAATCGAACCTATATCTTCAGAATCGGAATCTGAAATTCTATCCATTGAAATACGGAGCCAGGAATTCAGGGTGCAAAAATAAGGAAAGGTTTAAGCTTCGGAAATCTAATTAGAAAAATATTGCAGAAAGCCGGTTTTTGGGGAATAGGGGCCGGATGCCTGGCTATCAGAACGTTACTTCTCAATCACCTTCTTCCGGTGCGAAATTCCCCACCGGTACAGCTCCTGCACCACATTATCCAACGATTCCCCGTGCGGCGTTATCCGGTATTCAACAGTGGGAGGGAACGTGTCGTAAACCTCGCGCTGCACAAGCTTGTTCGCTTCGAGGTTCTTCAGCTCTTTCGACAGGATTTTATCCGTTATCCCTGCCACTTCGCGACTCAATTCCTTGAAGCGCTTTGGTCCACCCGAGAGGGCGAACAGGATCAGTAATTTCCATTTTCCTTCCAGCGCTTCGAGTGCATCCCGAATGGGGAGCATTCCTTTAGGGCAACCACCTTGTGACAGCATAATCGTTTTGCTTTTTTACGGGCTTCGCTACGTTACTATCCCGTTGGAAAGTGCTATCCAGCGGGATAGTGCTTTCCAGCGGATAGCAAAGATAGAATACATTTGACCCGGTAACAAAAAACATACGTATGACCAACACGAAGAAGAAATCAACCGGTTTGAATGTAACACTATGGATTGTGCAGGGGCTGCTGGCAGCATCGTTGTTCTGGGCCGGTGGCGTAAAGCTTATGTCGTCGCCCGATGAGCTGGCCGCGATGTGGCCGTGGACAATAGAGCATCGAACCCTCGTAATGCTTACCGGTGTGGTCGATCTCTTGGCTGGGATAGGATTGATATTGCCAATGGCGCTAGGGGTGAAGCCGCACCTTACCGTGTATGCGGCCTATGGTGTTGTTGTACTGATGATCGTAGCCAGTGTATTTCATATTACGCGAGGCGAGGCCGATAGCATTGGTGTTAATGTGGTGTTCGGAGTAATGGCTGCTTTTGTGGCCTGGGGTAGAACACGATAATAACGTGAAATTCCAGACGGCACTAACAATTTCCAGACAGGTATTACGTTTCATCTGTATACACTCGTAGAGAAGTTGAATCGAGGCTTCGTGTTAGCAGTATGGCGTGGTTGTGTTGATGGCTGGTAGGATGGATAAGCAGAAAGGCAGTTCGAGTAACAAAGGATCGCGTATAACGTAACCTTAACCCTTTTGATATGCATGTTATAGTATCGCTCGTTCGTGCCCGGATTCAATCACTGGGTTTGTTCACCTTTTTAATAGTAGGTATGTGTGCTGCGACGGCACAAACGGTTAACGAAGACTTTCCGAAAACCTTGTACAGTCCCAACGACACCGTGTGGATACGATACCACGGCTTTCCCGGCAGAGATCCTTACCGCATCAGTACCAATAAGGTTAGTCCCGGTACCAATGCCAGCCTGAACGGCGCAATTACGGTATACTATGGAGAGGATAGCGTACGTATTCCTTATAACAATAACCTGCCGTTCCAACATAATATTTTTATAAAGCTGGAGTCGCCGCAGGGTAAGTCGACTTTACGATTCCACTACAATGAAATTGCCTCATGGTTCTCTGATATCTATACGCAACGGAACGTCGGCAATGTCCAGTTCGACATCCCCGAAGTGTATGAGTTGGCAAACATTATCTGGGCACTGTCGCCCGGCGGGCAGGGGGCGAAGTCGCAGACGTTGCAAAAGGAAAGTGATTATTATAAACGTGTTATAACCTATTTCAAGCCGTATCAGAACCACCCGATCTTTAAAGAACTTACGGTGACCGACAATGTATATTATAAGAAATATGTAGACTTCCGGGAAAACAGCTTTGCATATCGGTTTAAAGACACGAAGAAAGGCTCAGCCGACGCTACAATGATAAGCGACGGCCCATACTATTATGTGTTTGGCGATAGCATGGCTTACTCAAGTCTTTTCGGGAGGTTGAAACCTTTGGTTGAAGACTTCGCGCGGAAATCGAAATTCAGAAAGTTCTATAACGATAATCTGCCGTACTACACGAAAGCCATTCAGCGCGAAAAGGAACTATTGCCCGTGCGGGAAATGTGGAAATGGATAGAGGTTGAATTCCCCAAAGAGAAGTATCAGTCCTATCGTATTGTTTTCTCGCCGCTTATCGGCGGTACCCACAGTACACAACGTTATCGGCAAAGGGTAAAGAACGGGGTGTTTGGCGAGAATGTTATGTTCATTAGTGGCACTGAAACGTTCGATCGTAACCCAGCCTATACCGAAAAACAAAAGGAGGGGTTGATGTCCGGTATAGTGTTTACTGAAATCGATCACAATTATGTGAATCCCACAACCGATCGTTATGCGCAGCGTGTCGACAGCATATTTGCCAAACGAACTACCTGGGTAAAAGAAAGTGATGCTACCCGAGATTACAACACACCGTATTCGGTGTTTAATGAGTATATGACGCACGCACTATTCTGTTTATGGGTAGAAGATTACTTCGATCGCGCTACTGCAGATGTGGTTATCGGGTATCGTGAGAAACTGATGGTCGATAGCCGGAATTTCATTCGCTTTCGGGAGTTTAACCAGGAGCTGATCCGTCTTCGTAAGGAGCATAACACACTCAAGGCCGTCGATTTGTATCCGTTTATTCTGGACTGGTGCAAAACCCAAGGATAACGTGTTCGTTCTCTTTTGTATAACGTTTGTCACTGCAAATCAACTACTGAATATTCCGTAATTAATTGGTCTTCAGGTTATAGTAATAATTTTTGTTAAAAGCGCACCCTTTTGGATGCATGTTATTAACTTGCATCCAAAAGGGTGCGCTTTTTATGAGAAGAGATGTTTTTCAAGGCATTGCCGATCCAACCCGGCGGGCAATACTCGGCCGGCTGGTAAAGGAGAAGTTGAATCTGACCACGCTGGCCGATGACTATGCCATAAGCCGGCAGTCCGTAACCAAACACATCCGTATCCTGGAAGAATGTGGACTGGTTGTTTTTGAGAAAGTCGGACGAGAGACATTTGTAAAAGCCAAACCCGCAAAGCTTAATGAAGTAGCAAAGTGGATCGATCAGTACCGGGCGTTCTTCGAAGCAAGCTATGACCGGTTAGACGACTATTTAAAAACAATGGAATAAATAAACCCTCAAACCCCTAACATATGATGAAACATACCATGCAGGTAGAAACCAACGGCGCCGAACTTACACTGGTCCGCAAATTCAACGCGCCGCGTAGTAAAGTGTTTGAAGCCCATACGGATTGTAAACATCTAAAACACTGGTGGGGACCGCGCGAATGGCCGGTAAGCTATTGCAACATGGATTTTCGTGTAGGCGGTAGGTGGCATTATTGTATGACCGGGCCTGAAGGTGTAGAAGCTTGGGGCCTGATGCTCTATAAAGAGATTATAGACCAGGAACTCATAGCCGGCGAAGATCACTTCGCTGATAAAGAAGGTAACTCGAATACAGAACTGCCGGTTACCCATACACGTAACGAGTTTACAGAGAAGGACGGTGTTACCACCTTGCGCAGTGTTGCGCGGTATTCATCGCCCGAAGATTTAAAGAAAGTGCTCGATATGGGAATGGTAGATGGTATTCGTGAAACGTTCGATCGTTTGGAAGAGTACCTGGCCCGCTGAACGCAACGTCGCAGCCCCATACGGCAGAACCTCATATACACAGGGGTTCTGCCGGTTAAATCAAGTACGGTTACCTATGTTTTATGCAAAGCTCTGGCGTGTCTTGACCGGACTTGGTATCTTTAGTAATGATAGTCTCTAAACCAGCGATGACGATAACCACGTCTTTCTCACCACGCAGTACAGTATGGATAACAACTGTTGTTGCATTTCTTCTCGTCGTATTTTCGCAGGCCGATGTCCGGGCTCAGGATAAACGTGTTATCCGTGTGGCCCGGATTACAATAGACTCGGCCTATATAGAACAGTACAATGCCGCGATACACGAGCAGATCGAGGCAGCCGTGCGTGTTGAACCCGGCGTGTTGATGCTGTATGCCGTGCACGATAAAAAAGATGCGACACACATTACCGTTTTTGAAATCTATGCCGATAGCGATGCCTACCAGCGGCACCTGCAGACTCCCCATTTTAAGAAATATAAAACAGGAACACAGCACATGGTAAAGACGCTCGAATTAACCGATGTGGAAGCCATTGCGTTACAGGCCAAACCTAAACTGTAGTTAGTAACAACCGTGTATAGTGATGTACCATCACCGCCTGTTTCAGGGAAGCAGATGGCCTTGCTATTTTAAGGAGCGATACATAAGAAAATATAACTGCAACGGTGTTGCATTATAGGTGGCGTCTCTTTAGCTTGCACCGTGATCGCCAAACGCCAATTCCGAAACCGCTTGCAGAGACCTCGTCTTCGTACAGGCATACATGCCCTGGCGGCGGCGGTGTTGCTCGTTATCTATGTGATCGGTACAACCGGTGGCGAATTCATTCATCACGCTATTCACGGCCACGTAACCGATGGGCATGTGCATACACCGGCGTTGGAGAATGACCGGTGTCACCGCACCATCGTTCATGCCGATGCTCGGGGCTGCGGCCATAAGGCTCATTTTACAATCCTAAAAAAGCACAAGCATACGCATGTTGTATTCCCCACGCATGCGTTAGGCGCCGTTCAGACATTCAGAGCGATTGCTGTTACCAATGTATTTACTGTTTCCCGTTACCGTACATCGGTTTTAGAAAACCGTCACGTTACACCATCACTTCGCGGCCCGCCCCGGGGCTGAAGTATTCTCGTCCGTATCCGCATGTAAGTATACCGGAACTCCGGCTATACCGTTCTATGCTTTTCCTAACGCTATGTCTAACTGCTGGGCGGCGATCGTGGTATATCCGCGCGTCGGTTCAGCCCGTAAACTTCAACGTAAACAATGCGTGCAGTAGCACTGGTCATCCTGTTTGTGGGATGCACCGTATCCGTATTTAGCCAGGTAAAAATCGTGTCGGGCACCGTGCTCGACGAGCGGGGTAGCCCGCTCACGGGTGCCACGCTCAGGCTTATGCCGGGCAATGTACCGGCATATACCGATCAACAGGGTGACTTTCGGTTTTCCATCGATACCGATCGGACCTATACCATCACCGTATCCCACATTGGCTATGCGCAACAGACTATTATGTTGAAACACGATGCGGTAGAGCAGGCGCTTACCATTTCAATGGTAGTCGTGTCAGGACAACTCAATACCGTTACCGTACAGGCCGATGCCGGAACGTTACGCGATCGGGAAGAATCGATGCCGGTCGATGTAGTGAGCAATACCTCTATACGAAAGAACCTGGGCGGAAGCCTGATGCAATCTATCGAGCGGTTGCCGGGTGTAAGCATGATCGGTATTGGTTCAGGACAGTCCAAGCCCCTTATCCGTGGGTTGGGCTTCAATCGTGTTGTTGTGGTAGATAAGGGTGTAAAGCACGAAGGGCAGCAGTGGGGGGCAGACCATGGCCTGGAGATCGATCAGTTTGCCGTGTACGAAGCAGACGTTGTGCGTGGCGCAGCATCGTTTGTATATGGCTCCGATGCCATTGGTGGGGCAATCGATCTCAAGCCGGCGCCACCACCGGCGCAGGGCAGCGGCGGCTCCGTAAGCCTCATCGCAAAAAGCAACAACGCACTTTACGGCACATCGGTTAACGCCTTCGCCAGAAACGGCTCGTGGTTTGTCGACACACGGGTATCACACCAGGACTATGGCGACTATCGCGTGCCGACCAGCCGCGTCTATGTATACGACTATGCGGTAGACCTGGACCGCAACCGCCTGCGTAATTCCGCGGGTTATGAAACCGGGCTGCACCTGCACACCGGGTATGTGGGCGACAGCGTGCAGTCTGTTTTTTACATCAGTCATGTATCCAGCGCCAGCGGCTTTTTTGCTAATGCCCACGGGCTGGAGCCACGCCGCATTGACGCAGCGTTCCACGACCGATCGTCGCGGGACATTCAGAATCCCCGGCAGGATGTAAACCATTTCAAAGTTATAAACCGCAGCATGTTTCGCGTAGCCGGTGGCCTCGTCGAAACCGAGCTGGGGTACCAGCACAATGCGCGCAAAGAATTCAGCCATTATATCAATCACGGGTACATGCCCGCGATTTATCCGGCCGATATGACCATCCCCATCGACCTGGAGCGGCAATTCACAAAACAGGTCTATAGCGCCAACGTGCGGTACTACCAGTGGTGGGGCAGGCATAGTGTTACCGTTGGATTATCGGGCGAGCATCAGGATAACGCCATTGGCGGATGGAGCTTCCTCGTGCCGGCCTTTCGGCAAACGACAGGGGGCGTTTTTGTGTACGACAAAGTTCAGCTCAATCCGCACTGGCTGGTACACGGTGCATTGCGTTACGACTTCGGGCAAATCAGCATGAAGCGATACGAAGACTGGTTTGCTTCAGAAGCTACCGTTGACGGACAGCCCGTTTCTATAAACGTGATACGCGCAGATAACCGGACGCGTACATTCAATAACCTGGTTTGGTCTGGAGGGGTGAACTATACCCGGGGCAACCTCGATCTAAAGGCCAACGTAGGCAAGAGCTTCCGCATGCCGATAGCTAAAGAACTCGGCGCCAACGGTGTGAACTACCACTACTTCAGTTATGAACGTGGCGATGCTTCGCTACAACCCGAGCAATCATACCAGGGCGATATAGGCATTAAATGGACCGGGTCGCGATGGACACTTGGTGTAACACCATTCTACAATTACTTCGCCCGCTACATATACCTGAACCCCACGCCACAGCATGACTACTTTTACGGTGCGGGCAACCAGGTATTCGAATACACCCAAAGCGAAGTGGCCCGTTACGGTGGTGAACTTACGTTTGCCTGGACGTTTATCAAGCCACTGCGTTTTGAAGTGGTTGGCGAGTACGTACGTGCCAAACAGCTTTCGGGCGATAAGAAAGGTTACACACTTCCCTTCTCACCGCCCGCGTCTGCACTGGTCAACCTCACATGGTCGCCCGCGCTCGGCAACACCCTACAGGATTTCTACTGCTCTGTCGATTACCGGCTCACAGCCCGGCAAAACAACATCGTGCCTCCCGAGCGTATCACTGCAGGATATCAAACCATCAACCTACAAATAGGTAGTACGTTGAACATCGGCCATTACCCGGTAGCGATCAACATGCAGGTGCGAAATCTGTTGAACACACGTTACCTTGATCATACCAGCTTTTACCGGCTTATCGGTTTACCCGAGGCCGGCAGAAACTTCATACTGTCAATTCATATTCCGTTCACGATTAAACATAAACAGCAATGATTACAATGACTCGGAGCAGTACAACCACCGCACGAAGCCGCATGCATGGACCGTACTGTCGTTGGGCCTGCTTGTGATAGCTTTTAACGGTCTGCTCTGGAAGAAATGATGCTGCTGCGCGTAGGACTCATAAAGGCGACATAGACTTCGTAAAAATAGGCTATCATGAATGAAAGATATTGTAGAAGGAAATCTACTAACTCACCTTATACACGAACATTTATATTATATAATTTATACTGACTGAATGAAAACAAAAATTAACTATTTTCTTTTAACGCTTGTAGCGATCGTAATATTTACCTCCTGTGATGACGATCCGGAACCAGTGTTACTCAAGCCGACCATAACTAACGTGGAGATAGGTTCTGGTAATAATGGCATTGGTGTGATAGGCCGTGACTTCCATCTAAATGCAGACATTGTGGCCGGTGATAAAATTGATCAGGTGCAAGTGAAGATTGAGCCTAAAGCTGGAGAAATCTATGCTGGTCCATGGAGCTTTCAAGTGTCTTTTGATCAGTTTAAAGGCGCGAAAAACACCAATGTCCATCAGCACTTTGATATTCCTGAAGATGCAGTCGAGGGTAAGTATAACTTTGTTATCGTTGTTACCGATGAAAATGGAACCTCCTTGGAAGAAACTCGGGACTTTCAGATTGTTGATCCCGCCAATCTGGAAGTAGACCCTGTATTATACATTTGGATGTTGACTACAGATCAAAATGATTTTCATTATGTGAATGAGACTCTTGTAAATCCGGAAAACGTAGATCTTACAAAGGGCGAAGTGGTTTCATCCGATGCCCATATTAAAAATGTGAAAGGTGATGGAAAAATGTACCTCTTGCTTATCAAGAAGGGTCTTAATCACCTGCCCGAATCTGTTGATGCTATCGATTTTTCGAAGGTAATTGTATATGACGTTTTTGAACATAAGGACGAAAAAGATGTCTACACATTTGGCAATGTCATATATGATGGGAAAGGGGGATATACCCGTTCGTTTCCTACCCTTACCGTTGGGGCTGCTGTTGACAATAACACACCAAAGCCGAACCCGATAGAAGGTCAAAAGGCGTGGGAAACGGGCGATTATTACTTCGGTGTTGTTTATACGAATTACACCTATAATGTCAGCCTGCATCATTATTACGGTCTACATGTGTCGGGGTTTTAGGAATACTGTATTTATTTCCTCTTAAATACCGACGTAACACTAAATGCTTATGAAAATAAAACAACGATATCTCCTTATACTATCGGCCATGGTCATGCTGCTGGCCGCATGTGGCGACGACGATGATGCCAGCACCCCGGTTCTACCCGAACCCACGCTCGACGCCGTAGAGGTGGGCTACAGTAACAACGGAATAGCCGCGATTGGCCGTGACTTCCACTTCAATGCCGAAGTCACTGCCGGCGATAAAATAAGCCGTGTGCTGGTGCGCATTCAGCCGCGCAGCGGCGAAACCTATGCCAAAAGCTGGTCGCATGAAATCGTGTGGGATCAATACAAGGGTGCGAAAAACGCTGCCATCCACAAACACTTTGATATCCCGGCCGATGCGGCCGAAGGGACCTATGATTTCGTCATCATCGTAGAAGATGAAAACGGTGCCACACTCGAAGATGTCCACACCATCCAGATATTCCTGCCGGAGAACCTTCCGGTCGATCCGCAAACGCAAATTTTTACCGTGTTTCGGAACCAGTCGTTCTTTTACCGCAGAGGTAAATTTAACGGGGACTCGACGTTAATCCGTAACGATACGCTTGCAAGCCAGGTAACTCTTGGTGGTATTAAAGGCAGCGGAAAGATGTATTTGCTGCTGATCAACAAGAAGCATAAGCACCGCCCTGAAACAGCGCACGATATCGACTTCTCGAAAGTGATTGTATTCGATGTTTATCAGCACGATAATTGGACCGAAGGCAATGCCTTTACCAATACGCCAATCGATCCGGATAAAAATGTCGCGTTACGCTTTCCGCGCGTGAAGATCGGTGCCGCAACCGATAACCTCATGCCCCAGGGTAGCCCCATAACCGGAGCGAAAGCCTGGGAGAGTGGCGACTACTACTTCGGTGTAGTGTACGAGAATACCACATACCATGTGGACTTTCATCAGTATATCGAGTTTAAGATTTCCTATTGATTCATCCGGGCAGCGCTGCGTCAGCCGTGCTGCCCATACTTTTCAGAACTCATGAAAATAATACATGCCTGTTTCATATTAGTGGCGTTATGCGCTATGGCCGGCTGCGGCGGTGATGATGTGGCCGTTGATATGGAGTATCCGGTTATTGCAACCGACTTCGCTCAGGCCTTTCCCAAACAATGCGATACAATCAGGGTAGGAGAGACCTTCACCTTTAAAGCAAAGTTTACTGACAACGTTGAGCTAGGCTCGTTCAGTCTCGACTTTCACCATAACTTCGATCACCATACGCACAGCACCGAAGTAGCCTCCTGCTCTATGGAGCCTGTTAAGACACCTAAAAAGCCATTTGTTATGATTAAAAATTATCCCATACCCAACGGTCTTAAAGAATACGAAGCCACAATAGAACTTGCAGTGCCTGCCGACGTTGACTCCGGAGACTATCACCTCATGATCCTGCTTACCGACCAGGAGGGCTGGCAAACGATGAAAGGATTGAGTGTGAAGATACAGTAAGGCCGCAGTAACGTATCAGGGATAGCTAAGCCGTTTCAAAAAAGCTGACCGGTATTCCGCCACGGTCTTGCTGAACCGCGGGTCGTACCACAGAAAATGATGTGCGCCTTCTATAATGTGAAATTCACAATCATTGCCGGCCGCTTTCATTTGTTCGGCAAAAGCCTGCGTGGGAGCAAGCGGTACATTATAATCTCGACTGCCGTGAATAACGAGCATGGGCGGCAGCTTGGGCCGTACCTGGTGAAGGGGCGATATACGTTTCAGGAAAGCCTTGTCGGTATAGTATTGTTGCCAGAAGTCGCCCTGCGTAAAGTCGGTCCCTGCACTGTTAACCATAATCGCGTCCGGCGTGGAACGAATGTGCAGGTCTTCCGTTTTTTCGTCCAGAGTGTCGATCACACCCGTGGCAAGGGCCAGGTTTGCTCCAGCCGAGTTGCCCGATGCCACAATGTGATTGGGGTCGATACCCAGGCGTGTGGCGTTTTGGCGTAGGAAACGAATGGCAGACTTGCCATCGGCAATGGCTTCCGGAGGGAGTGAGCCATGACGGTTACGGATCCGGTACTCAACCGCCACGGCCACCCAGCCTTTTGCCTGATAGGCCTGACACGTTGAGAAGAACCAGTCGGGTTTGCCCTCGCTCCAGCCGCCACCATGAAACAATACAATCGCGGGATGTCGTTTGCCATCGTCAGCAGGTTTGAAGATGTGGGCGTCGAGCTTGAACTTGCCGGCC
>Ga0065165_1001905_pt1 | contig 19998 bp, 16 predicted proteins | sample AraplaMF_Cvi_mMF_FD_63813 | JGI IMG/M metagenome (GOLD analysis project Ga0065165, IMG submission 63813) | Arabidopsis root microbial communities from the University of North Carolina, USA - plate scrape MF_Cvi_mMF (version 2) (version 3) | ecosystem: Host-associated > Plants > Roots >...
AGCACCCGCCCCTCATCCGGCTGCCGCCACCTTCCTCGCTCCTCGATGCAGAGCACATCCATGTGCTCTCCCCGCGTGCTCCCCGGCGGGGAGAAGGGTTTCACCAGGCAGCACTACATCCCCAAAAACGACTTGCCCTGCTTCAGCACCGTGTCGCACACCTTGGTGGTGATCTGCGACTTCAGGTCGCTGGAACCGCCGCCCACGCTGGACAGGTCCAGGCTCTTGCCATTGCTGCCCTGCAGGATGCCCTTGGCGCCGCTGAGATAGCTCGGATCGCGGCTGGGATCGCCGCCCGCCGGCTGGCTGGAGTTCTTCTTTTTCTTGCCCATCAGCCCGCCCAGCACGTCGCCGCCCGAGGCCGCCTCGCCGCTGGTGGAGGCGCCGCCGCCGGCACCGAGCTTGCCCATCAGCTGGTCCTTGATGCCCGAGGCGCCGGAATCGCCGCCGAGGTAGTTGTTCTTCACGCAGTACTGCAGCAGGCCGGCGACGTTGCCCATGCTGCCGGAGCTCATCGAGCTGCCGCCTCCGCCCAGCAGTCCGCCGAGCTTGCCTAGGTCCTGCGCGCTGCCGGTGCCGCAGGCCAAGGCCAGGCAACACGCCAGGCCGCTGGCGGCGAAGCCGCGGGTGCGCTTGTTCATGGGGATCGCTCCTTGTTGTTGAGTCCGCGGGATTCAACACCGCGCCTCGTTACGCGGGTGTCACTGCGGCCTGCTCCTAAAGTTTCAGTTGCACCTGTTGACTGCGGTGCAGCATGGCCCGTATGGTCGGTCGCATGTCGCCGATTGCTTCCTCCATCCGCATGCTTTCCAACCCGGTCCTCACCGGGCGCATGCCGCTGGCCGGCGCCATCGCTTCCTCCGCCACGATTATTACCACCGGTACCGGTACCACCGGCCACGGGTGGGTGTCCGCGCGCGAGTAGCTTCATCACACGCAACGGCCCCGCCCCTCGAAGAGGCGGGCCGGGCCACTCCGAACCGCCAAGCGAGAGACGGGGCTCCCAACCCAAGGAGACCTCCGTGAACGCCCTCGCCCCACAACTGGAACATCCCAAACACCCCGTGCTTGCCCGGGCGCTGCCGACGACCACTCCACGCCGCCGCATGCTGGCCGTGGGTCTGATCGGCCCCGGTCGTGTCGGCAGCGCCCTGCTCACTCAATTGCGTGCGGCGCAGACGCGCCTTTCCGAAGCCGGCCTGGAACTGAAGCTGTGCGGCGTGGCCGCCAGCAAGCGCATGTGGCTGGACTGCGACGACCCCGACCTCAACCGCCGCTGCGACCGCGCCCAGACCTGGCGCCCCGCCGACCTGCGCCAGTTCGCGCGCCACGTGCTCGGCGAAGGCGGCCGCCACGCCATGCTGATCGACTGCAGCGCCAACGATGAAGTGGCCGCGCACTACGCCGGCTGGCTCGCCGAAGGCGTGCACGTGGTCACCCCCAACAAGCTCGCCGGCAGCGGCCCGCTGGAGCGCTGGCAGGCGATCCGCGCGGCCAGCCATGCCGGCGCGCGCTTCCGCTACGAAGCCACCGTCTGCGCCGGCCTGCCGGTGGTGCAGACGCTGCGCGACCTGCTCGACACCGGCGATGAGCTGCTCGCCGTCGACGGCATGTTCTCCGGCACGCTGGCCTGGCTGTGCAACCGCCACGACGGCGGCCGCCCGTTCTCCGCGCTGGTGCGCGAGGCGCATGCGCTGGGCTATACCGAACCCGATCCGCGCGACGACCTGTCCGGCCTGGACGTGGCGCGCAAGCTGGTGATCCTGGCCCGCGAAGCCGGCTGGGCGCTGTCGCTGGACGAGGTGAACGTGCAGAGCCTGGTGCCGGCGGAACTGGCCGCGCTGGACCCCGAAGCCTTCATGGCGCGCCTGCACGAACTGGACGCGCCCATGGCCGCGCAGCTGGCCATCGCCCGCGCCGAGGGCGGCGTGCTGCGCCACGTCGCCAGCCTGGACCGCGACGGCCGCGCCAGCGTGAAGCTGGCCGTGCTGCCCGCGTCCCACCCTTTCGCGCACACGCGCCTGACCGACAACGTGGTGCAATTCACCACGCGCCGTTACCACGATAATCCGCTGCTGGTGCAGGGACCGGGCGCCGGGCCGGAAGTGACGGCCGCGGGCGTGTTCGGCGACCTGCTGCGCATCGCCGAGTCGCTGGAGGCGCGCGCATGAACGCCCAACTTGCCCGATCACCGGAACCGATGGCCCGCTCTCCCCAACGCGCTCTTTCCGCCCAGGCCCTGGCGCCGGCCAGCGTCGGCAACGTCGGCGTCGGCTTCGACGTGCTCGGCCACAGCCTCGCCGGCGCCGGCGACCGCGCCACGGTGCGCCGCATCGAAGAACCGGTGGTGCGCATCGCCGCCATCGAAGGCGTGGTGGTCGACCTGCCGCTGGACGCCGCGCAGAACACCGCCGGCATGGCGCTGATGGCGCTGCGCAAGGCGCTGGGGCTGCGCCACGGCTTCGAGCTGGTGCTGCACAAGGGCATCGCGCTGGGTTCGGGCATGGGCGGCTCGGCCTCGTCCTGCGTGGCCGCGCTGGTGGCCGCCAACGCGCTGCTGGAACGCCCGCTGCCGATGGAAGCGCTGTACGGCTTCGCGCTGGAAGGCGAGGCCGTGGCCAGCGGCGGCCGCCACGGCGACAACGTCGGCCCCATGCTGCTCGGCGGCCTGGTGCTGGCCACGCGCGACCGCCTGGTGCGCGTGCCGGTGCCGGAGGCCTGGCATTGCGCCCTGGTCCATCCGCACATGGTGCTGGAGACGCGCAAGGCGCGCGCCGCGCTGGCCGGCGCCTACCAGCTGGGCGAATTCGTCGCGCAGAGCGCCAATCTCTCGCTCACCCTGGCCGGCTGCTGGCAGGGCGATGCGGCGCTGGTGCGCGAAGGCTTGAACGACGTGCTGGTGGAACCGCGCCGCGCACCGCTGATCCCGGGCTTTGCGCGGGTGAAGCAGGCGGCGATGGATCACCGCGCCATGGGCGCCAGCATTTCCGGCGCCGGTCCCAGCGTGTTCGGCTGGTTCGAACGCCGCGAAGAAGCCCAGGCCGCGGCGGCCGCGATGGCCGCGGCCTTCGCCGAAGCGGGCCTGGACAGCGACACCCTGGTCTCGCCCGTCGCCGGGCCGGCCGCCGCATTGATCGACGTGGAGCGCAAGGCATGAGTGAACCGCTGCTCTATCACAGCACCCGCGGCGCCGCGGAAGGCGCCGGCATCGGCGAGGCGATCGCCGCGGGCCTCGCACCCGATGGGGGCCTGTACGTGCCGGAAGCGCTGCCCAGCCTCAAGCCGGGCGACTTCGACGCGCAGGGCAGCCTCGCCGACACCGCCGCGCGCCTGCTGCGCCCGTTCTTCGCCGGCCATGCGCTGGCCGCCGAACTGCCGGCCATCTGCGCCGAGGCCTTCGCCTTCGACGCGCCGCTGCGCCCGCTGCCGCAGCACCCCGGCGCCGCCATGCTGGAGCTGTTCCACGGCCCCAGCGCCGCGTTCAAGGATTTCGGCGCCCGCTTTCTCGCCAGCTGTTTCCGCCGCCTGCGCCATGCGGGCGAGCCGCCGCTGACGATCCTGGTCGCCACCTCCGGCGATACCGGCGCGGCGGTGGCCGCCGCGTTCCACCGGCAGCCGGGCGTGGAGGTGGTGATCCTCTATCCCGACGGGCTGGTCTCGCCGCGCCAGGCGCACCAGCTGGGCTGCTTCGGCGACAACGTGCGCGCGCTGCGCGTGGCCGGCCGCTTCGACGACTGCCAGCGCATGGTCAAGGCCGCGCTCAACGACAAGGCGCTGCAGGCGCAGCGGCCGCTGTCGTCCGCCAACAGCATCAGCCTCGGCCGCCTGCTGCCGCAGATGGCCTACTACGCGCACGCTTCGCTGCGCTGGTGGCACGAGCACGGCCGCCCGCTCAACTTCGTGGTGCCCACCGGCAATCTCGGCAATGCGCTCGCCGCGGTGTGGGTGCGCGAGATGGGACTGCCGGTCGGCGCCATCGAGCTGGCCTGCAATGCCAACGAGACGCTGCCGGATTACTTCGCCGGCGCTGCGTACGCGCCGCGCGCCGCGGTCGCGACGCTGGCCAATGCGATGGACGTGGGCGCGCCCAGCAACTTCGAGCGGCTGCGCTGGACCTTCCCCTACGACACGGACCTGCGCCAGCAGCTTTCCTCGCACAGCGTGGACGACCAGACCATCCGCGCCACCGTGCGCAGCCACGCCGCGCATGGCGAAGTGTTCTGCCCGCACACCGCTACCGCCATGCACCGGCTCGACCTTCGCGCGGACCGGGCCGACTGGGCCGTGGTGGCCACCGCGCATCCGGCCAAATTCGAAAGCGTCATCGAACCGCTGATCGGGCAGACCGTGCCCTTGCCGCCCGCACTGGCCGCCATGCTCGGCCGGCCGGCGCATGCCGAAGCGCTGGAAGCCAGCGACGAGGGGCTGAAGGCATGGCTGCTGGATGGAGCCGCGCCGCGGCAGGCGCGCCGGCTGGGTTGAATGTCCGGGCGAACGCGCGAGGCGGACGCATGGGCGAACTGCAACCTTGGTTCTGCTGACCGGTGAGGGCGTCGGCACGCCCCGGCGGCCTCACCCGATGTACGCGATCGACCGCTTTTTGTGCCCCGCCGCAAGCGCTTTTCGCCCCGGTAAAGTTGGCCTCGAATGACTCCGTACGCCACTGCATGGTCTTGCATGCAGCTCGACGTACCAGTGGACGCAAAGCGCTGAAATGCGTCGACTTACTTGTCGACCTTCGATGCGATATGTAGGAATGGTCTGATTTCCAGGCTTTTCCTCGATCCATGCGCATCCACGAAATCACCACGAATAATCGCGCTCTCATCGCATCCAGCCATCTGGACGTCCAAATGTGATCGAGCAAACTTTTTTCGATCATTACACAAGAAACTGTTGACACGCCCCGACGAGCCCCGTTAGGGTCGATGACATGTCGCATCGCAACACCACCGCCAGCATCGCCGAAAGGACCCGCCCTCCAGCGGTTCACGGCCTGCTGCGGCTCCGCGGCAACCTCCTTCTTGCCCTTGTACTCGTACTCCTTATTACCAACGGAGGTGCGGGCTGAGGGCGTGTGTCCAGGTAAAGCAAGACTGACCTGAATACTCCTAAAGAACCCCGCACCCGAACAGGATGCGGGGTTTTTTGTTGCCCTCGGCCCAGCACCGCAACGGAGCCGACATGACCAACGACACCCAGCACAGCAACGACAGCAGCGAGGACGGCGTAGTAGCCGACGACCGCGTGCGCATCTTCGACACCACCCTGCGCGACGGCGAACAGGCGCCCGGCTTCGGCATGGACCGCCGCGCCAAGCTGCGCATGGCGCATGCGCTCGAAGCGCTGGGCGTGGACGTGATGGAAGCGGGCTTCCCGCAGGCGTCGCCGGACGACTTCGCCGCCGTCGCCGAGATCGCCAGGTCCGTGCGCCACTCCACCGTCTGCGCGCTGGCGCGCTGCCAGACGGCGGATATCGACACCGCCGGCCGCGCGCTGGAAGCCGCGCAGCACTCGCGCATCCACGTGTTCCTGTCGACCAGCCCGCTGCACCGCGAGCACAAGCTGGGCATGAGCAAGCAGCAGGTGATCGACACCGCCATCGCCGCCGTCGAGCGCGCGAAGGCCTTGTGCCACGAAGTGGAGTTCTCCGCCGAAGACGCCATGCGCACCGAGCCCGATTACCTGGCCGAAGTGTTCAGCGCCGCGATCGCCGCCGGCGCCACCACGGTCAACGCACCGGACACGGTCGGCTACGTCACCCCCGCGGAAATCGCCGAACGCTTCGCCTACCTGCGCAAGCACGTGAAGGGCGCCGAGCGCGTGGTGTTCTCCTCGCACTGCCACGACGACCTCGGCATGGCGGTGGCCAACAGCCTCGCCGCGGTGAGCGCCGGCGCGCGGCAGATCGAATGCACCATCAACGGCATCGGCGAGCGCGCCGGCAATGCCTCGCTGGAAGAAGTGGTGATGGCACTGCGCGTGCGCGGCCCCTACTTCGGCGTGGATTCGCGCATCGACGCGCGCCGCCTGGTGCAGACCTCGCGCCTGCTGACCCAGCTCACCGGCCAGGCCGTGCCGCGCAACAAGGCCATCGTCGGCGACAACGCCTTCGCGCACGAATCGGGCATCCACCAGCACGGCATGCTCAAGCACCGCGGCACCTACGAAATCATGCGTCCGCAGGACGTCGGCATGGGCGAGACCAAGCTGGTGCTGGGCAAGCATTCCGGCCGCCACGCGCTGCGCTCGCGCCTGCAGTCGCTGGGCCACAGCCCGGAAGAAGCCGCGATGGACGAGATCTTCGCGCGCTTCAAGACGCTGGCCGACAAGAAGCGCGAGATCCACGACGAAGACCTGGAAGCGCTGGCGCTGGGCCAGGACCCGGATGCCGCCGGCCCCTGGCGCATCGTGCAGCTCAATTCCACCTCGCACCTGGGCGGCAGCGCGTCCGCCTCGGTGCGCCTGGCCCACGACGACGGCCGCGAGGTCGGCGAAGCCGCGATCGGCGACGGCCCGGTCGACGCCGTGCTGCGCGCCATCGAGCGCGCCACCGGCACCGGCCTGGAGCTGACCCAGTTCCAGGTGCGCGCCGTCAGCGAAGGCGGCGACGCCCAGGGCCAGGCCCAGCTCACCGCGCGCCACGCCGCGCGCGACTGGCGCGGCAACGGCGTCAGCACCGACATCGTCGAGGCCACCGCGCTGGCCGCGCTTTCCATCGTCAACCGCATCGAGCGGCAGGCCGCCCCGACCGCCGCCGCGCAACCGCAAGTCCAAGGAGCCACCGCATGACCACGCCCTTTCTCTGGCACAACGGCCAGATCAAGCCGTGGACCGAAGCCACGGTCCACGTCAGCACCCACGCGCTGCACTACGGCTCCTCCGTGTTCGAAGGCGAGCGCGTGTACGCCACGCCGCTGGGCCCGGCCTATTTCCGCCTGGCCGACCACACCCGCCGCCTGTTCGAGTCGGCGCGCGTGTACGAGATCGAGATCGGCTACAGCGAAGACGAGATCAACGCCGCCTGCATGGAAGTGATCCGCGCCAACCGCATGAGTTCAGCCTACGTGCGCCCGATCGTGTTCCGCGGCGCGGGCGGCCTGGGCGTGCTGGCCAAGCCCGGCGCGCCGGTGGACGTGGCGATCATGGCGATGGAATGGGGCGCCTATCTCGGCGATGCGCGCGAGCACGGCGCCGACGTGTGCGTGTCCTCCTGGCAGCGCCCCGCGCCGAACACCGTGCCGAGCTGGGCCAAGGCCGGCGGCAATTACCTGAGCAGCCAGCTGATCGGCCTGGAAGCGCGCCGCGGCGGCTACGCCGAAGGCATCGCGCTCGGCCACAACGGCCTGCTGAGCGAGGGCGCCGGCGAAAACGTGTTCGTGGTGAAGAACGGCAAGCTGCTCACGCCTCCGACCAGCGCCGGCATCCTGGCCGGCATCACCCGCGACACCGTGATGACGCTGGCGGAAGACCTGGGCATCAAGGTCGAGGAACGCGACCTGCCGCGCGAAGCGCTGTACACCGCCGACGAAGTGTTCATGACCGGCACCGCCGCCGAGATCACCCCCGTGCGCTCGGTCGACCGCAAGCCGGTCGGCACCGGCCGCCCCGGCCCGGTCACCCGCGCCCTGCAGGACGCCTTCTTCGGCCTGTTCGACGGCACCACGGACGACCGCTGGGGCTGGCTGACGCCGGTGCACACGCAAGCCACCGAGCAGGTGGCCGCATGAGCGCGCGCACCCTGTTCGAGAAATTGTGGGATGCGCATGTCGTCGCGCCCGAAACCGCCGACACGCCGGCCATCCTGTACATCGACCTGCACCTGGTGCACGAAGTCACGTCGCCGCAGGCCTTCAGCGAACTGCGCGAGCGCGGCCTGAAACTGCGCCGCGCCGACCGCACCCTGGCCACGCTGGATCACTCCACGCCCACGCTGCCCGCGAACGACAAGGGCGAGCGCCCCTACGCCAACGAGGAAGCGAAAGCCCAGGTCGCCCAGCTGGAAGCGAACTGCCGCGAGTTCGGCGTCGAGCTGCACGGCTGGGACAGCAGCGAGCGCGGCATCGTGCACGTGATCGGCCCGGAGCTGGGCGCGACCCAGCCGGGCATGACCATCGTCTGCGGCGACAGCCACACCTCCACGCACGGTGCGTTCGGCGCGCTGGCGTTCGGCATCGGCACCACCGAAGTCGGCCACGTGATGGCCACGCAATGCCTGCTGCAGCGCAAGCCCAGGACGCTGGCCATCCACGTCGACGGCCAGCTGCCCAAGGGCGTGGGCGCGAAGGACCTGATCCTGCACATCATCGGCGAGATCGGCGTCGACGGCGGCACCGGCCACGTCATCGAATACCGCGGCGAAGCCATCGAGGCGCTGTCGATGGACGAGCGCATGACGGTGTGCAACATGTCGATCGAAGCCGGCGCGCGCGCTGGCCTGATCGCGCCGGACGAGGTCACCTTCGATTGGCTGAAGGGCCGTCCGCGCGTGCCGCAAGGCGCCGCCTGGGACGCTGCCGTTGCCAAGTGGCGCGCGCTGCGCACCGACGCCGGCGCCAGCTACGACCGCGAAGTGCGCATCGACGCCAGCAAGGTCAAGCCCACCGTCACCTACGGCACCCATCCGGGCATGGCCATCGCCATGGACGTGCCGGTACCCGCCGCACGCACCGCGCAGGAAACCCGCGCGCTGGACTACATGCGCGCGCAGCCGGGCAAGCCGATGCAGGGCACGCCGGTGGATGTCGTCTTCATCGGCAGCTGCACCAACTCGCGCCTGTCGGATCTGCGCGAGGCGGCCGAGATCCTGCGCGGCCGCCGCATCGCCGACGGCGTGCGCATGCTGGTGGTACCGGGCTCCGAAGCGGTGCGCCGCGATGCCGAGCGCGAAGGCCTGCACCAGGTGTTCACCGCGGCCGGCGCCGAGTGGCGCGTGCCGGGCTGCTCGATGTGCATCGCCATGAACGGCGACCTGGCGCAACCGGGCCAGCTGGTGGTGAGCACCTCCAACCGCAACTTCGAAGGCCGCCAGGGCAAGGGCGCGCGCACCGTGCTGGCCAGCCCCGCCACCGCCGCCGCCTCCGCCCTTGCCGGTTCCATCGCCGACCCGCGCGAATACCTGGTGGAGGCTGCCGCGTGATTTCGATGTGCGCTACCGCGAGCACCCGCCCCTCATCCGCCCCTTCGGGGCACCTTCTCCCCGGCGGGGAGAAGGGCATCTGTCCTTCGGGAGTTTATTGAATGAAGCCCGTCACCCGCCTCCATTCCCGCACCGCCGTGCTGGCCGACGAGAACATCGACACCGACCGCATCATCCCGGCGCGCTTCCTCACCACCACCGAGCGCGCTGGCCTGGGCAAGCTGTGCTTCAACGACTGGCGCTACCTGCCGGACGGCAGCGACAACCCGGCCTTCCCGCTCAACCAGCCGCAGGCCAAGGGCTGCGCCATCCTGGTCGCCGGCCGCAACTTCGGCTGCGGTTCCTCGCGCGAACACGCGCCATGGGCGCTGCTGGACTACGGCATCCAGGCGGTGCTGTGCAGCGAGATCGCCGACATCTTCCGCAACAACGCGCTGAAGAACGGCCTGCTGGCCATCGTGGTGTCCGAAGCCGAGCACCACTGGCTGCTGACCCACCCCGGCACCGAGCTGACCATCGACGTGCAAGGCCAGTACATCGCCCTGCCCGATGGCGGCCGCATCCCGTTCCAGCTCGAACCCTTCGCCCGCCATTGCCTGCTGAACGGCGTCGACCAGCTCGGCTACCTGCTGCAGCACGCCGACGCCATCGCCCACTACGAACAGCATCTGGAGCAAGCCGCATGAAAGCCCGCATCGTCACCCTGCCCGGCGACGGCGTCGGTCCGGAAGTCACCGCCGCCGCCGTTGCCGTGCTGGAAGCCGTCGCCGCCCATTACGAGCACAGCTTCGAGTACGAGGAACACCTGATCGGCGGCTGCGCCATCGACGCCACCGGCGAGCCGCTGCCGGCCGATGCGCTGGCCGCGTGCCAGTCCGCCGACGCGGTGCTGCTGGGCGCGGTGGGCGGGCCGAAGTGGTCCGACCCGTCCGCGCCGGTGCGCCCCGAGCAGGGCCTGCTGGCGCTGCGCGCGGCGCTGGGCGTCTACGCCAACCTGCGTCCGCTGCAGGTGCATCCGGCGCTGACCGCGCTGTCGCCGCTGAAGGACGACAAGCTGCGCAACGTGGACGTGCTGTTCGTGCGCGAGCTCACCGGCGGCGCCTACTTCGGCGCCAAGACGCGCACCGCCGACACCGCCACCGACGAGTGCAAGTACACCGTGGCCGAAGTCGAGCGCGTGGTGCGGCGCGCCTTCGAGCTGGCACGCGGCCGCCGTCACAAGGTCACCTCGGTGGACAAGGCCAACGTGCTGGAAACCTCGCGCCTGTGGCGCAGCACGGTGCAGCGCATCGCCGCCGACTATCCGGACGTGAAACTCGAACACCAGCTGGTCGACTCCATGGCCATGCTCCTGCTGACCCAGCCGGCCAGCTACGACGTGGTGGTCACCGAGAACCTGTTCGGCGACATCCTCACCGACGAAGCCGCCGCGCTGGCCGGTTCGCTGGGCCTGCTGCCCTCGGCCTCGCTGGGCGAAGGCGCGCGCGGCCTGTACGAGCCGATCCACGGCTCCGCGCCGGACATCGCCGGCAAGGGCGTGGCCAACCCGGTCGGCGCGATCCTGTCCACCGCCATGCTGCTGCGCCACTCGCTGGGCCTGGAAGAAGAAGCCGGCGCGGTGGAAGCGGCCGTGGAGCACGTGCTGCAGCACGGCCCGCGCAGCCGCGACATCGGCGGCGACGCCGGCACCGCGGCGATCCGCGCAGCGGTGGTCGCGGCGCTGGACGAGCACGTCGCCAACTCGGAAGCCTTTTTCAGCGGAGCGCGCGCGTGCGGCTAACGGCTGCCCGCGCGGCTTCCGTGCCGCCTGCTTCCCCCTGCGCGCGGCGGGATATGAGGGCGTCGCTCACTCCGCCCCGAGTGAACGCCACTCCCCGCGCCCTGTCCCGCGTGCCCCTGCGCGCAGGGGGAGCAACCTGTTGTCATGCCATCCGGAGCGTTTCTTTCCATGCGCAGTGATCTCATCAAGACCGGCGCCGACCGCGCCCCCGCGCGCGCGATGCTGCGCGCCACCGGGCTGGACGACGGCGCCATCGCCAAGCCGCTGGTGGCGGTGGTGCATACCTGGTCCAACGTCAGCCCCTGCAATCTCAACCTGCGCGAACTGGCCGAGCACGTGGCCGAAGGCATCCGCGCCGCCGGCGGCACGCCGGTGGAGTTCAACACCATCGCGGTCACCGACGGCATCGCCATGGGCACGCCCGGCATGCGCGCCTCGCTGATCAGCCGCGAAGTGATCACCGACTCGATCGAGCTGGCCGTCGACGGCCACTGCCTCGACGCGATGGTGGTGCTGTGCGGCTGCGACAAGACCATCCCCGCCGCTGCCATGGCCATGGCGCGCCTGGATATCCCGGCGGTGGCGCTGTACGGCGGCACCATCGCGCACGGCACGCACGACCAGCACCCGATCACCATCCAGCAGGTGTTCGAAGCGGTCGGCGCGCACGGCGCGGGCAAGATCGACGACGCCGAACTGGCCTCGGTCGAGCGCGACGCCTGCCCCGGCGCCGGCGCCTGCGGCGGCCAGTTCACCGCCAACACCATGGCCATGGTGCTGACCACGCTGGGCCTGTCGCCGATGGGCTTCAACGACATTCCCGCCACGCATCCGGCCAAGGCCGCCGCCGCGCGCCGCTGCGGCGAGCTGGTGATGGACTGCCTGCGCGAGCAGCGCACGCCGCGCGGCTTGATCAACCGCACTTCGCTGCGCAATGCCGCGCGCATGGTCGCCGCCACCGCAGGCTCCACCAATGCGGTGCTGCATCTGCTGGCGATCGCGCGCGAGGCCGGCGCACCATGGACGCTGGAGGATTTCGAGCCGGCCTCCGTGCATACGCCGGTGATCGCCGACCTGCTGCCCGGCGGCCGCTACACCGCGGTGGAAATGTTCGGCGCCGGCGGCGCCGCGCGCGTGGCGCAGGAACTGATCGCCGCGGACATGCTGGAAGACGCCCCCACCGTCACCGGCCGCAGCCTGTTCGAGGAAGCCGCGGCGGCGCCGCGCGCGGCGGAGCAGGACGTGATCCTGCCGGTCGCCCGGCCGCTCAAGCCGCGCGGCGGCTATTCCATCCTGTACGGCAACCTCGCGCCGGAAGGCTGCATCCTGAAGATTCCCGGTAAGAGCGGTGCCGGCAAGGGCGCCACGCATTTCGAAGGCACCGCCCGCGTGTTCGAGAGCGAGGAGCAGGCCTTCGCCGCCGTGCAGCAAGGCCGCATCGCCAAGGGCGACGTGATCGTGATCCGCAACGAAGGCCCGGCAGGCGGCCCCGGCATGCGCGAGATGCTCGGCGTCACCGCCGCGCTGATCGGCCGCGGCCTGGGCGACGACGTGGCGCTGATCACCGACGGCCGCTTCTCCGGCGCCACCCACGGTTTCATGGTCGGCCACATGGCGCCCGAAGCCGTGCGCGGCGGCCCGATCGCGCTGCTGCGCGACGGCGACCGCATCCGCATCGACGCCGGCCTGCGCGCCATCGAAACCGACGCGGACCTGGCCGAACGCCGCAAGCACTGGACCGCACCCGCACCGAAAGTCACCACCGGCGCCCTGGCCAAGTACGCGCGCCTGGTCGGTTCCGCCTCCGACGGCGCCAACACCCATCCGAACACCGCTGTCTCCACCCCCACACACGTTCAAGTCACCGCTACCGAAGGAGTCACCGCATGAGCAGCACCACTTCCAACCCGACGCTGGCCAACGCCCGCATCGCCGTGCTCGGCTACGGCAGCCAGGGCCGCGCGCACGCCCTCAACCTGCGCGACTCCGGCCTCGACGTCGTGGTCGGCCTGCGCAAGGGCGGCCCCTCGTGGGAGCGCGCCACCGCCGAAGGCTTCAAGGTGGCCGAGCCGGGCGACGCCGTGCGCGGCGCCGACCTGGTCGCGGTGCTGACGCCCGACATGGTGCAGCCGGCGCTGTACAAGGAATCGATCGAGCCGAACATCAAGGCCGGCGCGGCCCTGCTGTTCGCGCACGGCTTCAACGTGCACTTCAAGCAGATCGCCCCGCGCGAGGACATCGACGTGATCCTGGTCGCGCCCAAGGGCCCGGGCGCGCTGGTGCGCCGTGAATACGAGATCGGCCGCGGCGTACCCAGCATCTGGGCGATCCACCAGGACGTCACCGGCGAGGCCGAAGCCAAGGCCAAGGCCTATGCCGACGGCATCGGCGGCGGCCGCGCCCTGCTGATCAAGACCGACTTCAAGGAAGAGACCGAGACGGATCTGTTCGGCGAGCAGGCCGTGCTGTGCGGCGGCGCCAGCTCGCTGGTGCAGGCCGGCTTCGAGACCCTGGTGGAAGCCGGCTACCAGCCGGAGATCGCCTACTACGAAGTGCTGCACGAGCTGAAGCTGATCGTGGACCTGTTCTACGAAGGCGGCATCGCGCGCATGCTGGAATTCGTCTCCGAGACCGCGCAGTACGGCGACTACGTCAGCGGCCCGCGCGTGATCGACGCCGGCACCAAGGCGCGCATGAAGGACGTGCTCACCGACATCCAGGACGGCACCTTCGCGCGCAACTGGATCGCCGAGTACCAGGCCGGCCTGCCCAACTACAAGCGCTTCAAGCAGGCGGACCTGGAGCATCCGATCGAGCAGGTCGGCGCCAAGCTGCGCGCGCGCATGTCCTGGCTGCAGGCCGGCGCCGCCGCGGCCGGCAAGCCCGCCGCCGAGCCGCTGAAGAAAACCGGCTGAGCCACCCCGCCCCTCGCCGCGACGGCGAGGGGTTTTCATTTGCCATGAGGATTCGCGACACCATGAACGCCCTGCTGCCGGACATCGCCGACGCCACGCACGCCGACGACGCCACCCATCCCCTCAACGCGCTGCGCATGAGCGGCGCCGAGGTGGTGGTCCAGGTCCTGGCCGACGAGGGCGTGGACGTGCTGTTCGGCTACTCCGGCGGCGCCATCCTGCCGGTGTACGACGCGGTGTTCCGCTACAACGCCACGCATATCGGACCCAGCGGCGGCGAACCGATGCCGCTGATCGTGCCGGCCAACGAGCAGGGCGCGGGCTTCATGGCCGCCGGCTATGCGCGCGCTTCGGGCAAGGTGGGCGTGGCTATCGTCACCTCCGGCCCCGGCGCCACCAATATGGTGACGCCGGTGCGCGACTCGATGTCCGATTCGGTGCCGATGGTGGTGCTGTGCGGCCAGGTGCCGACCACCGCGATCGGCTCCGATGCATTTCAGGAAGCGCCGATCGCCAACATCATGAGCGCCTGCGCCAAGCACGTGTTCCTGGTCACCGACGCCGAAAAACTCGAAGCCACCCTGCGCACCGCCTTCGAGATCGCGCGCAGCGGCCGCCCGGGGCCGGTGGTGGTGGATATCCCGAAAGACGTGCAGAACACCTTGCTGCCCTTCCACGGCGAAGGCCTGCTGCCGATGCCGGGCTATCGCGCGCGGCTGGAACGGCTGGAGCAGTCGGTGCTGGACGACGCGCAGTGCGCGGCCTTCTTCGAAGCGCTGGCGCAGTCGAAGCGTCCGCTGATCTATGCCGGCGGCGGCACCATCGCCTCCGGTGCTTCCGCCGAGCTGCGCGCCTTCGTGGCCGACTACGGCCTGCCCGTCACCACCACCCTGATGGGCATCGGCGCCTACGACACCACCGAGCCGCTGGCCTTGCACATGCTGGGCATGCACGGCACGGCCTATGCCAACTACGCGGTGGAGGATTGCGACTTCCTGTTCACCATGGGCGCGCGCTTCGACGACCGCGTGGCCGGCGTGCCGGACAAGTTCGCGCCGCAGGCGAAGTTCATCGCGCAGATCGACATCGACCCGGCCGAGATCGGCAAGGTCAAGACGGTCCACTGGCACCACACCGGCGACCTCTCCCGCACGCTGGCGCAGCTGCGCGCCTGGGGCGAGCGCCACGGCTGGCGCGAGAAGCTGTCCGAACGCTACGCACCGTGGCATCGCCACGTGGCGGACCTGAAACACACGCACGCGCTGGACTACGACCGCGCCAGCCCGCTGATCCAACCCTATGCGGTGATCGAAGAGATCAACCGCCACACCCGGGGCCACGCGGTGATCAGCACCGGCGTCGGCCAGCACCAGATGTGGGCGGCGCAGTATTTCGATTTCCGCGAGCCGCGCCATTGGCTGAGCTCCGGCTCGATGGGCACCATGGGCTTCGGCCTGCCCGCGGCGATCGGCGCGCAGTTCGCGCGGCCCGGCGCGGTGGTGATCGATATCGACGGCGACGCCAGCATCCGCATGAACCTGGGCGAGCTGGAGACCGTCACCACCTACGGCCTGCCGGTGAAGGTGGTGGTGCTCAACAATATCGGCGACGGCATGGTGCGGCAGTGGCAGAAGCTGTTCTTCCGCGGCCGCTTCGCCTCCTCCGACAAGAGCCTGCACCGCAAGGACTTCATCAAGGCCGCGCAGGCCGACGGCTTCGAATGGGCGCGCCGCCTGGAGCGCAAGGAGGAACTGGCCGCCACCATCGCCGACTTCCTCGCCCACCCGGGCCCGGCCTTCCTGGAAGTGATGATCGACCCCGATGCCGGCGTGTATCCGATGGTCGGCCCCGGCGCCACCTACGCGCAGATGATCACCGGCGACCACATCGCCTCGCGCCAGTCGGTGCAGGCCGACGGCGCCGCCAGCGACATGTTCTGACGAGATACTCATGAAACACACGCTTTCCATCCTGCTGCAGAACGAGGCCGGCGCCCTGGTGCGCGTGGCCGGACTGTTTTCCGCGCGCGGCTTCAATATCGATTCGCTCACCGTGGCCGCCACGCAGGACCCGGCCGTCTCGCAGCTCACCCTGGTGATGCACGGCGCCGACGAGGCGGTGGACCAGCTGATCAAGCAGGCGCGCAAGCTGGTGGACGTGATCGAAGTCAGCCATCCCGCCGCGGAAGCCCTGCAGTGAACGCGGTGGCCGCCGACCGGCCGCCGGCGGAAGACGCGGACCACGACCTGCTGCGGCGCACGCTCGCTTCGCGCGTCTACGAAGTGGCGCGCGAATCCGCGCTGGAAGCAGCGCCGCTGCTGTCCGAGCGCATCGGCCAGCAGGTGCTGCTCAAGCGCGAAGACCAGCAGCCGGTGTTCTCCTTCAAGCTGCGCGGCGCCTACAACAAGATGGTGGGCCTGGATGCCGCGCAGCGCGCGCGCGGCGTGATCGCCGCTTCCGCCGGCAACCATGCGCAGGGCGTGGCCCTGGCCGCGGCGAAGCTCGGCCTGCGCGCGGTGATCGTGATGCCGGTGACCGCGCCGCAGGTAAAGATCGACGCGGTGCGCCGCCTCGGCGGCAGCTGGGTGGAAGTGGTGCTGGCCGGCGATTCCTACAGCGACGCGCAGGCCGAAGCCGCGCGCCTGGAACAACAGCACGGCTACACCTTCGTGCATCCCTTCGACGACCCGGCCGTGATCGCCGGCCAGGCCACCGTGGGCATGGAGATCCTGCGCCAGCATCCGGGCCCGCTGCATGCCGTGTTCGTGCCGGTGGGCGGTGGCGGCCTGCTGGCCGGCGTGGCGGCGTACATCAAGGCGCTGCGGCCCGAAGTGAAGGTGATCGGCGTGCAGACGGTCGATTCCGACGCCATGGCGCAGTCGCTGGAACAGGGCGAGCGCGTGACGCTGGACGAAGTCGGCCTGTTCGCCGACGGCACCGCGGTCAAGCGCGTGGGCGCGGAAACCTTCGCGCTGTGCCAGCGCCACGTGGACGCCATGCTGCGCGTCGACACCGACGCCATCTGCGCGGCGATCCGCGACGTGTTCCAGGAAACCCGCTGCGTGCCGGAACCCTCCGGCGCGCTCGCCCTGGCGGGCCTCAAGCAATACGCCGCCATGCACGATCTGCACAACGCCACCCTGGTCGCCATCGTCTCCGGCGCCAACCTCAACTTCGACCGCCTGCGCTTCGTCGCCGAGCGCGCCGAAGTGGGCGAGCAGCGCGAGGCGGTGTTCGCCGTCACCATTCCGGAAGAACGCGGCAGCTTCCGCCGCTTCTGCGCCACGCTGGGCCAGCGTTCGATCACCGAGTTCAACTACCGCATCGGCGATGCGGCGAACGCGCATATCTTCGTCGGCATCCAGATCCGCCAGCGCGACGAGCGCGAGGCGCTGACCGCCGCCTTCGCCGCCGAAGGCTTCGGCGTGCTCGACCTGACCGACGACGAACTGGCCAAGCTGCACCTGCGCCACATGATCGGCGGCAGCTCGCCGCTGGCGCGCGATGAATTGCTGTACCGCTTCGAGTTCCCCGAACGCCCGGGTGCGCTCACGCGTTTCCTCGGCCATATGCATCCGGACTGGAACATCAGCCTGTTCCATTACCGCAATCACGGTGCGGATTACGGCCGCATCCTGGTCGGCATCCAGGTGCCGGCGGATGAGCGGGCGATGTTCCAGCAGTTCCTGGCCCAGTTGGGTTACCCCTGCCGCGACGAGAGCGGCAACCCCGCGTATCGGCTGTTGCTGCGCGACGCGACGCATCCGGCCGCGGCATAAACCCGAGTTTTTCGTCCTCGCGCCGGTCACCCGGATACCGGCATGCATGCCGGACATCGGTCTTGGTGTCTCCCTGTCGCCCGATACACGGCAAGGCGGGTTCGCCGTCATCTGATATCGGCGAGGCCGCTCCCGCCTCGTCTCGATACGGGGAACTCCCATGCCAAGAATCGATGCCCTTGCGCTCGCGCTGCTGGTCTCCACGGCGCTCGGCGGCACTGCTCACGCCCAGCAGCTGCGCGGCGACAACGCGCCGCCTGGACTGTCCGCGCTGGAACGCTCCACCGGCACCAATGCCAAGCTCGACAACGCGCTGCTGCGCATCAAGCGGCAAGCTGCGGCCCTGACTTCCACCGGCCGCTCGGCCACCGCACGGCCGGCCAGCGCAGAACCCCATGTCACGGTCGACATCGTGGCGAAGGGCGACGTGGCCGCCGTGCGTACGCAGCTGGAAGCGCTGGGCTTCGAAACCGGCGCCGTCTACCGCAACGACATCGGCGGACGCCTGCCCGTTTCGAAGATCGACCAGGCAGCGGCGCTCCCCGGCGTGCTGACCATCAGCGTGCCGGAGAAGCGCACCCGCGCCGGCCTGGTGAACTCACAGGGAGACTCCGCGCAGCGCAGCAAGGCATTGCGCGAAACCGGGCGGATCCGCCTGGCAGCCGCAGACGCCGCCGCGCTCACGGCCATAGACGGCAGCGGCCTGACCATCGGCGTGATTTCTGACAGTTTCGACTGCCAGGCCGGCCAGGCCGAAGACATCGCCAACGGCGACCTGCCCGCGCGTATCACCGTAGTCAAGGAGTCGAGCGACTGCCTCGGTTCCGGCTCGGACGAAGGCCGCGCGATGGCGCAGATCATCCACGACGTGGCGCCCGGCGCGAGCATCGCTTTCTATTCGCCCGACACGCTGGCCGACTTCGCCCGGGGCATCAAGACGCTGGCCTTGCCCACCGACCAGACCGATGAGCATGGCCGCCGCGGCGCCGGTGCGCGGATCATCGTCGACGACCTGGGCTTCTTTAACGAGCCGCTCTACCAGACCGGCCTTGCCGGCGCCGCCATCGACGAGGTCGTCCGCACGCATGGCGCCGCTTATTTCACCGCCGGCGGCAACGACGCCAACCGCGGCCGGGCTGCGTACGACAACAACCACGCCAGCTTCGCCAGCGTCGCCGTTCAGCGCGGCGATGGCGGCTTACGTGCGCCGCTCAACCTCGGCGAACGCCTGCTCGACTTCGATCCGGGCAGCGCCACCACGCTGGAGAACCTGCCCATCACCGTCAGAGCGAGCTCGACCACCATCATCGGCGTGTACTGGGATCAGCCCATGACCTCGCCCAATGCCAGCAGCTCGCTCAACCTCTGCCTCGGCGACCAGCGGGGCAAACCGATCCGGGCCGGCCTGTGCACGGGCCGCTCCGTAATCGGCCAGCCGGCGCAGCTGCGCCTCAACATCACCAATCCGGGAGCAGCCTACCGGGGCACGCTGCGCCTGGGGCTCGCCGACGGTCCGGCACCGGCGCGGGTGCATCTGATCGTGCTGGCCGGCGGCTCCACCATCGACAGCCACGGCACCGATACCGGCACGCTCTACGGGCATACCCTGTCGGCGAACGCCATGACCCTGGGCGCCGCCGACTATTTCCGCACGCCGTACTGCAACTCCGCCCGGCAGACGGCCATGCTGGAATCGTTTTCCTCCGCCGGCGGCACGCCGCTGCTGTTCGACAACGACGGCGCGGCATTGGCGGACGCCGCCGTCCCGCGCAAGCCGGACTTCGTCGCCCCCGATGGCGTGACCACCACCTTCTTCGGCCAGTCCAGCGCGAACGCCGGTGCGGACGAGGCGGACGTCGCCGACTGCCGCACCTATCCGGACTATCTGTCGTACCACTTCTACGGCACCTCGGCCGCGGCCCCGCATGCCGCCGCCGTCGCCGCCCTGCTGTGGCAGGCCGAACCCACCGCCACGGTGGCCGACCTGTACCAAGCCATGCAGGCCTCGTCGCTCGACATGGCGGGCGCAGGTTTCGACCACCGCTCCGGCCACGGCTTCATCCAGGCCGACCAGGCCCTGGTCCACTTGCGCGAGAAGCTGGACGCCGCCAGCGCCGGGCAGAAGACGCCCTGACCCCCGCCACCCGCCTCCCGGCATCCGCCCGGGAGGTAGGGGGTTTCCTCGTCCTTGCGTTTATCTCCTCAGGTGACCGGAAAAATCCCGGTGGATTTTGCCGTAGCCGTCCGTCGCCTCCGGGCGCGGGCGGCGCGGCGCCGATTTCCCTCTGGTGCCCCCGGAGGGGAGCGCAAGACGCACGGATCGCGGATTGTGGGCCTCGTCCTCCCCTGAAACGAGGCCAAACCCTGGCAACAGGGGCTACCCCC
>Ga0065165_1001906_pt1 | contig 19958 bp, 10 predicted proteins | sample AraplaMF_Cvi_mMF_FD_63813 | JGI IMG/M metagenome (GOLD analysis project Ga0065165, IMG submission 63813) | Arabidopsis root microbial communities from the University of North Carolina, USA - plate scrape MF_Cvi_mMF (version 2) (version 3) | ecosystem: Host-associated > Plants > Roots >...
GAAGACCTTCCGCCGGGATGACCTGCACGCGATGCTGCGTGGCGTCGACGGCCCACAGCTTGCCCGCGCCAAGCCCCCGGAACTGGCCGCTCCCGGCGGAACGCCAGAGCTGGACCGGTCCCTTGTCGAGCGCCCCGGTCAGATTCTCCGGCACGCTCCTCCCGCCGAGCACCCACCAGTCCCGTCGCGGCAGCGCAATGCTTCCGTTCGAAGCCCGATACCAGTCATAGGGTTCCAGATCGGTACCGGCGCGGACGGCACGGACGAGGAGTCTTTCCTCGTCGATCCAGAACAGGGGCATGTCCGAGGCCAGGACCGAGCCCGCCGCCGACCCTCCCACCGATAGGGTCTCCGGGCTGACGCGGCGGATTTCCGAGGTGGCCGGGGTCAGCGCGAAGAGCCCGAGATTGCGGGTCGACAGGTTCGCGCGGGCGCGGAATGCCAGCTTCTTGCCCAATGGCGACCAGGCGAGCAGGTCGAGCACGAGGCCAGAGTTCGACGTGTCGATCCAGCGCAGGCCGCCGTCCCGCAGGTCGACGATGCCGAGGCGCTTCTCGGTCGCCCAGGCATCATAATTATAGACCAGTTTCTCGCCGGCCCTGGGCTGGATACCGTCGGTATTGGCGAGGATCGCCGCCTTGCTTCGATCGGGTGCGATCAGGATCTGCAGCGCGTTCCGGAACGGAAAGCTCGGGATCCCGGGCGTCATCACCGGGGGAGCGCCGGCCAGATCGAACAGGGCGAGCGTCACCGTGCTTGTGGCCGGATCGGACGGTGCGACGCGCTCCGCGCCGCTGCCTACGGCAGTGACGGTAGTTTCTCTACCGTCGCGCAATTGCGCGAGCGTCGTCGCGCCGCGGCGCAGGGCGCGCGAATAGGCGTCGAGCAATCCGGAGGTCGCGCCCTCGGGCAAGGCGACCGCCAGCAGATGCGCGTTGTCGATCCAGGTGAAAGGCGCGTCGGACATCGCTCCGCACCGCCGGGTCGCATCCCCGATCGGCCCGCCGCGAAGATCGACCCGGTAGGTTGCCGATCCGCCGAGCGTCTGGCTGGAAATCGCGGTGTCGCTCACGCGGCGGATCGAGCCGGTTGCCCGCTCCCAGACGTACAGCCGCACATTGTCCCCGCCCCGCGGCTCGTTCTTCTCCGGCCGCGTCGAGAGCATGGCCAGGCGCTGTCCGTCAGGCGACCAGGTCGCGCACCAGAAGCCGGCCGCATCGGCGCGCCCCTGGGTCAGGTTGCGCCGCTCGCCGGTACGCCGCGAGGTCAGCCAGATGTCGGATCGTGCCGGGTCCATCTCGTAGAATGTGCGCCCGTAAACCTCGCCATCGGTCGCCGGCCGGACCACCACCGAAGCGACGAGGTCGCCGTCCGGCGAAAGCGCGACCTCGCTCAGCCGGGACATCGCGAACACGTCGTCGATCGTGAGGGGATTCTGGACATCCGCGCTGGACGGGGCCGCCAGCAACAAGCCGGTCAGCAGTCCCAGCACGGAAGCAAGCCGATGGCGACGCGCCTTTACTTCGGACACGGTCATATGGTTTCTCCGCCCCGGCGCGGAGCAATTGCGCGCCGGGTTTTCAGGTCGACAAGATTGGAAGCTGGCCCGCCGGCTATCGCCGGCCGGCCGCGGCGCCGATCACCAGCGCTTTACGAGCTCGATCGAAAGCGTCCGGCCAAGCGCCGAGGCATTGGTCGGGTCGTAGCCCAGACCGTTGAGGAGGCTGTAGCTGTCGGGCGCGATATAGGGGGGTGCTTCGTTGAGCAGGTTCTGCGCGGCGACAGCCACCGAGATCCCGGACGCCAGCCCGTCGAGCTTCGGCGCGAAGGAAAGCCGGGCATCGATCGTGGTCCAGGACCGCACAGATTCCTGTTGCTTAGACACGTTGTTGGTGTAGCCGCCGGTATGGTTGACGAAGACCCCTGCCCCCATCTCGCCGGCTGACCAGTCGAATCCCATCCGTCCGCGAAAGGCGGGTGGGTGAAACAGCCGGTCCGACGTCTGCGTCATCGGAAATTCGGGAGAAATCTGCTGCTTCTCGACCATATAGCTGGCCGAGCCGGTCAAGCTGAAGCTGCTGCTCCCCGACCTCCAGTCATAGCGGAAATCACCGTCGATGCCGCGCGCCGTGACCCGTCCGATATTTTGATAGAGCGAATTGAGAATGAACGCGACGTTCGCGGGATCATAGGCGCCGCTGGTGTAGTTTTGCAGCCGCAGCCCCCCGATTGCGGCCGTCTGCTCGGCCGCCGACGGGTCGTAGGTATAGTAGGAGGCATAGAGCGTCGGGTTGTTCACCCCGATCGTATAGGGAGAGAAAGGAAAGCCGATCCGGTCACGATATTGGATGACATATCCCGACAAGCCGAAGCGTGCGCCCCGCAGCCAGGACGGTCGGTATTCGGCGCTGAGGTTCCAGGAAGTCGACCGCTCGGCATCGAGGCCGCCATTGCTGCCGTAAAGCAGGAGAAAGGTCGATTTGCCGTTCACCGGGCTGGCGAGCGGCATCAGATAACGCTGCGACGCGCCATAGGTGAAATAGAGTTCCGGAGCGCGAAAGGAACGCGACCAGCTTCCGCGAAAGGTCAGGTCTGGCGTCGGCTTGTACAGGATGCCGACCTTGGGATTGGCGGTGCCGCCGAAATCGCTGAAATGGTCGTAGCGGCCGGCGACACTGACCGCCAGTTCATTGAGGCCGCCCCGCCCCGCGTCGGTCGGGACCAGCGGTATATACATCTCGCCATAAGCGAAGACGTTGTCGCGCGCGCCGCCGGACACCGTCGTACCGGCAGTCGCTTGCGAAACCTGGTTATACTGGTTCCACCGATAGCCGCCGCCGACGGCGAGCTTCACCGCACCGGAGGGCAGATCGAAGAGGGTACCGTTGGCGCCGGCTTCCACACTGCGTACGCGGTTGCGATAGATGAGCGGGCTATAGCTGGTGCTGGTTCCCGCGGGCAGCGTCGCGCGGGTCGCGAGCGACACCGATTTGTCCTCGGCGAGCGTGCCGGTCAGATTGGCGCTCCAGCCCGCGCCGAACGCGACCTCGCCCCCCGCATTCACGGCATATTGGTCCACCGTGAAATGCGATTCGTCGACATAGGCCGCCGCCGATGACAGGGAGATGTTGTCGCGGTGCGTATACAGTCCGTCGGCCACGAGCGATACGCCGCCCCCGATATCCTGCCGAACGGTCCCATACACCGAGTGCCGCTTCTGTGCGGGTGTCAGATAGTAGCTGTTCGGGCTGATCGCCGCCGCATAATCGCGCTGCGATCGGTCGAGCGGATCGACATCGGCATATTCGTAGCTGAGCAGCACGTTGCCCGTCGCCCAGCGCTTGCCGGCAGTCACACCATATTGCTGCTGGAACGCGCCGCCATCGGTGGTGCCGGCAATTCGCGCACGCGCCTCCAGCCCGTCATAGTCGCTGCGAAGCCTGATATTGACGACGCCGGCGACCGCGTCCGATCCATAGACCGCGGACGCCCCGTCGGTCAGCACCTCGATGCTTTCGACTGCCGCCAGGGGAATGCCCGAGATGTCGGATCCACCCTGATAGCCGTTGAAGGCCAGCCGATGGCCGTTGACGAGCGTCAGCGTCGATGCCGTGCCCAGCCCGCGCAGATTGGGGCTGGAGGAACCCGTCAGGTCCTGGTTCGCTGCGCCGGCGGCGGCTCCGATATTGCCGGCATTCTGACCGCCGTTGAAATTCTGCGGCAGCGTGCGGATGACGTCCGCGACGCTTCCCCGTCCCGAGGCATCGATATCGCGCCGCGTGATCCTGACGACCGGAGAGGTGAGCGAAGCCCCGCGGATATTCGTGCCGGTCACGACGATGTCCGGGCTCGCCTCCGCCTCCGCCGAACTCGCTTCCGCCAGCTGCGGTCGATCGGCCGCAGCCACCGACGCGCTGGCCGGACGAATGACATAGACGCCCGACCGGCCGCGCTCGACGGCCAGGCCCGACCCCTCGAGCAGCTTCGCCAGCGCTGCGTCCGCAGTGAACTGTCCCTTGAGCGCGGGCGCGGTCCGGCCACGCACCAGCCGCGCGTCGAACGAAACCTGCTGCCGGGCGGCGCGCGCAAAGGCCTTGAGCGCCTTGCCCAGATCCTGCGCCGGAATATCGAGGGCGTACGTAACAGTCTGCGCGCAGGCAGGTACACCCTGCGCAAATACCGCGAATGCTGTCAGCGCCGAGGCGCTCCGACGTGCGACACCAACATATTTCTGCATTTGTTTCCCCACCCAGGGCAGCGTTGCCCGCCCAAGGTGAGACGGTCGTGGTCGGAAAAGGGACAGCAGCGCCTGCAAAATAATCGACGCATCAGTTACGCCGGAATGTCACAACGCCGTCCGTCTGGGTCGCGTGCAACGGTGTCAGCATGGTGACCCCTTCGACAAAGGCGTCGACATCGCCGGCGTTGAAGACTCCGGTTACCCGCGTCGCAGCGGCCGTGGCGTCGCCGACGACCAGCTGCCTCTTCGAATAACGATTCATGCGGACCACCGCGGTCGCCAGGGGCTCGTCCTCGAAGGTCAACTGCCCCGATCCCCAGCTGAGCGATTGCTGGAGGTCCGCGCTTTCCACCAGCGCCGGCCTGGCCGCGCCTATCGGCGCGACCAACTCCCGGCCGGGAACCAGCAACTGATCGTCGATAGTCGCGCTTCCCACCAGTTGCTGGGGCACGGGCTTGCGGCTGATGCGATCGAGTATGGCGACATGGCCTTCGTACAGCAGCACGTGCACCTGCCCGTCCAGCACCTCGACGCTGAAGGAGGTGCCCGTCGCGACCACGATCTTGTCGCCGGCGGTGACGCTGAAGGGGCGCAGCGGATCCTTCGCCACGTCGAACTTGGCCCGACCCCGCGTCAGCGTCAGGTCGCGTCGTTCGCTCTCCATCCGCACCTCGAGCCGCGTATCCGCATCGAGCGAGATTTTCGACCCGTCCTCCAGCATCGCCACACGGCGTTCGCCCAGGCCGGTCCGATAGGCCTGGGCAGGATCCAGGAGCAGCACGGATCCCAGGAACACCAGCGCCAGGCAGGCCGCGATCGCGCTTATTCCGTACCAGCGCGGCGCGATCCGGCGAGACCAGTGACCACGGCTGGCGCGACGGAAGGAATCGAGGGCGGCGCTGCGCATCCGGATCAGCTGTGGATGCTCCGCAACCTCGTCCATCGCCTTCCAGACGCGGATCGCATCCTCCAGCGCCCGCGCATTGGCAGGATCGGAAATCCACCGGTCGAAGGATGCCTGCGCCTCGGCATCGAGCGCGCCCTCGGCGAGGCACTGACACCAGAAGGCCGCCTGCTCGTCGCGATCGGTCAGATTCGTCTCGAACGCGGCGGTCATCGGTCGTCTCGCATCTTGCGGGCCAGGAGCGCCATCGCCTTGGCCACATGCTGTTTCACGGCACTGCTGGATATGCCGAACGCGCTCGCGATGACATCCTGGCGCATATTCTCGACGCGATAGAGCACGAAGATCGTACGTGTGCGCTCCGGCATCTCACCAAGTGCGCCGACGATCCTGGCCAGCTGCTCGCGGCCCTCGGCGAGGCGATGCGGGTCGAATCCGTCGAGGTCCCGGGTCGGATCCACCGCCACGCCATCGCGATAACGCTCCCGAACGAGATGCTTCCGGCTTCGATCGATCAGCAAATTCTGTGCGATCTGGAAGATATAGGCGTCTGCGGGGCATCCGTCGGTGCGGTCCAGCATCCGCACGAACACCTCCTGGGTCAAATCTTCGGCATCGGTCGGGTTTTTTACCCGGCGCAGAAAGAACGCCATCAGCGCCGGGCGCCACCGGCGATTCAGTTGCTCCGCACTGGTCGCGCTCACCGGTTCCAAGCCAGACTCTTCGGGACGTGGGCCATCGATCAGAAGTAAGACGTATGACCCGGCGGTCGGGACAGCAAAAAATTTGAACTTCGCTCCGGACGCGCGGATCGGGGTCAATGCCCGTCCGCGCGGCTTGCCGGCCTGCTGCGGCGACCAGTGCCCTTTGCAGGACATGGGGGACGCAGGATCGGACCTATCCGATCCTGCAACCGCGCCTCGCGATCCCCTGCGTAGCGACTACCACTTCTTCGCCAACTCAATCGCAAGGAAGCGGCCAAAGGGCCGGTAGTTGGTGGTGTCATAGGGCGTCTCATAGACCGCGGTCGTCGCGATCAGCGGCGGAGCGACATTGAAGATATTCTGGGCGGTCAATCCCAGGCCGATTCCCCGAAGCAGGCGTGGCGCCGAATCCGGCGCCGCGTAACGCACGGTGAGATCGAACGTCGTCTGCGGGGCCATTCGCGGCGCAGGCGTTTTCCGGACGTCGAGCAGCTCCCCCGTATAATTGGCGGCCGCGGTGACCGTGACGGCCTCGTTCCGCCAGCCGAGAGTCGTCCGCCCGCGCCAGTGCGGCGGGTTGTAGAGATTGCCCGCAAGTTGCGTCACCACCTGGCCCGCGGTCAGCTGACGCGTACTGTCGAGATAGGATGCGTTCGCCGCGAAGCTCAGTTTCTGTCCTTGCGCGATCGCGAACTGATAGGAGATCTGCGCATCCACGCCATGCGCCGATTGGCGGCCGGCATTCACATTGCGGTTGTCCACGATCGCGACGACGGTCGCCGGGTCGAAGGTGGTGCCGGTCGAGTTGGAAAAGATGGTCGCGTTCGCGACGGCCTCCGCCACTGCCTGCTGTGACGGCGACAGCGTGACATAGGGACTATACTGGGAATTGCTCAACGACTGCGATGTGTAAAGGATCGGGGTGACGATCCGGTCGATATAGCGGACGCTGAAATAGTCGATCGAGAACAGCAAGCCGGGAATCGACGCCGGATGAAAGTCCGCGGTCACCGACCAGGTCGTCGCCCGTTCCGGTTTCAGGTCCTCGTTACGCCCCTGCATGTAGAGCACCGTGGTGCCCGCTGGAAAACCGCTCCCTCCCAGCGACGTAGAGCGATAGGCACTGACATAGAGCGGCGAGTAACGTTGATACATGGTCGGGGCGCGAAAGGATTGCCCCCAGCTCGCCTTGAAATCGACGAGACTCGCCGGAGAATAGAGGATGCCGAGCTTGGGTGTCGCGACCGATCCGGCATCCTGATAATGCTCATAGCGCAGCGCCGCGGAAAGCTGCACGCGCTGGAAACCGGCAAGCCCCAGATCCGGTGAAATCAGCGGCGCGACCAGCTCGCCGTACAGATACTGGCTGTCGCGCGTGTGATCGAAATTGGCCGTGTTCCCGGTGCCTCGGTCGCTTTCCAGTGACACCCTGGAGTAGCCGCCGCCGACCGCCAGCTTCGCCGACCCGCCCGGCATGGCGAAGAGCGGTCCGTTGGCGGAGGCCTCCGCCGTTTTGGTGACATTGTCATAGACGACGCCGGAATAGAAAGTCGGGACGCCGCCGGGAGTCAGGTACGCGCGAAAATCGACCTTGTCCTGGGCATAGGTCGCGAACAGCGTGGCCTGCCAGGCCCCTATCGTTGCCGCCAGCGACGGAGAGACCGCGAATGCGCGGTCCGTGGAATCGCGGATCATCCCGGCGACCGAACGGTCTCCGGAGACGTCATAGGAATAGATGAACTCGCTCCGGCGATCATTGTAGAGCGAATCCACCGAGAAGGTCAGCCCGTCCGCGAGCTTCTGATGCAGGCTGATCAGGGCATTGCGGTTGCTCAGCTCCGGGAAGAGCCGCAGGCCGGTCGATCGCGACCGGGTATAGTCGCGGTCGTACCATTCGATCTCGCTCGCGCTGTTATATTCGGCTGCGACGATAACCCCGCCGGTCGCCCAGCGCATGCCGCCGGTAGCCGCATATTGCTGCTGGAAATTGCCCCCGTCGGTCGACCCGCCGATCCGGGCCCGTGCTTCGAGCCCGTCATAGTCGCGGCGCAGGATGATGTTGACGACCCCGCCGACCGCGTCCGAACCATAAAGGGCGGAGGACCCGTCGGGCACGATATCCAGTCGCTCCACCGCGCCGAGCGGGATCAGCGAGACGTCCACCGCCTGCAGCGCGCCGTTATAGGCGATGCGCTTGCCGTTCAGGAGCGTGAGCGTCGCGTCGCTGCCAAGGCCGCGCAGATTGACCGACGATCCGCCGCCCACGTCCGCAGCGACCGATTCCGGCACCGAGAGGCTGATGCCCGGATTCTGCCCGCCGCCGAAATTCTGCGGAACGTCGCGGAGCGCCTCGGCAAGCGTCGCATGGCCTTCCTCGCGGATGGACTGCGGGTGAAGCGTGATTTTCGGCGATGTCGTTGCCGCGCCCCGCACCCGCGAGCCGGTGACGACGATCGCCGGATCGGATGCTCCGGCTTCGGTGGCGGCAGTGTCGGATGCCGCAGCCTGGCTATGATCGGCGCCGAGCGTGAAGGTGCGGCCGTCGCTGGTCATCACGCGCAGACCGGTGCCGGCGAGCGCGCGGCGTAACGCTTCCGCCGCCGTCATCCGGCCCTTCACGGCATTGATCGTCCTTCCCCGCACCGCGCTTTCCGCGACGAGTATCTGGACGTCCGCCTGCCGGGCCAGTTCGGGCACGCCCGTCTCGGCCGGCTGGGCGGGGACGTTGAAGGCGCGCGTTTGCGCAGCCGCCGGCGTGGCGCTCGCCATCGCACAGAATGCCGCGGTCGCGAAAAGGCCATGCCGCGTATGTCGAAAGCCCGTCATAATTCCCCCCAGCGTGGATCAGTCTCGCCAAGGAAGGATGGCGGGCGCGGCGACTTCCGTTACAAATCGATGAAATTTTTCCTGGTGCAAGGCTGCGGATCGACGCGGCCCGGGTCCCGACAAAAAAATTCGCCCCGGCCGTACGGATAACCTCTGCCCGTGCATCTGATTGTCGAATGGGAGGCGAAACGCCGTGAAGCGTGGCAGCAGACGATGGGTCCGGGCGACCGCCTGAGGATCATGAGCTGGGTGGGGAGCGAGGTGCTTCCCCACGAGGGCGATCTGCGCGCCCGGTTGCGGCGATTGCTGCCGCTGGAGGACGTCGAGGACGTGGTTCAGGAAGCCTATTACCGGATCTCGCGGTTGGAGGACGTTCGCCACATCCAGTCCGGTCGGGCCTACCTGTTCACGACCGCGCGTATGCTCGTGCTCGAGCGTATCCGGCGTTTGCGGGTCGTCCAGATCGAGGCGATGGCGGAGATAGAAGTGCTGCCCGTCCTGGCAGAGGAACATTCTCCCGAGCGCATCGCCAGCGGCCGCCGCGAGCTCGCCCGGGTGCGGGCGTTGATCGAGGCATTGCCCGATCGATGCCGCAGGATATTCGAACTGCGCAAGATCGAGGGACTGTCGCAGCGCCAGGTGGCGGCGGAGATCGGCGTCCCCGAACATATTGTCGAAAACGACGTCGCGAAGGGCCTCAAGCTGATCCTGCGCGCCATCGAAACGGAAGATCAGGCGGCCGAACAGGCCCTGACGAGGTTGGAGAGCAATGAGCGACCGCGAGACAGCAAGCGCGATCTCTGACTCCGCCGCCGAATGGGTGGCCCGCCTCGATCGCGAGGGGGACGACCCGCGCGTGCGTGCCGAGCTGGATGCATGGCTTGCCGGAGATATCCGCCGGCAGGGCGCCTGGTTCCGTGCGCAGAGCGCCTGGACCATGCTCGACCGCGCAAGCGCCGCCCGGATGGGCCAGATGGAAGCGGCGCAAGAGGCGGAGGATGCGCCCCTCCGCTTCCCGCAATTCTCGCGCCGCCGGATCCTTGCCGGCACCGGCCTGGTCGCCGCTTCGATCGTCGGGGCCCTGGCGGGTTTGCGTCTCCGGACTGCCGAAACCGGTGAACGCATCGAGACCGCGATCGGTGAAATCCGGCGTGTACCGCTGAAGGATGGCTCGATCGCGTCGGTCAATACCGCGACCCGGCTCGCCGTGGACCTCCGCCCGGAACTCCGCCGCATCGCGATCGACGAAGGCGAAGCATGGTTCGAGGTCGCGCATGACCGCGAGCGGCCCTTCATCGTCGAATCCGGCGATGTGCGCGTGCGCGCGGTGGGCACCGCCTTCTCCGTGCGCCGGACCGGAGAAGGCTCCGATGTGCAGGTGACCGAGGGAACCGTCGAAGTGTGGTCGCTGGGCGACGTGGGCAACCGGCGGCTTGTCTCCGCCGGTGCACACACCTTCGTCAGCGACCGCACGGGGCCAGGCAAGGTGGCGGAGGCAAGTGTCGATATCGAACGCAGTCTCGCATGGCGTTCCGGCCAGCTGATCTTCGATGGCGACACGCTCGGCGCCGCGGCGGCCGAGTTCAACCGATACAACGAGGTGCAGGTGCGCATCGCCGACCCGGGATTGGCGAAGGAACGCTTCGTCGGCCGTTTTCACACCAACGAGCCCGAAGCCTTCGCCCGCGCCGCCGCGACCATCCTCGACGCGCAAGCGCAAACGCGCGACCGTGAAATCGTGCTGACCCGCAAATAGCCGTCCGGCAAACGGAAACCTGCGGCACGCCCATCTTCCCTGACGAAAGCAACGAGATCGGGGAATTCGGATGGCGGGCAACAAGGCTTCACCGCGGGCGACGATCGCGCGCGCACTTTGCCGGACCGCCATGGGTGCCCTGGTGCTCGCGTCGAGCTCGCTACCGGCCCGGGGGACGACACCCGCCGATCAACCCTTCGAGCTAGGCAAGGGCGACGCGGCGCGGCTCGCCGCCTATCGCGCGGACGGCGTGCCCGTGCTGGCCCTCGCCGTCGTCGCCCGGACGCGCCGGAACGCCGAACTGGCCGCCGCCGTGACGCGGTTGGGCGGCCGCGTGGACTATCGGCTCGACGCGATCGACTATCTGAGCATCGCCCTCCCGGCCGAACGCGTCGAGGCGTTCCTGCGGGAGCCGGCGCTGCAAGCCGTCGCCGTCGACATGCTGGGGGACGATTATGGCAACCAGGCCTATTGGCTGCCCTCGTCGGGAGGCGGCGGCGAAGCCCCGGACAGCTCGGGGGATGAAGACAAAGCGCCTGCCCCCAGCCCGGTTGACGGCGCCCCCGCCCGTCCGCTCGAACGCTGGCACTCGATCCTGCGGGACATGGACGGCACCGCCTTCAGCGCCCGCGATCCCCGCTTCGACGGCCGCGGTGTGGTAATCGCGCATGTCGAGCAGTTTCCCGACTTCCTGCTGCCTGAACTGCAGACCGCGCGCGATGCAAAGGGCGCGCCGGTCGCCAAGTTCGCGGACATCCTCCGCGCGCCGGCGACCGCGCCGTCGCTCGATCCGGACGCGACGCCCCCGGGCGACGGCTGGTCCACCCCCTTGTCCTCTCCGATAACGAGCGAGGGCGGCGCCGTCCTGTCGGGCGGGCGACGGCTGACCGTCCCGCAGGCGGGTACGTACCGGCTGGCCAGGGTGGAATTCCCGCGTAAGTCCCCCATGACCAAACGCCTGCTTGCCGTCCTCAAGCGCCCCGCTGACGGCAAGCAAGACCCGCTGGTGGTGGACCTGCTCTGGTCCGACGCCGGCGACACTCTGTGGATCGACACCGACGGCGACGGCGATTTCGCCGACGAACGGGGCGTGCAGCCCTATTCGGTATCCGGGCAGATCGGCGTGCTCGGCACCGACGATCCAGCAACCGCGGCACGCGAGACCCTGGGCTTTGCCGTCCAGCGGGAGGGCAACCGCATCCTCCTGAACTTCGGATCGGCGAGCCATTCCACCATGGTGGACGGCGCCGCTGCGGCCAGCCGAGGCGAAACCGGCAAGATCGACGGCGTGGCGCCCGGCGCGCAACTGCTGCCGATCGCGGCGATGGATGGCAACGCCACCACCGCCTATGTCCGCGGCATCGCCGCCGCCTATCTCGATCCGCGCGTGGACGTCGTGCTCATCGAGGGAAATTACGCGCTGCTCGGCCCCTATTCGCGCAAGGACGGCAGTTCGCTGATCGCCATGGCCATTTCGCGGCTGGTGGACCGCTATCGCAAACCGACGTTCATCACCGCGCTCAACCAGCCGGGGATGACGCAATCCGGCGACCTCTCGGTGCCTTCGAACGTGATCGGCGTCGGCGCATCCGATTATGCCGACACGATCTTCGCCAATTTCGGCTGGCAGCTCGGCCATGCCCGTGCGCTCCACAGCGTAGGCGCGGAAGGCCCGTCAGGCGACGGCGCGCTGAAGCCCGACCTGCTCGCACCCGCGGGCCCGCTTTCGGTGGCTCCGCGTTTCGGATCGGCGCACGGCGGCCTGTATCCCGGTATGTTCCGGCTGCCCTCCGGCTATCAGATCTGCGGTGGCACCTCGTGCGCGACTCCCGTGGCCGCAGGCGCGGCGGCGCTGCTCGTCGGGGCCGCCAAGCTCAACGGCGTGGCGCATGACGCGACCGCCGTGAACACGGCCCTGCGCGACAGCGCGGACTTCGACCCCGACATCCCGGCTTACAAGCAAGGCCGGGGCTTCCTGCGGATCGATCATGCCTGGCAGCAGATGCAGGGCCCCCCGGCTTATGCGATCGATGTCGCGGCCCCGGTGCGCACCGCTATCCTGCACAGCGAGACTGGACGCGGCCTGTTCGAGCGCGAGGGCTGGCATCCGGGCGACCATGGCAGCCGCACGGTCTGGCTCACCCGGCGCTCCGGCCCCAAGGGACCGCTGCAGTTCGACATCCGCTGGGAGGGAGACAAGGACGCGTTCGGCAGCGCCAGCCGGATCGGCCTCCCGCTCAACCGCGCCGTGCCGCTGCGCATCGACATCGTAATTGACGGGCCCCGCGCCTATAGCGCCAATGCGCTCCTCTCCCGCCCGGGCCAAGCGGATCGCGCGGCGGCAATACCCGCCACGATCGTCGTTCCCCACGATTTCACCGCGCAGAACGGCTTTGCCTGGGCCGACAGGGTGGCGGTGCCCCGCCCCGGCCGCCTGAGCCGCTTCTTCCGTATCCCCGAAGGCACCGGCGCCTTCTCGGTGAAGATGAAGACCGGACGCAAGCGGATGCGCATGCTGCTGCTCGAGCCCGGCGGCACGATGGAGAATTTCGATCAATTCGCCATGGCCTCGGAGGTCGATGGCACCGCCACGCTATCGGTGGAGGCGCCCCGTCCCGGCGTCTGGGAGGTGCTGCTCAGCGACCAGCAGGACTATCGCGAGTTCGACTGGAGTGCCGCGAGCGCAGAGCCCTTCCCGGACACGCCGGTGGAACTCACCGCCACCGTCGCCACGGCCAAGGTCACCGAAGACGCCGGCAAGCTGCGGATCGAGAGCAGGCAGGGTGCCTTCACCGGAGGGGTGGAGACATCGGCATTGGGCGGTATGCGATCCCGACGCGCCACGCTCGCGCCCGGCCAAACTCTCGGCTTCGACATCGACGTCGAGCCCGGACAACCGATCCTCGCCGCTCAGGTCACGCCCACCGGCGCGGACAGCGGCGACGTGGACCTGCACCTCTACGATTGCACCCGGGGCACCTGCTGGATCGCGCGGCGCGGCAATCGGCCCGGATCGCGGGAACGCGTCGTGATCGACCACCCGGCAGCGGGCAAGTGGAAGGCGGTTCTGGTCGCGGCCGGTGGCGGCCGGCCGGTCGAGGTCGACTATTCGGATCTCTACACCGATCCCAGGCTGGGCACGCTCGCGACGACCGATGCGGCGCGCCCGCGCAAGCCGGGCGAGCAGTGGGCGGCCGAGCGGACATTCCTTCCCTCGGGCGTCGCGCCGCGGCCGGGGTACCAGCTGACGGGCGTCACCTGGCTCGATGCGCAAGGCTTCTCCACCACCATGTTCCGAACCTACGACACCTTCAGCCAATGGCCGCTGCCCGGGCACGACGCGATCCTCTCGCTGGAGACCTTTTCCCCGAAGGAATTGGATGGTTCGCGATGAGGGCGAGCATCGAACAAGCATGAACCAGCGACCGCATCAGGACCGGCGTTCAGCGGCGGAAATCGGGGCCGCTAGCCGACGGTCCGCTTTTTGAACAAAAATCGCGAACAACCGACATTCGTCAGGCAGCCGATCCGGAAAATATCGCGCGGCGCAACGGAAGCTGCCGCGCCGCGCATCCCTCCCAAGGACACTAGCCAAGGTTGGGGGAACAGATGACAAATTTTCGACAGCTACGGCATGGCCTTATTGCAACGTCGGCAATCTGCGCGGCCGCGCTTGCGGCGCCCGCGCATGCCCAGGACGCGCCGACAGTCACATGCGAAAATCTGCTTCCGCTGTCCCAGCCGGCCGCGGAGCCGCAACGCCCGATTTCCTCGCTCGACCTGGTACGCATCAGGCAGATCGGACGAACCTTTCGCAGTTCGGGTCCGTCGGCGCTGAGCATCTCACCCGACGGGAAACAGGCAGCATTCGTGATTTATCGCGGCGACCCCGCCACGAACAGCTATTGTATCGGGCTCAGCGTCCTCGACCTCACGCCCGGCAGCAAACCGCGGCTGCTCGATCAGGGCGGCCAGATAATCCTGTACCAGCCCGGAAATCGCGGACGCATCTGGAATATCGGACTGGCTGACCAGATAGTCCCACAATGGTCGCCGGACGGCCGCTCGATCGCCTGGCTGCGTCGCGACAAGGATCTGACCCAGATATGGGTCGCCGATGCCCGCCTCGGTTCGGCAAGGCAGGTGACCAATTCCCCCGTCGACGTGGAGAATTTCGCCTGGCGGCCGGATGGCCTGGCCATCATCTATGCCAGCCGCACGGGCCTGCTCGCCGAGCGCGACGCCCTGGCGAAGGAAGCGCTGAGCGGATATCATTACGACGAACGGTACGTCCCGGCCATGTCGAACAGGCCGATGGCCGATTCGGCCATTCCCCTGTCGGACTATACCGTCGAACTCGCGACCTCCCGGGAGAGCACGGCAAGCGAAAGCGAACGGGCGCTCCTGCCGCGCGACCCTATCAATGCCCCCCCTGCGCCTCTCCCCGCAGTCAACAAGGAGGGCTGGAGCGCGCAGGCCCTGCGTCCGGCCACGGATCCGCGGGGTCCTCGCAGCCTCGTCGTAACCACCCCCGCGAGCGAGAAGTTCTCCTGTCCGGCGGCGATCTGCGAGGGCGGCGTCGAGGCCGTGTGGTGGCTGCCCAACCATGGGCCGCTTCTCTTCCTGCGCCGTGAGGGTTGGGACAAGGGCGACCAGGCCCTGTACAGTTGGCGCCCCGGATCGGGCGACCCGCGCCTCGTCCTGCGCAACGCGGATCTGCTCAGCGATTGTACGCTCGCCGGTTCGCAGCTCATTTGCTTGCGCGAAACCGCCACGGCACCGCAACGCATCGTGGCGATCGACCCGATGAAGGGGACCACGCAGGACCTGTACGATCCCAACCCCGAGTTCCGGGCCATCCGTTTCGGCAAGGTACAGCGTCTTGCGTGGCGCAACGATGGCGGGCTCGAAGTGCGCGGCGATCTCGTCCTTCCGCGCGATTACAAGCCGGGCCAGCGTCTGCCGCTGATCGTCACGACCTACACCAGCGACGGATTTCTGCGCGGCGCGATGGGGAATGAATATCCCATCCATGTCTTCGCGGAGCACGGCTTTGCGGTGCTGAGCTATCACTGGCCGAAGCCCATCGAATGGAACGGCGACCCGGCAAAGGTGTGGGAGGCCCGCGACAGCAGGAACTCCGCGGTGCTGACCGGTGTGCAGCGCGTGATCGATATGGGCATAGCCGACTCGAAGCGCGTCGGCATTTCGGGCCTCAGCGACGGATCGACCACTTCGGAATTCGCCATGGTCAACACCCACGCCTTCGCCGCGGCAGCGGTGAGTTCCTGTTGCATGGAAGCGAACACGGTCAACGCGCTGGCCGGCCCAACCTTTGCGAAGGTGATGCGTGAATTCGGCTTCCCGGCGGGCACGGCGAAGGAGAGCGATGCGTTCTGGCGGCACGGCTCGATCGTCCAGAACGCCGCCAGCATCGATACGCCATTGTTGATCCAGCAGTCCGATCACGAATATCTGCTGGCAATCGAACCCTATGCCGCGCTCAAGGAGCAGGGCAAACCGGTCGACATGTACGTCTTTCAGGACGCCTATCACCACAAATGGCAACCGGCGCAGCAACTTGCGGTGATGCAGCGCAACGTCCAGTGGTTCGATTTCTGGCTCAACGGGCGCGAGGACCCCGCCCCTGTCGACCCGCAGCAATATCAGCGCTGGAAGGAATTGAAGGCGAAGATGGCCAAACCATAATACCTCCGGCCGGGCCCGAACAGAACTTGGCGGTAATGAATCCGATCATGCCCGCGATTCATCGGATCGTGGGCGGTTCCTGACTGCAACTGCTCACTCCGCCGTGCCGCAACGTCTGTTCATCCATAAGGAAACCTCGCAGCAGACGGCCAGGCGCCGATGTCGTCACGATGTGCGGGCGGATGGAAAGCGCAGCGAACGGCGGCTTTCGGGGACAAGCGACGGCGCTCCAAATGACTGTTATGAGGGCGCATTCCTGTCTGGCCGTCCAGGGCGAGACCTTATTTCGAACAGCAGCATTCAGCGCGGGCGTCTGCTGCGAGACGGTAGGCGCGCGCGTCAGGCTCAGGCTTGGCGGATGAGAGGCGGCAGCCGTTTGGAAAAGCCTGTCGCCGCCTCGAACGCCGCGCCCATTTCAAGGCAGGCCAATTCTTGGCGGACCGGACCGATGATCTGCAGGCCCATTGGCAAACCGCCCGAACCGAAGCCGGCAGGCACCGCGAGCGACGGGCAGCCCGAAAGCGTTACCAGGCACACGCCCTTCATCCACTCATGATAGGTCTGCATGGTCTGCCCCGCGACCGTCTTCGGCCAATCGAGCTCGGCGGAGAACGGCATCGTCTGGGCTGTCGGTGCGATGAGGAAATCGAACCGGTCGAACAATTGTCGAAAGGCACGGCTCCAGGCCGAGCGCACCGACGATGCGCGAGTGATGTCGAAGGCGCTCAACGCCTTCGCCGTTTCAATCTCGTACAGTGCTTCGGGCTTCAATAACGACCGCTTCGCGGGATCCTCATAAAAGGCCAGCAGGCCGCCGCCCTGCTGCCAGCTGCGCAACTGTTTGAACGCGGTCCAGGCCGCTTCGGCGGAATAGTCGGGACGGGCCGGCTCGACGGTGCACTTCATCGCCCGTAGCGTCGTTATCGCCCGGTCGCAGATATCCTGGACCTCCGGTTCAATGGGAGCGACCCCGCCAAAGTCGCCGAGCCAGCCGATCCGTTTGCCCGCCCCCGCCGGCCGCAAGGGCGGCGCGAACGCTGCCGGGCTTTCCATCGACAGCGGCGCGCGGGAATCGACGCCGGCCTGGACCGACAGCAGTAGCGCCAGATCGCCAACGGTGCGCGCAGCCGGCCCCTGCACCCCCATCGACGGGAACCATTCGTCCGGGGTGTTCGGCACCCGGCCGATGCTGGGCCGGAAGCCGCATACATTATTCCAGCCAGTCGGGTTGCGAAGACTGCCGGCATAGTCGCTGCCGTCGGCGAGCGGCGTCATCCTGAGCGCCAGCGCGACCGCCCCGCCGCCAGTGCTGCCACCGGCACTGCGGCTCTGGTCCCAGGCGTTGCGGGTGACGCCATATACCGCGTTATAGGTGTTGGAGCCCAACCCGAATTCGGGTGTGTTGGTCTTGCCGATGAAGATCACGCCCGCCTGTCGCAGCCGGGCGACCATCATGCCGTCAGCCGCGGGTATGTTGTCGCGGAGGATTGGCGAGCCGGATGTGCTGCGAAGGCCCCTGACCGGTTGAAGATCCTTCACCGCGTGCGGCAGACCGTGCAGCGCGCCGACTGGCCCTCCGCGCGCCAGTTGACGGTCGCTCGCTGCCGCCTCGGCGAGAAGCACGGCGCGGTCGCGCATCGCAACAATGGCGTTGACCCTCGGATTGACGCGCTCGACGTGATCGAGGGTGGCGCGCATCAGTTCGACCGCCGACACCTTGCGCGATCGGATCGCCGCCGCTTGCGACACCGCGTCCATGGCCACAATATCGCTCGCCATCGCCGAGGCAGGGAGCCCGGCGGCCGCTACAGCCCCGGCCGCTGTGAGCTTCATGAAAGTGCGCCTGTTCCAGTCGCCGATCATGGGAGGTTCGTCGACACTATTGTCCGCCGTGTCCCCGTCTGTCGCCACAGCCCCTCCGTTGCCCAGGAGCGTAATCGCAAGCGCTTCTGCCCGCAACGGCACTTCCCATCTTGAGGCGAACGTCGGGTTTTAGAATTATGCTCAGTCCCGCTTAAAGACCGCAATTGGCGCGCGTAGCTGCCCGGCTGGGAGCGGCCCATCGGAGCTTCTGAAGGGCCGCCCGAAGTCAGATTTCTGTTCTCTCCGCGAGGATGAGGGCGTCTTCAATGTCCACGCCGAGGTACCTCACGGTGTTTTCGATCTTTGTGTGGCCTAGCAGAATCTGGATGGCTCTGAGGTTGCCGGTTGCCCGATAGATCATTGCCGCCTTGGTCCGCCGCAGCGAGTGTGTCCCATATTCGGTTTGCCGCAGACCGACGGCCGTGAGCCACTCGTCAACCAGGCGTGCATATTGTCGGATGCCTAGGTGTCCAGTACGATCGATGCGGCTTGGGAAAGCATACTCGTCCAATGTGTCGCCCCGACGTTCGAGCCATGCAAGGAGGCTCGCGCGAACGTCTGCCGTGAGTTCGAATTGCACCGGCCGGCCGGTCTTCTGCTGGATCACGGTCGACCTGGTCCTGATCTCGGCTCCGGATATCAGATCACCAATCTTGATCTTGACCAGATCGCATCCCCGCAGCTTGCTATCGAGCGCGAGGTCGAACAGCGCCCGATCAGGAAGCCTTGCCTCGCGGTCGAGGAAAAATCGGACTGCCCAGATCTGCTTCTGCGTTAGCGGACGTTTGGTGCTGACCATCTTGCCGGCATTCCACGCAGGCCGAGCGTGCATGGCGGGGTCGAAGTTTGGGTGCACCATCGTTCTTCTCCAATGGCCGTAATTGGCCATCAGATGAACGCCTTGAGGCTGGCCACCCTTGCAGAAGGCCGCATCCCTCTTTCAACACATTTTCGGTCACTGTCCCGGAGAACGATGATCCCCCTTTCGGGCCATAAGCCAACTGTCGGTTTTGGCGTCTCCACCCCGCAAAAGCGGATGTCACCAGATTGTACTGGTGGACGGCTTGATCCGAGCTGGCAGGCGAGTCGACGATTCTCGCCGTTCTAATGCGCGCGAGAGGCAACTTGGTAACGCGGCGGGAACGCGCAGCTCTCAATCCATTGGCGGATCACGCCCGGGATGGGCACCAGCAACCAGGCGACAATTACCGGGAAAAATCCCGCCGGAAATCTTTCGGCCAAACGTGTCGGTCGCTCAGCCCCCGATACGGGCCGGCTTCTCCCACCAGGACAGCGTATGCACATCGTGCGAGGTCGTCCACACCCCCTTCCGGGTATAGCGTAGCGCCCCACTGCCGGTCTCTTTTCCTACCCGCGCGCGAATGACGAGGGTTTTGGGATCGATCACGACGAAGGTTTGTCCGGCGGTGGTGCGCAGCCAGACCTTGCCGCCGCCCGCATCGATGTCCCCATATTTCAGCGTCTCGTCGACCTTCACGCGGCCGGACACATCTCCGGTCGCCGGGTCGATCCGGGCCAGGGTCCCGTCGCCCTGTTCCTGAACCCAGACCGCGCCTTCACCGGCGACGAGGAAGCCGGGCTCCCGACCCAACGCGGTTCGCTTGACGACGGCGTTGGTCTGCGGGTCGATCTTCTGGAGGCTCTGATGGTCGGCACTTACGGCCCAGAGCGATCCGAGTCCGAATGCCAGATAAAAGGTGCCGGGGTCGACCGGGATCGAGGCCGTCGCGCTGTTGCTGGCGGGGTCCACGCGGGCGATGACGCCCTTCTCGTCGCTCGCCACCCAGATCGATCCGGACCCGGCCACGACGTTCAGCTCGCCCTTGGGATTGGCGATTCCGGTCGCGATCACGGCAGTCTTCTGCGCGGTCCTGAGGTCGATCCGATTGAGCGTGCGATCCTTGCAGTCGGCAACCCACAAGGAGCCGAACGCCA
>Ga0065165_1001907_pt1 | contig 19958 bp, 18 predicted proteins | sample AraplaMF_Cvi_mMF_FD_63813 | JGI IMG/M metagenome (GOLD analysis project Ga0065165, IMG submission 63813) | Arabidopsis root microbial communities from the University of North Carolina, USA - plate scrape MF_Cvi_mMF (version 2) (version 3) | ecosystem: Host-associated > Plants > Roots >...
CATGACCGGAGCCGCCCGGACCGGGACGCTCTGGGCACGCATGGCTTCCGGTGCGGCAGACGGCTGAGCCGCCATGGCAACCGGGGCAATAACGGGCTCCGCCGCAGACCGGCTGTTTTCGGCGACGACGACATCGGCCAGATCGAGCTCGAGGTCGTCCAGGGCCAGTTCGAATTCGTCATCCGCGAAGGGGTCGAAGAACGCCTCGTCCGCGACAGCCGGTGCCGGATCAGCCACCACCGTCGGGACAACAGAGGTGTCCTGCATCCGCGGCGTCACAACAGAAGGGGCAGCAGCGACAGCCGGCACAGCAACGGCGGGCACAGCAACCGCGGGCGCAACGACGGCCGCGACGTCAGGTCGCGTCGGCTCCTGCGGCAGCTGGCGACCCTTGGGTTCCGCCGGCTGTTCGGCCGGAAAGCGGGCGACGTCATAGATCAGGTCGTCAAGCGGCGAAAACTTTGCCTGCGGGGCAGTCGCCGGGGCCACCACTTCGGGGGCTACAGCGACGGCGGGACCCTTGGGCCCGGATTGCCCGGCGAACCACGTCTCACTTGCGCCCGTCGGCGCCGGCGGGACAAAGTCCCAGCGCGGAAGCTCGGCGGCAGTTTCAGCGACTGCCTGCGGCGCCGGCTCTGGAGCGCGCTGCTCCACCTCAGGCGCGGGCGGCGCCTGCCTCGACGCAGCGTTGAAGTTGGCGATCGGCATCCGAAAGCCGGGAACGTAGCCGACCTTCTTCGGCGGAGCGACCGGGGCAATCGACGATTCCAGTTCGTCAGCAAGATCGAAGCCGGAGGTCTCAGCCGATACCGGGACGTCCTGAGGCGCGATTGCTTCGACCGGAGCCGATTCGGCCTGCGACCAGGATTCGCCGTCGCCGTCCGCGGGAGTGGAGGCAACCGCGTCCTGCCCGGTGAAAGACGGGGCCTCAGTGGGCTCCTGCTCGAATACCGGCTCGTGCCTCTGATCGGAGACAGCCGAGATTGCCGGAGCAAAGACAGCCTGGTCGTCAAAACCGACGGGGTCGCGCACTTCATCGTCCACCCAGCTTTCGCTGTGGGGCACGACGACATCCTCCACGACGGGGGCGGCAAGCTGTTCGCTCGTATCCGCGACGCCCGCAGCATCGAAATAGGGCTCGCTGAGCTGCGGCTCCACATCATGCTGCGGCTCTGCGGGACGAACGGCCTGCAGGTCGTTGGCGGGATCGAGGCTGGGCGAGTCGTAGCGCTCGAACTCGCGCAGCAGCTCGTCTTCAAGATTGAAAGCAGGCTCTCGACGAGGCGCGGACAAGCCAGCTGGAACCGGCGCCTGCGGCGTCGGCACGAGCCTCTCATCATACCCTACAATGCGGGCGAGTTCAGCCAGCGGGTCGTCAGCGGCAAAGACATCCGGGATATCATTCCGGCTACGCGCAAGGTTGTTATCAGCCATTACCTCGTCCACTCACCTACAATTACAACGCGTATGCCAGTGTAATGTGGGGAAATGGTGGCGTTTCTACCGCATTTCTTCCGGTGCGGCCGTGCCCGTGATTGAGAGTCCAGACTTCAACACAGAGGCGACAGCATGCACCAGCCCAAGTCTGGCAATGCTCAATTCTCGGTTTTTATCGTTAACAAAGCGTAATTCAGGTTGTTCTTTACCTTTATTCCAGTGCGCATGGAAGGAGCTTGCGAGGTCGTAGAGGAAGAAAGCGAGCCGGTGAGGCTCCTGTGCCAAGGCGGCCGCCTCGACCACACGCGGGTATTCCGCAAGCTTTGCCACAAGCTGTAACTCATTGGGATCGCTAATCAAGTTCGTCACGGCAGCCATGTCGAGGGCCGACGGATCAAGGTCGGCAAAGGCCTCCTTGGCCTGCCGCAGGACAGACATACAGCGGGCATGCGCGTACTGGACATAAAAAACCGGATTATCCTTCGACTGCTCTGTGACCTTGGCAAAATCGAAGTCCAGCGGCTCGGAACTCTTGCGATAGAGCATCATGAAGCGCACCGAATCGCGACCCACCTCGTCGACCACCTCACGCAGAGTGACGAAGTCGCCGGAGCGTTTCGACATCTTGACGGGCTCGCCGTTACGGTAAAGCTTGACCAGCTGGCAGAGCAGCACCGTCAACTTTGCCTTGCCTTCGGAGACGGCGCGCGCGACAGCTTCGAGACGCTTTACATAGCCGCCATGGTCGGCGCCCAGAACGTAGATCATCTCGTCGTAGCCGCGATCGAACTTGTCCTTGAAGTAGGCCACGTCGGCGGCAAAATAGGTGTAGCTGCCATCAGACTTGATGAGCGGACGATCGATATCGTCTCCGACTTCGGTGGACCTGAACAGCGTCTGTTCGCGATCTTCCCAGTCCTCCGGAAGCTGGCCCTTCGGCGGCGGCAGCGTGCCGCGATAGACGTGGCCCTTGAAGGTGAGATCGTTGATGGCCTGACGGATCCGCTGCGCCCCGTTGGCATGCAGCGTCCGCTCGGAATAGAAGACGTCGTGATGGACGTTCAGCGCATCGAGGTCGGAACGGATCATCGCCATCATGGCGTCGATCGCCTTGTCCTTGACCAGCGGCATCCACTCGTCTTCCGGCATGGTATGCAGGCGCGTGCCGTATTCGGCGGCAAGCTCCTGGCCGACCGGGACGAGGTAATCGCCCGGGTAAAGACCTTCGGGGATCGCGCCGATCGTTTCGCCCAGCGCCTCGCGGTACCGCAGGAAGACGGAGCGGGCGAGGACGTCGATCTGGCCGCCGGCATCGTTGATGTAGTATTCCTTGGTGACTTCGTAGCCGGCAAACTGCATGAGATTGGCCAGCGCATCGCCGACGACCGCGCCGCGGCAATGGCCGACATGCATGGGGCCGGTCGGGTTGGCCGAGACGTATTCGACGTTCGCCTTGTGGCCGGCGCCCATCTGCGACCGACCGTAGTTCGTTCCAAGCTCGATCATCGCCGCAAGCAGCCGCTGCCAGTATCCGGTCGACAGGCGGATATTGATGAAGCCCGGACCAGCGACGCTGACCTCGCTGATATCGGCGTCGCCCTTCAGCGCTTCGGCGATGATCGCCGCCAGCTCGCGCGGATTGGTGCCCAGCGGCTTCGACAGGACCATGGCGGCGTTGGTCGCGACATCTCCGTGGCTCGGGTCGCGAGGCGGCTCGACAGTGACGCGCGAAAGATCGACCTCGCCGTGCTTTTCCTTCACGAGGTCAAGCGTTTCCAGCGTGTTCTTTATTCTGCCTTCGAAGTCGCTAAAGATGTTCATGTCGCTCACTTACGCGCTTGGTACCGGGAGACCCCCGGAATGCCGTCGTTGTGGGCGGGTGCCTAGCGCAATTCAGGTGTATGGTCAAACAACTCGCCATGCGCGCGGATGGCATAGGTATCCGTCATACCGGCCAGGTAATCGGCGACGTGACGGGCCCGTGCACCCTCATCCAGCCCGGCCATGTGGTTGACCCAGTAGTGGCTGCGCATCAGCGACGGGTCGTTCATGTAGACCTTGAACAGATCGGACAGGATCTGGGCGGCACCGGCGCGGATCCGCATGATATCCGGGTGCCGGTAGATGCGGGAAAACAACAGCTTCTTGATCTGCCGGTCCGTCTCGGCCATGTCGGCCGAAAAGGTCGCCATCACATGATCGGCGGCACGGATGTCGGCGGCACTCTGCGGCGCCAGTTTCTGCACGTTGTGCTGGGCGATCCCGATCACGTCCTCGACCATCCGGGTGATCTGCCTGCGCATGATCTCATGGGCAAAGCGGCTCTCCTCCAGATGCGGATAGCGGTCGCGTACCTCGGCCATCAACCCGGCGAGGAAAGGCACGTCCTCCAGCATCTCGAAGGTCAGCAGGCCGGAGCGCAGGCCATCGTCGATATCATGGGTGTTGTAGGCAATATCGTCTGAGATGGCCGCCAGCTGGGCCTCCAGGCTGGCATAGCTTGCCAATTCTAGATCATGCAGTTCGCAGTAGTCGCGGATCGGCTTCGGGACGGGCCCGCGGGTTCCCTCGCCCGTTTTCGTCAGGAGCGGGCCGTTGTGCTTGACGAGGCCCTCGAGGCTTTCCCAGGTGAGGTTCAGCCCGTCGAACTCCGCGTAGCGTCGCTCAAGCTTGGTGACGATCCGCAGCGACTGCGCGTTGTGGTCGAACCCGCCATAGGGCTGCAGCATCTCGTCCAGCGCATCCTCGCCGGTATGGCCAAACGGCGTATGCCCAAAATCATGCACCAGTGCGACACCCTCGGCGAGATCCTCGTCGACCTTCAAAGCCCGCGCCAGCGAGCGGGCAATCTGGGCAACCTCGATCGTGTGGGTCAGGCGGGTGCGGTAATGATCGCCGTCCGGGCTGATGAAGACCTGCGTCTTATGCTTCAGCCGCCGAAATGCGGTGGTGTGGACGATACGATCACGGTCGCGCTGAAATTCCGAGCGCGTCAGGCTGTTGGCCTCGGGAAACAGCCGTCCGCGGGACGTCCAGGGGTTGGTCGCATAGGGCGCGCGCTCTGCGCCGCCGAAGCCGAGCGCCTCGCTATCGATGGTCATGCACTCACCCGCGTGTTCATTTTCCCGCATTCGTCCGCAAGAGCTCCCCCGGGCATTGACGCGCCCTTTTGGTCTTCATACCTATAGACGAGCCCTGCGCAAAGCGGGTGACATGAAATCTCTCCGGGCCTTGACCCCGGCTGGAGGCACAATGCAAACGAATGTAACTCTGTCGGACGCCGCCGCGAAGAGGATCGCGCAGATCGTCGGCGCCGAAGCCGGCAAGCAGGCCCTGCGGGTATCGGTCGAGGGTGGCGGCTGCTCGGGCTTTTCCTACAAGTTCGACCTCGCCGAAGCAGCACAGGACGACGACGTCGTGGTTGCCAACGGCGATGCCAAGGTGCTGATCGACAGCCTCTCGCTCGTCTACATGGCCGGGTCGGAGATCGACTTCGTCGACAATCTTTTGGGCCAGTCGTTCCAGATCAAGAATCCGAATGCGGTGGCGAGCTGCGGCTGCGGCACGAGTTTCTCGATCTGATCCGCGGCCGCGGGCTTTCCAACGGCCGGACTTTCGCTAAAAGGACTGCGGACAGCGCGAGGAAGACGGCATGAAGATCGCCACGTGGAACATCAATGGCGTCAAGGCCCGCCTGGACAACCTGCGCCAGTGGCTGGGCGAATCGTCGCCGGACATTGCCTGCCTGCAGGAGATCAAGTCCGTCGACGAGACGTTTCCCCGTCTCGAGATCGAGGCGCTCGGATACCACGTCGAGACGCACGGCCAGAAGGGCTTCAACGGGGTTGCGCTGCTTTCCAAGACGCGGCCGGACGAAGTGATGCGCGGCCTGCCGGGCGGCGATGGACCTGACGGCATGGTGGACGAACAGTCACGCTACATCGAAGGCGTGTTTTCGGTGCCGGGCGGCGCGATCCGCGTCGCCTCGATCTACCTGCCCAATGGCAACCCTGCCGACGACCCGGTCAAATATCCCTACAAACTGGGCTGGATGGAGCGGCTTCGCCAGCACGCCGCGGCTTGCCTGCTGCTTGAGGAACCGCTGATCCTTGCCGGCGACTATAATGTCATCCCGGAACCGCACGACTGCGTCGATCCCGCCGTGTGGGCCAACGACGCCCTGTACCTGCCGCGCACGCGGGCGGCCTTCCGCAGGCTGGAGCATCTGGGGCTGGTGGACGCGGTGCGAGCCTGCACGGATGCATCGAAGCTCTATTCGTTCTGGGATTATCAGGCAGGCGCCTGGCAGAAGAACAACGGCATCCGCATCGATCACCTGATGCTGTCGCCGGAGGCCTGCGACAGGCTGACATCCGTGAGCATCGAGAAACACGTGCGTGGTTGGGAAAAGCCGTCCGACCACGTGCCCGTGGTCGGCGAGTTCGACTTCAGCTAGAAACGAAGCGGGGCGGTCAGTCGCCGCCCCTGGCAAATTCCCGTGACAGGGCGATCGCGCCGCGGCGGTCTTCCTCGCCGGCGACGGAAAATGCCTGTTCCTGGAGCTGCTCCATCCAGATGCAATCGCGCGCCGCGCACTTGTCGAGCGCCGCCGTCAGGAATGCGAGACCCCGTACGGTCTGGCCCTCCTCGAACAGAACATTGCCGAACACGGCCATGGCCCCGGGGTGACCGCTCTTGCGGGCTTGATTGAGCCACTTCTTCGCCTGCTGCATATTGGCCGAGCCGCCCTCACCCGCCATGATCATCTTGGCGAGTTGGAACTGCGCCTCGGCTACGCCGAAGGTTGACGCGACCTGGAAATAGAGCTGACGCGCCTGCGCGAGGTCGGGCTTGATCGGGGTGTCGGGAATGCCGCGGCGATAATAGGTCGCCAGCGAAAGCAAGGCATTGACGAAGAAGCCCGTGTCTTCCGAACCAGGCTCGACGCCCTGCGACGCGATCTCGTTGTAGATCTTGAAGGCTTCGAAGTCGTTTTTGGCGACGCCATCGCCATCGGCGTACATGTTGGCGAGCGCCCAGCGCGAACCCGTATGGCCCTTTTCGGCGGCGTAGCGGTAGGCTTCGACCGCATCTTCCTTCTGGCCGTTCTTGTAGGCCTTGAAGCCGAACTTGAAGAGATCGAAGGGTCCGGATTCCTTCGTCACACCGGACTTGATGTCGAAAGCACAGGCATGCCCAGCCACAAAGGAAGTCAACGACAGCCCAAGAAGCAATACCCGCATGGAGACTATGTCAAACTTCGACATGGCTCAGTTTCTTCCGATCGACGACGGGTGCCTGCGCTTATTCGCAGTCCGCGCCCAGCGAGCGGAGGCAACGCCCCGACCGAAGTCGAGATCGCGACGATCATCCGCCCTAATTATGCAGTTGTAGATCAGATTTCCGGCAACACTAGGACTAGTCGTCAACACGTTTGACGAGCACGCCGCGGGTCCCCGAACCCGTCCGCCAGCGGGCCCAAAGCCCCGCAATTCCTTGAATAACCCGCCCATGGTACTCCAATTTACGCGCCCCGCCCCCGCAGTCCGCGTCTGTTCATGACCCTATCGCTGCTCCCCGTTTGTGGCGGGAAATGGACAGAATTGGCCGCGACAGCGACCGGCAGCAAGGTGCCGGTCGAGTGTTGCGATTCCAACACAAAATTCCCGAAGGCTTCAGGAACCGTTAAGCATAGATATGAAAAAGCCCGGACACAGCCGGGCTTTTTCTTGGAAATACGGCCGAATCTTCAGAATTTGATCTTCAGCGACGCATTGACGGCCGTGACCAGGTCGTTGCCGTAATCGAAGGTGGCCTCGTCGCCGATCGGAACGCCGTCGACGGTCATCGAGCTCGAGTTGCCGCTCGTCAGGATGCCGATCACGCCGGCAAGCCGGATCTCCACATTCTTGTTCGGCGCATAGGCGACGCCGGTTGTCAGCGCCCAGGTGTCCGACTGAGCGCCGTAGTCCTGCGACGTGCCACGGTCCCAGGTGACACTCATCGCGCCACTCCACTGCTCGTTGAACTTGTGGCCGATCCCGGCCGTCACGGTCCAGCCGTCGCGGTAGCCCAGATCGAGCGAGGTGATTTCACCGAATGTCGAGTTGTAGAACGGAATGCGCTGAAGCTGGCTCCAGTCCGTCCATTTGGCAGAACCGAAGGCTAGCCAATCGGGCGCGATGCCGGACTGCAGCTTGAGCTCGAGGGCATCCGGCATGGCGGTCGAACCGGTGACCGGCAGAACCTGCCCGCCCAGCGGGCTGACGGCGGTCGGAACCTGCGAGAGGTCCACCGTGCCGGTGATGTTGTCGAGCTTCACCTGGCTGTAATAGACGAGGCTGGCGCGCATGGCGTATTCGGGGATCTCGTAGGCCATGCCGGCCCTCCATCCCCAGCCATCGCCCGACAGTCCGAGCCTTCCCGTGCCATCGAGCCCGCTCGCCGCGATCAGCTCGGGCGCGACCACCAGCCGCTCCTTGAAACCGTCCATCTGCAGATAGCTTGCGCCGCCGATGACGCGGAACTGCCCCAACCCCATGTCGAACTTGTAGGAACAGGTCAGCGCGTAGTTGTCGCTGTCGATCTTGGTCTCGATGTTCTGGTAGGCACCGGCCCAGCGGGCGCCCGGCTCGCTGTGTGCGCCGTATGGCTGCGAGTAGTCAGCAAGGCAGTCGAAACCCTGATAGCCCAGCTTCGCGCCGATGCGTGGCGACCAGTAGTTCTCGCTGTCGTCCGCGGACGTCGAGTAGCCCAGTGCATTGAGGTTGAAGGGGCCGCCGGTCCCGCTGGTATCCTGGACGTTCTTCAACCGGCGCTGCGGCATCACGAAGGTCGCGCTCGATTCCACGGCAGCCGGCGACGGATCAAACAGCAGATCGATATTGTATCCGCCGCGCTCGATACCCCCCGCCAAAGCCGGCGCCTGCAGGGATAGTCCTGCGGCAACAGCTAATACGCCCGTCGCAATAAGCTTGCTTGTCATTGTGTCTCCCACTCCCGGTATTCGCGGGAATCACTCTAGATGGTCTCGACCAAATGACAACTTTGAGCTGATGCCGGCCTTGCGCTGCAAAAACGCCTATAAATTTACGTAATTTTTCCTTAGTTGGGGTCGCGTCTATCAGTTGATAGTAAAATATGCTGCAAATCCGATCCGACAGGGATCTTCGCAGGACATTATGCTCGACGTCACGAATAATGTGCCCGAAGCGCCACACTGCGAGTTTCTCCCGCTTTTCGCGCCCGCACACGGGATCAAAGTCAATCAGCGCTCGACAAACCGCGTGACACGGGGCCGCGCCGAACATGCAAAAGCCGCGGACAGGCCGCGGCTTTGTATTTCGATTCGTTGACTGATTGACCTCAGCCGGCTTCCGACACGCGCAGCAACGCCGTCTTGAGGCTCGCCTGCTGGACCTCCAGCTCGGCGAAACGCTCGCGATCGGCAGCGACCACTTCAGGGTCGGCATTGGCCACGAACTTCTCGTTCGATAGCTTCTTGCCGAGCCGGTCCTTTTCCTGCTCCGTCTTGGCGATCGCCTTTTCCAGCCGGGCCTGTTCGGCGCCGAGGTCGATCAGATTGCCGAGCGGCAGGCAGGCGGTCGCTTCGCCGACGACAATCTGCGCCGATCCGCGGGGCGCGGTGTCGGCGGGCTCGATGCTTTCGACGCGCGCCAGTCGACGGATGGCCGCCTCATGGCGGCGCATGCGCAGGCTCGTCACCTCATTGGCTCCGACGACCACGAGCGGTGCTACCGCCGAGGGCGGAACGTTCATTTCCGAACGCGCGGAACGAAGGCCCGACACGAGATCGACGAGCCAGTTGATCTCGTCGGCTGCGTCCTGGTCGACGAAGTCGTGGGTCGGCCAGTCCGCATGGCACAGGAGCTGGCTGCGGGTCGCCGTGTGGGCCCACAGTTCCTCTGTCATGAACGGCATGAAGGGGTGGAGCAGCTTGTAGGTCTGCTCCAGAACATAGGCCATACAGGCCTGCGCTTCCGCCTTTGCCTGCTCGTCCTCACCCATGAAGATCGGCTTTAGCAGTTCGAGATACCAGTCGCAAACCTGATTCCAGATAAAGCGATAGAGCGATGCGGTCGCTTCGTTGAAGCGCTGCGTCTCGATCGCCGCGGTCACTTCGCGAATGGTCGACGACAGTTCGGTCAGGATCCAGCGGTTGACGGTGAGCTTCGCGTCGGCCGGCACAAACCCGGGATCGAGCTTGACGCCGTTCATTTCCGCAAATCGGGTGGCGTTCCAAAGCTTGGTGCCAAAATTGCGGTAGCCGGCGATGCGCGCCGGGTCCAGCTTTACGTCCCTGCCCTGCGCCGCCATGATCGCCAGCGTAAATCGCAGTGCGTCTGCACCGTATTCGTCGATCAGGTCGAGCGGATCGATGACGTTGCCCTTGGACTTCGACATCTTCTGCCCGTTCTTGTCGCGCACCAGGGCATGGACATAGACGGTATGGAAGGGCTCGACGCCATTGCCGCTGCTATCCTTCATGAAGTGGTCGCCCATCATCATCATCCGGGCGACCCAGAAGAAGATAATGTCGAAGCCGGTGACCAGCACACTGGTCGGATAGTAGCGGGCAAGTTCGGGGGTCTGGTCCGGCCAGCCGAGGGTCGAAAAGGGCCACAGTGCCGACGAGAACCAGGTGTCGAGCACGTCTTCGTCGCGGGTCAGAATGGCGCCCGGCTCGAAATTCTCGAGCTTCTCCTGGACCCAGGCCTTCCACGGGCCTTCATGGGCGAGATAGTGCTGGATGGCCGCCTCGAGCGCCTCTTCCTCGGACTTCTCGACAAAGACCTGGCCGTCCGGCCCGTACCATGCGGGGATCTGGTGACCCCACCACAGCTGCCGGGAAATGCACCAGGGCTGGATGTTTTCCATCCACTCGAAATACGTCTTCTCCCAATTCTTCGGGACGAAGTTCGTGCGCCCCTCGCGAACGGAGGCAATCGCCGGCTGTGCCAGCGTATGCGCCTCGACGAACCACTGATCGGTCAGCATCGGTTCGATGACGACGTTCGACCGGTCGCCGAAGGGCTGCATGATCTTCTTGTTCTCGACGTAAGGAACGTCGTTGCCTTCCGCATCCTTGACGGTGACGGCCAGTCCCTCGGCATTGATCGCCTCGACGATCACCTTGCGCGCCGCCATGCGGTCGAGACCGCGATATTCGTCCGGCACGAGGTTGATGTCGTCGGTTTCCGCTTCGGAGGGAAGTTCGCCGCCTTTCGCGATCGCAAGCGCCTGGGCCGCATATACCGCATAGGGTTCGCCATCGTCACGCAGGCGCGCCCTGCCGTCCATCAGGCGGTAGAGCGGAATGTCGTTGCGCTTGGCGACCTGGTAGTCGTTGAAGTCGTGGGCGCCGGTGATCTTGACCGCGCCGGAGCCGAAGGTTGCGTCCGGATATTCGTCGGTAATGATCGGGATCAGACGGCGATACTGCTTGGGGCCTACCGGAATTTCGCAGAGCTTGCCGACGATTGCCGCGTAGCGTTCGTCGTCCGGATGGACGGCGACAGCACCGTCTCCAAGCATCGTTTCCGGCCGGGTGGTAGCGATCGAGATATAGTCGCGCTCTTCCTGGAAGGTGACGTTGCCGTCCGCATCCTTCTCGACATAGGTGTAGGTCTCGCCGCCGGCGAGCGGATACTTGAAGTGCCACATGTGGCCGTCGACTTCGCGGTTTTCGACCTCGATGTCGGAAATGGCGGTCTCGAACAGCGGATCCCAGTTGACCAGCCGCTTGCCGCGATAGATCAGCCCCTCGTTGTAGAGCGAGACGAAGACTTCGAGCACGGCCTTCGACAGCCCCTCGTCCATCGTGAAGCGCTCACGCGACCAGTCACAGGATGCGCCAAGACGCTTCAGCTGATTGAAGATCAGGCCGCCCGATTCTTCCTTCCACTCCCAGACCTTTTCGATGAAGGCGTCGCGGCCCATCTCGCGGCGCCCCGGAAGCTGGCGCTCCGCCAGTTGCCGTTCGACGACCATTTGCGTTGCGATGCCCGCGTGGTCCATGCCCGGCTGCCACAGCACGTCCTTGCCGCGCATGCGTTCGAAGCGAACCATGATGTCCTGCAGCGTATTGTTGAGCGCATGGCCCATGTGCAGCGAGCCGGTGACGTTCGGCGGCGGGATCACGATGGTGAAACTGTCGGCTCCCGGCCGGGCGTTGGCACCGGCGCGGAAGGCATCCGCCTCGTCCCAGGCCTTTGCGACTTTTGGTTCTACAGCGGCGGAATCGTAGGTCTTTTCGAGCATTTGCGGACCCGGCTTTTGTCTTGAGGATATGGGCGCTGTAAATAGGATGGGGTCTCTTTAGTCAACAAAAAAGCCGCCCTGTCACCAGAGCGGCCCGTAAGGTCGAGATGCCGTTCGATCAGCGGCGCGGACCGCGCGCGACCCGTTCAATCTCCTCGCGGACCATGCGTTCCACCAGGGTCGGAAGGTTGTCGTCCAGCCATTCCTGGAGCATGGGGCGCAGCATGTCCTGCGCCATCTCCTCGACCGAGCGATGTTCGAGACCGTTGAAGACGGCCGCAAGCTCGTTGAAGGACTGGGCGACCTGCGCACCGGCTTCCGCTGACAGCAGGCTTGCGGTTTCCTCTATCCTGGCCGGCAGGCTCCGCGTGTCTTCGGACGCAGTCGTCGGCATCGCCTGTTCGGCGGGTCGCTCGTCGGCCGGCGCCTGCGGCATCATCGCGGTAAAGCGCGGCGGCTCGACGCGCGGCGGCTCAGGCTGGGACATGGGTTCGATCGAGGGCCGCAGCATGGCGGACGAGGACAAAGCCTCAATCTTTTCCATCACCGGCTCCTGGCGGGTCGGTGCCGGCTCCGGCTGAGCGGCGGCAGGCATGGCGCTCATCGAAGGGGTAGCGACAGGCCGCTGCGGACCGGCATCCTGCTGGCGGACGGACGCGGCGCGCACCCTTGCCGCCACGTCTGCCAGCGACAAAGCCCGTTCGCCCTGCAGCGGCGAGACGGAGGGCAGATCACGAGCTGCCTCGAAGGCGCGGGGCATGTCCAGCGGCCGGCCACGGTCATTGGCGGCGAGCTCCGGTGCGAAGCTCACCTCCTCCGGATCTTCGATGTCTTCTTCGATGTATCCACCGTCCAGCGAACTGGACATTGCGTTATCAGCTGCCGGCTCGTTGCTCTCGATGATCCGTCGGATCGAGGCGAGAATTTCTTCCATTGAGGGTTCACGCGCTACATTTGGCTGAGCCATTTCCATCCCCGATTGTGCCGGCACATCTGCCCCAACCGGGGCCCGAATCACCTTTCAGTTTAGGTGTCTGCCGGGCAGAAACAATCGGCAGGCGCTCGTCAACCGGTTCGGTACACAGCTTTGTTGAGCAGTGAATCTCGGATGCCACACATGCCACAAATTAAAAAAGGAGGCCGCCAGGACCTCCTTTTGCATGCTGCTCCGAAACGTCTTTGCGCGTGCTGCCTAGAAGACGAATTCCTTGGCACGGCGGAAGCCGGGGAGCGGCTTGACGGAAGCGTTGAAGTGGGAGCTTGCCGAAACCTGGCCCTGGTCGCGGACCATCATTGTTGCCTGCGCCGCGTTGCCGTAACCGATAACGGCGATCAGGCGCCCGCCTTCGACCATCTGGTCGATCAGGGTCGGCGGGACTTCTTCCACCGAACCGTTGAAAAGAATGAGATCGAAGGGCGCACCGTCCCGGCTGCCGGCTTCGAGTTCACCGGTGACGACCTTTACGTTGCCGTATCCCAAAGCGGCCAGCTTTTCGCCTGCCTCAGCGGCCAGGGCCTGGTCGGACTCGATCGAGACAACCGAGCCTGCGAGGTTGGCGAGAAGTGCCGCCGCATATCCGTTGCCGGCGCCGATTTCGAGAACCCTGTCCGTCTTGGAGATCGCGCTGAGCTGCAGAAGCTTGGCAAGCGTCGACGCATCCATCAGATAGCGGCCGGGCGCGATCTGGATGTCGCCGTCCACGTAGGCAATCGTCTTCGACTTTTCGGACAGGAAATTTTCGCGCGGTACGGTCAGGAACGCCTGCAGCACGGAATGCGCCGTCACGTCCCGCGTACGGATCTGGTTTTCTACCATCTTCCTACGCGCTGCTTCGAAATCCATCATCTCACGCCTCAAATCGCTGGCTATCCTGCCGGTCCGTTGAAGTCGTGTTACTGCGCTCGACGCGCGCTTTCAAGACGTGCCCGCCAGCGCGAGGAAAGAAACCTCGCAGAATGCCCAACTTCAGCCGAAGCTCGGGGCGTGCTGCTCGGCATTGCGGGCAAGCACGTGGTCACGACCATAGGACGTGCGCAGACTGTACTGGCGGTCGAATTCCCGCTGTTCGGACAGTGTCAGAGCAAAGGCACCATCCGCAAATGTTCCGGTGCCTTCGAGGTCTACAGACACGGGCCGGGATGCGGTGAAAAATTTGTTGATCATGGTTCGTCCTCCGTCTGGTCCGATAATCGGCTGAGCCAAGCTTTGGTTCCGCATCATGACCCCGCGAAGGTTAAAAAATTAACCATGACGACGACTCGCCGGCGATGCTGCCGGCCCGCCTTCGGAGATGGTCGGGGAAAAAAACGAGAATAGCGGCGGTAGCCGCTTGCACCCATGATAGATTCGTTCTAATGCGCTGCCACCACTCGCTTATACAGCACGGACGGCCTCGTGGCGGAGTGGTTACGCAGAGGACTGCAAATCCTTGCACCCCGGTTCGATTCCGGGCGAGGCCTCCACCTTTTTCCTTCGATATTTTTGGTGATTCTGGCACGGCACGCCGGCGTTGCGTGACGTGGCGCGCTGACGCTCCTTTCGAGGTGTCAGCCAGCCATGTCTTTCAGCATGGACGCGTCTATCCCTGCCCTACTGGAAGAGCGTCAGCAGAGCGTCTGACGAGGCATTGGCAATCGACAGCGAACGGACGGCAAGCTGCTGCTGTGTCTGCAGTGCCGCCAGCCTGGACGACGCCTCCTCCATGTCCGTATCGACCAGGCGGCTCACGCCCTCGTCAATGCTGTCCATGAGTTTCCCGGCGTAGTCCATCTGAAACTCGATGCGCGTGCTCAGCGCACCGAGGACGGCGGCACCGTTGATGACCTCTGCCTGCCGCTCGTCGATGTAGCTAATAAAGGAATCGATCATCTCCGGATTTGAGGCGATGTCGATATCGAGGAAATTCATGTCCGAGATCGGCTCGATGCTGACGGCGATGTCGGTAAAGCCGATGGATGTTTTGAAGCCCTGCGACCGATCCGGATTAACGTTGGACGACACCGCGATGCCGCCGCTTCCGTTGTTCGCGATCGTTACATCCGGCCAGTCACTGGCCAGCAGCGATTGCAGCACCGTGACCATCTCGTCCGCAGTCTCGATCTTGCCGGTGTCCCGGCCCAGCAGGTCGTTCACATAAGTCCGGTCGAACGAGTAATGCTTTGCACTCTGGCGGTTGACGCCGAAGTTAAAGTCGACCGTAACGCCATTCGGGTCGTCGCCATCCTTGAACACTTCAAACGGCGAGAACGCCAGGACCATCTGCTGACTGCGATCCCCGTAATCGGCAAAATTGCCGAGACCACCGGACCCGACATTGGAGGTAAAGCCGGTGATGCCGACATAGGAACCGTCCAGTCCGGAGCTCTCGTCCGTGGCGATTTCGATGGCATTCTCGACATATTCGGGTTGTTGCGTCGCGCCGTTGTATCGGTAGATCCGGTAGGCAGAGGCATCCGAACCCTGCTGCTGGAATGCGTAATTCAATACGTCGATATATTGCTTGTAGGTGGTGATCCGGCCGTTCAGGTTGTCGCCGCTATAGGCCGCGTCATAGGCGTCCAGCGTAGAACGAGTAATGGAAATGCTCGTCGTCTTGCCGGCCTCGTACGGCCCTGGCAAGACGCTCTGGTCGTCGGCATCGACGGTGATATCGAAGGCGATCTGATCTGCAGGATCGTCGAAGACCAGGGGGCCGCTGAACATGACGGTGAAGCTTCCGCCCGTGCCACTCCGAATGTTGTTGGGATAAAGGTAAGTGGATCCGTCGGACGCGCGAGTGGGCTCTCCGAGGCGTATGCCGCCGAGCGTCCGCATGTTGCGCGTATCGGATTGGAGGAGCCCGCCGCCGGTGCTGTTGAACAGCGACACCTCGGCGAGATGGGTTCTGGCCGTATTGACGGACACGGTGGCGTCGGGGTTGCGGGTAAAGGACGAGACGACCGTTGCGACATCCTGATCGCTGTCGTTGATATCCTCTATATCCGTGCTCAGCCAGTTTTCGCCGCTGAAGCTTGCCCCCTGTGCGATACTGAGGACCTGCTTCTTCAATTGCTCCAGCTCGTTCTGCACCTGGGCTGTGTCGATGCTGGGCTCCTTGGCTGCCACAAGCTTTGCCTTGAACTCGGACAACACGTCATTGACGGCATCCATTCCCTCATAGGCGGTATCGACCTTCGCCGCCCCGAGACTGAGTGCATCGCTTGCGGCGGAAATCGCTTTGCCGTCGGACCGCATGGTGGTCGCGATGGACCAGTAGGCAACATTGTCCGCCGCAACCTGCACACGCAGGCCAGAACCGACCTGATCCTGCGTCTTTTGAAGGCTGGAGCTGACCGAGCGGAGCGTTTGAAGAGCGGCCATGGAGGAAATATTGGTAAGAACACTGGTCACGCGAGAAGCCCTGGGCGCAAAGAAACAATGCCTGGGGCCGGCGGCCCCGAGCAGGAAAGGAAGCGAAACGTGGCTGGATTGCGCAGCGGAAATTGAGGTCGCCGTCATGGCGGAGGGCTGCAGCCTGGAATTGCAATGTGGAATATGCGTAGTAAATACGGCGTTAAAAAATCACGCTCAAAATAACAAATCCAAACAACCCCCAAATATTACGGGGTATGCTTTCTTGCGGTTACAAAGCTCTCGAGATCCTCGCGGTTGCGCCATGTTGCTCGCGCAGCGTCGCCCGGGCCAAGTCTGCTTGATTTGGGGCATCTCGCGGTGGTGTCGCGAGACGTGTGGCATCAGCTAAAGCGGCCGCCGCACCGCAATGTGCCAGCACAGATGCCCAACCCTCAGCGACTGGGCCTGGGCGACTGGCACAACTGCAACGGAATATTAAGGAAGCTCTTCAGCGGTTTGGTAATTTCTTACCTCTAGAACTGTGAACAGCGGCGATGTTGCCGCTTCGTTCCTATCAGAGGATCGCCATGACGGCGATAAGAAGCATGAAGCTCACTGTTTCCGACGCCGTACTGGCGTTCGCGACGGCCGCGTCGCTTATCAGCATATTCTATGTGGGGCACCTGTTCATGGCCCTGTTCTGAACGCCGATGCCTGATCGAGAGGCGGCCAGTAACAGTCGGACCGGAAATCGGGCGGAATCCGCTCGAGCCCAGCGATCGCCTGAGCCGCAAACCTCACCTGCATGGCCAGATATCTCACTTCGCGCGGGATCGGCATGCCGGCAACGGCCTCCCGGCGTTCCCACATCTGGTAGTTGATCGCCATCAGCCTTCGTGTCGCCTCGCGTTCGACATCGCTGCGGCTGGGTCTGGCATCGATCGCGGCGGCCGACTGGTCCCGGACCGCTCCCCCTTCTATCACCGTGAAACCCATCAGGCCCTCGTCTTCAATCCCCGATGGTATCTTAGTGATTCGCGAGATAAGCGCCAGCGGATGGCCATGATGCGTGCAAATGCCGGCGGCGCGTGATATATTCGCATCGTTGTGCGGCGTGGGAGCGCCGGACACGTCCCCATGCGGTAGAGGAGTGCCAGCATGACCATTCTATCCCTGATCAGCACGATGGACACGATCGTGCTCGCCGGACTTGCAGTCGTTCTCGCCTGCGGTGCCTATGACCACTGGTTGCAGGCGAAGTAGACAGGACGCTTACGAGGGCTTATCCGCCTGCCCCGGGGCTTACCTGCCCCCTTCGCGTTCCTGCGTCGGCCATTTGCCGGCAGCGCTCGCCTGACGGCGCAGGTTGCTTTAGCTCGCGGTTTCAGCGCGCACGCTTGCGACGTGCCCACCAGACGGACAGGCGCCGCCTCCAGCGGCGAACGACCGCCAGATCGTTGGAAAGAACCAGCAAGCCGAGCGGCACCATCCAGAAACCCAGGATGGGTAGGAAGCCTAGGATGCCGCCCGCGATGAGGCCCGAGCCTATGCCGATGCGGCCAACGCGCGAGCGAGGCAACGGAAGCTGTCGCCCGGCAATGAGAAGCCTTCCGGTCCTCGGATCAAGTCCAAACCTACGCGTCTTTCCTGCTTCGGCCACGCCGCTCATCTCCTTTGACCTCGCGGAACCCGGGGTAGATCCAAACGGGATATCCTTGCGCGGTGTTTGCAGGCGAGATGGGAGCCCACGGGGGATAAAGCAAGGAAGTTCGATTTTTTTCGAAAAAGCGCTTGGCAAAACGGAAAAGCATTTGTATTACCCGCCGCACACACCGCGGCCGCCGCGGTTGTTCCCTGGTAGCTCAGCGGTAGAGCATTCGACTGTTAATCGACAGGTCGCCGGTTCGAATCCGGCCCGGGGAGCCATTTCTTCCAATCTATAATAGTGACAAACGTACGGCCTCGCTAAGACGGGTCGTCGATGGCGTTTCAGTCATCGAGCGTACACTTGCCGCTCACTCTTAAGTCTCAGTGGTGTGATACCGCCGTCAGACCTTATGGGGCTGCGGCGACGATCCCTGCACGCAAAACGCCCGCCGAGGCGGGCTCGACGGGCGTCATTCGTGTCTCGAAGGGCTTGGGTTCAGAAGACCAGCTGGCCAACGACCGTGAAAATGCCCGACAGCAATGCGATGGTGACGAATAGACGTGCGAGCATGACCCTCTCCTGTGTTTCCCGATGATTCAATATACCGAGCCGACCATGAATTGGGCGTGAGGGTCCCGTTCACCCGGCAGTCATATCGAGGAACCGCATCGCCGATCGGACGTTGATAGGTGCAACGCAGCATCCAATTTGCTCCCAACAGGAGGACCCTCCATGGCTCGCGATATTCTTTCCGATCTCGACCGTCTCGCCGACCAGCTTTCCGAAATGCGCCACGTGCTGGTCAAGCAGGCAAGCTCGGCCGCGACCGACGTCACCACCACGCTTCGCCCGCATGCCCGCCACCTCGCCCGCCAGTTCCGCAGCGAAGGCTATGACCTGTCCAACGCCATGCGGCGCAACCCGACTGCGGCCACCGGTGCCGTGGTCGGTGCTCTGGCGCTTGGCGCGGTGCTGACGCTTCTGCTGTCCGGGAGCCGCAGCGAACGCGACTGATCCGTAAGCGATCAGTTATGACGTTCGCGTCCAGGCAGCTGCGTGCCACGACGCACCTGCCTGGCTTTTGGTTCTATCCAGCTGGAGCAGGATGACGATGAAAGCCCTTTTGACGATTGCCGCCCTCGCGGCATTTCTTGATGCCGGCGGCGCCATGGCCCAGTCGGTGATCGACATGCCGCCGCACCGCCCCTCACCGCGCGATGCGGCCGGCGAAATGCCGGACGGCAGACCCGACCGTCGCGGTCGCGAACCAAAGCAGGAATGGCGCATGGAGCATCAGAGCGATGCCGAGGGGGGTGGTGCCCGCTTCCATATCGACGACGGACAGACGAAGATCGATCTGAGTTGCCCGGCCGGTGAACCGGTACGGGAATGTGCCGATGTTCTGCTCCTCGTGATCGACCGGATGCAGGCGAAATCAGTGCCCTCGGAGCGGGATGGCAGCGACGCCGACAGGTACCGTCAACGGACTGAATAGACAGAGGTAAGCGGCGAGGAACCAAATGCCAGCATGCCCGTTGTGTCGCCACCTCAACCAAGGAAACGGGCCATGAAAAAGTTTCTCCTTATCTCCAGCGCTGTCGCGTTGATCGCCGGTAGTGCTGCTGCCCAGCAGAGCACGGTCAATGGTGCCGTCGGCGGTGCCGTAACGGGCGCGATTGTCGGCGGCCCGATCGGTGCGGCTGTCGGCGGCATCGTCGGCGCTGCTGCCGGCACTGCGATCGATCCGCCGCCGGAGCGCGTCGTGACCTACGTCCGCCAGCAGCCGGTGCAGCAGTCCGTGGTGGTCCAGGAACGGGTCGTGGTCGGTGAGCCGATCCCGCAGCAGGTTGTGCTGTCGCCCGTGCCGGAAGCGCCGGGCTACGGCTATGCCGTCGTCAACCAGCAGCGCGTTATCGTCGATCCGCGCACGCACACCGTCGTCCAGATCGTCGAATAAGCTTTCCGCCTAAGAGACAAGAAGCCGCCGAATCCCGGCGGCTTCTTTGCGTTTGGAACCTTCCGGCTCTTGTCTTTTAGCGCGGACCGGAGGAACTTCTGGTGCCGGCCCTCGTTTGTCCGGGTTGGTATTTCAGGGAGGAAGACAGAAATGCCCCAGCCACACTGGCAGACCCCGGTACGCGTCGCCTTCGGCCCCCTTGGTACAGAGGTGATCAATAGCCCATTCGAAGCGCTGATAGTGCTGACGGACCGGTGGCCCGACATGCGCGGGCCACACTTCGTCAAGGCCAGAAGTGCATG
>Ga0065165_1001909_pt1 | contig 19942 bp, 15 predicted proteins | sample AraplaMF_Cvi_mMF_FD_63813 | JGI IMG/M metagenome (GOLD analysis project Ga0065165, IMG submission 63813) | Arabidopsis root microbial communities from the University of North Carolina, USA - plate scrape MF_Cvi_mMF (version 2) (version 3) | ecosystem: Host-associated > Plants > Roots >...
CCAGATCCAGCCCGGTAACAGGCAGCTTGTAAATCGCGAATGTGCCGCTGTTGTCGCCCTGGTAGGCCCCACCCGATTCCTCCCCCATGAACACGCCCCGGCTCTCACTCCGGGCGACTGCCAGAAACTCCGATGTGACAGAGTAGCTCAGTCCGTCCATCAGGAATGTAACATTTCCGGTGAAGGCTTGCCGGTGAGGGTGATGGATGCCGAGGTTCTGGTGTTTTTTGAATAATAAGCGACCCTGCGCGTCTTTCCTGATAAACCACGTGGCCAGCCCGATAAACCGCGGCAGGTATACGTTCGCCCGGCTGGGAACGTCCTTTTTGCGCTTCACTTTCACTTCCATGCGATCGTAGTACCGGAAATCGTTTCGGGCAATGTGTGCGTACAGATCCTTCCCCAATGCGTCGTTACCTCCTTCATTTCCCCTCACGTCGATGATGAGCCGCTGCACTTTGCGACTGCCGATCTGCACAAAAGCCGAGTCCAGGAACCGCCGGAAATACTTGTCGCCCTGCTGCGGATAAAACGTTGCGATCCGTAGCCGCGCCACCGTGTCCGAAGAGAAGCTCAGGTGATTGTGACCGGTCAGATAAGAGGTATTCTGGTTCAGCACTTGCCAGGCGTCGGTACTGATGCCTGCCATTGCGATGGTTGTTTCCGCCCCGTGATCGTCGGCCAGTACGACTGTAAACGGCCCGCGGCCCAGCTGAACGAAATCGGCATACCAGGCACTGAAATATTGCTGGATTTGCGCATCGGCGGAAGTTTGCACGTGCGCATCGACAAACAATTGCCCTCGCAAGGCATTCAACACCGATTCGATCGGTTGCCCATTAATGCGCTTCACATATTTCCCCACAGCCTCCGGGTATCCCGACCGCGTCACCAGGAGCTGGCCGCCGTTGTCAAACCGCACGATTACCGGGATGAGGTTATCTGTAAAAAAATAGAAGGGAAACCCTTTCATGGGCGGAAAAAACTTGGTGTGCCCGCAGCGGATCTTCGTCAGGACCGGGTTCACCATCCTGTAAAAAGAAATGAAGGAAGTCGAGTCGCTGCGCTTGATCACATTTCTCACCGAATCGAGCGCACGCAGGACTTCCTCACGCGGCCCGAAGCGTCCGAAACCGGGATGCAGGGTTACCACCGCGGAGCGGACCATTTCCAGGTCGGACAGCAGCGCGGCGGAAGGATATTTTCTCTCGGGCAAAGATTGTGCACCGGTTGCTAAGTATATAGCCAGTTGGAGGAGGGCAGTGAGTAGTGTACGAAGTTTCATTTTAAAATTTTCCGCAATTTTGGCTAAAAACGAGGCGGGCGTCGTCCTTCCCGACAAGTTCATACCTCTTTCATGTACCTATTTAGCGCGTTCACATTCCTGTTTTGATCACAGCCATACTTCTTTCGGGTATCATTCAGGGCGGGTTTCTTACCCTTATGCTGCTGCGAAAACCGTCCAATCAGGTCGCCAACCGGATCCTCGCCGCCCTCATTCTGGTGTTGATGAGCCACCTTTCCCTGATCTGCCTGGACGTTAAAGATATGTTTCTGGTGTATCCGCACTTCAGCAGGCTGTCGTGGCTGCTGCCGCTTCTGTACGGCCCGCTCATCCTGCTGCTGACGCAAAGCATTACCGATCCCGATTTCAGGCTGCATCGCCGGCAATGGCTGTCGATTCTGCCTTTTGCGGTTTACTTCTTCGTGCTACTACCCTATTTCGCCTTACCGGCGACCGACAAGCTGGCTTATCTTTCCGACTCCCGGCTTGTTGCGCAACAGGATTTCGGCTGGATGAACACGCTCACCAACTACCTGCATGTGGGTTTCGTCGTGGGGGCATTGATGACGTTCTACCGCAACCTCCGCAAACGTACCGACCACTTTTCAAACAGCGAGCTGATCGACGTCCTCTGGCTGAAAGAATTCCTTTGGATCGTGCTGTCGGTCATGCTCTTTTCGGTCGTCACATTTTACGCCCGGAAGTACCGGATCGCCTACCTCGGCAGCATTTACCCGGCGCATTTCCTGCTGGTAGTCGTGCTTGTTTACTGGATCGCATTCAAGCTCCTTCACGAAAAAACTGCCCTGACGCCCGCTCCTGCCCCCCCGCAGGCACATCCCGCACATGAGGCGGAACCCGCGATCAAGTATGCGAAAAGCAGCCTTACCGATGCGCTCAGCGACGACATCGCCCGACGAATCACTACCCTGATGCACTCTGAAAAGCCTTACCTGGATAATAATCTAACGCTCGTCGAACTGGCGGCGCGCCTGGATATCCCCCGACATCAGCTTTCACAGGTAATTAATACAGCATTTGGCGTAAATTTTTTCGAATTTGTCAATCAATACCGGTTACAAGAATTCAAAATCCAGGCACTCGATCCATCCAACCAGCATTTATCACTACTGGGTATCGCGCTGGAATGCGGATTCAATTCCAAGGCGACCTTCAACCAGGCATTCAAAAAACTGGAAGGAACCACGCCGTCCGATTTTGTGAGGAAGAACCGGGAAAGTGTTTTGAAATAATCACAGCGAAACGTCATGCCATCACAGCCCATTCTCCAAAACCTGGCCGAATCCATCCGCCTTGACCCGGTCGAAACAGATTTTTTTCTGTCGCTATTGCAAGAACAAAAGCTCCGCAGAAGAGAATACCTCTTGCAGGCGGGCGAGGTGTGCAGGTACCAGTCATTCGTGGTCTCCGGCTGTTTGAAAGTCTCCTACCTGGACCCGGCCGGCTCGGAACACGTCGTTAAATTTGCCCCTGAAAACTGGTGGGCGTTCGATCTCGAAAGTTTTGCCCTCCAATCGGGCGCCTTTTACTCCATTCAGGCAATTGAGGACACCGAGGTACTGAAAATCAGCCGCACCAATATGGATCTGCTGCTCGACCGTGTTCCCCAGTTCGAGAAATTCAACCGCCTCATGTACCAAACGGCCTACATCGCTTTGCAGCGCAGGGTTACCCAAAACCTCACCAGCAAGGCCGATGAACGCTACCAGCAATTTCAGGTAAAATACCCCGGCCTGCAAAACAGGGTCGCCCAGAAGGACATTGCCTCCTACCTCGGAGTCACCCCCGAATTCCTCAGTTCGATGCGCCGCCGTGAAATGCTCATGCATTTTTAATGCGACCCAATTCTTAATCTACCTTAAGAGTTTACGCTTTTTCCCAGCCTTGTTTTGTGAAACTAAATTCAACAACGGATGGATCAAAGCATTGCTTACACAAACACCGACTGGTCGGGCCTTTTGCTGCGCCTGACGCTCGCACTGGTCATGCTCCCGCACGGCGCTCAGAAAATGCTGGGAATTTTCGGCGGATATGGATTTAAGGCGACGATGAGCTTCTTTACTGACTCGATGAAATTGCCGTCTCCCGTCGCATTCCTCGTCATTATCATCGAGTTTGTCGGGCCGATAAGCCTGCTTCTCGGCTTCGGCACAAGACTCTGGGCGACGGCGCTCGCCATCGTCATGATCGGAGCCGTGTGGACGACAAGCGGCCAGCACGGCTTCTTTATGAATTGGTATGGGAACCAGGCCGGGGAAGGTTTTGAATACCATTTGCTGGTCATCGGCCTTTGCCTGTCCCTGCTGATCTCCGGCGGTGGACAATATGCGCTCGACCGCCTGTTCTGAACAGGCACCTTCGGCGGGAGCCGACCCCGCTAAATGGAAGACCGGAGGATAGCGGCGAAGAATTGCCGGATATCCTCCACCAGCAAATCAGGCACTTCCATGGCCGGGAAATGGCACCCGCTTTCATAAAAAGACCACCTGTCGGGTTCGCCCATGAACGAGGTCAGTTTTTTCAGAAGGCTTTCTTCGTCTTTTTTACCAAAACAAGCCATTGCGGACGGCACTTTCGGCGGCGCCCACTGACTGGCTTCCTGGGTACCGCCCCAGTCAAAGGCCATGCTCATGTTTTCAGACAGAATGGCTGCGCTCGACGCACCCAACTGGTTGAACCAGTACAGGGAGACATTCGTCAGCATGAGATCCATCCCAATGGCATCTTCCGGCAGGTCTTTGTCACGATCGGTCCATTCCTTGTACTTTTCAACCATCCAGGCGAGCTGGCCTACCGGGCTGTCCGACAACGCAATGCCGATCGTACCAGGTCTGGTCGCCTGAATTTCGAGGTAAGCGGTGCCCTCTTTTTTGTAGCGTTTCATGCGTTCGAGCACAGCCTTTTCCGCGTCCGTGAACGTCGAATCGTCCGCCGGGAACATACCTAACCCGGCGACGGCAAAAAAGTCGGAATTAATGTGAGTTCCGATGAGGTTATACGCAGCCACACCCGACATGATGCCCGCGATGCCTGCGCCCATATCGCCGCCATGCACAGCGAATTTCTCGTAACCGAGCTTGTTCATCAAAGTAGCGAACGTCGTCGCGATCTTGAACATATTGTAACCCTGCACTTTGACAGGTATCGAGAACCCAAAACCCGGAATAGAGGGGATAACCAGGTCAAATGCGATTTGTTCGGGGTCCTGAGGATTTGACAACGGCTCGATGATCCGTATAAAATCGGCGAATGATCCCGGCCAGCCGTGGATCAGCATTAAAGGCACTGCATTTGCCCTGGCCGACCTGATGTGCAGGTAGTGGATGTTCTGCCCATCGATTTCGGTTATGAAATGCGGGTATTGGTTTAAATCCGCCTCCTGTTGCTTCCAGTCGAACCGATGCTGCCAATAGTCGGCAACCTGTTTCAGGTAATCGACCGGAACGCCCTTTTCCCATCCGCTTTGAATAGCCGGGGTGGTCCAGCGGGCATTGGCGAGTCTTTGTTTGAGGTAATCAACTTCCTGGGCGGAGATCAGAATTTTGAATGGCTGCATGACTTTCGAATTTTGAATGTGAAACTGATAACATGACAAAATTCGGCACCCTGCGTCCGGCAGACGATAACAATTGTTAATAAACGCTATCGCCGGTTCCGGATGCGGCTCAATGACACGGAGGTAACGCCCAGGAAGGAGGCGATGTAATGCTGGGGCACCCTTTGGAGTATTTGGGGATATTGTTCCAGCAGCTCACGGTACCTTTCCTCAGGGCTGTTTTTAATCCTGGAAAGAAACAGTTTTTCAACGTACAGCAATCGCTGGTGCGTTTGCTCTTCCATTGCTTCGCGGATCAACGGCGAGCCCTCGATAATCTCAGAATAATCCTTTTTGGTGAGCGTGTGAAGTACGCACGGTTCCAGGCTTTCGATCGCATACAGGCTGGGCTGGCCGTAACGGAAGCTTTCGGCCGAAGAAATGCCCTCTCCTTCAAAGAAAAACTGGAAAGTAATGTCTTTGCCGTCCTTGTTGAAAGAAAGTCTGAGGCAGCCCTTTTCGATAAAGTAGACCTTCCTGGCAACCTCTCCTTCTTCGAGCAGCACGGTTTTGGCCGGAATCTCCTCCCTCCTGAACAGGTGACCGAATTGAGCCCACTCAGCCTGAATGTTTTGGTCCGCCATGAATTCCGGGTTAACGCTTGCCTGTGGCGCCGCCCATGAAAAGAATATCCCGATACCTGATTTCCGCTAGCGCATTCAGCTTCCACCTGACCAGCTGTTTTCGCCAGCCCGTTGCCTTGTCCAGTTCGTGGCCATATTCGTCCATTACCTGTTTTTTGATCGCCTCGCGGAGACCACTCCGCTGAGCGGGACGTGGATTGAGGAAAAAACCGTTGTTGTCGGAAAGCATATTGATCCGGATTTTGATTTAGGTTGCGTAAGATACGTTTTTACAAGTAATATTACAGCCTCCTCCCCTTTTATGGGATTGATAAACCGCATCTAACTTCATGGACCAAAAGACAATACGAATCAAGGACATTGCCCTTAAAGCCAAAGTATCACCCGGCACGGTGGACCGCGTCATTCATAACCGCGGAAAAGTGGCGGAAAAAGTCAGGATCCGCATTCAGAAAATCATCGACGAGAGCAATTACGAGCCTAACCTGATGGCGCGCGCTCTCGGTTCGAAAAAGCAGTACCGGTTTGCCGCCCTGATTCCGGATCATCAAGTCGATTCGTACTGGCTGGCTCCCAAAACAGGCATTGAAAAAGCGGCCGTTGAGCTGAAACAGTTCGGTGTTTCGGTGCAGCAATTCGTTTTCAATCCCTATGATGCCCATGATTTTATCAAAAAGGCGGAGGAACTGACGGCCGCGCGTCCGGATGGCATTTTCCTCTCGCCGATCTTTTACCACGAGGTACTGCCCTTTCTCGCACAATGGCATGATACGTCGGTCCCCTTTGTGCTTTTCAACACCGAGATATCCGACCACGGGCCATTGAGCTACATCGGGCAGGATTCGTACCAGAGCGGCAAGCTCGCCGGCAAACTCATGCATTACGGCCAATCGGAGCCATGTTCGATCCTGATCGTGCATATCGACGAGAAAATCGACAATGCGGCCCACTTGCTAAAAAAAGAGGAAGGCCTGCGTGACTATTTCAGCCAGCAGCAGGATGTTTTCGGCATTACGACGATCGAACTCGACAGTTCTGATACCGAAAGTTTCAACAACAGGCTCTCCGAAGCAGTGAACGGCATCGCCGACCTCCGGCATATTTTCGTCACGACTTCCAAAGCGCACCTAGTTGCGGCGGAGCTCGAACGAAGGCAGCTAGGCGATATCCGCATTATCGGCTACGACCTGGTGCCTGGCAACCTGCATTACCTCGAAAAAGGCAGCATCGGTTTCCTGATCAACCAGAACCCGGAGCGGCAGGGCTACCTCGGCATCCGTCAGCTGGCCGACTTCCTGGTGTTTCGCAAAGCGGTATCCAAAACGAAGTTCCTGCCGTTGGACATCATCACGCTCGAAAATCTCCGGTACTACCTGGAAGAGGACGTGAAGACGGCCACAGAAAAGCTTGTATGACAGTTAGACTGATCTTATGAAAGGCATTTTGTAACCAGTAATTGCCTTTATGTAAATCAACAAAATTAAAATTTTATAAAAGTGTGTACGCACACACTTTTATTTGGTAGTTTCGTATTTATGAAACTGACCCTACCGCTTCTTTTCATCTCCCTGGTCTCGTTCCGGCCGTCCGTTGCGCAGGAACTTCCTTATGTTTCCGGCAACAATTCATGGAACCCCGACTCGCTGGGGAACATCCGCGCCGTAGTCGACGTGAAGCAGAAAGCAGCAGCCGCAAGGACGGTGATCGACTGGCGCCGCCGCGACGGGCACACCGACAGCGAAGTAATTGTGGTAGACAGCGCGACGAGCCGCCGGGTTTTGAATGTCAAAACAGATCGTATCAGCCGCGAATCGGGCGAAGTTATTTTCGAGCCGGTATCGGGTGCGGGGACTTATTATGTTTACTATTTGCCCTACAAAGTTCAGGGGCGGGCCAATTACCCGACAGCTAGCTACCTGAAACGGAGTAATACTGCCGCCGCAACCTGGCTGGGCAGGCTCCAAAATACGGCACCCGCGAAGGTGCGGCATATAGAAGCCGTCAACGAAATGAGCAGCCCCTACCCGATGGAGGTAATTGCAAAATCGGTGGAAATCAAACAACTGGTGGCGGCAAATACTTCCCGGAAGTACCTGGTGTTTCCCGAAGACCGGCTGCACGCCATCCGCATGACCGACGACCTGCCGCAGCGATGGATCAAGACAGGCGCCAACCGCCCATTCCGCGACCAGGCGCATCCCGGTGAAAACTACACTTTTCAACTTGGCGTATATTCTATATCGTTATCACTCGAGAATGTTCGCGTCCGTTTTTCAGATTTAAAGCAGGGTGGCGCCATTATTCCTGCGAAGGCATTTTCCTGCCTCAATACCGACGGTACCGGCTGGGATGCGCAACCGGTTAAGAAGCAAGTAGCCGTGGCCGAAGGTAAAGTACAGGCACTCTGGTGCCTGGCCGACATCCCTGCGAACATCCCTACGGGCGCCTACACGGGCAAAGTTTACGTAACGGCCTCCAATGCCTCTGAAACGGCTATTGACATTACCCTGCAAATCGGCGGGCCCGTGCTGGCCGACAAGGGGATCAGCGAGCCGCAAAAGCAGACCCGACTAGCATGGCTCAACTCGACCATGGCGCAACAGAACGAGGTGATCAGCCCCTACCTGCCGTTACAGCGGCAAGGCAATGCGGTTTCGCTTTTGGGCCGCCGGTTTACCATCGGCAGCAGCGGGCTGCCGGAGCGCATTGAAACCTATTTTACACCGGAAATGACCGGCCTATCCACTACACCGAAAGATGTGTTGAAGGCGCCCTTCCGGTTTGTGGCTACGGCCAAAGGCGGAAGCATTGAAAAATGGACAGACCAGGGCGTGCGCTTTACCGAACAAGCCCCTGGAACGGTGGCCTGGACGGCTTCGGGTACGTCCGCACACCTGCGTATGGACGTGAAGGGGCACATCGAGTTCGACGGTTTTGTAGCCTATGATATCCAGGTAACGGCACTTTCGGACACCGAGCTGGACGACATTTACATGGATATCCCCATGAGCCCCGATGCTGCCCGCTATATGATGGGGCTCAACCTCAAAGGCGGCAAACGTCCCGCTTCCTACGACTGGAAATGGGAAGTGGCTACCAAAAACCAGGACGGCGCGTGGATCGGCGACGTCAATGCCGGGCTCAACTTCTCCCTGCGAGACGAGCATTACGTACGCCCGCTGAATACCAATTTCTACCTTCAAAAACCCCTTCTGCTGCCCGCTTCATGGGGTAATGCCAACAAAGGGGGTATCCGGATATCGGAACGTGACGGAGAGGTGCTTGTCCGGAATTACAGCGGCGCCCGTACCATGAAAAAGGCGGAAAGCCTGCATTACAATTTTACGCTGCTTATTACGCCATTCCACGCGCTGGATACCGATGCACAATGGAAAACACGGTTCTACCACCGTTACAACGACCCCGACTCGATTAAAGCCAAAGGTGCGACGATCGTCAATATCCACCACGCGACGCCCATCAATCCCTATATCAATTACCCGTTCATCGAGCATAAGGCCATGAAGGCGTATATCGACAAGGCCCATCAGGATGGTTTGCAGGTAAAGATCTACAATACCGTACGTGAGCTGTCCAACAGCGCTTACGAACTCTTCCCGCTGCGGAGCCTCGGCCACGAGATCTTCTCGCCGGGCAAAGGGCTGGGCTATGCCTGGTTGCAGGAGCATTTGGGCGACGATTACATTGCCGCCTGGTATGTGCCTGAAATCAAGGATGCTGCGGTTGTCAATTCGGGTATGAGCCGCTGGCACAACTATTATGTGGAAGGCATGAACTGGCTGACGCAGCACATAGGAATCGACGGTATTTACCTCGACGACGTAGCTTTCGACCGCACTACCATGAAGCGTGTCAAGCGCGTGCTCACCCGCGACGGCCACCCGGGCTACATCGATCTGCATTCGGCCAACCAATACAACAAGAACGACGGGTTCAACAACAGCGCGAACCTGTACATGGAGCATTTTCCTTACCTGAACCGCCTGTGGTTCGGAGAATATTTTGATTATGAGCAAAATAACCCGGACTTCTTCATGACCGAAGTGTCCGGCATCCCTTTCGGCCTGATGGGCGAAATGCTCGAAAACGGCGGTAACCCGTGGCGGGGCCTCATTTATGGTATGACTAACCGGATGCCCTGGAAAGAAGGCAGCGACGCGCGCGCCATCTGGAAAGTGTGGGATGCGTTCGGGATGCAGGGCAGCAAAATGCTGGGCTACTGGACCAATGCCAACCCGGTCAAAACCGACCATCCGCAGGTGCTCACCACCAGCTACGTGCAGGACAAGCGCGCGCTCATCTCCATCGCCAGCTGGGCAGAAGGCGACGCCAGTTTCCACCTGAATATCGATTGGAAAAAACTGGGTATCGATCCTCAGAAAGCGCAGATCACCGCGCCGGAGATCGTCAACTTCCAGCCGGCAGCCAATTTCACTGCTGCACAGTCTATTCCGGTTACAAAAGGCCGGGGTTGGTTACTGATTATATCGGAAAAGCCCTGATCAGTAAAATGAAGTACTTCAATTTTATTTTCCAGTAAAATTTTCTTTCAAATTGATAAAATGCAGGAATTTTAATTTCATAGTGTGTGCGCACACATTTTGTTTTCTACATTTGTTTCAACCGATATTTCACTCTAAATGAGCGCATTTGACAGGAGCTGCCAACCGGTAGTCGTTCCCGTCTGGAAGAGCTTTTTATGTTAACCCCAAAAACCCAATTCCTATGAAGTTAAAGGCTATACTGAGTTTCATTTTCGTTGCCCTGCTGGCTGTCGGCAGTAGCTTCGGTCAGACCGGTGAGATCCGCGTGTCGGGTACCGTGACCGACGCCAAGGGTGCCGAAATACCCGGTGCCAACGTATCGCTGTCGGGCACTACCACGGGTGTGATTACCGACGCACAGGGGAAGTTCTCCCTCGCCGTTCCCAATAGCCAGTCGGTGCTGCGCATTTCGTTCATCGGCTACAAAACAGCCGAGCTCACCGTGGGCAACCAGACGGTCTTCAAGGTTACCCTCGAAGAGGATTCCAAAACGCTCGATCAACTGGTGGTGGTAGGATATGGTACCCAGAAGAAGAAGGACCTGACCGGTGCCGTGAGCTCGATCGCCAGCGAAAGCCTCAACCTCGGTGGCGCTACTTCCAACGTGGCGCAGGCATTCCAGGGACGTGCGGCGGGTGTGCAGGTGAGCCAGTCGAACTCGGCGCCAGGCGGTACTACCGTGGTGCGCATCCGGGGTGGTAACTCCATTTCATCCACCAACGAGCCTTTGTACGTGGTCGATGGCTTCCCTTCCGAAACGGGAAAGGACATTAACCCCAACGATATCGAAGATATCCAGATCCTGAAAGACGCATCCGCAACCGCTATTTACGGTGCGCGCGGCGCTAACGGCGTCGTGATCATCACCACCAAAAGAGGAAAGGCCGGAAAGGCACAGGTGGTTTTCGACAGCTATTACGGTGTGCAGAAAGTAAGCAGCAGCTACGAGAAGATGACCGGCCTGCAAGCCATGGAAATCACCAATGCCAAGAATGCCGAAAAAGGCCTGCCCGCATTGTACACGCCTACCGACCTGGCTAGCGGCATCAGCAACGACTGGTTCAAACTGGCTACCCGCAATGCGAGCGTGCAGAGCTACAGCCTTACCGCCAGCGGTGGCAATGACGATACCCGCGTGGCATTGTCGCTGAACTATTTCAACCAGGACGGTGCATTAAAAAACACCGACTACGACCGCTACTCGGTACGTCTGAATGCCGACAAGCAGTTTGGCAAGCGTTTCAAAATGGGCGCTAACGTGTATGGCGCGCATACTTTCTCACGCTTCAAGAACTACGACGGATCTATCGTTCCTTCCAATGTCATGTACGGCATCCTCTCGGCCTCGCCTGCGGTGCCTGCCTACAATGCGAACGGAAGTTTCGCCCGTTTCCAGGGCCGCGACAACCCGCTGGCATGGCTGCTCGCTCCTACCAACGACAAGTTCGGCAACAAGGTTAACGTCAATGCATTCGCCGAATACATGATTACCGACGAACTTACATTCAAGGTCAATGCCGGAACGGAGTACAACGGTTTCAAAGAAGGCACCTACCTCCCCCGCGACCTCGTGGATGGAGAGAAAGTAAAAGGCCGCGCTACTGTGAACGACAATGCGGCTTACCGCAACCTGGTAGAAGCCTATTTTACCTACATCAAAACCTTCGGCGACCACTCGATCAATGCAGTGGCCGGTGTTTCGACACAGGATGATAAAACAGAGGAGCACTACTCGGCTGTCCAGAACTTCAGCTCGGATGTGTTTTTGTATAACAACCTGGGTGCAGGAACCGAACGCGTAACCTCTACCAGCTCGAAAGTCAATACCAAGATCGCATCGGCATACGGCAGGATCAACTACGGCTTTAAAGACAAGTACCTGGCCACTTTCACGATCCGTCGCGACGGCTCTTCACGCTTCGGGGAAAACAACCGTTACGGATATTTCCCGTCGGGATCACTTGCCTGGCGCATCGGGGATGAGGAATTTGTGAAAACCCTTAACCTGTTCTCCGACCTGAAAGTACGCGCCAGCTACGGGGTTACCGGTAACGACCGCATCGGGGATTATGCCTACATGACTACCTTCTCGCCCGTGAACGTGACCCTCGACGGCGACAATTCCTACGGCGGCGTGGCAGCGACCCGCTTACCCAACCCCGACCTGAAATGGGAAAGTACCGCGCAACTTGACCTTGGTGTGGATATGGCATTCCTCGGCGGCCGCATTTCGGCAACATTTGATTACTACCACAAAAAGACCAACGACCTGCTGATGAATATCCCTATCGGCGACTGGCAGGGTTTCAGCAGCCAGATCGTGAATGCGGGTGCCATCCAGAACAATGGTCTTGAACTTTCCCTTAATACGCAGAACATTTCCAAAGGCAGCTTCCGCTGGAAGACCGCATTGAACATTGCGTACAACAAGCAGAAAATCCTCGACCTCGGCGGACGTCCGTACATTATCACTACCACTGCCAACCCTTACGGAGGCCGTGCGGTGGATTTCACCAAGCTGGAACCGGGCCGCGAGCTCAGCAGCTTCTTCGGGTATCAGTATGCAGGCGTGATCAAAACCGGCGAAAGTTATGCGCCGCAGCCCAATGCACCGGCAGGAAGCCCCAAATATGTGGATGTGAACGGCGACAACGTGATCAACGCCAACGACCGTACATTCCTGGGCCACGCCAACCCGCATTATACTTTCGGTATCGGCAACGAGTTCAGATACAAGAACTTCGATCTGAATATCTTCATGCAGGGCGCATTGGATTACAGCCTGTACAATGCCAATGCGCTCATCCTGGAATCGGGCTTCGGCACTTCGGCATTGAACCGCTGGACTACTACCAACCAGAACACCGACATCCCGCAGGATGGCTATGCAACGACTTCTTATGGTGGTTATATCAACTCCCGCTTCATCGAGGACGCTTCTTACCTGCGCTGCAAGATGATCACGCTGGGCTACGAACTTCCGTTCGGTCAGGCAAGCCGGGTGAAAGTGAGGCTGTACGGCACGGTGCAGAACCTGTTCACGATCACCGGCTACACCGGTACCGATCCGGAGGTGAACACCAAAGCGGCCAACAGCGGCAGCTCGGCCAGCAGCATCAACCTTGCGTCGGGTCTGGATTACACCGCGTTTCCGTCCTACCGTTCCTATACCCTTGGCTTAAAAATCAATTTCTAATAGCATCAAAATGAAATACATATCAATTCTGTCATTAATGATGTTGTTCGTGGCGGTTTCCTGCGAAAGCCTGATCGAACCGAAAGTTTACAGCATTCTGACCGACGCCAATGCATTCCAGTCGAAAGACGATGCCATTGCCGCCGTAAATGCCGCCTACTCCCGACTGAAACAACCGAGCGGAAGCAACGACTCGTGGATGTATTACGCGGGTTTCCAGGTAACCATCACCGACCTGACCACCGATGCCGGCCATGCCAAATCGGGCGGCGACGTGGGGCTCATGTCCGACGCCAACTGGGGGCCCAGCAATACCTACCTCGCTTATGCCTGGCAGCACCAGTACAAGCTGGTTTCGGATGTGAACAATGCATTGTATTACATTCCCAAAATCAAGGCGCTGACCGCCGAGGAGCAGGCGCAGTTTGCGGGCGAGCTGAAATTCCTGCGTGCGCTGGGCTATTATGACCTGACCAATGCATTTGGCCCGGTACCGTTGATGACCGAGGATTCTGTGGCCAAAAACATCCAGAACCCGGATTACGAAGCAAAGACACCGGTTACCCAGGTAGCCGACGTCAATGCGAAGATCATCAGCGATTTGGAATATGCCGCGCAAAACCTGCCATTGAACTACACCAGCAGCAAAATTTACAAAACCAACGACGTCGGCCGTGCTACCAAAGGCTCCGCGCTCGCGTTGCTTTGCAAGCTTTACATGCGTGAGAAAAACTGGCAGAAAGTAGTGGAGATCAGCCAGCAGATCACCGACCTGAAACAATACCAACTGTACCCCTCCTACTCCGAGCTGTTTGCGGAAAGCAACAAATGGTGCTCCGAAAACATTTTCAGCGCATTGTCCAACAATCTCGTGGATGCGACCGAAATGATGAACCACTTCGGGCCGATCAACCACAAGGAAGTGACCGACCGCTGGCAGTATTTTGGTATTCCGTGGCGGTTCTGGAATACGTTCGAGAAGAATGACGAGCGTCGTGAAATGTTCTTCTACGACTACATCGGTACCGACGGCCTTCGCTATGTGCAGCCACCCGCCGGGGCCGTGAACCCACCCGCAGGTTACTATTACCTGCCCGACGTCGCTTCGAAGAAATACGCCGACCCGAAAGGCTCTACGACCTACCTCGACGGTCATGTTTTCCCGATCATCCGTTACGCAGATATCCTGCTGAGCCGTGCCGAAGCGTTGAACGAGCTTACAGGCCCGAATGCGGAGAGCATCCAGCTGATCAACCAGGTAAAAAGCCGCTCAAAAGCAACGTTACTGGGTGCGGCAGGCACATTCACCAAGGAAACCCTGCGCGACGCGATCCTGCAAGAGCGCGGATGGGAGTTCTTCTTCGAATGCAAACGCCGCGAGGACCTGATCCGGATGGACAAGTACCAAAGCGTGGTGAACACCTACCTGAGCGCCATCGGCAAAACGCCGCGGATCGATATTAACAAACACAGATATTTCCCGTACCCGCAGGCACAGGTAGACATTAATCCTAACCTTTCGAATACCGGCAGATAACCGTCGGGCAAACATGCAGACAGGCAGTACGCACTTTCGCGTATTGCCTGCTGCCATTTTCGGGGCCGGTTTTGAATTATATTTACAAATCCAATACATCTATTTCCTATGCAACGTATCCTCCTCGCATTTGCTATCCTGATCACCGGTCTGACGTTCGTTGGCTGCAATGGCACGGGTATCGAAACGATCAGCCTCAGCGCACCGGGAAGGAACACGCTGAAAGTGAGGATAGACGTAAAAACCACCGACCCGTGCGCGGTCCGCATTGAGTACTGGCAGAAGGCCGACTCGCTGCACAAGTTCATGACCATTTCATCGCCCGCAGGTACCGACCACGCATTGGTACTGACCAACCTACGCCCTAAATCGCAATACCTTTACCATATTATTTCCTCGGAAGGCGGCAGGGAAACCACCAGCAAAGTTTACGATTTCCGGACCTCGGGCTACCCGATGTGGATCCAGGATTTTTTCCAGACCATCGCGCCCGACTCGACCATCGTTCCGGAGGCATTCAAAAAAGGCTTCATTCTTTTCTCTCGCCGCGAGACGCCGGGGATTATTTTCCTGCTGGATCGCAAAGGCGATATCCGCTGGTACCATCAGGTGAATGGGACCGGATTCAAGACCACACATTTCACACGCAACAAAACCATCCTGTCTATTCTCGGAACCGAAGAATACCCGACCAGCTACGGCAACGAAATCCTGGAGGTATCGCTCACCGGCGACACGCTGCTGCACCTGAAAAAGGGCGAAAGCGATTTCAAGGAAACGATCCACCATGAGATTATCCTCAACGACCGGAGCGAGATCGTGACATTGAATGTGCAAACCCGCATTGTGGACCTCAGCTCCGTGGGCGGCACGAAGCAGGATACCGTCAAAAGCGACGGCATTCTGGTGCTCGACCGCAAGGGAAAGAAAGTATGGGGTTGGTCGGTATTCGACGCGCTCGATCCGCTGAAAGATCCGAAAATCATGCAGGAGAAAAAAGACTGGATGCATGCCAACAGCGTGAGTTTCGACCGTGACGGGAATTACCTGATGTCGTTTTACAACAACGGGCAAATCTGGAAAATCGATTCCAAAACGGGCAAGGTAATCTGGAAATTCGGCCGGGGCGGCGATTTCAAAATGCCTGCCGACGGCGTTTTCGACCAGGGCCATGCCGTTCACCGCAATGCCCAGGGCGACCTGATGCTGTTCGACAACGGTACCAGCAAGGAAACGACCCGCACGCTCACATTTGATCTGGACGAATCAGCCAAAACTTCCGTTTTGAAACACCATATTACATTGCCCAAGGAGTTTTACACCGCACGAATGGGCAGCGCCTACCTGGTGGGCCCCGATGCCGTGCTGCATTGCAGTTCCAAAACCAACAGCATTGTCCTCACCAACCTGGACGGACGTTTCCTGTGGGCGCTCAAAAGCAGGATTATGCCCTACCGCGCCGAGTTTGTTCCACAAGAGCAGGTTGCCCCCTACCTGGTAAACTGACGCGCAATGCAACCGGTCCCCCACTATCTTTTCCTGACTTTCCTGAAAATCGGCGCTACGTCGTGGGGCGGCTTCATGTCGCTGATCTCGATGATCCAGAAAAAGGTGGTGGAAAAAGACCGCATGCTGGATAATGCGAAGGTACTCGAAGGCATTTCGCTGGCGTCGGTACTCCCGGGGCCGATGGCTGTGAATGTGGTGTCCTATGTAGGTTACCAGCTCGGCGGGTGGAAAGGCGCATTCATCAGCGTTGCCGCGGTTATTCTGCCCTCGTTCGTGCTAATGCTCGCCCTTTCGCATTTCTACTTTCAATATGGCGATGTGCCGGCGATGAACCATTTCTTTGCGGGAATATTGCCTGCTGTCGCAGCCATTATCATAAGCGTGGCGATCGGTATGGGACGTAAGAATATTTCGGATGTTCCGCAGGCGCTCCTGGCCGTCGCTGCCGGTGTGGTAGTTTTTATTTCAAAATCCTACTTCACCACGCTGGCCGTGTTGCTCGTAAGTGCATTGGCGGGCTATTTAATATATTTCAAAAAGACAAACTCCCCGGCCGCAACTAAATCCACTCCGCGGGAATTCAAAATATCCTATCCAATACTCGCGGGCCTGACCCTGGTCATTGCGCTGATCGCCTGGCCGCAAAGCAACCCGCTCGCCGCATTGCACAGGACTATCCTGCTGACATTCTCCGGCATGAGCCTTACCCAGTTCGGCGGCGGCTACGTGATTATCCCGGCCATGCAAAAAATCATCGTCGACGGCCACCGCTGGCTTTCGGATCGGGCTTTTGCTGACGCTATCGCAATGGGACAGGTAACGCCCGGGCCGATTTTTATCAGCGCTACATTCATCGGCTACAAACTGGCCGGCTTCTGGGGCGCATTGAATGCCACTATCGCCATTTTCACCCCGACGGCCATTCTGACCGTCATAACAGCCCGTTTTTTTAATAAAATCAGCCAATCGGAGCTGGTCATTGCGGTGTTTAAAGGCCTGCGACCGGCCATTATCGGGATGATCGTGTCCGCGGGCATCTCCATTTTGTGGGGCGATGGCATAACCTTGTTTTCAGCGGCTGTGTTTGCTGCGGCGCTCGGCGCTACGATTTATTTCAAAACCGACCCGGCATTGGTAGTGCCGGTTGCCGGCATTCTTGGATTACTTATATTGTAAGTTATGGCATTTACCCCGGTTCAAATCATCGGCACCCAGCGAAGCGGCTCCAATTTGCTGCGGCTCATGCTCAACCAGCTACCCGAAGTATCGGCCCCACACCCACCCCATATCCTCGAAAGGCTGATGCCGTTGTTGCCGGTCTACGGCGACCTGGCCATTGAAAGCCGGTTCGACCAGCTGATCGACGATGTGTGTACGCTGGTGGAAACCAACCCGGTACCCTGGGCGGCCCTTACGCTCGACCGCGCGGCGGTCCGGCAGCGGTGCGACGCACCTACCCTGCCCGAAATCGCCAAGGCGGTGTATGAGCTGAAAGCCGAGGCCGACGGCGCGCGTATCTGGACGTGCAAAAGCATGGCCAATATCCATTATGCCGCCCAACTCGAACCGTACAACACCCCGCCCCGCTACATTCACCTTTTCCGCGACGGCCGGGATGTAGCACTTTCTTTCAAAAAGGCCATTGTAGGCGAAAAACACAGCTACCACCTGGCCCAGCAATGGAAAGGCGAGCAGGAGGCATCCATTGCGTTGTATGAAAAGCTCGGGCCCGGGCGCGTGCTCCGTGTGCGCTACGAGGATTTATTAAAAGACCCCGAAACCGAACTGAAACGCATTTGCGCGTTCATCGGAGCGGAATATTCGGAGACGGCGCTGGCCTACCACGAATCCGCCGAGTCGCGGGAAACCGCCAATTCGGGATTGATGTGGCAGAATGTGGTCAAACCTGTCCTGACCGACAATCACCGTAAATTCCTCACCGGGCTTTCGGAAGCGGACATCCGCATTTTCGAGCGCGTAGCAGGCGATACCCTCGAAAAATTGGGTTACGAGCTCATTTATGAAAAAGACGTCACGCCATTTTCAGCGGAGGAAATCGCGGATTTCTCGCAGATCAACCAGGAGTTGAAAAAAGAATTCAGGAGCAAACTGAGGCCGGAAGACCTTGAAAAAAGACGCCCGCAAGAACAACTCCTTAAAGCGATAGCCGGCCGGTCACCTCTTATCCCTCATTGAAAATCATGCAGATAGACATCAACATACTACCGGCCATCGCCCGGGAAGCCGGGAATGCGATCATGGGCATTTATAACGACCCGACCAAATCGGGCGAGGTGGAAAACAAAGCCGACGACTCGCCGCTCACCCTGGCCGACAAGGCTTCCCACGAAGTGATCGTGGCCGCATTGGCCAAACATTTCCCCGGCATACCCGTTCTCTCCGAAGAAGGCCGTAACATTCCTTTTGAGGAAAGAAAAAACTGGCATACCTACTGGTGCGTGGACCCGCTCGACGGCACTAAGGAGTTTGTAAAACGAAACGGTGAATTCACGGTCAACATCGCGCTCATACGCGACCGCACGCCTGTGATGGGCGTTATACACGTACCCGTAACGGGCGTGACCTATTATGCCGACCAGGCGGGCGGCGCGTGGAAAACCGACGCCACCGGTAGCGCCGTCAGACTTCAAACGAGCCATGCCGATGCCGGCTGGACCGCCGTAGGGAGCCGCTCACACGGGAGCCCCGAGGAAGCCGCAGTACTGGCCCGGTACCCCGTCACGAACCAGGTGTCGGTGGGAAGTTCCATCAAATTCTGCTTCGTTGCCGAAGGCCTTGCCCACATTTACTTCCGCCAGGGACCGACCATGGAATGGGACACGGCCGCCGGACAGGCTATTCTTGAATGCAGCGGCGGCAAAATGACCACCGCGTCGGGCGAGCCGTTTTTGTACAACAAAGAATCACTGCTGAACGGCAGTTTCCTGTGCCTGTGCCGATGAAAGCGCGTCAAAAAGGGATGGTCGTGTGGCTGCTGGGACATTCGGGAGCAGGGAAAAGCACCCTCGCCCAAATGCTTGCTCACCGGCTCGAAACGGACGGCTACCGTACGCTCTCGCTCGACGGCGACGTGGTGCGGGCAGGTATGAACAGCGACCTGGGCTTTTCCGATGCCGACCGCCTCGAGAATATCCGGCGTGTGGCTGAGCTCTGCAAAATACTACTCGAAAAAGACCTTATTGTAATTTGCTCCTTCATTACGCCCATGCAATCGCACCGCGACTTGCTGCGGAAAACCCTCGGCGACCATTATCTCGAAATATACCTGGAATGCCCGATTGCCATTTGTGAGGAGCGCGACGTGAAGGGTCTCTACCGGAAGGCCCGCAACCATGAAATCGAAAATTTTACGGGTATCGGCTCGGGCTTCGACGTGCCAACGCAGCCGGATCTCACAATACCGACTGCGTTGTGGCAGGCCGACGAATGTGCGGAGCAAGTTTACCGCCTGGTGATTAGCACACAATCCTGAACTACCCAAATATGGAAGGATCAACTGCAACCACCGGCGAATTAATTCGATCGGCCTGATCATACACCAAAAGTTACTTTGGTTCTTCGGACCAAAGCAGCATGCCAATTCTCAGCCCGGCCGACAAGTGTGCGACGATTCTTTTTCCGGCCACGTA
>Ga0065165_1001911_pt1 | contig 19919 bp, 16 predicted proteins | sample AraplaMF_Cvi_mMF_FD_63813 | JGI IMG/M metagenome (GOLD analysis project Ga0065165, IMG submission 63813) | Arabidopsis root microbial communities from the University of North Carolina, USA - plate scrape MF_Cvi_mMF (version 2) (version 3) | ecosystem: Host-associated > Plants > Roots >...
CTGTTCCTGTTCTTCGAGATCGAGATGAGACGCCATGAGAGAGGGGGTCGGTTGAATGTGCAAAAGCCGCGATTATGCGGTGCGGAGTTCGGCGGCCCAGTCCGCGACTTGGTAAAGCGATCGGGTGACCTGCTCGCCGCCTTCAGCGCGCAGCGGCTTGACCGACACTTCGCCACGGGCCAGTTCGTCCGGGCCGAAGATGAGCGCGAAGCGGGCCCCGGAGCCATCGGCCTTCTTGAACTGGGATTTCATGCTGCCCTGGCCGGGATGCATCACCACCGACACACCAGCGGCGCGCAGCGCTTCCAGTGCCAGCATCACCTGCGGCAGCCCGTCTGCCGACGGGATGATGGCGTAGGCATCCGGTGCGGGCGGTGGCGGCAGCGTGCCGACCTCCTCCAGCAGCAGCAGCATGCGCTCCATGCCCATGCCAAAACCGACCGCTGGCGAGGCCTTGCCGCCCAGTTGCTCGATCAGGTAGTCATAGCGGCCGCCACCGCAAATGGTGCCCTGCGAGCCCAGCCGCGTGGTGACCCATTCGAAGACGGTGAGGTTGTAGTAGTCCAGCCCGCGCACCAGGCGCGGATTGATGCGGTAGCTCACGCCGGCGGCATCCAGGATGGCCCGCACGCCGTTGAAGTGGGCGAGCGAGGCCTCACCCAGGAAGTCCAGCAGCCGCGGCGCCTGGTTGGCCATCTCCTGCAACGCCGGGTTCTTGGTGTCCAGCACCCGCAGCGGGTTGGTGTGCAGGCGGCGCTTGCCGTCTTCGTCCAGCAGGTCCTGGTGCTGCTCCAGGTAGGCAATCAAGGCGTCGCGGTGAGCGCGGCGCTCATCGGGCTCGCCCAGGCAGTTCAGTTCCAGCTCGAAGTGCTGCCCTTGCTGCAGGCCCAGCTCACGCAGCAGGCGGCTGCCCATCAGGATGACTTCGGCGTCCACGTCCGGGCCGGAGAAGCCGAGTGCTTCCACGCCCATCTGGTGGAACTGCCGGTAGCGGCCCTTTTGCGGCTTTTCGCGGCGGAACATCGGCCCGAAGTAGTAGAGCCGGCGGCCCGAGTCGCGCAGGAAGGAGTGTTCCATCATGGCCCGCACCACGCCGGCCGTCATTTCCGGGCGCAGCGCCAGGTGCTCGGCCTGACCGTGCTTGTCGGCACGGTCTTCGAAGGCATACATCTCCTTCTCGACGATGTCGGTCACCTCGCCGATGCCGCGCACGAACAGCGCCGTGGGCTCGACGATGGGGGTGCGGACATTCTGGTAGCCATAGCGCTGCAGCACGCCGCGCATCAGGGCTTCGAGCCATTCCCAGCGCGCCGATTCCGGCGGCAGGATGTCATTCATGCCCTTGACGGCTTGCAAGGGCGGGAGCTTCTTCGCGTCTGTCATGGAAAGCGCGGCCCTCAGCGGCCGCCGAAGCGTTTTTCGATGTAGTTCTCGACCAGGGCGTGGAATTCGCCGGCGATGTTGTCACCGCGCAGGGTGAGCGCCTTCTGGCCGTCGATGAACACGGGCGCGGCGGGCGCCTCGCCGGTGCCGGGCAGGCTGATGCCGATGTCGGCATGCTTGCTCTCGCCGGGCCCGTTGACGATGCAGCCCATCACGGCGACCTTCATGTTTTCGACACCCGCGTACTTGCCGCGCCAGACTGGCATCTGGGCCCGCAGGAAGTCGTCGATCTGCTTGGCCAGCTCCTGGAAGGTGGTGCTGGTCGTGCGGCCGCAGCCCGGGCAGGCCGTGACGCTCGGGTTGAAGGCGCGCAGGCCCAGGGCCTGCAGGATCTCCAGGGCCACCACCACTTCCTGGGTGCGGGACTCGCCGGGCTGCGGCGTCAGCGACACACGGATGGTGTCGCCAATGCCTTCCTGCAGCAGCACCGACAGCGCGGCGGCGGAGGCCACCGTGCCCTTGGTCGCCATGCCGGCCTCGGTCAGGCCCAGGTGCAGCGCATAGTCGCAGCGGCGGGACAGCGCGCGGTAGACCGAGATCAGGTCCTGCACACCGCTGACCTTGCAGCTGATGATGATGTTGTCCGGGTTCATGCCCAGCTCGCGGGCATACGCCGCCGAGCTGAGGGCCGACTGGATCAGCGCCTGGTACATGACCTGCTTGCCATCCCAGGGCTGCGCGCGACGGGCGTTGTCGTCCATCATCTGCGCGAGCAGTTCCTGGTCCAGGCTGCCCCAGTTCACGCCGATACGCACGACCTTGTCGTACTGGATGGCCGCCTCGATCATCTGGCCGAACTGGCGGTCCTTCTTGTCGCCCTTGCCCACGTTGCCGGGGTTGATGCGGTACTTGCTCAGCGCCTGCGCCATGGCGGGATGCTCGGTGAGCAGGCGGTGGCCGTTGTAGTGGAAGTCGCCCACCAGCGGCACCTGGATGCCCATGCGGTCGAGCTGGTCGCGGATGTGCGGGACCGCTTCGGCCGCCTCGGGCGTGTTGACCGTGATGCGCACCAGCTCGGAACCCGCCGTGGCCAGTTCCTTGATCTGGATGGCGGTCTCGATGACATCCACCGTGTCGGTGTTGGTCATCGACTGCACCCGCACCGGTGCATCCCCGCCGATCGTCACGACATGGTCGCCCCATCGCACCCGCGCCTGGCGGGTACGGCGTGCCGCGGGCGCGGCCGCGGCAATGAGGTCGGCGTCCATGTCGGCGACAGGAGCGGCAAAGGTATCGATGGGAGCTTGGTCCATGGTCATGCAGGTCGTGATGGGAGGGAGGCTGATGCGGCGGCCTCCCCCACCGTCATCAGTTCAGTTCCAGGCGCGCCACGTTGTCACGTGCACGGGAGGCCAGGTCCACGGGCTTGCCGCGGAACACCAGCTCAGTGCCCGACACATTGCCGACGCGCAGCCTGAGCGGCGCCGTGCCGTTCAGATCCACTTGTTCGCCGGTGCGCAGCAGGCGCGACACCAGCGTCTGGCCTTGGCTGTCCACCACTTCAACCCAGGTGTCGCCAGTGGCGCGTACCCGCAGCAGGCTGGCGCCGGCCGGCGCGGCAGCACCCGCCGTGCTGGCGGCCGCCGGGGAGGCGGTCGCGGCGGGCGCCGTGGTGGCCACCGGGGCCGTCGTCGCCGAGCCGGAGGGCACCGTGGTGGCGGGAACTGCCGGCGTCGCGATCACTGCGGACGCCTGCGCGCCAGGGGCCTGGGCCGGCGTGGCGATGTCCTGCGCCGTAGCGCCGGCGGTGTCGCCGGTCGCGGGTACTGTCGGGTCGCCGGTGAGCGGCGCCGATGCCGGCAGCGTCGGGGCCTCGACCTGCAACGGCTCGGTCGTCGTGCCCGGCTGCGCCGCGGTGTCGGGCTCGCGATGGAATCGGCGCGTCAGGTCATCCACGACGCTGGCCGGCACCAGGTAGACCGCCAGGGCGGCCAGCAGCAGCGCCGCGCCGCCCAGCAGCACCGGGCTCTTCAGCAGGGCCGCCGAGATCATCGGTTCCTGGCTGGCCGCACGCTCGCGGAAGGGCTGGTTCAGGCCAGGCGTGACGCGGTCCAGGGCCGCCTCGTGGCCGCCGCGCGGCAACATGGCCAGCACCGGTTCGGCCTCGATCTTGAGCACCCGGCACATCGAGCGGGCCAGGCCCCGCGCGAAGGTCGCGTCGGGCAGTTCATGGTAGCGGTCGGCCTCCAGTGCCTCCAGTTTGGACTGGGGCACCTTCAGCGTCGCCGCCAGGGCGGCGATGTGCAGGCCGCGGGCTTCGCGCGCGCGGCGCAGCGCCCCGCCCGCCGTCACCTCGGAGGCGATGGCGGCCTGCAGATCTTCAGGCGCCTCACCGGCCGCCGTTGATGTCATGCGATGTCCCTCATTCATCGAATCGACCATTGTTCAAGGCTTGTGTCTCGGGCGCCTGCGGATACTTGCTCCGCATCTGCTTGCCGAGGTCCTCCATGTTCGCCGTGTTGCCTGCCCGGCGTTCGATCCGCAATTCCAGCCAGAGGCTGGAAGCGTTGACCTGTTCAGGATTGTTATTGACGCGGCGGGCGTAGAAGCGGGCCCGCTCAAAGTCGCCCTGGCGGTACAGCACCTCGCCCAGGTTCACGGCCACGGTCGGATTGCCGGGTTCGTATTCAAAGGCCTTGAGCAGATGCTGCTGGGCATTGGGCAATTGCCCTGCGCGTGCGTCGCACACACCCCAGGACAGCAGCGTGCGGCCGGGCGTGCGGTACTGGGGCACGGCCAGGGCGGCTTCGAACTGGCGGCCGGCCTCGGCATAGCGCTGGCGCTGGCACAGGAACCAGCCGTAGTTGTGCATCAGGTCGGCATCGGGCTTCGTCGCCAGGCCTCGCTTGAAACCTTCCTCGGCCGCCTCGTAATCCCCCATGGCGGCATAGATCAGGCTGCGCAGGCTGATCGCGCCGGGCAGGTCCGGCTTGATGGCCTGGGCCTGCTTGAGCTCGTCCAGGGCCGTCTCGTACTGGCCACGGCCCAGATAGGCGGCCGCCAGTTCCATCCGCACCGCCGCGCGGCGGTCCGCATCGGTCGCATCGCTCGCCGTCTTGGGTTCCTGGCGGCTCGTCGTGGGCGTGCCACAGCCTGGCAACAGCGCGCCCACCATCAGCGCAACGGACAGGATGCGGGCCGTACGGCGGGCATGCAGGAAGCCAGGCGTCAAAGAGGTCATGAGCGAGGGATGGTGGGGGGTTGAGAGCTTGTGGTCGGGGCGGTGCCAGGGGCCGACGACGCCGACGGCGCGGCGCCGGCCGACGTTGCAGCACCGCGATGCACCACCACGGGCGCCCGCACCATGCGCAGGTGGGCGCGGGTGCGGTCCTGGACTTCCCCGGCCAGCTGGCCGCAGGCGGCATCGATGTCGTCGCCGCGTGTCTTGCGGACGGTGGTGACGATGCCCGACTGGATCAGGATGTCGGCAAAGGCCTTGACCCGTTCATGGCTGCTGCGCTTGAGGCCGGAAGCCGGGAACGGGTTGAAGGGAATCAGGTTGATCTTGCAGGGCACCTTGCCCTTGAGCAGACGGATCAGCTCGCGCGCCTGTTCCGGCGAGTCATTCACACCGTCGAGCATGCAGTACTCGAAGGTAATGAAGTCGCGCGGCGCGGCCTCCAGATAGCGATTGCAGCTGTCCAGCAGCTCGGCAATCGGGTATTTGCGGTTCAGCGGCACGAGCTGGTCGCGCAGCGGGTCGGTGGGCGCGTGCAGCGACACGGCCAGCGCCACCGGCACGTCTTCGCGCAGGCGGTCGATCATGGGGACCACGCCAGAGGTCGAGACCGTCACCCGGCGCCGGGACAATCCGTAGCCATGGTCGTCCAGCATGGCCCGCAGCGCCGGCACGAGCGCGCCGTAGTTCTGCAGGGGTTCGCCCATGCCCATCATCACCACATTGGAGATGACGCGTTCATCGCTGCCACGGCGCTGGCGCAGGCTGTGCTCGGCGTGCCAGAGCTGGGCCAGGATTTCCCAGGTGTCGAGGTTGCGGCTGAAGCCCTGATGGCCGGTGGAGCAGAAGCGACAGCCCACGGCGCAACCGGCCTGGCTGGAGATGCACAGCGTGGCGCGATCATCCTCGGGGATGAAGACCGCCTCCACCGCGTTGCCCTGGCCGACGTCGAACAGCCATTTGATGGTGCCGTCGGCCGAGACATGTTCGGAGATCACCGGGAGCCCGGCGATGTGGGCGCGCCCGGCCAGCTTGTCCCGCAGGGACTTGGCCAGGTCGGACATCTGCGAGAAGTCCGAGGCGCCCTTCTGGTGGATCCACCGGAACAGCTGGGTGGCGCGAAAGCGCTTTTCCCCCAGCTGATCGCAGTACGCGGCCAGGCCTTGCAGATCGAATCCGAGCAGGTTGACCGCGTCCATGGTGGTGACCTCTTTCTCTCTATGGCCTCGTGGCCCAGAGTCCAGAGGCAGTTGCCATTAACGGCTGTAAACGTTCATGCCGGGGAAGAAGAACGCCACTTCCTGGGCGGCGGTTTCCGCAGCGTCGGAACCGTGCACGGCGTTGGCGTCGATGCTGTCGGCGAAGTCGGCGCGGATGGTGCCCTTCTCGGCCTTCTTCGGATCGGTGGCGCCCATCAGGTCACGGTGCTTCAGGATGGCGTTTTCGCCTTCCAGCACCTGGATGATCACGGGACCCGAGATCATGAAGGTCACCAGGTCGTTGAAGAAGGGGCGAGCCTTGTGCACAGCATAGAAGGCTTCGGCTTCACCGCGCGACAGGTGCACCATCTTGGCGGCCACGATCTTCAGACCGGCGCCTTCGAAACGGGCGTAGATCTGGCCGATGACGTTCTTGGCCACGGCATCGGGCTTGATGATGGAGAGGGTGCGTTCGATGGCCATATGTTTTTCCTTGAAAATCGGGGGCTTAGCAAAGCCCGGCATTGTAATGCGTGAAGTCAAGCCCCCAATGACATCACGATGTCTGGGGGCTCCCGGCGTCGGGGCGGCAGCCAGAGCTGCCCGTTCGGCGCTTAGCGGCGACCGCGGCCACCGCCGCCGCCGCCACCACCGCCACCACCGCGACGGCCGCCGCGGTTATTGCGGTTGATGAAGGCGTCAGCGCCGATGTAACCGATCGAGGTCTTCATCGGATCCGGCTGGCGTTCGCCGGTCGGACCACTTCGGTTCCCGCGCCCTTGGTTGTGCTGGTCTGCGTCGCTGCCGCCCCGCCCGAAACCGGCCGGAATGCCGCGCTTGCCACTCGTGGCGAAGCGGCGGTCGAAGGTCTGCTCCAGCGGATTGATGTGGCGCGGAATGAAGTCGTCATCATCCTCCTCACGGCGCGGACGGTCGCGATCACGCTCGCGTTCGCGCTCCTGCTGTGGACGCTGCTGATGCTGGGCGCGCTGCTCCTGCTGGCGGTGCTCGCCACGGTCGGGCCGGTCCGGACGGTCCGGACGGTCGGCACGCTCCTGACGCGGCTCGGGACGGCTCGGACGCGGGCCGCCATTGCCACCGCCACGGCGGCGCTTGGCATTGCGGTCGCCACGATCGCCACGATCGCCGCGATCACCGCGATCACCGCGGTCGGAACGTTCCTGCTGCACATGGCCCGCGAGCTGGCGAATGATGCGGACATCGGCGTCGCCGAGTTCCACATAGACGCCACGGCGCAGGCCGCGCGGCAGCACGACCGTGCCGTAGCGGATACGGATCAGGCGGCTGACCGCCAGCCCCACCGTCTCGAACAGCTTGCGCACTTCGCGGTTGCGGCCTTCCGTGATCACCACGCGGTACCAGCGGTTCACGCCTTCACCGCCGCCATCGACGATGCTCTTGAAGCTGGCCTGCTGGCCATCCACGTCCACGCCGGTCAGCAGCGTGTTCTTCTGCTCGTTGCTCAGCGAGCCCAGCACCCGCACCGCATACTCGCGCTCCACGCCAAAGCGGGGGTGCATCAGCTGGTTGGCCAGTTCACCGGAGTTGGTGAACAGCAGCAGGCCTTCGGTGTTCAGGTCCAGGCGGCCCACCGACTGCCATTTGCCTTGCGGCAGGCGCGGCAGGTTGCGGAAGACCGTCGGACGCCCTTCCGGATCGTTGAAGGTCACCACTTCGCCCACCGGCTTGTGATAGGCCAGGATGCGAGGCGCCGCCGGGGCGATGCGCACCTTGATCGGCTTGCCAGCCACGGCCACGCGGTCGCCATAGGAAATGCGCTGGCCCACATGCGCCACTTCACCATTCACGGTGATCTGGCCCTTGGCGATCATGTCCTCGATGTCACGCCGCGAACCGACACCGGCTTGCGCCAGCACCTTCTGCAGCTTGGGGGCGTCTGGTTCTGGGGCGAGCACGCGCTTGGCCGGCGCGTCCGCACCAGCGTCGCCGTCCTGGCCATCGTCCCCGTCAGCCTGGGCCACGTCGTCGGAATCATCGATCTCCGCATCCGCCGCCTCGGCCTGGTCATCGGCATCGAACGCACCGGACAAGAGATCATCAAACCGTGCCTGGGCCTGGGCTTGCAGTGCTGCGGCGTCCGCCGCAGGCACATCGCCGCCACGGGCCGCGACTGCCGACTCACCGCCTTGGTCCGCGGCCTCGGCGTCGCCTTCGCGCGGCTCACGGCCATCACGGTTGCGGCCACGGCCGCGGCGGTTGCGCCCCTGGCGGGGACCGCGGTCGGCCCCTTCGCCGCCCTCGCCCGCCTCGCCGTCTTCGGTTGCGCCCACGGCGTCAGCGCCGGACGACGGGTGGCTGGCCACTTCGTCTCCCAACGTGAAGCGCGGGCCGGCCGGCGCCACCACGGGCGCGATGACCGCTGCAATCTCGGTTCGGGGCAGTGGCGGCGTCTGGGCAGCCGGTTCGGCAGCAGCCTGTGCCACCTCCGCATCAGCCGTTTCGGCCGCCTTGGCGCGCGTACGGCGCTTGGGCTTGGCGGGCGCTTCGGCGTCAGCCGCTGGCGCCGATCCGGCCGGTGCGTCGGCAACGGCCTCGGCCGCTGGCTCCGCCGGCGCGGCGGCCTTGCGGCGCGTGCGCGGCTTGGGTGCCTCGTCCGAAGCAGCCGCAGGCGCCTCCTCGACCGGCGCGGCTGCAGCCGTCTTGCGCGTACGCTTGGGACGCGCGGGCGCGTCAGCAGGCGCTTCCGACGCGGTGCTGTTCAGCGCGTCGGGCTTGGAATCGTCAATATCGTTTGAATTCATGTGTCGGCTTGCACCTTGTCAGCGGTGGACACGGCCCCTCACGGGGCACTCTTATCAGCCACGGGGTTGACCGTCCCGGGCGGTTGTTCATCAGCCGGCTCGCCTGGGGCGGCCGGCAGTTCCGAGGCTTCATCGCTGACCGAAGTCGTTGACGAAGCCGGTGAGGCAATGTCTGTGCTGGCCAGCTCATCGCCGGGCAGCGGGTCGAAAGACCCCTCTTCGCGGGCCCTGCCGTCGTCATCCGCGTCCGCCACCAGGGGCGTGTCGTCCGCGACGTCGTCAGGCCCAGTCACGTCATCATCAGTGCCGTCATCGTCAGCGCCGGGGTCGTCCCCGGCGGTGGCACTGCCATCGTCCATCGATGCGGCCACCGAGGCCGCAAATGCGGCAAAAGCGGCGGCCGACAACCCTCCGGCAGGCGGTGGAGCCATCGCCGCAGCGGCTACCCCCTCCGCCGCAGTATCCGCACGCTCCGCATCAGCGCCCGGCTCGGCGTCCTTCGAAGCCGCCAGTGTCTGCACCTCATCGCTGCCATCAGCGGCAGCACTGCCCGCCGCAGCATCGCCCGTCGCAGTAGCAGTCATCACGGCACCCTCGGCCGGCGCCGCGGCGCCGTCAGCATCTGCCGGCTGCGCCGCCTCGCCACCTTCCGCCGCCAATGGCGCCACCTCGGCCAGCGCCACCGCTGCGCCGTCTTCGGGCTCCAGCTCGACCACGGCCGGTGTCTCATCCAGCAGAGATCCCTGCAGCGTACCCGCGATGGGCGTCGGGTCACCCGCCTGGATCAGGGCCGGCAGCTGCTCCAGGCTCGACAGCCCCAGGTCATCCAGGAACTGCCGGGTGGTGGCATAAAGCGCTGGGCGCCCGGGCGCTTCCCGGTGGCCAATCACCTCGATCCAGTTGCGATCTTCCAACTGCTTGATGATGGGGGTGGCCACCACCACACCCCGAATATCCTCGATATCGCCCCGCGTGACCGGTTGACGGTAGGCGATGATCGCCAAGGTCTCCAGCACCGCGCGTGAGTACTTGGGCGGCTTTTCGGGGTTCAGCCGGTCCAGATGCTCACGCAGCTCCGGGCGGCTTTGGAAACGCCACCCAGAAGCCAGCGCCACCAGTTCCACCCCGCGCCCTTCCCACTCCCTCAGCAATTCATCCAGCAACGAGCGGATGCTGTCGGCATTGAGCTCGTCGGCAAACAGCGAGCGCATGTCGCGCAGCGTCAGCGGTTCCTGCGCACACAACAACGCCGTTTCCAGGACGCGCTTGGCCTCCAGCGTGTTCATGCGCAACAACTCATGCAGCCGGCTCGACGGCCGGTCAGGTCGGTGTCATTCGCCATCTTGGGCGTCGGCAGCGGCAACAGCCGTGCCGAACCAGTTCGATCTGCTTGTGCTTGGGATCTGGGGTACCGCCGGGTGAGGCGGAACGGTGGGCAAAGGGGCAGCGGGGACAGGCCCGGTGACTGCTTTGCCAAGGCGCTGCACCCGGGCTCTAACCTCAAGCCCATGGCGGTCTGGCGCAAATTCTGGGGGCATTGTAGCGCCAGTCCGGCGGCCCACCTCAAAACACCGGATCGGGCAAACCCGCGACCGCCCAGGCAGCGGCCATTTCGCACGGCAGCGGGGCCTGCAAACGCACCGGTTCACCGGTGATCGGATGGTCAAACCCGAGCCGGGCCGCATGCAGGGCCTGTCGCTCCAGGCCCAGGGCCGGGGCACCGCCATACAGGGCGTCGGACACCAGCGCATGGCCCTGATGGGCCGCGTGCACCCGGATCTGGTGGGTGCGCCCACTGTGCAGCACGCAATGCAGGGCGGAGATGGTGCGGCCCAGCCCACGGGCGTCCTGCCACTGGGCCTCGGCGAGCCGGTAAAAATCAGTCATGGCCGGCTTTCCGCTGCCGACCACGGCCATGCGGGTGCGCGACTGCGGGTCTCGGCCAATCGGCGCCTGCACCGTCCAGCTGTCGGGGGTGCGACCATGGGCCAGGGCAAGGTACTCGCGGTGCACCTCGCGCGCCGCGATCATGCGCACCAGGGCCGTGACGGCCGCCAGCGTCTTGCCCACCACCATGAGGCCGGATGTATCTTTGTCCAGGCGGTGCACGATGCCGGCACGCGGCAGCGTGGCGGCGCCGGCGTGATGGGCCAGCAGGCCGTTCATGAGGGTGCCAGACCAGTTCCCGGCGGCCGGATGGACCACCAGGCCTGCCGGTTTGTTCACCACCATCAGGTGCTCATCCTCATGGACGATGTCCAGCGCCATCGCTTCGGGGCGGAAGGCGAGCGCCTCTTCGGTGGGCAGCAGCTCCAGCACGAGACGCTGGCCAAGGCGCGGCTTGCGCGAGGCCTGGGTGATGACGACGCCGTCCAGGGTGACACAGCCGCGGTCGATGAGTCCCTGCAAATGGCTGCGGGAGAATTCGGGCGCCAGCTGGACCAACCATTTGTCCAGGCGCAGGCCCTGCTCCTTGGCACCGGCTTCGGCCTCGCGCCGCTCGGGGGCTTCGGCGCCGACGTCCTGGGCGTCCTCGAGCGCGTCGTCGGTCGGGCTGCCTGGGCTCGATCCTGGGGTTGTCCCTGCCGGATCTGCCGGGTAAAGCCCCTTGCCGGGGGGCAGGGTCGGGCCGACCTGAACCATATAATCAACGCTCCAAATTCAGATAGGGGCGGCGCTTGCGCCAGCCCACGGGACCCATGATGGAAATTTCGGTGATGCGCACGCTGCGCACCTCCTGGCGCGCACTGGCATTGGCCTCAGCGGTATCCGCCGTGATGGGCCTGGCCGCCTGCTCCTCCACACCGAAGGACGATCCCAACTCCCAGGCCAACCTCGAGAAATTGTACGAGGAGGCCAAGGAGGACATGAACAGCGGCAGTTACGACCGCGCCATCAAGACCCTGGAACGGATCGAAGGCCGTGCGGCCGGCACGACGCTGGGCCAGCAGGCCCAGCTGGACCTGGCCTGGGCCAATTACAAGAGCGGCGAACGGGTGCAGGCCGTGGCGGTGCTGGACCGCTTCATCAAGCTCAACCCGTCGAGCGCGGCGCTGGATTACGCGCTCTACATGAAGGGGTTGGTCAACTTCAATGACGACCTGGGTCTGTTCGGCCGCATTGCCCGCCAGGACATCAGTGAACGGGACCAGCAGGCCGCTCGCGATTCGATGCAGGCGTTCAAGCAGTTGTCCGAGCAGTTCCCGGATTCAAAATATGCGCCGGACGCTCGCGTGCGCATCGACTACATCACCAACAGCCTGGCGGCCTATGAAGTGCATGTGGCGCGCTACTACTACAACCGGGGTGCCTATCTGGCTGCAGCCAACCGGGCGCAGGCAGCCCTGCTGGAATTCCAATACGCGCCGGCGCTTGAGGAAGCGCTGTTCCTGATGGTCCGCAGCTACGACAAACTGGGGCTGACCCAACTGCGTGACGATTCCGAACGGGTGCTGAAGGCGAGCTTTCCGAACAGCGCTTATCTGAGCGGCAATGTGCGCAAGGACAAGCCCTGGTGGCAGGTGTGGTGAGCTGAGGCTGCGCCGTTTGAATCATTGAGCCCGCTTCGTGCGGGCTCTTTGCTTTTTAGCGTGGGGGGTTCTTCGCGCTGGGTTCTCTGCGCTGGGTTCTCTGCGCTCAGTTCTCTGCCCCCGCCAGGAAGCGCCAGGCCGGCACCTGTTTGCTTCGTGTCATTCCTGTCCTGGCTCCGCCAGGCCATTCCCTTCTTAACCTCCGCAAACAGGCACCGGCCTGCCACTTCCCAACACCGCGCACTTCGGCCGTCTAAAACCCGATTCCTGTCCCGGCTCCGCCTGTCCATTCCCTTCTAACCTCCGCAAACAGGCACCGGCCTGCCACTTCCCAACACCGTGCACTTCGGCCGTCTAAAACCCGATTCCTGTCCCCGCTCCGCCAGCCCATTCCCTTCTAACCTCCGCAAACAGGCACCGGCCTGCCACTTCCAACATCTCCCCCCTTCCAAAGCCCGGGGTGCGACTAGGGCAGCAAGCGTCGCCACGAGCACGTCCAAAAACAGGGGAAGAGGTTGAACCCGGGTTCGGCCGAGGGAGTAGCGGCGATGCAGGTCAGGTGCAGCGACACCTCCAGGTCGGCGCAGGTCTGGAGGCGCCTGCGGACGTTGTGAAGCTGCCGCGAAAGAAGCTCTAGCGCTGGTGGTCCGCGGCAAGCGTGGCGAGCCAGGCCTGAGCCTCGGCTTCGTCGGCGACCTGCTTCATCGGCGGCAAGGCTTCGCGCAGGCGGCGGCCGTAGTGACTGCCGGCCAGGCGAGGGTCGCAGACGACCAGGAGGCCGCGGTCGGACTCCGTGCGGATGAGACGGCCCGCCCCCTGCTTGAGGGCAATGGCGGCTTCTGCGACGAAGTACTCGGTGAAGGCATTGCGGCCCTCGGATTCGAGGCGTTGCACCCGCGCCTCGACGAGCGGATCGTTAGGCGGAGGAAAGGGCAGCTTGTCGATGACCACGCATTGCAAGGCCTCGCCAGGCACATCGATGCCCTCCCAAAAACTGGCGGAGCCCACCAGTACCGAGGCCGGCTGGTCAATGAACTGCTGCAGCAGCTGACGCTTGGGCGCCGACCCCTGCACCAAGACCTCGATGCGGTGGCCGCCGGCCTCAAAGCGCTCCCGCAAGACGTCTGCCACGGTGTGGAGCTGGCGGATGGTGGTGGTGAGGATGAAGGTCCTGCCTCCAAGCCGGGCCGCCAGGCGCGCCCCCAGCAGGCCAACCGATTCGCCGTGGTCGGGCTCGGACGGCTTGGGGAAATGGCGAGGCACGTACAGCCGCGCGTGGGCCGCATAGTCGAAGGGGCTGCCTACCCGCAAGGTACGCGCCCCCTGCAGGCCCGCCGGCTCGGTGAACCAGCGCAGGGACTCGTCCTCGCCCAGCGTCGCCGAGGCAAAGATCCAGGCGCGCGGCGGCCCCTCCAGTTGCTCCTGCATGGCATCACGGATGTCCAGAGGCGACTCCACCAGACGGACATGCTGCATGCCCACGTCCACCCAGCGGACCGCAGAGGGGTCGGGATCGCGTGCAAAAAGCTGGGCGGCTTTCATGAGCTCGACCGAGCGCTCGTGCAGGCGCGCCAGGTCTGGATCCATCTCCATCACCGACGCCATGGCATCCACCGACAGCTCAAGTGCCTGACCCACCTGCAGCAAGGCCTCAGTGAGCGCGGCGCGGCCGGCGCATTCGTTCCACCGCAGCTTGAGGACGCCGCGCAGGTCGCGATCGCCCGCACAGGCCAGCCGCAGCGCACGAGCCCCGCGCTCGACACCGCCCGCAGTCTCCTGCCACTCCTGCAGGCCGCGCGCGTGCTGCAAGCCCTGCGCCACCATGTCGCGGGCAAAGTCAAAGAGCTGGGCACTGCCCAGCGTGCGGCCCAGGAAGTTCAGGCCTGCTTCGGGCAACTGGTGCGCCTCGTCGAAGATGGCCACTTCCACACCAGGCAGCAGTTCGGCCACGCCACTGTCGCGCAGCACCATGTCCGCAAAGAACAGGTGGTGGTTGACCACGAGCAGGTCGGCCTCCATCGCTTCCCGCCGCGCCCGCACCACATGGCAGTCGCGGTAGGAGGGGCAGTCCGTGCCCAGGCAGTTGTCGCGAGTGGAACTGACCAGGGGAATGATGGGGGAGCGCTCGTCCAGGCCATCGATCTCGGAAAAGTCGCCCGAGTGCGTCTGCATGGCCCAGCGCTCGATACGCGCCAGCTGGGCCACCGCCCGGCGGTCCGGCAGTTCCGCACTGTGGCGCGCCTGCTGCAGTCGGTGCAAGCAGAGGTAACTCCCTCGACCCTTCAGCAGCGCACTTCTGAGCGGCAGGGAGAAGGTCTCCAGCAGGCGCGGCAGATCCCGCATGAAGAGCTGGTCCTGCAGGCTCTTGGTCGCCGTGCTGACCAGTGTGCGACGGCCCGACAGCAGGGCCGGCACGAGATAGGCGAAGGTCTTGCCCACGCCAGTGCCCGCCTCCACCACCAGGGTGTCCCGCGCCGCAATGGCCTGCGCCACCGCCAGCGCCATGCGCTGCTGCGGCTCGCGCGGGGCATAGCCGCCACTGGCGCGCGCCAGCGGACCGCCTGCATCGAAGGCAGCCACCACGGTCTGCTCCAGCTCGCCAGGCCGCAATTCATCGGGGCCGGCGGGGGTTGAAGCAGGAGGAGGAAGGGTCGGGGTGTCCACGCGGGGTCGGTCAGCCAGGGAGTTGGGCAGGCAGGCCACTGGGCCGGCAGGTGCAGCCCCTGTCACGGGGTGCGCCCACCGTCAGGCCGGTTCGTCCGGGTCGTTTTCCAGCTCCAGCCGCAGGATCTGGTCCCGCAGGGTCAGGCGCTGCTTCTTCAAGCGGCGCAGGCTCAGCTCATCGACCAGCGCGGAAGTGCACAGCACGTCAATACGGCCGTTCAACTCCGCATGTTCCATGCGCAGTTCGATCAGAAGTCTTGCTGGAGAGTGAAGTTGTTCATCCATGCGGGGGAACCACTCGACCGGAAGGCCAAGCACACGCATTATAGTTTTGGCATATGAGTCGCACACCACCGGGCTATCGCCTCAGCGCCGCCACAGGCATCCATCGGGGCGATCGCCTTTATCAGCAGGACCAGGTCCAGGTCTTCGCCCACCCGCGCCAAAGCGGCTGGGTGCTGGGCATCGTCGCCGACGGCATGGGTGGCAAGAGCGGGGGCCGCAAGGCCGCCGACCAGGTGATCCTCACCGCCCAGCAGCTGTTCGAACGATTCGTCCCCGACGAGGAAGACGAGATCGACCTGCTGCGCCAGATCGTGTCCGAAGCCCACCTGATGATCCGGCTGACCGCGATCTCGGCGGAAGAAGAACCGCACAGCACCCTCGCCGCCTTCCTGATCACGGGCGCACGCCGCTGCTTCTGGATCCACACCGGCGACTCGCGCATCTACCACTTCCGCGGCCCCAACATGGTGTCGCGCTCCTTCGACCAGTCCTACGTGCAGCGCCTGGTCGATGAAGGGCAAATCACCGAGGAAGAGGCCCAGGTCCACCCCCAGTCCAACCTGTTGACTGCCTGCCTGGGCACCGTGCAGGAACCGACGCCGGTGGAGAAAGTCATCGAACGCCTGGAAGTGGGCGACAGCCTCATGTGCTGCTCCGATGGCCTGTGGCACTACTTCACCCCGGCCGAACTCGGTACCGTGCTGCACAGCCTGCCGCCCCGCGATGGTGCGGAACTGCTGGTCAGCAAGGCCCGCCAACGCGCCAAAGGCACGGGTGACAACCTGTCGCTGGCCGTGGTCCGGGTCGATCCGCTGGAATAAGCCCGAGGGCGGCACCAGCCGCCCCGCCCTACCCTCGCTCGCGCCAGGATCCCCAGAACGGGACCGGGTGCCGCTTCAGCGCGAAGGCAGCGACTGGATGTCGGACGCGGAAGGCGTCGGCAGATGCACCGGCGCCGTCCGCTTGGGATCCGACGGCTTGGCGGCACGCTTGTCCGCCTGTTTCCGGGCTTCGCGCTCATGCTGTTGCTGGTCGGCCCTGCGGCTGGCTGCCGCCTGCCTGCGCTCGGCCGCCTTGCGCTCCGCCGCGGCCTGTTCACGCTGCAACTGCTTTTGATGCTGTTCCGGATGGGCCCGCGGCGTGCGGGTGGGTGGTAGCACCCCCTCGGACGCCGGGCGCGCGGCGGCCTTCACGACCTCGGTGCCGCGCCTGGAGGCATCGGCCGCCGCCTCGCGGTCCTTGGCCTGCACCCGCTCACGCTGGGCTGCCGCCCGCTGCTGGCGCTCCAGCGCATTCACTTCCTTCTCCTGCTGCGACAGCGGCCGCAAGGCATCGATGCGCCAGGCATGCGCCTCTTCCAGGCAACCCGTGACCGCAAACCGCGCGCGGCAGTCCTTCACCTTGTCGTCATAGGCCTTCTGCACGGCCGCCCGCTTGGCGGAGAGCTCCGCCCGGGTCTGGCGGTTGGCGCGCGCCTGGGCCTCCTGCACGTCACCCTCTTCCGCCATGACTGCAGTAGCCGTCAGCGACAGCGCAGCAGCCAGGAGCCAGCGGGAATGAAGGCGAAGAGGTGAGACAAGCAAGGTCTTCATGGCACGAACGCAGGTTCAGGTCAGTGAAGTATCGACGTCCCGACGCTCCAGGGACAAATACTCCTGCGACTGCATTTCCTGCAGCCTTGACACCGTGCGCGGAAACTCATGCGCAAGCGGCCCTTCAGTGTAGAGCTGCTCCGCCGGCACGGCCGCCGAAATGACCAGCTTGCAGCGGCGGTCATACAGCACATCCACCAGCCAGGTGAAGCGCCGCGCCTCGCTCGCGAGCTTGGGCGGCATCTCCGGCACGTTGGAGAGGATGACGGTGTGGAACTGCGTGGCCAGCTCCAGGTAGTCGTTCTGCGAGCGCGGGCCGCCACAGAGCTCGCGGAAGTCGAACCACACCACCCCGCCCGCGCGGCGGCGCGCATGCAGCTCGCGATGCTCGATGTGCAGCAGCGGGTCCTCGTCACGCGCCTCCGCCAGGGATTCAAAGGTGGCCTTCAGCGCGGCATCCGCGTCGGCCCCCAGCGGCGTGTGATAGAGCTGCACATGCTCCAGGGAGCGTTGCCGGTAGTCCGTCCCGTTGTCGACGTTGATGACCTCCAGCTGCGCCTTGAGCAGTTCGATGGCGGGCAGGATGCGGTCACGGTGCAGACCATTCGGATACAGGCCATCCGGATGGAAGTTGGATGTCGTGACGATGGAGACGCGATTGCGGAACATCGCATCCAGCAGGCGGTGCAGGATCATCGCGTCCGTGACGTCGGCCACGTGGAACTCATCGAAGCAGATCAGCCGGAAGCGGCGCGCGATGCGCTTGCCCAGCTCATCCAGCGGGTCCTGGATGCCCTTGAGCTCCTGCAGCTCGCGGTGCACCTCGCGCATGAATTCATGGAAGTGCAGCCGCGTCTTGCGCGTCAGCGGCACCGCCTGGAAAAAGCAGTCCATCAGGAAGCTCTTGCCCCGCCCGACCCCGCCATACATGTAGACGCCGCGCGGCAGCGGCGGGCGCACCAGCAGCTTGCTGAAGGCGTTGGAGCGCCGCGCCTTGTAGGCGGCCCATTCGTCCTGGCAGCGCTGCAGGGCCGCCACGGCGCGCAGCTGCGCCGGGTCGGCCGTGTAGCCGCGTTCTTCCAGGGTCTGCTTGTAGAGCTCGGTGACGGTAGTCATGCAACAGTCGGGGCAACAGTTCAGGCCGCAACGGACGCGGCGGCCAATACAGCAGCCGCGCCCTCTTGAGGCCGAAAGCCCCGCCATGCGGCGGGGCTCGAAAGACAAAGGGGCGACTCATCGCCGCCCCCTGCTACTGCGTCCGAGGCGAACCTCAGAAGTTCAGCGTACGCTTGTCCACGGCCAGCGCCGCTTCCTTGGTCGCTTCGCTCAGCGACGGGTGGGCGTGGCAGATGCGGGCGATGTCCTCGGCCGACGCCTTGAACTCCATCGCGACCACGGCTTCGGAAATCAGTTCCGAGGCCATCGGGCCGATGATGTGCACCCCCAGGATTTCGTCCGTCTTTGCATCGGCCAGGAACTTGACGAAGCCGGTGGTATCACCCAGGGCGCGGGCACGGCCATTGGCCAGGAACGGGAACTGGCCCGCCTTGTAGGCCACACCTTCAGCCTTGAGCGCCTGCTCGGTCTTGCCCACCCAGGCAATTTCCGGGCTGGTGTAGATGACCCAGGGGATGGTGTTGAAGTTGACGTGACCATGCTGGCCGGCAATACGCTCGGCCACCGCCACGCCTTCTTCTTCCGCCTTGTGCGCCAGCATCGGGCCGCGCACGACGTCGCCGATGGCCCAGACATTGGGCAGGTTGGTCTTGCACTCGTCGTCCACCACCACGGCGCCACGCTCGTCCAGCTTCAGGCCGACGGCTTCGGGGTTCAGGCCGATCGTGTTGGCGACACGGCCGATCGAGACGATCAGCTTGTCCACCGCCAGCGACTGCTCGGCACCCTTGGCATCCGTGTACTTCACCGTGACGCCGGACTTGCCGTTCTCGACGGACGAGATCTTCACGCCCAGTTCGATGTTCAGGCCCTGCTTCTTGAAGACCTTGGCAGCCTCCTTGGCCACGGACTCGTCAGCGGCGCCCAGGAAGGCGGGCAGCGCCTCCAGGATCGTCACCTCGGCGCCGAGGCGGCGCCACACCGAGCCCATTTCCAGGCCGATGACGCCGGAGCCGATCACGCCCAGCTTCTTCGGCACGGCGGGAATGCGCAGCGCGCCATCGTTGGACAGGATGTTCGTCTCGTCGAACGGGGCACCGGGCAGCTGGCGGGCATTCGAGCCGGTGGCGACGATCACATGCTTGGCCGTGATCGTCTCTTCCGTCGCACCGGCCACCTTCAGCTCGTAGCCGCCGTCCTTCGCTGCCACGAAGGAGCCGCGGCCGTGGAAGAACGTCACCTTGTTCTTCTTGAACAGGTAGAGGATGCCGTCGTTGTTCTGCTTCACGACGCTGTCCTTGCGGCCGATCATCTTGGCGATGTCGATCTTCAGGTCAGACATCGAGATGCCGTGGTCGGCAAAGCCGTGGCCGGCGTGCTCGAAGTGCTCGCTGGACTGCAGCAGGGCCTTGGACGGAATGCAGCCCACGTTGGTGCAGGTGCCGCCAGGGGCGGGGCCGCCCTTGTCGTTCTTCCATTCGTCGATGCAGGCCGCGTTGAAGCCCAGCTGGGCCGCGCGGATGGCGGCGATGTAGCCGCCGGGGCCGCCGCCAATGACGACGACGTCGAATTGCTTGCTCATGTCTTCGTGTCCTTGTCGATTACAGGTCGAAGAGCAGGCGTGCCGGATCTTCCAGCGCGTCCTTCATGGCCACCAGGCCCAGCACGGCTTCGCGGCCGTCGATGATGCGGTGGTCATAGGACATGGCCAGGTAGTTGATCGGACGGATCACGATCTGGCCGTTCTCCACCACTGCACGGTCCTTGGTGGCGTGCACGCCCAGGATGGCCGACTGCGGCGGGTTGATGATGGGCGTGGACAGCATGGAGCCGAAGGTGCCGCCGTTGGAGATGGAGAAGGTGCCGCCGGTCATCTCTTCGATGCCCAGCTTGCCTTCCTGGGCCTTCTTGCCGTACTCGGCGATCTTCTTCTCGATGTCGGCGAAGCTCATCTGGTCGGCATTGCGCAGGATGGGCACCACCAGGCCGCGCGGCGAACCGACGGCAATACCGATGTCGAAGTAGCCGTGGTAGACGATGTCATTGCCATCCACCGAGGCGTTGAGCACCGGGTACTTCTTCAGTGCGTGCACGGCGGCCTTCACGAAGAAGCTCATGAAGCCCAGCTT
>Ga0065165_1001912_pt1 | contig 19916 bp, 18 predicted proteins | sample AraplaMF_Cvi_mMF_FD_63813 | JGI IMG/M metagenome (GOLD analysis project Ga0065165, IMG submission 63813) | Arabidopsis root microbial communities from the University of North Carolina, USA - plate scrape MF_Cvi_mMF (version 2) (version 3) | ecosystem: Host-associated > Plants > Roots >...
TACCGACCGGTCGGTAGATAGTAAGAGGCAAATCGACGTTCGGCAACCCAAAACCCTGAGGGTTAATACGGAGAAATGCTGGAATCAGGCCAGTTCGGCGCGCGCCACCTGGACATGGTCCATGAGGCTGGCGACGCGGCGCGCCTCCAGACCGTGGACGCCGCCGGCGTCACAGGCTGCGGCGGCAGCGGCCATGGCCCAGCGCAGATGCTCCTCGGGATCGGCATCGGGCGCCCGCATGACGCTGTAGAGCAGGCCGGCCGTGGTGGCGTCGCTGGTGTCGAACAGGGCGGCCGGGGCCGTCAGGTCCAGCGGCGTGGCACGCAGGTCCGCTTTGGGATGAAACAGCTGGGCGCCGCGCGCCCCCTGGCTCAGGAGCACCACCGCCTTGGGGTTCCAGGCGGCCAATTGGCCCAGGCCCAGATGATGGTCACGGCTGCGGAACAGGCCACGAAGCTCGTCGTCGGACACGGTGATGACATCGGCGATCCGGCACATGCGTTCCAGGGTCCGGTCGTAGCGCGAATCCATCACCAACCGGTAGTTGGGCGCATAACTGATGCGCACGCCCTCGTCCTTGAGGGACTCGGCCAGGGCCACGAGCCGCGCCGCCAGCGGCTCACGGATCAGGCTGATGGAGCCGAAGTGCGCCCAGCGCAGCGCATGGCGCCAGCCGGCCGGCAGGGCATGGGGCCGGAAGTGCAGATCGGCGCTGTCGTCGCCGACGTAGGCATAGCTCGGCGGGTCCAGCTCATGCATGAATGACAGCAGCGGCGAGCGCGAGAACTGCTGGATGAAACGCAGGTCCAGCGCGGCGTCCAGGCTGCACTGCCAAAGCTCCTGGCCAAAGGCGTCCTTGCTGATGCCGCCCGCGAAGGCGCTGAGCTGGCCAAGCCGGGACATGGCAATGGCCACCTTCCACGGTGAACCGCCCCCCTGGCTGCGCCACTGGCCGGGCGCTACCTGCCGCAGCTCGGTCAGCGCCTCGCCAAAAGACACAAAGCTGGCCAGGTCGGCATGCAGCACGGAAGAGGAGGCGAAGGTCATGGCGCGATTCAACCGGCTCCGGACGCGTCGCGCAAGTGACAAGTCCTACAGGGTGACGACCGGCAGTGGCGCCGACGCCGACGCCGACGCCGACGCCGGCAATGCGGGCGATCAGTGACATCTATCAGTCATCGGTCACCGTATGCACACCCCCATTCGGACGAAGGCAACGCAAGGACGGCACAATCGAGCCATGACCGATGCCGTCATTCCCTTGCTGGACCTGAGACAGGCGGGCCGCGTGCCTGCGGTCCCCTCCCCGCTCCCTGACGCCCCGGCCGGCCCCCGGCTGGATGCGCGCGGGCGGCCCCTGCGCGACCTGCGGATTTCGGTGACCGACCGCTGCAACTTCCGTTGTAATTACTGCATGCCGAAGGAAGTCTTCGACAAGCACTACAACTTCCTGCCTCACCGGGAACTGCTCAGCTTCGAGGAAATCACGCGTCTGGCCCGGGTCTTTGCCGGGCTGGGGGTGCAGAAGCTGCGCCTGACCGGCGGAGAGCCCCTGCTGCGGCGCAATATCGAGTCCTTGATCGCCCAGTTGGCCGCGCTTCGCACGCCCGAGGGACAGCCGCTGGACCTGACCCTGACCACCAACGGGTCCCTCCTGGCCCGCAAGGCCCAGGCGTTGAAAGACGCCGGCCTGCAGCGCATCACCGTCAGCCTGGACGCCCTGGACGACGGCATCTTCCGGCGCATGAACGACGTGGACTTCCCGGTGGCCGACGTGCTCAAGGGCATCGACACGGCGCTGGCCGTCGGCCTGGCGCCACTGAAAGTCAACATGGTGGTCAAACGCGGCACCAATGATGACCAGATCGTGCCGATGGCGCGGCACTTCCGCGGCACGGGCGTGACGCTGCGTTTCATTGAATACATGGACGTCGGCATGAGCAATGGCTGGCGCATGGATGAGGTGCTGCCCTCTTCCGAAGTGCTGGCCCGCCTGCGCGAGTCGGTGGACCTGGTGCCGCTGGCGCCCACAGCCGAAGGTGAGACCGCCACCCGGTGGGGCTATGCGGACGGCAGCGGTGAGATTGGCCTCATCTCCAGCGTGACGCAGGCGTTTTGCGGGGACTGCAACCGCGCCCGCCTGTCCACCGAAGGGCAGCTCTACACCTGCCTCTTTGCATCGCAAGGCCATGACCTGCGGGCGCTGCTGCGCGGCAAGGATGAATGGCCGGCGCGCAGCGATGCCGAGATCAGCGCGGCCCTGGGCGCCCTGTGGGGGCGCCGCTCGGACCGCTACTCCGAGCTGCGGGCCTCCTTGCCGGCCAGCGAAGCTGGCGGGGCGCGCCGCGTGGAAATGCACTACATCGGCGGCTGAGCGCCGTGGCCGAGCCCATCCCGCCCACCCCATCCGCGGTGACGGCCTTGATCCTCTGCGGAGGACGAGGCAGCCGGATGGGCGGTGTCGACAAGCCCCTGCAGCCCTTCCAGGGCCGAGCGCTCGTGCAGCATGTACTGGACCGGGTGGGGCCGCAGGTGCAAGGACGTGTGCTGATCAGCGCGAACCGCCATCTGGAAGACTACCGCCTGTGGGGCCATCCGGTACTGGCGGACGCGCTGTCGGATTTTCAGGGCCCGCTGGCCGGACTGCTGGCCGGACTTTCATGGGCCAACCGGGCCTTGGCCCATGGGCAGCGGGCCGCCACGCCAGATGCCTGGCTGCTGTGTGTCAGCGGAGACAGCCCCTGGTTGCCCGAGGACCTGCTGGACCGCTTATGGCGCGGGTTGACGCAGGCCCGCGACGCGGCGCCGGTTGCGTCCGTGCCGCCCGACTGCGCCATGGCGCTGGGCCGTGAGGCGCCGGGAGAACGCCTGCGCAGCCAACCGCTGGCCAGTCTGATCCATACTCGGCATGAATCGTCCCTGGCGCAGGCGCTGGCCAAGGGAGAGCGCCGGGTCGAAGCATGGCTGCGATCGCTTCCCTTGATCGAGGTGGCGTTCGACCGCCCCGAAGACGCGTACGCCTTTGCCAACATCAATGATCGGAGCCAGCTTGAGCGACCCGAGCCTGCCCCCTGACAGCAACGATGCCGCTGAGCAGCCCCTGCTGCTGCGCCTGCTCAATGAGGCGGACCTGGCGGACTACAAGCGTCTGCGCGACGCGATGCTGGCCGGCCATGAGTCGGCCTTCACCTCCGACGCCGCCACCGAGTTGCAGCGCGACGCCGCCAGCTACCGCCATCGGCTGCACCCACAGGCCGGCGGACACGCGCTGTTCACGCTGGGTGCCTGGATCGGCGGCGAGCTGGTCGGCGCCCTCACCTGCGAGCATGAGGCCCGGCAGAAGGTGCGCCATGTGAGCCATCTGGTCGGGATGATGGTGGCCGATGCCCATCAAGGCCGTGGCGTGGGGCGGGAACTGCTCAACCAGGCGCTCGCGCTGCTCAAGCGCGAACCGGTGCTGGAGATGGTGACCTTGAGCGTCAGTGCCGGCAATGAGGCTGCCATGGCGCTCTACCGGCGCTTCGGCTTTACACGTTATGGTCACCTGCCCCGGGCGCTTCGGCTCAGTGATGGCCGGTATGTGGCCAAGGATCTGATGAGCCTGGACCTGCGCAGCTGAAGGCGCGCCGGCCCTCACCCCTGCGGCCACGCGGCGCACGCTGTCGCCGGCAGGGCCGCCAGGTCCAGCTCCACCAGCAGGGCATCCTGGATGGCCAGCAGGCCGCCCAGCACGGCGAAGGGCCGGATGCCGAAATCAGTCTGGCGCACCACCAGCCGCCCGCGTGCCCGCAGCGCCTGCTCGCCCTCGGGCTGGACCGCCTCCAGCGGAAGGTCCAGTTGCCGGGATTGGCCGTGCAGCGACACCTCCAGCTTCAGGATCGGGCGCGGCCATGCGCCCTCCACGCTCACCGATCGGGCGCTGACCACCGGGAACTGCTGCGCGTCCAGCGCCTTGAGCATGTTGGCTCGGGTGCCGGCGATGTCGGCCTCGGACAGGGGCTTGGCGAACTCGCCGCCCATGGCGGCTCGCCAGGCCGGTGCATCCAGCACCAGCTGATCCAGCCGGAAGGCCAGTTCCGCGCCAGCGGTGGCCAATCCATCCTTGGGCAGATAGACGTGGCCGGCGGCCTGCTGCTCTGCACCAATCACATGGTGGTGCCCGAGTGCGGCGAGCCTTCCGGCTCGAAACACCAGGATGCGGACGGTCGACTGCGCCGGGTCGAGCTGGTACAGGCGCCCCTGGCCGGCTTGCTGCTGCGCCAGCCAGGCCGGGCACCCGGAGTGCGGCATGGCGGCGGATATGCCGCCCGCGCTCGGCCGGCTGGCCGCTGATGCCAGGGCGCCGGTGGGCGCTTCGCGCTGCTGCGCGGGCGCTGAGGGCTGCTGCGTCGTGCCCGGCGCTGAGCCGCACGCCGCCAAGGCAGCGAGCACGGCCACCATGGCGGCGAGTCGCGCCGAGCCGGCCCCTGCGGCCGCGCCAGCGGTCGCTTTAGGCTCCACGTTGCGCCACAAACGCCACCCGGACCATCGCGCTCCCCCCCGACGGGGGGATCCAGCAACGCATACGTCGGCCAATGACCACGGCATAGGGAAAACCGAGAGTTCGAAAAAGCGGATTTTGATCGCCATCCGGCCGGCGATCGCACTAGCATTGATCATCAGGACATTCCCTTTCCCGGCGCCCGCCGCAGCAGCCATGGGCTGGCCTTCGCAGCAGCAGCGGCACGGCGGCGAGCGCAGGGGGACGTCCACCACAATGACGCAATCTGGAGACCTGCCATGGCACGCTTAGCCACTGACCTGATGGCCCAGTACGCGGCCTACCACCGCGACCGCCGCAACATTGCCACGCATTTCGTCGGCATCCCGCTGATCGTCTTTGCGGTGGGCGTGCTGATGGCGCGGGCGGAATTCCATGTAGGCGACTACACCGTGACACTGGCCTGGGTGGCCTGGACGGCCGCCACGCTCTGGTATCTCACCCGCGGCAATCTGGTGCTTGGCCTGGCCACGGCGCTGGTCAATGCCATTCTCATGGCACTGGCCCACCCGTTGGCCGCCGGCACGACGGCCAGCTGGCTGGCCTGGGGGCTGGGCAGCTTCGCCGTGGGGTGGGTGATCCAGTTCGTCGGCCACTATTACGAGGGACGCAAGCCGGCCTTCGTGGACGATGTGATCGGCCTGCTGGTGGGGCCGATGTTCGTGGTGGGCGAGGCGCTCTTTGCCCTGGGCTGGGGCCGGGAACTGCTGGCGGAAATCGAACGCCGTGCGGGCCCCACGCACCTGCGGGACCTGACGCACCCGGCCTGATCTGTCACCTGCGTGACCCTGCCTTGTCGAGGGCCGGGTCTTGCGTGAACGCTTGCGCCGGGACGGTCATGCGCTTATCTTGGCTGCCAGCGCCCAAGCGCCCCACTGCTGCATCGCCCACAGGTCAGGAGGATCCATGAAGCCGGTGTCCGAACTGCTGAAGAACCGCGGCCCCAGTGTCTGGCGCATTGCGCCCGAGGCCACCGTGTTTGACGCGCTGCATCTGTTGGCCCAGCATGATGTGGGCGCCTTGCTGGTCATGCAGGACGATCGCCTGCTGGGCATCTTCTCCGAGCGCGACTACACCCGCAAGATCGCCTTGCAGGGCCGCGACTCGCGCAAGACGCTGGTCAATGAGGTCATGACGCCCAGCGTGCTGGTGGTCAAGCCCACGACCGACATGCGGGACTGCATGAGCCTCATGAGCCAGCGCAAGATCCGCCACCTGCCGGTGATGGAAGGCGAGCGCGTGATCGGCATGCTCTCGATCCGTGACCTGATGGACGACATCATTGCGGACGATGAACTGACGATCGCGCAGTTGCAGAGCTACATCTACGGCTGAGGACGCGGGCGGCTCCGGGCTTGTGCCTTGAGCCGCCGGCGCGCTGCGCAGACCTGGGGGTCTGCGCGTCTCAGGCGGCGAAGCCGCCGTCGATCAGCAGGTCCGCGCCTGTGACGAAGGCCGCCTCCGCGCTCGCCAGATAAGCCACCATGCCCGCAATCTCATCGGCCTTGGCATGACGGCGCAGGGCCATCAGGTCATGCATGGAGGCGCCGAACTCGGCGCTTTCGGGATTCATGTCGGTATCCACCGGGCCGGGCGAGACGTTGTTCACCGTGATGCCGCGCGGCCCCAGGTCGCGCGCCATGCCCTTGACCAGCCCCACCAGCGCCGACTTGCTCATCGCATACGCCGCGCCGCCCGCAAACGGCATGCGCTGTGCATTGGTGCTGCCGATGTTGATGATCCGCCCGCCTGCCTTCATGTGCTTGGCAGCGGCCTGGGACGCCACGAACACCGAGCGCACGTTGACCGCGACCGTCCGGTCGAAGTCTGCCAGCGAGAACGACTCAAAGGGGCCGGTGTGCAGGACACCGGCGCTATTGACGAGGATGTCCAGCCGTCCGAAGCGGTCGGCCACGGCATCGATGGACAGGGTGAGCGCTGCGGCGTCGGTAGCGTCCGCCTTCAGGGCGATCGCCTCGCCGCCGGCGGCGCGAATCTCCTCGACCAGGGCTTCGGCGGCGATGGCGGACGCGGCATAGCCGATGGCCACCTTGGCGCCGTCGCGCGCCAGTCGCCGTGCGGTGGCGGCGCCGATGCCGCGGGAACCGCCGTGGATGAAGGCCACTTGGCCGTTGAGGGTGCTGCTCATGATTGGGATCCTTTCGAGATCGGTGGGTTGATGAGCAGAGTGTGGGCGGTGGCATCCGTTCCCGGTAGGCATCAAATGCACCGTTCAGCTTCAACCATTGGTTTAAGCTCGCGCCATGTTGACCGAACTTCGCAGCCATCTGGACGCTTTTCTCACCGCTGCCGACGAGGGCAGCTTCTCGGCGGCTGGGCGCCGGCTGGGCCTCACGCCGGCCGCGGTCAGCAAAAGCGTCGCGCAATTCGAGGCCCGTCTGGGCGTACGCCTGTTCCAGCGCAGCACCCGGAGCCTCGCGCTCACCACGGACGGTGAGCGGCTGTATGCGCAGGTCCGCCTGCCCTGGGGCGAGATCGGCGAGGCGCTGACGGACTTGCGCCAGGGCGCCGGCAAGCCCGCCGGCACCTTGAAGGTGGCCTTGGCCCACACGGTGGGTCGCGATTACATCGTGCCGCTGATGGAAGGCTTTGTGCGCCGGTATCCGGACGTCGTGCCGGACCTGCATTTCGACAATCGACAGGTGGACCTGATCACCGAGGGTTTTGACGTGGCCATTGGCGGCGGCATCGAGCTGACAGACGCCCTGATCGCACGGGAGCTGGCCCGTGTACGCATCGTCCTGGTGGCTTCGCCAGCGTATCTGGAGGCCCATCCGGTGGGCAGCGATCCGTCCGATCTGGCGCGCCATCGCGGCTTGCTACGCCGCTCCCTGAGTTCCGGCCGCCTCGTGCCCTGGACCTTGCAAAACGATGCCGGCCAGTCGGTCGTGGCCAGTGTGCGGCCGGTCATGGTGATGGACGACCCGGAAGCGCTGGCCAGGGCCGCTGCGGCCGGCATGGGAGTGGCGATGCTGCCCCTGCCCCACGTCCTGCCGCTGCTGGAGCGCTCGGCCCTGGTGCGGGTGCTGCCGCAGTGGTGGGCGCAGACCTCGCCGCTGTCCATCTACTACACCAGCCGCAAGCTGTTGCCGGCGAAGCTGCGCGTGTTCGTGGACTACATCGTGGAGGAGTTTCGCGCGGGCGGCCATGCGGCGCGGTTCAGCCCGCCTTAGTCGCTGCGCGGGCTCGGCCGAGCTCAGCGCCCGGGCCCGTGGGTCACTCGCAGCCTGATGGCCAGGGCATCAGCGCGCCCTCACCCGCTGCCTTGGCCGCGCGGGCCTTGGGCGCCTTGGCGGGCGTGCCCAAGGCGATCCAGCCGACCAGGGTCTCGCCCGGATCGCAGAAGGCTGCCGCCACCTCTGGGTCGCGCGCCTTGGCGCCGGAGAGCATCTTCCCGCCAAAACCCAGCGCGTGGGCGGCATTGAGGAAGTTGGCCAGCGCGCCGCCCACGGCGATCCATTGCTCATGGGCCGGGATCTGCGGGTGGTGGAGGTCCAGGCGGGCCACGACGGCAATGGTGACGGGAGCCTGGAGCGCCCGTTCCTCGTCCAGGGCCACGCCGGCCTCGTCCTTGCCGGCGCGCCGGGCCGCTTCGCCGAAGAGCCGGGCCATGGCCTGCCGCGCCGGGCCGCGCACCACCTTGAAGCGGAACGGCACCAGCTCGCCATGGTCGGGCGCATGCAGCGCGGCCTCCAGCATGGTCCGCAACTGCGCCTCGTCGGGCGCGGGTTCGGTCAGGTGCTTGGGTCCCACTGACGCACGCGTCGTCAGCAAGGTCAGTCCGTCCGTCGTCATTGCTCAGTCTCCATGCGCACCGGCGCGGTCATCGGTTCAGGTGGCGGCGCGCCGCATGGGAGCAGGCGTCCACCACCATCACCAGCGCCAGCATGGCCAGCACCACCGTGCCGGTCTCGCGCATCTGGAACAGGCCCAGGTGCACGGTGAGCATCTGGCCGAGGCCGCCGGCGCCCACCACGCCCAGCACGGTGGCTGCGCGGATGTTGTTTTCCCAGCGGTAGAGGCTGTAGCTCAGCAGTTGCGGCGCGGCCTGGGGCAGTGTGGCATAGAGGAAGACCTGCCAGCGGGCGGCGCCGGCCCAGCGCAGGGCGAGCGCCGTCTGTGGTGGCGCGTTCTCCAGCGCCTCGGCCATCAGGCGGCCGAGCACACCCGTCGTATGCAGGGCCAGGGCCAGCGTGCCGGGCATGGGCCCGAGCCCCGCGGAAATCAGCAGCATGGAGGCCCACACCAGTTCCGGCACGCTGCGCAGGGCATTGAGCAGCAGGCGGGCCGAAAGGCGCAGCATGCCGGTGGGCCGGCTGGCCACCAGGGCGATGGCCAACCCCGCCACGGCCGCCAGGCCGCTGCCCAGTGCGGACATGGCTAGCGTTTCGAGCGCTGCCTGGCCGATGCGCCACAGGAAGTCCGGCGCCAGCTGAGGCGGGAAGAACTCTGCCAGGAAGCCGCCCATCTGGGCGAAGGCCTGCAGGCTCAGCCATTCGCCCCAGTGCAGGGGCAGTGTGGCGAAGCTGGCGGCAAACATCGCCAGCAGCGCGGCCAGCAGCAGCCACACGCCCAGGCGGGGCGCGGGGCGGCGCTGGCCGCCCTCTTCTTCTCCTCGCCGGCTGGGACGCAGCCAGGCGCTGACGCGATCGGCAGCCGCCACCAGGGCCATGAACACCAGCAGCAAGGTGATCACTTCGTTGCCGGCCAGCATCTTGTTGGCGTTGTCCAGTTGCTGGCCCAGCCCGCCTGCGCCTACGAAGCCCAGCACCACCGAGGTCCGGATGGCGCATTCCCAGCGGTAGACGGTGTAGCTGACCAGCTCATCGGCGCAGCCTGGCAGCGTGCCGAAGAAGAAGGCTTGCAGGCGGCTGGCGCCGTTGCGCAGCAGCGCCTGCGTGGGGGTGCCGTCGGCGCTTTCCAGGATTTCCGCATAGACCTTGCCCAGCATGCCGCCGTAGGTCAGCGCGATGGCCAGCACGCCGGCCCCGGGGCCCAGGCCGATCACCCGCACCAGCATCAGTGCCCAGACCAGTTCCGGCACTGAGCGCAGGATCACCAGCACGGTGCGGACCAGGAAGCGCAAGCCGGCGGGCCAGGCGGCCATGCGTCCGGTCAGGGCGGACACGGACAGGCGCGCGGTGCTCAGCAGGGCCATTGGAATGGCGATCACCCAGGCCAATGCCAGGCCGGCGGACGCCATGGCGACGGTCCGCCAAGTGTCGCCGGCCACCATGACGAGGAATTCCGCGTCCAGGCGTGGTGTCAGGAACTGGGACAGGAACCGGCCGGTAGCGCGCAGGCTACGGGGTTCCAGCAGTTCCCAGGGCCGGAACTCGCACAGCACGAGCAGCGGCCACATCAGCACCAGCAGGGCCACGAGGGTGGCGGTGCGTCGCAGGGCCAGCGGGTCGCGAAGCCAGGGGGCCGATGGTGCGACGGCGGCGGGCGTGCTCATCGGCAGATGATGTGTGGGGTGGCCTGAGCGCTGGGCGTTGGCGCAGCGGGCGGCGGCGGCGTATTTGCGTGCGCGTCGTCGCCGGCATACAGCGCTGCGATGGTGGTGTCGTCGAGGCCTTCGGGGGGGCCGTCGTAGAACAACCGGCCTTCGCGCAGGGCGAGGATGCGCGGGAACAGGCGGCGCGCCAGATCGACCTGGTGCAGGCTGCACACGAGGGTGCGTCCGCTGGTGCGGGCGGCTTGTTGCAGCACGGCGAGGCTGCGCTGGGCGCGTTGTGGGTCCAGGGCGGACAGTGGTTCGTCGACCAGCCACAGGGCTGCGCTGGACACCAGCAGGCGGGCCAGGGCGACGCGTTGGCGCTCGCCGCCGGAGAGTTGGTCCACGCGTGACCAGAGCCGGTCACCGAGTTCGAGTGTGGCGAGGGCGTCGTGGGCGATGCGGGCCTGTGCGGCGGAGGGGCTGAACAGCATGCGCAGGCTGCGGGCGGGGCTGGCGCCGGGCAACTGGCCGGCGAGCACGGCGGTGGCCACGCGTTGGCGTGGTGGCAGTGGCGGGAGTTGTGGGGCCAGCATCAGTTCGCGGCGCAGGCGATGGCGGGCGTGGTGGGACAGGGCCCAGGCGTCCTGCCCGTTCAGGCGGATCTGGCCGGCGCTGGGGGCTTTGGCGAGAGCGAGGGCGTGCAGCAGCGACGTCTTGCCGGCGCCGGAGGGGCCGATCAGGGCGATCTGTTCTCCGGCATTGATATGCAGGGACAGCGGCTGGATCAGGCGGCGTTCGCCGGCATCCAGCCGCAGGCTTTCCAGGGCCAGCAGGGACATGGAGCGACTTATTTCAGCAAGCCGGCGTTCTCGGCTGCGGCCTTGATGCCGGCGTAGTTATCCGGCTTGGTGGGCACGAAGCGGGAGGCGCGTTGCAGGGCGAGGATTTCCTTGCCTTCGGGTGTGCTGTCGTTCAGTTTCAGGAAGGCCTGCTTGAGTTTTTCCTGAAGGGCGGCGGGCATTTCGGCGTGCACGCTCCAGTTGTAGTCGTAGTAGGGCGGTGTGGTGAAGAACACGCGGATCTCTTTGGGGTCGACCTTCTTCTCGCTCACCAGTTTTTCCCACACGGAGATATTGAGTGCACCGGCGTCCACTTTACCGCCCGCGACGGCGGCCACGGTGGCGTCGTGGGCGCCGGAGAAGCTGATGCGTTTCAGGTCGGTATCGGGGTTGATTTTGGCGGCGAGCAGGAAGCTGCGCGGCATCAGGTGGCCCGAGGTGGAGGAAGCTGATCCGAAGCTCAGGGTATGGCCTTTCAGGTCTTCGAGCTTATTGATTTTGCTGCTGGCTTCGGTGATGAACACCGACCGGAACTTTTCATCTTCTTCGCGCTGCACCAGCGGCACGATTTTTCCGCCGGACCGTGCATTGGCCTGGACGTAGGTGAAGCCTCCGAACCAAGCCAGGTCGATTTTCTTATTGACCACCGCTTCCACTGCTGCCGCGTAATCGGTCACTGGCGTCCATTCGACTTTTACCCCTAGTTCTTTTTCCAGGTATTTACCCAGCGGCGCAAATTTGCGCGCCAATTCTGTTGGCGACTCATCCGGAATAGCGGTGACCCTTAGCACTGTCTGCGCCTGAGCGCTTGCAAAGGTAGCTACTGCCACGCCTGCCACTGCCAGTGCTTTCAGCACCCGCCCCGTCACCCCAATCACTGAACGCATAGCTTCTCCAAAAAAAAGATTCACCCACGACGCGCGCAGCGCCGTCGCCCCCGCAAGTGGGCCGCGCTTTGCGCGCCTACGCGACGCGCCCAGCCCCGTCGCCCCCGCAAGTGGGTCGCGCTTTGCGCGCCCACGCGACGCGCGCAGCGCCGTCGCATCCCCCCGCAAGTGGGCCGCGCTTTGCGCGCCCACGCGACGCGCGCAGCGCCGTCGCGTCACGCAGTAGGCCTGAAGCGTTGGATTGCCGTAGCGAGCGGCCCGAGGTTGGGTTGAGGAGCGGAGCCGTACTTGGGTACGGCGAGCACCGCAGGCCCAAGATCGGGCCGCGCAGTAGGCAAGCCAATGCTTCAGGCGGAGGGGGGTGGGAGTCGAACCTACTCGGCAACGCATGGCGCCACCCACCAGGTTTGAAGCCTGGCCGATCCACCGGGATCGTTCCCCCTCCATGGGCAGGGAGTTCCTGCTCATTCCGTTCTCTCGCCGGCCTGGCTGCCCTGCGGCGAAGCGTCATCTTCGTCCAGAAACAGCCGGCAATCCGTGCGCAGCTTATGCGCATCGCCCACGCGGCGCAGCAGCCCGACGCGGTCAAAAAATTCGAGCACCTGGATGGCCCGCTTACGACCCAGCCCGGTCCCATCCCTGAACCCGGCCGCCGTCACCTCGCCATCGTCCATCGCCGCGCCGCGGGCCAGACGGGCCAGCGACTCGATATGGGCCGGTGCATAGTACAGGTCCTTCACCACCTGGAACAGTTCCCCACGCTGGGCCAACCGCGACAGCGTCGTGCGCACCAGCGCTTCCGGCTCCCCCGCATCCTTGGCCAGGTCCCGCGCCCAGGCGCCCTCGAACCCTGCTTCCAGCAAGCGCGGCATCACCCGCTGCGCCAGCCGCTCATCCAGCGCCGACAACTGCACCCCATGGGCTGGCAGATGGGCCGCCGCCCCGGAGATCACCACCTCGCCGCGCGCCACCAGCTGATGCACCAGCGCACGCCACAGCGGCTCCGCCAGCCGGGGCAGGCTCAGCCGACGCCAGCGGGCCAGGTCCGGCCCCAATTCATCCGGCTGCTGCCCGTGATACAGCGCCAGCCGATCCAGCGCCGCTTGCCGTCCTTGCGCCGATTGTGCGGCCCCCAGCGCCCACAGCGGCCCTTCCAGCCCCGGCACCACACAGACCGACTCGTCGGCCGGTAGCGCCTCGCCCAGCCACTGCGCCCGCGCACTGCGCGCCACGCCCTGCGCCGCGGCGAAGCGCTGCATGTCCACCCCGAGCGGCGCCTGGGCCAGCAGCCCGTGCAAACGCTCCGACGGCGTGGGCGACAGGAGGGCTCGGAGCTCCGCCAGCCGCTGCGGCGTGCGCCGGTAGCGCGCCGGCGCGAACGGATCCAGCACGGTGGCGCCCGCCAGGGCCCGCGAGGCGGATGCATCGCGCAGCACCAGCCGGTCGCGGGCCCAGCCGCACAGCGGTCGATGCAGCACCAGTTGCACCAGCGCTTCATTCCCCGGCTGGATGGCATCCAGCAGCTCGCCGTCCAGCGACCCGAGCACGGCCACCGAGCCGGTCGTCTGCGCGGCGCCCAAATGCACATGCACCGCCGCGCCGCTGCGAAGGGGCCTGGCTTCATCCAGCCACAGGCGCAGGCGCACATCCATGCGCTCGGACCACAGCGCCACCTCGGGGGCCACCCACCATTGGCCGCGCGTCACCTGGTCCTTGTCCACACCTGCCAGGCCCAGCGCCACCCGCTGGCCAGACTCGGCGCGGACGGCGGCCGCATTCTGCGCATGCAGGCTGCGCACGCGACCGGTGAGTGGCGTCTGTCCGGCAGCGGGGGGCACCAGCTGCAATTCCTCACCCACGGCCACTTCTCCGGCGAAGGCCGTACCCGTGCACACGGTGCCGACGCCCGAGAGACTGAACACGCGGTCCACCGCCAGTCGGAACCCCTGGCCCGCCGGGCCTGGGCGTACGAAATCCCGCGCCTGCGACAGCAGATGCTCCCGCAGCACATCCACGCCCTGCCCTGTCACCGCCGACACCTCGAACACCGGTGAACGGCACAGGCTGGTGTGCGCCAGCAACTCTGCCACCTCGGCGCGGCGCTGTGCACGCAGGGCGTCGTCCGCGCGGTCGCACTTGGTCAGCACCACCGTGCCGCGGTCGATGCCCAGCAGGGACAACAAGGCCACATGCTCACGCGTTTGCGGCATCACCCCGTCATCGGCCGCCACCAGCACCAGCGCATGGTCGATGCCCGTGGCGCCCGAGAGCATGGTGTGCACGAGCCGCTCATGGCCAGGCACATCGACGAAGCCCAGGCGCAGGCCATCAGGCGCTTCCAGGTAGGCATAGCCCAGCGCAATGCTGATGCCGCGCTGCTTTTCCTCAGGCAGCCGGTCGGTGTCCACGCCGGTCAGCGCCTTCACCAGCGTGGTCTTGCCGTGGTCGATGTGGCCGGCGGTGCCGATGATCATGGCTGCAAGCTCCGGCTCATCCCAGTGCCTGCGCCAAGGCGGGCACCTGTGCCAGGAACTCGGCCTCCCGCGCGCCCTCGTCCAGGCAGCGGAGGTCCATCCAGAGCTCGTCCGCCTGCACGCGGGCAATGACCGGCAACGGCAAGGCCCGCAAGGCGGTCTGCAACTCGTCCAGCGCCCGGCCCGTGCCGCGCTTGCCGCTCAACCGGGGCGCCACGGCCAGTCCGGCGGACGGCAGCGTCTCGACGGGCAGCGACCCGGAACCGATCTGTCCACGCATGGCCGCGGCGCGAACCTCGAAGCGCGGCGCCAGCGCGGCCTGCAGCGCGGGAAGCAGGCGTGCGGCCTGGGCCTCGATCTGCGCCACCGGGCGCGTCAGGTGGCGCAGGGTGGGCAGGTCGCGGGTCAGCCGGTCGGGCTTGAGATACAGGCGCAGCGTCGCTTCCAGCGCGGCCAGCGGCAGCTTGGACAGGCGCAGTGCCCGCTTCATCGGGAATTTGCGAATGCGCTGGATGTGCTCGCGCGTGCCGACGATCAGGCCGGCCTGCGGCCCGCCGAGCAGCTTGTCGCCACTGAAGGTCACCACGTCGCAGCCATCCTTGAGCATCTGCTGCGGCAAGGGTTCAGGCGGCAGCCCCCATTGCGCCAAGTCCACGAGTGAGCCGCTGCCCAGGTCGGTCATCAAAGGCACGCCGCGTGCGCGCGCAATCGGGGCCAGGGTCGCCTCGTCGACGGCGGAAGTAAAGCCCTGGATGGCGTAATTGCTGGTGTGGACCTTCATCAGCAGCGCGGTCGCTGGGCCGATGGCCGCCTCATAGTCACGCGCATGGGTGCGGTTGGTCGTGCCCACTTCCACCAGCTTCGCGCCAGCGGCAGCCATCACATCGGGCATGCGGAATGCGCCGCCGATCTCGACGAGTTCGCCCCGGGAGACGATCACCTCGCGTCCCCCCGCCAGGGCGGCGATGCCCAGCAACACGGCGGCGGCATTGTTGTTGACCACCGTGGCGGCCTCTGCGCCGGTGATCTCGCACAGCAGCGATTCCACCAGGCTGTCGCGGTCACCTCGTGCGCCCAGCGCCAGGTCGAATTCGAGGTTGTTCGGGGCCCCCATGCAGGCCAGCACCTGCTGCAGGGCTTCGTCAGCCAGCAGCGCGCGGCCGAGGTTGGTATGCAGCACCGTGCCGGTCAGGTTGATGACCCGGCGCATGCGAGGCGCCAGGCGCGCATCGCAGCGGTCCTTCAGGGCCTGCGGCAGCTCCGCCAGGCGCGCCAGCGCCAGCCGGCCCTGCAGCGCCTCCTGGCGCCACTCGTCCAGCAGCGTCCGCGCCTGCGCGGCCACCAGCGCGTGGCCATGGGCGGCGGTGAGCGCGGCCACGGCGGGCTCGCGCAGAAGGCGGTCGACGCCGGGAAGGTCTTTGGGGGCGGCCGGCGCGAAGGCTTGAGTCTGTGCTGCCGGGGAGCTCGCCGTTGGACCATGGACCATGGATGCCTCGGGCTTCATGCTCAGCGCCCTCCGGGATCGGGTGGCGCCGCGCCTTGGGCGTCGGCCTGGCGGTCGTCGCCGGCGTCCGGCTCACCGAGGATGAGCAAGGGGTTGAACCCGCGGCGCACCAGGCCCAGCTCGCCGACCAGCAGGTCCAGCGTCAGGGATGCAAGGTCGTCTGCCAGCGGCTCCACCTGCAGGTCTTTTTCCATATAGACCTGTTTCAGATAGTGGCCACAGCTCTCGCAGCATTCCGCCTGCACCGCCTCGTTGGGCAACTGGCCTTCGTCATCCACCAGCTGGCGGAAGCTGATGCCCTTGGTGCTCTGGCAATGTGTGCACTTGATGCGCACGTAATGCCACTGGGTGGCGCAGAGCGAGCAGGCCAGGAAGCGCTGGCCGGTGACCTCGGCGGCCACACGGGTGATGGACGCCACCGGCCGTGACCCGCAGCACGGGCAGACCGTCGGATCGTCGATCATGCCAAAGGGTGCCAGGTGCTCGGCGTGGTCGCTGCGCTGGTAGCGGTCCTGCAACTGCTGCACCAGGCGTACCCAGTGTAGCTGCAGCGCGGCGGCCACCAGGGGCGCCGCCGCCGGGTCCAGCCCGGGGCCCCCGCCTGCCAGCAGGGCCTGCGCCTGACGCTCCAGGGCGGCGTCATCCACCTCCTGCAGCTCCGCGGCCAGGCGCTGCACCGGCGCGGGCACGGCAGCCGTGGCCAGATGCTGGAGCAGGTCCCGCAGGTCGTCGCGCCAGGCGCTCTGGCGCGCGTGGGTGAGGCTGTCCAGCGGCGGCTGGCCAGCGGCCATGGCTTCGGCCAGGTCGCTTTCACTGGGCAGCGTGAGCGGGCGGGCCTGCTTGAGCTGGTCATGCTGTCGCTGCGCCACTTCGGCCGCGAACAGCAGGTAGTCCCGCATCGGATGGTCCTTCGCCAGTTCGCGCAGGCGCAGGGCGCGCTCGGCGAAGACACCGGCCTCGGGGAGCCGCAGCGGCGCGGCGCGCGCGCCGGCGTTCACCGCGATCTCCTCCGGTGTCATGAGGCGGATATGGCTGCTGGACGTCATGCGCGCGGGCGCTCCTTCATCTCCTTGTACCACAGCGGATGGTTGTGCCTGGCCCAGGCCTCCGTCACCGTGCCGCGGGTCATGGCCCGCACCGAGCCCTTGACCCAGATGGCGGCATAGATATGGACGATGACGCCCAGGACCAGCCCGGTGGCGGCTGCTGCATGCAGCAGCACCGCCACGCGACGCATCAGGATGTTGCCCTCGGGGAACCAGGCATGCCAGAACATGAACCCAGTGACCAGCAGCACCGCCAGGCACACCACCATCAGCCAGAAGATGCCCTTCTGGCCGGCGTTGTACTTGCCAGCGGGCGGCAGATGGGACTTGTCCCCGGCCAGCATCTCGCCGCTTTGCCGCACCCACTGCGTGTCGGTGGCGGTCCAGCGGTTTTCCTTCCAGAGCTGAAGGGCCAGCACGGCAAAGGCCAGCACCATCAGCAGCCCCATGTAGGGATGCAGGATGCGGGCCCAGGGGCCGCCGCCAAACAGGTTGCTCAGGAAGAACAGGCTGGGATGGAAGAAGGCCAGGCCCGAGAGGCCGGCACCGAAGAACAGCAGCGCGATGATCCAGTGGTTCATCCGCTGTGCGTCAGGGTAGCGTAGCAGCATGGTGCTCTCCTTCGTCAGCCGCGCGGGCCCGTCGTCGGGTCCGTGGTCCGGTCGGTCCGTGGGCTGGTGCCGCCAGCACTGTCGCCTTGGGCATGCGCCGCGCTGCGGGCACGCTCATCCGCCAGTTCCTCATCCTCGTCGGGGTTGTCATGCCCCGATTCGATGGGCCCCACCTTCATGTAGTGGAAGAAGCCGGCCACGGCGGCGCCAATCATCGCGGCCACGGCCAGCGGCTTGGCCGCGCCCTTCCACAAGGAGACCAGCGGGCTGATCTTGGGGTCCTTGGGCAGGCCGTGGTAGAGCTCCGGCTGGTCCGCATGCTGTAGCACATACATGACGTGCGTGCCGCCCACGCCTTGCGGGTCGTAGACCCCGGCGTTGTCGTAGCCCCGTTCCTTGAGGTCCACGATGCGCTCGGCGGCAAACTCGTGCATGTCTTCCTTGGAGCCGAAGCGGATGGCGCCCGTCGGGCAGGCCTTCACGCAGGCGGGCTCCAGGCCCACGCCCACACGGTCCGAGCAGAGGCTGCACTTGTAGGCCTTGTTGTCTGCCTTGGAGATGCGCGGCACATCGAACGGGCAACCGGTGACGCAGTTGCCGCAGCCGATGCAGTGCTCCGAGATGAAGTCAACGATGCCGTTCTGGTACTTGATGATGGCGCCGGGCGCCGGGCAGCTCTTGAGGCAGCCCGGGTCCTCGCAGTGCATGCAACCGTCCTTGCGGATCAGCCACTCCAGCCGGTCCTGCTGCACCTCCACCTCGGAGAACCGCATGACGGTCCAGGACTGGGGCGAGAGGTCCGCGGGGTTGTCGTAGACGCCCACGTTGTGGCCGACCTCATCCCGCAGGTCGTTCCACTGCATGCAGGCCACCTGGCAGGCCTTGCAGCCGATGCAGGAGGAGACGTCGATCAGCTTGGCGACCTCGATGACCTGGCGGCGGGCGTCAGGGCTGGGCGTGGTCGTGGCCGAACGCTTGGCGATGTCGAGCGATTGAAGCGAGGACATGGTCAGGCCTTCTCAATGTTGACGGTGAAGCTCTTCACTTCCGGCGTCTGGGAATTGGCGTCGCCCACGAAGGGGGTCAGCGTATTGACCAGGTAGCCGGGGCGAGCAAGCCCCACGAAGCCCCAATGATTCGGAAGGCCGACGGTGTGGACCCGCTTGCCGCCCACGTCCAGCGACGCCACGCGCTTGGTCACCAGGGCCACGGCCTTGATCGCGCCGCGCATGGAACTGACCTTCACGGTGTCGCCATTGGCGATGCCCTTCTCCTTGGCGAGTTCCTCGCCGATCTCGACGAACTGCTGCGGCTGGATCACCGCATTGGACCGCGCATGCTTGGTCCAGTAGTGGAAGTGCTCGGTCAGGCGGTAGCTCGTTGCCACATACGGGAACTTGTCCGGCTTGCCGAACTGCTCGAAGTCGCTCTTGAACACGCGCGCGGCCGGATTGTTCTTGGCCTTGGGATTGTTCGGGTGCAGCGGATTGACGTCCAGCGGCGACTCGAACGGCTCATAGTGCTCCGGCAGCGGCCCATCCACCATGCCGCTGGGCGCGAACAGGCGCGCCACGCCCTCGGCGGTCATGATGAAGGGACGCACCGCATCGACATCGTTCGGATTGGCATCCGGGCGGATGTCCGGCACGTCGGAGCCGGTCCACTTGTCACCGGTCCAGCTGATCAGGCGACGCTTGGCATTCCAGGGTTTGCCGGTCGGGTCGCACGACGCCGCGTTGTAGAGCACGCGTCGGTTCGCCGGCCAGGACCAGGCCCAGTTCAGCGTCTGGCCGATGCCCCACGGGTCCGCGTTGTCGCGGCGGGCCATCTGGTTGCCCGCTTGCGTCCAGGCGCCGGCATAGATCCAGCAACCGCTGGAGGTGCTGCCGTCGTCGCGCAGCAGGCCAAAGCCCGCCAGTTGCTCGCCCGCCTTGGCCAGGACCTTGGTCGGGTCCTTCGGGTCCAGCACATCCCCCAGCGCCTTGCCGTTGTATTCCATCGCCAGCTCCTCGGCCGAGGGGCTGTTGGGAATCTTGTAGGGCCAGCTCAGGTTGACGATCGGATCGGGGAAGGCGCCGCCGTCCTTCTGGTAGAGCGCACGCATGCGCAGGAACAGCTCGGCAATGATCTCGGCGTCCTGCCTGGCTTCACCCGGAGGTTCTGCGCCGCGCCAGTGCCATTGCAGCCAACGGCCCGAGTTGGTCAGCGAACCGTCTTCTTCCGCGAAGCAGGTGCTCGGGAAGCGGAAGACGACCGTCTGGATGTCCTCGGACTTGACGTCGTGGAACTCGCCGTGGTTTTTCCAGAAGTTGGCGGTCTCGGTCTCCAGCGGGTCGATGATGACCAGGAACTTGAGCTTGGACAGGCTTTCAACCACCTTGGTCTTGTTGGCCAGCGACGCCACCGGGTTGAAACCCTGGCAGATGTAGCCATTGACCTTGCCCTGATGCATCAGGTCAAAGGTCTGCAGCATGTCGTAGCCCTTGTCCCACTTCGGCAGGTAGTGGAAGGCCCAGTCGTTCTCCTTGGTCGCGGCCTTGCCCCACCAGGCCTT
>Ga0065165_1001917_pt1 | contig 19859 bp, 21 predicted proteins | sample AraplaMF_Cvi_mMF_FD_63813 | JGI IMG/M metagenome (GOLD analysis project Ga0065165, IMG submission 63813) | Arabidopsis root microbial communities from the University of North Carolina, USA - plate scrape MF_Cvi_mMF (version 2) (version 3) | ecosystem: Host-associated > Plants > Roots >...
AAGACCATCAATGTCAGCGCCGAGCAGGAAGACCGCTTCCAGTTCACCGACGATGACATCAAGGCGCTGGAAAACCCCGAGGTGAAGGCGCTGTTCCTGGTCAACCCCGGCAACCCGTCCGCCGTTGCGATGGATCCGGATTCGATCAAGCGCCTTGTCGATCTCGTCAACAACAAGCGTCCCGACCTGATCGTCCTAACGGACGACGTCTACGGCACCTTCGTTCCGGGCTTCCAGTCCCTGCTCGGACATCTGCCGCGCAATACCATCGGTGTCTATTCTTATTCGAAGTATTTCGGCTGCACCGGCTGGCGCCTCGGCGTGGTTGCCGTTGCCCAGGACAACATCTTCGACGAGAAGATCAAGGCCCATGCCGAGCCTACCCAGAAGCTTCTGGAAAAGCGTTACAAGGCGATGACGCCGAAGCCGCGCGAGGTGAAGTTCATCGACCGCATCGTCGCCGACAGCCGCGACGTGGCGCTGAACCACACCGCCGGCCTGTCGCTTCCCCAGCAAGTGATGATGACGCTCTTCAGCCTCGTCGAGCTGATGGATGTCGAGAAGGCCTACCAGAAGGCCTGCATCGCCATCTGCACGAAGCGGTTCTGGAACCTGATCGAAGGCATGGGCGTCGAGTCCAATCCGGGCATCTATTTCGACCACTATTACGGCATCATCGATTTCGAGTTCTGGCTGCGCAAGTATGTCGGAGAAGATGTCGTCACTTGGGTGAAGGACAACATCCACCCGCTCGACATTCCGTTCCGGCTCGCCGAGGACCACGGCATCGTGCTCCTCAACGGCTCCGGCTTCGATGCGCCGAGCTGGTCGGCGCGCGTTTCCTTCGCCAACCTCAATGACGATGCCTATTCGCAGATCGGCCGCGCCGTGCGCTCGGTCGCCCGCGGCTATGTACAGACCTACCAGGCAGCCAAGGGCCTGAAGATCAGCTAGCAAAAAGAAGCGGCCGGCAGCCACGCCGGCCGCTTGCTTACAGCTGCCGAGACGAACATATGGAAGCCGTGGCGGTGAGCTTCTCGCGTTAGTTCGATCTTGAAGGCTTGACAGGGCGCGGTATTAGCAAGGGTTTACTTTGGCCAGCTATCCTTAGCTTAAGGGCCGCGAGTTGGTCACTGGCAGTCGTCACCACTGCCTTGCGCAACCATTTTTCCGTTTCGGAGCCTCAAACAATCAATGGTAGTGTCAACCGTGAGAATGCGGATACGATATGGGTCCGACGCGATGCTGACTGTCGTCCCGCCGCTCGGCCGCTTGCATAGGTGGGCCGAACCGGTCCAGCTGCAATTCATCTCTTCGGCGCTCTTGAAGATATTGTAGCCATTTGCCCGAAGCGCACGCTGCACGTTTTCCCGCACGTTCAGTGTAACGGAGTTCTCATTCCCGTTGGTCGGCCCATTGTTTTCGTTTGAAGACGACTTCGCTTCTGCCCTTCTGCGGCGCTCCTCTTTGAGAATGGCGATCTCGGCCTTTGCTCGTTCTGCCGCCGCTTCTGCAGCGATTGCCCGCCGTTCCGCCAGGTCCGCCCGTTCGGCTTCGCTTTCGGCACGGGCAACCGCGTCACGTTGTGCGTTCGCCGAAGCTTCAAGCTCGCTGGCGCGACTTACCTCCGCTCCATCGAATATGGCTTCAGTCGCCTCGGCGTGCGCCAAGCACTCCTCTACAAGCGCCGCGACGCGCGACCGAGCCTCCATCGGGTGGTCCAAAAGATCTGCGGCGAACTCCTGCTTCGCAGCCTGGCCGCGTTCTGCAGCTGCGGACGGACCAACTCGGCCTCGCATGAACTCGAGCGCGTCCCTCACAATGTCCTGAGCATCGTTATACCCTTCGACATAACTCCCGTAGTCACTGCCTGCTTCCAATCGGGAAGCGCAAGATTGAAGGCTGGTGACCAGTTCCGCCTCTGAGGTGGAGGCCACGACGATTGTTGGAGCGAGTGCGGTCGCCAGGAGCATAGCGAGAGCGCGAGTGGACATGCACGTAGATTTCAAGTCACTCACCTTTCGATCTTCTCAGTTGCCTTGCCGGGCTTCGCGCCCGTTCGCGCCACGACGGCGGGAAGCGGTCCCCCCGCTTTCTTCGGTTACGTGTTATCCTTTTTTTGGGTGAGCATCGTTAGCACTTCCGCCTGCAAATCCAGGCAGATTTGATGATACTCATGTATCAAATCCTCACGCCTCGACATCTCTCGCTCGAGATTGTCGAGTGTCGTCGACGCCAAGGCGTAGGCCTCGAAAAGTTCACGGCTGTAATCATCCATAGCACTCCGCAATTGCTCGCGGTGATGTGGCAACACCATAGCCAGCCGAGCCCGCCCCAGTTCCAACAAGCTCATGCGCCCTCCAATGACCATGCACGCAGGATTACTCATTGCATTGCTAACGACGGAAGTGCTCGCCCCGCATGAGGGCAGATGGCGCCAAACACACCGCCTCGAACCCTAAATCTTCCGCGACGTCGGGAAACATCATTGCTCGTTACGAGAAAAGGGGAAGTACGTAACAGTTAAACCGGGACTCGGGCGCCGCTGCTTCCAGTGTATGCTATGTCTTGCCTGACCTCAAAAAGGTAAGGCCGACGATGCGCAGTGTGCGTTGGGATTGGGGGGACTTGGGCGTAGCAACCAAGCCGGCAGAACGCGAGAGGAGCGGCAATGACTCTGGCCGGATCGTTGTGCCGGATTAACGACCTGCCCTGTCGAGCCCAAAATGCCACCAACGAAAGCGCTGCGGTGCCAGGCTTTGGACCCGAGAGGGCATCGTAAACTTAACCAAAAGCTGGAATTCGATGTGCAATGACGGGCCATGACGAAAAATGATCCGCTCTATCGCCGCCATCGCTTTCCTGCCGAGGTCATTGCGCACGCTGTCTGGCTCTATTTCCGCTTTCCTCTCAGCCTCAGAATGGTCGAGGACATGCTGGCGGCTCGTGGCATCATTGTTTCACATCAGACAATCCGGCTGTGGGCGGAGAAGTTCGGCCGTAACTTCGCCGCCGAGATCCGTCGTCGATCATCCAGCCGGCTCGGGGATAAGTGGCACCTCGATGAGGCCGTTGTTTCAATCTGTGGCCAGAAGCATTGGCTTTGGCGTGCTGTGGATCAGGATGGTTTCGTCCTGGACGTTCTCGTGCAAAACCGCCGAAACGCCAAGGCCGCCAAGCGCCTGATGCGCAAGCTCTTGAAAGGCCAGGGACGGGCGCCGCGGGTGATGATCACCGACAAGCTTCGATCCTACGAGGCAGCGAAGCGAGAGATTATGCCGGGTGTAGAGCATCGCTCCCACAAAGGCCTGAACAATCGGGCGGAGAATTCTCACCAGCCAGTCCGGCGTCGAGAGCGGATTATGAAGCGCTTCAAGTCACGGAGACATTTGCAGCGCTTCGTCTCCATCCATGACCCGATCGCCAACCTGTTTCACATCCCGCGCCACGACATCTCCTCCAACCATCATCGCGAACTGCGCGCAACGGCGATGGGCCTGTGGGCGCAAATCGCTCGGGCGTGAGTGATACCTGCGGCGGGTGTCATCGGCTGGCTTCACCGCCGTTAAGTTTACGATGCCCCTCGGCGTTATCCGTAGCCTCGTCCGGATCGCCAGCGAGCAATCGCTGATACAGACGCTCTTTGGGATCCAAGACAGGCTCATTGCCCAAGAGGATTTCCAGGAACTCAAACTGCCGGACGTGCCGACCGAGAACAACGAGACAAACTGTTAGCGGCGTGGACAGCACCAAGCCAATTGGCCCCCAAAGCCAAGCCCAGAAGATAGCCGCAACAATGATGGCAAGGGGTGATAGACCGGTGCGAGAACCGTATAACCAAGGTTCGACAATATTGTTGCTCACCAGTTCAAGGACTATGAACAAACCCAATGTCAAAGCCATTAGGGTCCATCCAGGAGCTGCCGCGAACGCCAGGAACAAGGGCAGAGCGGCAGCAATAACCGGACCAATGTAGGGTACGAACCGCAAGACAATCGCGAGCATGCCCCAGAGGATCGCATTTGGGATCCCCAGCAACGACAGGCCGATGGCGAGCGGCACTCCGTAGGTGATGTTGACCACGAGCTGCATGAGCAGATACCGTCCCACCCTGGCGCCGGCATCCTGGAGCGCCTCGGTGGTGCGGTGCAGATCACCATAGCCGACTAGGCGGATGAAGCGATCGCGCAGATCTTCCCTCTCGAACAGCATGAAGATGACGACAACGATGACGAGACCCGTGGTCGCCAGTGGCCCAAGAAGCGGATTGAGGACGCTTAGCAGGATCTCGATCGGACGTTGAGGCGAGAATATCTCAACGAGTAGCGGTTTAGGTTCGGGCACGGGAGCGGGCGAGACACGCACATCGGCCTCGGGCCGGCTTAGCTCCACACTGATTCTCTCCATTACCCTGCCAAGACGGTCGAGGATCTGACTTTCCGATCCTGCCTCTTTCAGCGTCCTGACCTTCTGGATTATGTTGGATTGGTAGGTCGGCAGATCCCGCGCCACCTCGCTGACTTGCAGAGCGACGATGAGGCTGAACGCGAAGAGGCACAGGAAGGCCGCCGTCACGACGGCGATGACTGCGAATGAGCGTGGACAGCCGGCTCTGCGCAATCTGGAAACTGCCGGTGCGAGCGCAAAGGTCAGCAAAATAGCGATCGCCAATGGCAAAAAGACGTCGCGGGCGAAATAGAGCGCCGCAACGGTGGCAGCACTGGCTGCGAGGGTCGGCAGTTTTGAAGACGGCGCCGCCTCTCGCGCAACGGCGACGCTTGGCAATCCGGCGGTCAATGTTCGCTGCTCTCCAGCTGCCCGCGCGAACCTTATCATCACACCTCCCACAGCATTGCCGACGCGTCATATCGAACGGAGGGCCGCTGTCTCGGGTGCAACGAGTGCGACCTGGGAACGCCAGACTGTGGTTATGCTGAGCAGCCGTGCAGCCAGACGCCTATTTCATAAATATTAGGACGAACTTGAAAAATCGCCAGACTTGAAGGCCGGACTATTGAGGCGGCTACCATGGCGCTTGAGACGCACACGTCTGGGCATTGGCTTTACACTTATCCCCACCCTTGGCCTACCTGATGTCGGATTGAATGTTGCCAAGAGAAACGCGAGCGCGAGTTTCGAGGCCCTGGCTCAGCGAAGTGCGTCAGCCAACCCGATTGATTACCGAGCTGTTTTGACAGGTTGAGGAGCTGATGGCGGGCCGCCACCAATGCGCGGGTCAGCATAGCGTCAAAAGACTTGACCCGAACCGATTTGAAGAAGCCGGTTTCGGCAAGCTGAGCCAGACCATCGGCATCGTTAGAATCGGTCTTGTTGAGCGTCTCGTTCAATACCTTTTGCGCGTGCCGCGCTTCGATGCAGATCGCCGGAGCGGAAAACACCAACAGGCGCATCCGCCGGTTCATGCCAGGCGATACGGATCTTGCAGCCGTGTCGCAACGCAAGCTCATCCAGCTTGCTCGCCATCTCAACGACCAGCCGAGAATGTGCCTCTCTTACAGGACGCCGGCCGAAGTGTTCCGGGCACATTTTGCAAGATGGAAGCTGAACCCCTACCCTAAAAACCGGCGTGATGCACTTCGGTTAGGATCTCCCGTTGATCCCGGAAATTGATAGAGCGGCATAGCCGGAGCCTGCGCCTGTTCGGCACATTCCAGTCGATACACTATGCGACGTTCTGTAACGGGCTGTACATCTTGGCAACAAGCCCTGCACAGGCTCGAGAAGAACGGCTCCCCTTGGCCCCTTCTCTGACGTCGGCTCGCGCTGCCCGGAGGGCACTTTCCCACGCAAGAGTGGATCCTCCGACGTCGTATTTGATCAGCGTTCGGGCAACCCCGCCAGCCTCAAGGCTTCGGCCACTTGGTCGGCCCATTTCGGCAGATGTCGAAAGAAAGGCAGCGACCGATATTGCTCGATCGTGAAGTCAGGCTGGGCGGCCAAGAGCTTCCGCGCGGCCCAGCGGGCGGTCTCCATGTCGCCGCTCATCGCCGACCAGGCGGCGAGATATCGATATGACATGATGATGTCGGGATGGCTGGCAGCGACATCACAGGCGATCGCGATGGCCTCTGACAGAGAACCTGTTTTGGCCATGGAGGTGGCCATTCCCAGTCTCATATTGAACGCGAGTGGGTCCATTGGGCTCAGTGTCATAGCTCGCTGAAACCGTTCCGCCGCGCTGGCATCCTCGTCCTTGTAGATCGCGATCCAGCCATGGCGCGCCCATGCCCAGGCGTTGTTTGGATCAAGCGTGAGCGCCTTTTCAACGAAGGTGGTGGCACGCTCCTGGTCGCCGCAAATGCTCATCGCTGCGCCCGCAGCAGTCAACGCGGTTGGATCATCGCTGATCGACCCTGCGGCCGCGACAGCTGCGATCGCCTTTTCCAGTTCGCGTTCCGGTTGCTCGGTCCACAAATAGGCAGCCTTTGAGGCATGGCACCACGCCAAGAGCGCGTGCGCGCGGCCATAGGCCGGATCGATGGCGATCGCCTGCCGCAGTAGCTCGATCGCCTGGTCGTTAGCGTCCTTGCGGCGGCCCCAGAGGTTCGGGTAGGCGCGCATAACGAGATCATAGGCCCGCAGACTGGTCGGCGGCTTGCGTTTGGCCAGCTCAATCTCGGCACCACGGATGGCTGGATGGATAGCGCCGGCCACCTGCGCCGCGATCCGATCCTGAAACTCGAAAATGTCCTCGACCGCGCCCTCGTAGCGCTCCGACCACAGTTGTGTCCGCGTATCGGCATCGATCAGTTGCACGGAAATGCGCAGGCGGTCGCCGCCTCGGCGAACTGTGCCCTCGACCACATAATTGACGCCAAGTTCCTTGCCGACCTGACGCACGTCGACGAAGTGTCCCTTGAAGGTGAAGGCGGACTGGCGGGCGATGACAAAGAAGTCCCGAACGCGCGAGAGCGCGGCAGTGATCTCCTCTACAACGCCGTCTGCAAAATACTCGTCGTCCGCGCCACCAAGATTGTCGAAGGGCATTACCGCCACCGACGGCTGGTCATGCGGTCTCGCCGAGCCCGGGATCGCCTGTTGCTGCGAGACGATATTGTGCGTCGACGCGGTCTGATCGTACCCGACCCGTTCCCGCAATTGCAGTGACGCCGCCAGGGAGTTCGTTTGTGCTTCGGGTTCGACGTCCAGATGCTTCTTCAGTAGCGCACGGCAGGACTCGAACTGGCGCAAGGCCGCGTTTTCGTGTCCCCTGGCCGCCTGAATTCGCATCAGCGCCCGATGGGCTGCCTCCGCGGTCGGATCCGAGGCGAGTAGTGTTTCCGCGAGTCTCTCGCAAGCCGCTTCGGCCGCGGATCCGGCAATGGACAGTGCCAAGCTCAGTCGTTCCACCAGTTGCAGTGCTTTCTGCCGATATCTGCTCTGATACGGTCCGAACCATTCATCCAGGCCGTCGGGAATGGCTTCGCCCGCAAGCAGGTCGCCGCGGTAGAGGTCAGCGGCGCAGGTAAGGTCCGCCGCGCCACCTTCGGCGAGCTTCCTCTCAAAGAGCCAAATATCCGCTTCATCCGGGCCGGCCATCAGCGCGACGGTCTCCTGATCGCCTTCGACATATACAGCGGCATTTCCGCCGGTGGGAAACCACCGCCTGATGTCGGCAAGGGCTTGGCGCAGGCTGTTGCGCGCCTGCGCATCACCTCGTCCGGGCCAAAACCCTTCTGAAAGCAGCTCGCGATGGTGTCCGCGGCGGCCGGCCAGGACCAGAGCGGCAAAAAGAAGTGAAGACTTGCGCGTAGCGAACCGGACAGGCAGTCCCTCTCCGGACGCTACTTCAAGACCGCCAAGCAACCGGATGCGCACATCTCGTCTCCAGATTTCGACCGGGAGAAAAGAGTAGCATCTTCGCCAGTCGATTTAACACGGATTTAACGGCGGCCCGTCGGGCCGTTCGCAGTGTTTCACACCTGTCTGAACAGTCGCAAATCGCCCGTGTGACAAGCTCCGACCGTAGTTTGGAACGGGAGAGCAAAAATGGCTTACACGGAAGCTCGCGCGAAGAATCGCGCATCGAACCGACGGCTGCTCGGGGTAGCGCTGAAAAGCCTAGCAGCAATAGCCGCTGACTTCACGGCGTGGCAGCGTACCATTGCAACGCGCAGGACGATGAAAGACCTGACATCCGAGCAGTTGAAGGATATCGGCCATTCTGACGCCCCTCGACCCAAGGTCGTCATTAAGGCCGGCCTGATGACGAACCTGATGTCGATGCGATGAGGTTGGCAAAGATCCGAATAACCGCATACTTGGCGGAATTCCCTTTAGCTGGGTGATCGGGAACATCCGATTCCCACCCACTCGAGACGATCGGCGGCTGCCTAAGCGACACGGCGGCAGGCCGACTGCGAATCCCTCGCCCTGATAGGAGTCGAACCGGCGTCCCCTCTTCGAACCCTCAACGGTCCAGGATTGCTCCGGCGTCATAGTCGATCGTCACCGCCTCCTGTCACCACGAACACGTGACGCCTTGGGAGCCGTTCAGAAATTTCAATTTGGCACCTTTGTGAAAATTAAATCAGGCTCAATTGACCAAGCCGCGGCGTAATTCGCACAGGTCCGTCTTTCGGCATAGACCATTCATTTCCTCACAAGGCCTACATGGAAGTAGATACATTGTGCGATCTTCTGTAACGTACTTTGCGTGAATCTATTGTGCGCGTAATCCCTCGCCGAGCGCTTGCTTCTGTGGGGGTGGACGGCGGCGCGATCAGATCCATTTAAAGCGTTGCATCTGCAGACAACGATTTCGGCTCCAACCCCGCGCAACGGGCGGTGTTGCGAATATGAGTTTCCATCTCAAGCTTCGCCCGCGCACTGTCATTGGACCTGAGAGCCATGATGATCTTCCGATGTTCGCCGATCGATTCCCGCATGCGCTCGGGATCCGTGATCGGGATCGGCTGCCGCTGCGTTTCCGTCACCAGATCGCGCACCGTCTGGTAGAGCGCCTTCAACATAGCGTTGGAGCAGGCGGAGACGATGATGCCATGAAACTCTAGGTCGGCTTCGACATTGGCAAGCAGGTCCTGGTTCGCCCAGCACTCTTCCATGGTGCGTGTCGCCTGCTCCATCTTGTCGAACTGCAACTGGGTCAGGCGGCCGGCAGCGAGCCGAGCGATCTCGCCTTCGAGCAGGATACGCGTCTGGAAGACGTCGAAGACGGAATAACTGTCGGAATAGCGCCAGGGCGCCATATGACCGGTGGCACCCGAACTGGGCGCAGACGGGCTCGCTACGAAGGTGCCGCGTCCGGCTTCCGTTTTCAGAAGTCCCAGCGTTTCCAGCGTCAGCAGCGCCTCGCGCAAGGAGGCCCGGCTGATGCCGAACTTTTGCGAAAACACCCGCTGCGACGGGATCTTTTCCCCCGGCTTCAACTGGCCGGACTGGATCATGCTTTGGATCTCGCGTGCCACCGATTGCGGAACGAGCGTCTTGTTGAACATGCGGTTCCTTCTCCGGCAGCGTGCTTCGTCGTGCAATCTATTTTTTCAGGCATCCCCTTGCCAAGCGGAAAGCGGCATGCTTGTTTGGCCTGACTGGTCTGACCAGTTAGACCAATGTAGATTGAGTCACGTTCAAAAAACAAGGGGAACTCTCATGACACGTTCAACCATCTTCAAGTCAACGCTCTTGGCCGGCCTCTTTGCCGCAGCCCTCGGCACCTCCGCCCATGCCGCAGACCTCACGGTCGGCGCCAACATCGGTAACGTGCCGTGGGAATTCGAAGACGCCAGCGGCAAGGTCACCGGCTTCGAGGTCGACCTCGTCAACGAGATCGCCAAGCGTCTTGGCAAGACCGTCGAATTTGTCAACACGCCCTTCAACGGCCTCTTCCCGGCCGTTCAGTCCGGCCGCATCAACATGGCAATCTCCTCGATCACCATCACCGAGAAGCGCCTGGAATCGGTTTCCTTCGCCCAGCCCTACTATGACAGCGACCAGTCGCTGACGGTGACCGCCGCTTCCGGCATCACCGGCCTCAAGGACATGGGCGGCAAGGTCGTCGGCGTCGACACTGGCTCGACCGGCGACATGTGGGCCGAAGGCCACAAGGATGAATACAAGCTCGGCGAGATCCGCCGCTTCGAAGGCTTGCAGCCAGCTATGCTCGACCTCGTCGCCGGTCGCGTCGACGGCTACATCTCCGACATTCCCGCACTTCTCTACTACGTGAAGGACAAGCCCGAGCTGAAGGTAGTCGAGCGTATTCCGACCGGCGAGAAATACTCGATCATGTTCAACAAGAACGATCCGCTCGCGACCGAAGTGAATGGCGTCATCACTAAGCTCAAGCAGGAAGGCTTCATCGCCAAGCTGCACGAGACCTGGTTCGGCGCGGAGGCCGAGGACACGACCTCGACCGTCGCTGTGCTCGACATGCCCAAGGGCAAGTAACGCTCGAAACGCGACCGGCGGGACAGCCTCGTTCCGCCGGCCTGCCATGGGAGCCGATGCGGCATGACACTCATCAATACCTTCTTCAACCTCGATGTCCTGGCTAACAGTCTTCCAGTCTTGCTGTGGGGGCTGATCGTGACCCTGCAGATCGGGGTGACGAGCATTCTCGTCGGTCTTGCCGGCGGCCTTTTCCTGGCGGTCACGCGCCTCTATGCACCGAGCCTCATCAAGGTCCTCATCCGCATATACATCGACATCTTCCGCTCGATCCCGCTGCTGGTGCTGCTGATCATCGTGTATTATGCCCTGCCCTTCATCGGCGTTCGCCTTTCACCCTTCCTCTCGGCCGTCACTGCACTGTCGCTGGTCTCGGCGGCTTATACGGCGGAAATCTTCCGCGCCGGCATCGAGGCGATCCCGCACGGCCAGTTCGAGGCCTCCGCCGCGCTCGGTCTTTCCAACCGCCACACGATGGTGGACGTGGTCCTGCCGCAGGCGATCCGCATCGTCATTCCGCCGCTCACCAACAACTGCATTAACGTCATGAAGGATACGGCCCTCGCCTCCGTCGTCGCCATGCCGGATCTTCTCAAGCAGGCCACCCAGGCCCAGGCGCTCGCCGCCAATCCGACACCGCTGATCGGGGCGGCGCTCATCTATATCGCCCTGCTCTGGCCGATGGTCGCCGTCGTCTCGCGTCTCGAAAAACACTTCAGCCGGGGGAAGCGCTGATGACCGCAACGACCGCTCCTCTCATTTCTATCCGCGGGCTCACCAAGGCCTATGGCGCCTTCACCGTCCTGCACGGTATCGACCTCGACATCGCCGAAGGCGAAGTCGTCTGCGTCATCGGCCCGTCGGGCTCGGGCAAGTCCACGCTCATCCGCTGCATCAACCATCTCGAAGCTTTCGCGCCGGAAAGCCGGATCACCGTCGACGGCATCCGCGTCGAGCCCGGCCCGGCCCTCGCAAAGGTCCGCGCCGAAGTCGGCATGGTCTTCCAGTCCTTCAATCTCTTCCCGCACATGACAGTGCTCAAGAACGTCATGCTCGCCCCCATGCGGGTCCGCGGCACTTCGGAAGCGGAAGCCGAGCGCAAAGCGCGCGAACTGCTCGCCCGCGTCGGTATCTCCGAACAGGCGGAGAAGTTTCCCGGCCAACTGTCGGGCGGCCAGCAGCAGCGCGTCGCAATTGCCCGCGCACTCGCCATGGAGCCGCGCGTGCTGCTCTTCGACGAGCCGACCTCGGCACTCGACCCGGAAATGGTCGGCGAGGTACTCGACGTCATGCGCAAACTCGCCGGAACCGGCGTCACCATGGTCGTCGTCACGCACGAAATGGGCTTTGCCCGCCAGGTCGCCGACCGCGTGATTTTCATGGATAGCGGACGGCTGGTCGAAAGCGGCACGCCGGCAGAAATCTTCGACGCCCCCAAGCACGAGCGGACGCGCGGTTTCCTGCGCGCGGTCCTCAACCACTGAACAAGAACAATGACCGGAGGACACCCCGCAATGGCAACCCCTTCCACCAAGGCCCTCGATCTCGATTTCGTCCGCAGTCAGTTTCCAGGCCTGAACCGTGGCTGGGCCTTCTTCGACAATGCCGGCGGCTCGCAGATCCTCAAAGGCGCCGTCGAGCGAATCAACACCTTTCTGTTCGAGAAGAACGTCCAGATCGGCGGTTCCTACGAGGTCTCGCAGGCAGCGGCGGCCGCCCTCTACGAGGCTCGCACCGCCGCCATGCATCTCGTCAGCGCCAGCCGTCCGGAAGAGATCGTCTTCGGGAATTCCACGACTGCCCTGCTGCAGAACCTCGCCCGCGCCATGCACAGCCAGCTTTCGCCGGGCGACGAGATCATCACCACCGTCTCGGATCACGAATCCAATATCGGCCCCTGGGATCGGCTGCAGGAACGCGGTGTGGTGCTGAAGATCTGGCCGCTGAACAACGAGACCTTGACGCTCGACCTCGCCGATCTCGCGCCCCTGATGACCGAACGCACGAAGCTAGTCTGCGTAACGCATTGCTCGAACATCCTGGGCTCGATCAACCCGATACGCGAGATCGCTGATTTCGTTCATGCCCGCGGCGCCAAAATCTGCGTCGACGCGGTCGCCTATGCCCCCCATCGCGCGGTCGACGTCCAGGCCTTCGACGTCGATTACTACGTCTTCAGCCTCTACAAGACCTACGGCCCGCACTACGCGCTTATGTATGGCAAATACGACCTGCTGCTCGAACTCGATACGCTCTACCACTACTTCTACGGCAAGGACAAAGTGCCGGGCAAACTGGAGCCAGGCAATCCGAACTACGAGCTCGCCTATTCCACCTGCGGGATCGTCGACTATCTGGCGAGCCTCGGCGAACAGGCCGGCGAGACGGGCAGCGTCCGCCAGAAGATCGAGGCCGCCTTCGCCGCCATCACCGATCAGGAGAATGCGCTCACCGAGCGGCTGCTGACCTATCTTCGCTCGCGCAACGACTGCCGGATTATCGGGCAGGCGGCGAACCGCGACAGCCAACGTGTACCCACCATCGCCTTCCGTTTCGACGGGCGCGAGGCAGCCGATCTCTGCAAGGCGATGGACGCTGAAAAGATCGCCATGCGCTTCGGCGACTTCCATTCGCGCCGTCTCGCCGAATATCTCGGCCTGACCGACAATGGCGGCATGCTGCGAGTCTCGATGGTTCATTACAACACGATCGAGGAAGTCGATCGCTTCACCGCGGCCCTCGACCGGATCCTCGCCGGCGAAGCGGGCCTCGCCAGGGCGAGCTGAACACCTCAACGAGAAGGAGGGACTGATGCGCTTCGATACGGTGATCCGCAATGGAACGGTGGTGACCGCGAGTGACACCTTCGTCAGCGACGTCGGTATCAAGGACGGCCGGATCGCTGCGCTCGCAGCCGACCTGACGAACGCAGACGAGGTGATCGACGCCACCGGCCTCTTCGTCCTTCCCGGCGGTATCGACAGCCACGTACATCTCGACCAGCCCTCCGGCGAGGGCATCGTCATGGCGGACGACTTCGACAGCGGCACCCGCTCGGCCGCGATCGGTGGCAATAGTACGATCCTGGCCTTCTGCATGCAGGAAAAGGGTCAGTCGCTGCGCGAGGCGCTGAAGGTCTATCACGCCAAGGCGGACGGCAATTGCCATGTCGACGTCTCGTTCCACCTCGTGATCACCGACCCGACGGCCGAGGTGCTCGGCCAGGAACTGCCCGCGCTCGTCGAGGACGGCTACACCTCGCTCAAGGTCTTCATGACCTATGAGGGCCTCCGCCTGCGCGACGACGAGATCCTGGCGACCCTCGATACCGCAAGGCGCACCGGCGCGCTGGTCATGGTCCATTGCGAGAACGAGGACGCGATCCGCTACCTGATCGGACGCCACGAAGAAGAGGGCAAGTTCGCCCCGAAATTCCATGCCACGACCCGGCCGGTGGCAGCGGAACGCGAAGCCACGCATCGGGCCCTGTCTCTTGCCGAAATCGTCGACGCGCCGATCGTCATCGTCCACGTCTCGAACCGCGAGGCGATGGAGGAAATCCGCCACGCCCGCCAGCGCGGCCAGAAGATCGCCGGCGAAACCTGCCCGCAATATCTGATGCTGACGGCAGAAGACCTCGATCTCGAAGGGCTGGATGGGGCCAAATACGTCTGCTCCCCGCCACCGCGCGACAAGGCGAGCCAGGATGCCTGCTGGGAGGGGATCGAGCAGGGCGTTTTCGACCTGTTCTCCTCGGACCACTGCCCCTTCCGCTTCGACGATCCGGAAGGCAAGCTAAACGAGAAGGGAAAACGGCATTTCCGCTGGATCCCGAACGGCATTCCGGGTGTGGCGACTCGCCTGCCGATCCTCTTTTCCGAAGGCGTGATGAAAGGTCGGATCGACATCAACCACTTCGTCGCGATCACCTCAACCAACCACGCCAAGCTTTACGGAATGTACCCGCAGAAGGGCACGATCGCGATCGGATCCGACGCCGACATCGCGCTCTGGGATCCGGCCGAACGGGTGACTTTGACCAACGAGATCCTGCAACACGGCGCCGACTACACCCCCTATGAGGGCCTTAAAGTTGAGGGATGGCCCGTGCGACTGCTTGTTCGGGGCAAGACGGTCGCGGAACACAGATCAATCTTGCACGTTGGACGAGGACAATATCAGAGCCGCAAACGGTCGAACCTTATTGCCGCCCCTGCTTTGGGCTCAACCAACAGCCGATGAACCATCAGCAGCCGTTGTTGAGTTAGCTGGTCAAAGAGTCTGACATCTCCACATTAACGAATGTTTTGCTGCGGGGGGCCGAGATGATCGGGTCAATGCGACGGACGCGTTCCCGGTAGTGCGCGGTTTTGCGGTGCTCGTCGAGCGCCTCTGCCGACCGAAACACCTCATAGATCACGAAGCTATAGTCATCCTCCGGGCTGCCCAGCACATCGAAGCGAAGGTTTATCGGCTCGCGGCGCGTGCCTTCATAGTTGATCCGGAAAGCATCGAGAAATTCGTCGACATAGCCCTGCTTGACGTGAATTGTGAGTATTTGGATGAGCATATTTTCCCTAATTTGTTGTTCGATCTTCAAAATTCAGAGGCCGGGTGCTTTCCACATCGCCGTGGTGACGCCCTTGTCGACGAGTTGGCGCTGCAAGGCATAGGCGCGCGCCCATCGCTCGACGGAGTCATGGTAGATGGCCTTGTGTTCGAGGATGGCTTCGAAGCGCCTGTTCCAGCGAACCCAGCTCTGCGCAGTCTGAACGAAATCGCGAAGGCCGATGCCAATCGCCGCTGACCGCATCCAAGGGCGGTTGCCTCCTTGACGACGGGCGTGACGACGGGAAGGCCAGTTGCGTCTGGTAGGATTTGCGATCAGTGCGCGCACTTCGACGCACCCGCGGCAAACGTGCGCGACTGCATTCTCGTGATGTCGAAGGCGGCGGGCGAGGAACTGATCCGCTTCTTATGCAGGCCGCGCCTGCTCATCGTCGATGAGATCGGATATCTGCCGGTCGTCGCCGGCGGCGGCAACCTGTTCTTCCAGCTCGTGAACGCTCAGTACGAGCGCGGCGCTATGACGCTGACTTCCAACCGCGGCTTTGTAGAGTGGGGTGACGTTTTGGCGATCCCGTCGTCGCCACCGCACTGCTCGACCGACTCCTTCACCACGCCGTCGTCATTCAAATCGAAGGATCAAGCTACCGCCCACGACAACATGCGGAACAGATGCCAGAGCACGTCCGCTCCAAAGCCTCGCCGAAGAAGGCGTAGCCTTGTCGGCCGTAGAAGTCTTCGGCCTTAGAGCTAAAGGTGTCCAGAAAGGCGCGTGTTGCACCCCCGTTCCCAGGCGAGCGCCTCGGCTCGCGCAAGCAGATTTGCGCCGACCCACGTTTGCGCCATTTTCTTCGACGACCAGAAAATCGACGAACAACCAGCCCCATTAGGTCGAGCCGATCAGGCCACCTTGACGAGCGCCCTTAGCGGCATGGGCCGAGCCAAACATCCGCTCAAAGCCGTCGGCCCAGCTGTGGGTTTTGCTTTACCCGTTTCAAACCGCAAACTGAGATATGGCCGTTGGGTTTGGACGATAAACGCCGCCCGATTTTCCGCTAACGATTTCAGTGAGCCACTTTTTGCCAAAGTGATTGCAAGATCAAAGGCAGATTCAGCAGTTTGCGACCAGCGATAGTCGACAAACGCTGAAAGTCTGACGGACGGTACCTAGCAACAAGCCGTCGGACGTCTAGTCAGCCCGACCAAATTTTTGACCCGAAGCCGACATTCCGAGAGAGAGCCATTGTCGTGGCGCGACTATACAACTAACCTCAGTTCAGAAGTGTTAGGTTGGCACTGGCGGATCACAGAATGACTGTCGATCTGAGGCTACAGGTAATCCGTCGTACCGTGGCGGAACTCGCCGCGTCCGAGGGTGACGTGGCAGGAAGGCTTGAGCAAGCGCAGCAACTGTCCTCCGGACACCTCGATACCCTCGCCGCCATTCAGCGCCTCCGGCCGATGGTGCAGACGCACCGCGATCAGCTTGCCACCTATCTCAAGGACACCGCTGAAGCCGGACCGAGCGAGGAGACGACGAGCCCTCAATCAACACCGAGGGAGGCCACCGCACTCTCCGAGGTATTGCGGGACCTGTGTCTGGCGTTCCACCATTGCGCACTCAGCTATGGGATGCTGTACGAGATGGCGCTACGGCTCTATGAGCCACGTCTCAGGGCGATTGCGCCGAAACATCTGAAGGCGCATGCCGACGCCGCGTTATCCACGGCGCGACTGTTGCCAGGGGTTGTGGCTTGGCAGCTCGCCCAGGACGGGCTTGGATGTGCATGTATCTGCCCCATGTGCAGCATCGGTGCCTGCGGCTGCGTCTCATTGGGCACCCGAACACTGACTGCCGCATGGTGCGACGCAGCCCCGGCCGAATCCGAGTCGCCCGGAGTCGTCCTCCAAAATCCCAAGCCGGGAAGCCAGCTGGCGCGGGCCGGAGTAAAAGGCGGAGAACTGCTCCTCGCCGTTGACGCTCAAGAGGTGACCACCACCGACGAGATTCAGGCCGTCATCCGCAAGCACGCGCTCGGGGACGAGGTGCGTTTCCTGATACAGCGCGGTTCGGAATCTCCTCGCGAGCTCGTCGTCCGGCATGTCAGCGACTATCCGAAGACGTGAGATCGGGGTGCCTCTAACATCGTCTCGGCTGACGAGGCAGTGGAGCTGACCACGGGCTTGCGTACGGCGTCATTTGCATTATGAGTCCTTGGACCATGGGCCGCGACTGGAGCGTCCCTTCTCTGAAGAAGCCCGCTGGGGCGCGTTTGCCTAGGTAGTAGACGCGTCGCGGATGACGAATTCGGTCTGGCGGGACGCTATTCGATGCCTAAAACACGCTTTTGCAATCGATAAGTAAAAGCCACAATTGTCCAAGCCCTTATGGGAGCGATGTTCGACACCGGGCATGATATCTCGTTTTGCTGCATCGGAGGAGCCAAACTTGTCGGTGATCATCACCTGCGGCGCGCGGCCCTCGCCCCTCAACAGCTTGCGCATCAGGCGCCTAGCAGCCTTTGCGTTACGGCCGATTGAACCAGAACCTCAAGGACGAAACCTTCCTGGTCGACGGCGCGCCACCGCCAGTGCTTCTTGCCCGGATCGAAACAACAGCCTCTCGAGGTGCCACTTGTCGCCGAACCGCCCAGACGAACGACGGCGGATGTCGTAGGCAAAGGCCCGCCCGAATTCCTCCGCCCATGACCGAACCGCCTGATGTGAAACAATGATCCCACGGGCAACGACCATCCTCAGGCTGAGAGGAAGTGAAAATAGAGCCAGACGGCGTGGGAAATGTTCTCAGGAGGGAAACGATGGCGGCGGTAGTGTGGGCCACGCTTTACCATAGCCCGCAGTCACACATCAAAGTCCAAATTCCTTTAACCTGATGATGCCCGCGCCACGCCACAAGCAGAGGCAACATCATCCGGGGACCTTTTCGGCACCCAGCCTTCGGCGAGCGTTGCTATCGTCGCCAGCGTCCCCTCGGCTCCCGTCGCAATGCCGCGGTTCATCACTCCAGCCGGGCCGGAAAACCCGGTGCACGCAGGTCGGTCTTGAGCAGGTCTTCTAGAAGCTTGGCAATCATCGGCGATTCGGCGTTGCCGCCATAGGCCGCCTTGGCGGCAACGTAGGTTTGCTGGGTGACCCCCGCAAGGTCGAGCGGGACGCCGAATTCACGGCCAAACGCCATGGCAAATCCGAGATCCTTCAGCGCAAGGTCAATGTTAAAGGCGACATCGTACGATCCGTTGAGGATGAGCGCGCCCTCCGTCTCGTGGACGAAGGAGTTGCCAGAGGAAGCCTTGATGACGTGCCAGGCCTGACCGAGATCAAGGCCACCGCGCCGGGCAAGCATTAGCGCTTCGCTGCATGCCTTGAGGTGGATGAAGGCCAGCATGTTGGTGATCACCTTGATGAGCGCAGCATTGCCAAGCGTACCCATGTGGAAAATCTTGTTGCCCATGGCTTCGAGCGCCGGCAAATGGGTGTCAAAGAGGTCCTTGTCGCCGCCGGCAAGCATGGTGATCTTTCCATGCGCGGCAAGATGCACGCCGCCCGTCACCGGCAGTTCCATCGTTCGCACGCCATGCCTGGCCGCAACAGCAGCGAGACGAAGAATTTCATCACGGCTCAGCGTCGACATCTCGATCCAGGTCGATCCGGGTCTCGGGTCGGAAAGCAACTGGTTAAGAACCTGCTCGGAAACAGATGGTGAGGGTAGGCAGGTGATCACAGCATCGCACTGCCGAGCCATGTCTTCCGGAGAATCCGCCCAGATCGCCCCTTCTGCAACGAGGCGATCTGAAAGATGTTTGTGGCGATCATGCACGACCACCTTGAAGCCGGCCTTGAGCAAGCTGGCAGCAAGGTGCCCTCCGAGATTTCCTAGCCCGATATAGCCGTAGATCATTGGCACTCGATCCTTGTTAAACCGAAAGGTGAAATTATAAGCGGAGGCGAAACGGCCACTTAGCAGAGCCGGATTTTACTCCGCTCGGAGCCTTACTATTCCGCGGCCGCCGTGGTTGGCACTTGCGCCACCGCTCTAATTTTCGTCCGTGACTTGAGAAAACCTATTGCAACCAAACCAAGGATACCCGACGCGGCGATGAAGCCGAAGTACAGTTGATAAACTGCGAGTCCCGTATAGTGATCTGCAATGTACCCATTTAGTTTCGGGAGATAAATGTCAGGTGTATATGCGATCAGGGAAATCACGCCGATGGCGAGCCCTGTCACCCGGGTCGGGATATTGCGACTTTCAAGGATCGACCAATATAAGCCTCGAGTGGCGTAGGTCATCACCCCGATCAGCAATACGACAAACAGCAGGACGGAACTGCCAGCCGTCGATGGCAGAAACAGCAGCGCCAGCAGCCCGAGAATGCTCAATGTCATCGTGATCGCCAGTACATTTTCCCGGCCGATCTTGTCGCCCAGAAAACCAGCCCCCAGACCACCGATGGGACGCATCCACAATTTTGCTACAGTCATAAACGCGGCGGCGCTTGCCGTCATCGTGTATTTTTCCTGCAGGAAAGCGGAGAAGGAATAGGTCGCCCAAAACAACTGATAGCCACAAAGAATGATAATGGCGATAAGCCAAAGCTCGGGCACTGCCAGGAGGAACCTGAGATCAGCCAGAAGACTGTTCTTCCTTGCAGCAGTCTTGACCGGGGTGTCATCCTTCAAACGCAGGAATAGGAAACACAAGACCGCTACTGCGAAGCAGTGTAAGCGACAAGCCGGGGCCGTTCAGGCGGCGTAGTTCCACGGCATGAGCGCGTCAATATCGCTGCTGGGCCATCCATTTGCGAGGCGCTCAAGTGTCTGGGTAAGCCAGGCTTGCGGAT
>Ga0065165_1001918_pt1 | contig 19856 bp, 20 predicted proteins | sample AraplaMF_Cvi_mMF_FD_63813 | JGI IMG/M metagenome (GOLD analysis project Ga0065165, IMG submission 63813) | Arabidopsis root microbial communities from the University of North Carolina, USA - plate scrape MF_Cvi_mMF (version 2) (version 3) | ecosystem: Host-associated > Plants > Roots >...
GGTGTTCAACCTCAATGACGGCCATGTTCGCTACCGGCGCGACGTCTATTCGGGCCGCCGCAACGTCGCGCCGCTGGCGTTCCTCGAGCGCCAGCACCAGATGGTCGGACCGATCTTCACTCTGACGATCAGCGGGACTTTCTGATGCCTGTGCGGTCGCCGCTTCGCGGGGTCTGCTGACTTCCCTCGAGGCCCGGCAAAAATGAACCTGAGAGGGCCCCGAGCGCGTTCCATGACGTATCTGAATATGCAGCGGCTTCCGGGTCCGTCGCTTCCGGCTATGGATGACAACTGATCAGCGTATAGTCGTTTGGCAGCCCGCGTCGAAAGCCGCCGCGCTACTTCCGGACCGCTGGCCGTCCGTCCGCTTCCGGGAGGGAAACCGACGCGTCAGCTGACATAGCCGGGCTGCGGCTTCCGCCCCACATGGCGCGGGTCAGGGAGTGCCGGCGCGCATCAGGAAGCGGTCGCTCGTTCAACTCATGGCCATCCCGCTTCGACCTCGCCTCATCGGTCATCGCATGGCAGACGTGGTCATTCCGGCCGGACGCAGGTCTCCATTGCCTTGCGTCGATTCTGACCCGCCGATGCCGGCCAATTCGCCCTCAGTCGCAAAGTGAAGGAGGAGCGATGCCGCCTCGGCGAGGCTGCCTGCGGCCAGGCGCCCTCCCGCGCTGCCACCGTGACCGTCTCGACTACCTCGCGACGATCGAAGCAGCCGTCGATCTGCGCCCGCTGCTCGTGCAAAGCGGCCGGATTTCCATACTCTGCCCGTCGGCGCACCCGGCGCGCGCGACCTCGAGCAGACGACCGATCTCCGCGACGGATACACTGTCATTTCCGGTCAATTCGGCTTCTCCGGTCGGTCGCCCAGCTGCTGGAGGCACACCCCGATGGCGAGCCACCGCCTCACCCCCGCCGCGTCTCCGGCATTCCTCAATTCCACGACTCGCTCCGCAATAAACGCGAACGCTCTGTCGCCATGCATCTGCTCGACCGCAAGCGCTTCGGCCATCCATTCCTTCCCGGTCGTCATCGTCATGATGTCACGCCTCAGCGATCACAGGGGTTGTCGCGGCCGAGGCCAATAGGCCGGGGGAATACTCGACCGCGACGATGCAAGCCTGGCATCCGGGATTGCTGGCCACAAGGGTTTGCTGCCGCCATTTGCGCCCCGGCGCGAGTGGCCGCTCAAGGCAACAGGATGTCGTTTCGAAGTGCATACCGGACCAGTTGTGCTGTGGTTCGCAGGTTGAGCTTGTGCATCGCCGCAGCGCGGTGCGATTCCACCGTCTTGTTGCTGATTTCAAGGATGGCGCCGACCTGCTTGTTCATCTTACCGGATGCAATCAGTCGCACCACTTCTCGCTCGCGATCGGTGAGCGTCGTCCGGGGGTTCGACGAGGTATCAACCAGGCAATCGAGTAGCCGCCCGGAAAGCGCACTGGAAAAAAAGGCGCGACCGACCGAAACCGCATCGACCGCCGCCAGCAAATGCGTTTCACTATCCGACTTGAGCACGCAGCCACGAGCGCCGGCGCGCAGCACTTCGAGGATCAGGCTCTCGCGAGCATACATCGTGTAGAGCAGTATTTCGATGCCCGGAAATTCCTGCTTGAGCGCGCGGGTCAGCTCCAGCCCGTTCAGTTCGGGCATCATATAATCGATCACCGCAATATCAGGCCGGGTCGCGCGCGCGGCTTCGAGGGCCTCCCGGCCGTCGAAGGCCTCAGCCACGATATGATGGTTGGGCCTCGCTTCAAGCAGGCCCCGAACGCCCTGGACGATCACCTCGTGATCATCGGCAATTAACACCCGTCGCGCCGCATTGCTCATGGCTTGCCCCCTTGAGCCCTCCCCGCCGGGGCGACGGCACCGCGCCTCGTCTTGCGCCCGCGAGCCGACGTAACCCTACTTTTTCAACATGTTCGCGACGCGATAGATTTAATATCGGTATTATCCCGGAGACCGGTTGGCCCGAACAATGACCGAGGCTATCGCGGGGATCCTGACGACCGGGTAGCCTCGGCAGGTCCCCGCGCCTGCCGCCAGCCATTCCGCGGCTACCTCGAATGGCATCTCGAGACCGAATCCGGGTGCACCCATGTCCTGCTTGCGGCGCCGCGTCCCGGCTGCGAGGACATGGCGCGATGCGCAGCGGCGATCGATGGACCGGGCGTCGGGATCGTGGCCGACTGCGGCTATTACGAAGCACTGCGGGAGGGCGGCCTGGCGAGCCGATGCAGCGAGCGGCCAAGGGGGTGCGGATCCCGTCCTTTTGCCGGGACGGCTGCGCCGGAAAATTGCGATCAACGTCAATTGGCGTTGCCGCTGGTAAGATGCAGGATGTTGCCGTCCGGATCCCTGAACCAGATTACACGAAGCCCGCCCCTGACATGAACTCCGTCAACTACACTGTCGAAGCCCTCGGGATATTCATCGAGCGCTATCCCCCTGGCACGCAAGTCCGCCGCGATGACCTCGAGTTCCTCGCCCACCGCCCAGACGACGGCATTTGCCCGATTGGTACCAGCGTAATCACTGAGATAGACGTTCAGTTTCGTTGGACCGGTCCCGAAGACAAATCCGTTGCCGTGGTCATCAATGAGCGGCAAACCGAGAATACCCTCGTAGAATATTCTGGCCCTAACAAGATCGATGCACGGTATAATAGCCGAAGAAGCATGGCCATTTAGCATATAATTACCTTTCAAATCGCGGGAGAATACAATTATCATCTGCTTTCACAACTACCGCCACCGGGTCGGTTCCGTTTGATCCCGGCCCTGTAGTCGTGGGCCGGTGATACAATGTTTTGTGGACGAGACAGGTTGATGACGGACGAGCGGACGGTGGCGGAGGACGTACTGCCCCGCGGCTCAGGTCGGGAGCAGCCCCTGCTGGCGGATTGCCTGCTACGCGCCCCGGTCGGCTCGGGTACTGACTGGCAACCCTGGGCAACCACGGCCGCATTTCAGCAAGGCGAGCCGCTTTCAATCTGGCCGGAACGGATGATCCGATCAGCATTCGCTACTGGGTGGGCCTCCACGTCTCCCCGGAGTAGCGCCGCGCATCAGGCAATCCGGCCTGCAGTCCTGGCCGCTTTTTGCGGCACGAATGTTCCGGTCGCATCTGCCCTCTGGCAGCGGGCGACCTGATCCAGGGGCGTAGTTCGCCTGCCAATTGGCGAACGCCGCGCGACCTCCTGGACAATGGCCGCGATCCCTGAGCCGCGCGATCCTCCTCGCCGTCGCTGACAGGAAGGAACAGCCCGCATGAAGACCGTCCTCGCCTCGCGTGCGTCGATGATCTGGCATCCCGCCGCAGCCGCCCCGGCAATCAAGGATGCGACGGCCGGCGAGCAGCCGCACGCGACGAAATATTGAAACCCGGAGAGCATATCATGGCGATTCCGAATGACAGCTTCCCGGTCACCAGGGAGGCATTGCTGCACGCGTTATACGAAGCGGCGGAACTCGAGCAGAATCTGATGTGCACCTACCTCTACGCCGCCTTCAGCCTGAAGGCCGGCGAGGCGGAGGGACTAAGCGCCTGCGAAGCGGAAGCCGTGGCGCGTTGGCGCCGCGCTATCCTCGGCGTAGCCATCGACGAAATGAGCCATCTGGTGGCGGTCTGGAACCTCACCTCGGCATTGGGCGGAGCGCCGCGGTTCGGCCGCACCAACTTCCCGCTCGACGCCGGCTATCTGCCGGCAAACATCGTTGTGAAGCTCGCGCCCTTCGGCGAGGAAGTGATACAGCATTTCATCTATCTCGAACGGCCCGACCCATCCGGTGAGCCCGACGGCGAAGGATTCGCAGCACCGGAGATGGGCGTCCGCACGCCGTCCGCGCTGCGTCTGACACCCACAGGCTTCGACTACGCCACGATCGGCGACTTCTACCAACAGGTGGAATCCGACTTGCGTGCGATGGTCACCGAACTGGGCGAGGAGAGCGTCTTCTGCGGCGATCCCGCGCTCCAGCTCACCGCAGCGGAGAATCGTCTCAAGGGCGCCACGGCGGTCACCGATCTCGACAGCGCTCTGGCGGCGCTCAACGAGATCGTGGTGGAAGGCGAAGGCGCCCCGGACAACCGGGAGAATTCGCACTTCGCCCGCTTTCTGGCGCTGCGATCGGAATTGCACCAGCTCAAGGCCGCGAACCCGAATTTCGCGCCCGCGCATCCTGCCGCAGTCAACCCGGTCCTGCGCAAGCCTCCGCATCCCGGTGGAAAGGTCTGGCTGGAGAATGCCGAGGCTATCGCCACCGTCGACGCGGCGAACGCCATATATGCACTGTCACTCCGCCTTCTTGCCGGAGCTTATGCCGTTCCTCGACCCGATCCCCGCAAGGCAACCTATGTCGCCTGCGCGGTCGGCTTGATGCACGCCATCGGCGCGATGGGCGAACGCGCTGCCCGCTTGCCTGCTGGTCCTTCGCATCCCGAATGCAACGCGGGAATGTCATTCACGGCCCCGCGCGAGGCGGCGTCGCTTCCCCAGGAGCATGCCGCTCTCGAGATATATGCCGAGCGCCTCGATCAATTGCTGGCTGCCATTGAGGCGATGGATCCGGCCGATCCGGCTTGTATCCGGACCTCACAGATCCTGCAGGGCCAGGCCGAGCGCCTTCGCGCCTTGCGATTGGCTGGGGCGGACCCGGTGCGCACGACCGTGAACGAAGGGGTCGCCTGCCGCTTTCCCTAGGTGTCCCTGATAATGTGTCGTCGACCAAATGTGTCCTGCCGGATACCGCCATCGGGCGAAATCGATGGCGCCGAACCGTAGGAGGCTGTCCGCCCGACTCCTCGTCGCTCAGCCCTACGATCATCGTGCATCGCAATCGGTACATCGGTACGCCTCAATTGCCTCCGGTACCGGCCCCCGTCTGTAGCGCGCCCCAAGCCGTTGATCGACGACACGATGGCGGCCCTGTTGAGGTCGCACTGGCACCCGTGTTCGACCGAGCGGATCGTGGTCCTCGCCAGATCGCTCGATATCCTGGGGCTGGCAGTGCGCGATCCCGATGTGTATTGCATGACCAATACACAAGGGGACAGGTAATGTCGTGGCGCGCAGGTCTGCTGATTGCCATTATCGGCGAAGTCCCCGGATCGAATGTGGCCGTGGCGCAGCACGCTGCGGCGTCGCCTGCATCGGATGAGCAAGCTGTCCGCAATGCCGACGATGCATTCTGGCGCGCCTTCAACGCATGCGATGCGGCTTCAATGGCGACCTTCTTCGCCGAGGACGTGGAATTCTATCACGACATCACCGGGCTGACGCGCTCCCGCCCCGCGGTAGTCGCGTCGCTCATCAAGAGCCCTTGCGGAACATCCGCCCTGCACATGCGGCGCGAGCAGGTCCCGCAGAGCGTGCGCTATCAGACGATCCCCGGATATGGCGCCATGCTGACGGGCGAGCATCTTTTCTATGCGCGCCAGGGAAATGCACCCGAGCGGCCTGCGACGCTTGCCCGGTTTGTGGTGATCTGGAAGCTTCAGACGGATCGCTGGGTAATGACCCGGATCGTCAGCTACGATCACCGCGCTGCGCCCTACGTCCCGTCCTTGGCGGCGATCCCTGTCCCGCGCGACGGATTGAAGCGCTATGTCGGACGCTATCGCACGAAGGCTTCGGGCGATGTCGACATCTCGCTCGACAACGACGTGCTCGTCCTGCGCTCCGGCGACTTGAGAGTCACGCTCGCAGCGAGCGCTCCCGGTCACTTCTTCGCGCAGGAGAGGGATCTGCGGATCAATTTTTCGGGCGACCCTGACATTTCCGCGATCGAGATTGAGGAAGAAGGCGTTGTTGTGGCCCGCGGTTTACGCGTTGAACCTCGCTGACCGGGCTGGTGAGCAGGATGCTGCGAGGCAGCTCTCCGCTTTCAGGAGCCGGCGACCCATCGGGGGTCGATCACATCAAGGCGCTTTACTGTCATCCACGCAACCAGCCCTGCAACTCGCCCAGGACGAAGTCAGCACGAGATTGCACCGTAACCCGCGGCAACGTGATCGTTGTCGCCGCCGGCCTCGATATAGCTGCGATTGGCGAGCATCATCGCCTTCAGCGCCGTCGGCAGCAGTCAGGTCGAGTCGCCGCCCGGTCGCGACGAGAAGGCGCGAGGCGCGAAGGGAGGAGCCCGGGCGTTTGGGCCCGGACTCCGGATCGCTCAGAGGACGAGGTCGCCCTGGATCACCCACGCAGCGCCAATGCCGATGGCGAAGTCGGCGACACCGTTACCGTCGACATCGCCGGCCAGGTACTGCTCGCCGTGGCTAGTGTAGAGCTGCAGTTCGCCGGCGGTGCCCGTGAAGGCGGCGGTGCCGACGAAGGCGAAGGCCTGGTCGCCCGCCGTGCTGGTGTCGGCGTCGATGTCGGCGAGGTTGATCCTGTCGGTGCCGGAGACGAAGTCCTTGATCGTGTCGTTGCCGCTGTGATCGGAGAAGCGGAACTCGTCGGCGCCGTCGCCGCCCCACAGCTGGTCGTCGCCCGCGAGCCCGTTGAGCACATCGTCGCCGCCATTGCCCTTGAGGATGTTGGCGACGTCGTTGCCGACGAGATAGTCGCGCGCCGCGCCGCCGATCGCGTTCTCGATCACGGTATTGTACGCGATCGAGACATTGTCGAACGAGGTGGCGGTGATGCCGGCAATGCCGGTGTCGCCCTCGACACGGCCCTCGACCTGCGAGGTGACGAAATCGACCCAGCCGGGATAGGAATCCGCGGTCCACCAGCCCTGCGGGTGGCCGGGCTGGGCCTCGATCGCGGCATTGGCCTGATCGAGCGGCAGATAACCCTGCGAGGCCGAACTGAACGATCCCGGCCGCAGATCGATGAACACCCCGCCATTGGCCGTGGAGAAATCGAAGGTGTCGTTGCCGCCCGCGTCATAGACCGCGAGATAGGGGAAGGGATTCCTGGCGAGATCGTAGACCGCGTTCCCCGCGGTCGAATTGGCGAAATAGACGGTGTCGTCCGCGCGTGTGGCCGGATCGGCGCCATATTTCGCCTGGATGGCCAGGATGTCGTGGATCAGCGGGGTCTGCGGCATGGTCGTGTTGGCGGTCGAGACGTTCCAGGTCTGGCCGCCGCCGCTGCTGTCGTCCTCGAAATAGGACATGACGGTATATTGGCGCGTGTCCTGCGCATAGACCGCGCTGTACTCGTAGCTGATCGGATCGGGCACGCCGTCGCCGTCGGTATCCGCGGCGGCGTCATAGGGCCCCGGATGGCTGAGCCCGAACGCGTGGCCGAGCTCGTGGATCAAGGTGTAGCTGCCGAACTGGCCGGGATCGACCGCGCCGTTGGGTGGCAGGGTGGCCGGATTGACCACCCAGACGTCGCTTGCGACCTCGTGGCCCGTGCCCTGGTCGGGGTCCGGATAATAAGCCCAGGCCGCGGCGGGGCCGGTTGTGGTGGTGTTGGCGACCATGATGTCCGCGCCGTTGCCGTTCTTCTCGGCCACGCTCGGCGCGATGAGATCGTCCCACAACACCATCGACGCGCGGACCGCGTCCTTCTGGGCGTCGGTTAGCGGCGCATAGCCGGCGGGCTCCGAGTGAGCGCCGGGCTTGTTGTATTGGCCGATGGTGTGCGGGCCGTCGAGGAAGCCGAAAGTGATGGTCTTGCCGCCGATCTCCAGGCCGGTGTCGAGCTGCGCGATGACCTGGTCCTGGCCGAAGATCGGCTTGCCGGACCAGATGCCGCCGATCGAGTCCTCGAGCCGGAATGGCGTCCCCCCCGCTGCCGTGTTGGCCTCGCCTGCCGGTTGTACGTAGTCGGATTCGAGACGCGCCATGTTGCCTCCTGGATCTGCGGAGCGATGCACTATGCTCTCCGCCCACACCCGGTCAGACGATGCTGCGCTGCAAATCCGACACGTGAAGCAGAAACGATGACTGTGGCGGATCAGCTTCGCGCTCCGAATTTGGCCACCCGCGGGATGACTTTCGGCTAGCTGAAAGCCGTCGTTCGCCCAGGTGCCTGAAATGCGGGTAGGCTCGGGCCGGGATCAAAAGATGGGGTGACCGGGCCGTTCCCCTGCCGAATTTGGTCTGGAAAAGAGGCGTACAGATAGCTGCGCAGCGCTCCCGGGAGCAGAACTTGTCATGCCGAGGCAGCGCGAACCGCACGAGTGCGGCGCCGGATGTGCTGCCTCCAGATACCAATTGGCTCACCACGGTTGGCGCAGGCTCACGCTTGCAGAGGCCCGACAAGTGCTCGCGGGAGAAGCTGGTGGGTCCGCCGCATAGCCTGAAGGCGGTCAAATATGGCGAATATTCCCAGTTTGCTTGAGCGGCCGGTTGTAAAATCCCGCAAATGCTCCCCAAATAATTCCATCAGCAACCCATGCCTGGGGCGCCGAGGGCGACATGTTCGAGCGCGTCGACGACGCCGAAATGGATTGACTGCGCCTGTGAGGCATAGGCCTGCCCCAGGCAGCGAGGCACCTTCCCCAACTCAGCCTCCATCGTGCGAGTTCGTTTGACCCGTCGTGGTAACAGGCAGATAGTCGGCCATGGCCCCTACCCCAGAGCAGCTTCGCGCTGTCCTCGTTGAAATCCTGAGCGACTCCACCACAAAGCCCGAGGCGCACTGGCGCACGGTCATCGGGTCGGTGACCAAACGCCCGTCCGCGACTGAGGCGCGGTCCAATTGGGAGATTTCTCCCACCGGCTCGGATTACGATTGCGCTGCAGCCGCCCGCGCGATGGAGATCGTGCGCCGCGAGCATCCCTATGTTGGCGACTGAGTCGACGGGCGCTCCACCCTTCTCGTCGACCGGTGGAGATCCGCCTCGCCGGACCCGCCCTTCCGGTGTTCGATGATACGAGGAGCTGCCTGACAAAAGCTGCGTCGACAACGCGAAAAGGGCCGGAGCAAGTCGCCCGACCCTCTTTCATACCCAAATCGCGTGGACAAATGCGTCAGAAGCGGAAGCCGACGCCCGCCATGATCTGGTTGCGGTCGAAGTCGATCTTGTAATCGCGCAGCTCGCCATAATGCGAATAGCGATATTCGCCCTTCACATAGAAGCCGCCGCCGAATGCATATTCGAGACCGACGCCCGCACGGAAACCGCCGCTGTCGACGCTGTCCTCGACCACCGTGGTGGGTGCCGGGTTCGGATTCACCACCGGGCCGGTGGTGGGATCGTAGCGCGTCTCGACCTTGGTGCTGGTATAGCCCATTTTGCCATAGGCCATGAACTGGGGCGAGAAGGCATAGCCGACACGTCCGCCGACATAGATGTCGCGACCAATCTCGATGTGCAGCCGGTCTCCGTTATTGTAGAAGTTATGGGCATTGGCATAGGTGCTGGTGCCGGTCAGCTCGACCTCGGCGCCGATGATCACGCCGCCCGCGTCATAGTCGTAACCGAGAGCGCCGCCATAGGCGAAACCGTCCTTCGAATCGGTGTCGACATCGTTCTTGTTGCTGAAATTGTCCCAACCGGCGACGGCTTCGACATGGAAGCCGCCAAAGCCTTCCTTCTCCTGTGCATAAGCGGGCGGGGTGAGCGCCGCCGTGGCGAGCGCCGTAGTTGCGAGGAACAGGATACGCATATGAACTCCCTGGCTTGTACCGGACCCCCTGCGTCCGCGGTACGTGCCTGCTCCCTCGCCGGGGCTGAGAAAATTGGGACAAATGCCCAGAAACGGCGTTACTTTCCCGAAACGAATTATCGGGATGTCGCCTAGGGAAGTTCGCGCGAATCGGTATTTGTACGCCCCTTCGCCGTGGACACGAAAAAGGCCGGAGCGCGCGCACTCCGGCCTTTTCCTTTGCTGCTATTCGCTTAGAATTTGAAGCCGAGGCCTGCCACGACCTGATTGCGGTCGAGATCGGCGTCATAGCCATCGATCTTGCTATAGTTCGAGTAGCGATACTCGCCCTTCAAATAGACGTTGTTCGTCAGGTTGTACTGGACGCCCGCGCCGATCCGCCAGCCGTCGAGATCCGAGTGATCGTCGACGCTGGTCGTACCCGACACATAATGCGTGTTGACGCGCGCATTGGTGTAGCCGCCCTTGGCGTAGATCATTGCGGCGGGCGAGACGGCATAACCGATCTTGCCGCCGACATAGATGTCGCGGCCGGCATCGATCTTGAACACGTCGCCCGGGGCGATGAGGTTGTTGGAGCGGGTGTCGGTGGTCGAGCCGGTCAGTTCGGCATCGGCGCCGAGCACGAGGCCCCCGCTCAGCTGATAATCATAGCCGATCGCACCGCCATAGAGCAGTCCGCTGCTCGATTCGGAGCTCTGGTCCGAACCGCTGCTGACATTGTCATAGCCGATCACGCCCTCGACATGAGCGCCGGTGAACGGCGCCTGTGTGTCCTGCGCAAGGGCCGGGGTGGCCAGCGCCGAAGCGGCGAGAAGCGCGGTGATCGCAAGCGTACGCATACTGAACTCCTGTATTCATCCTCCCCGATCCCGGGGGAGGACGTTCCAATGGACCAGCGCGCGGCGCGTTGCATGAACCTCAAATAAACGGGAAAAACCGTGTCTTTTCAGCCACGGACTGCGGCTTCTTTATGGCTTTGGGACTCCTCCGCAACGATCGTCGCCGCCTTTCCGACACGCTTGGGGCAAGGCTTCGGCACCCTCGCCCGATGCGGGGCGGCAATGCGAAAAGAAGTTGCCCTTCGCGCGCCGCCAATCGAAACAGACGCGGCATGATTCATGGGCAGCGACAGGGGCGCGACTTCATCGCGCGGCACGGCGAGACCGTCTTCAACAAGGCACGGCGGATGCAGGGAGACCACCCGCACACGCCGCTCACCCGCGATGGCTTCGCACAGGCGGACGAGATGGGGCGCGCATTGCGCGAGATCCTCGGACCGCAGCCGAAGCTGACCCTGTGGTCGTCGAGCGCGGGCCGCGCGCTGCAGACGCTGGCGATCATCTGCGAGCATCTCGAGCTCGACTGGCACAAGGCGCAGACCGATGACCGGCTCGTCGAGATCGGCATGGGCGAATGGAGCGGGCGCTATTATGCCGACCTGCTGGAGGAGGCGCCGGGCTTTCTCGATTTCGAGCACGGACTCTACACGCGCCCGCCGCCGGGCGGCGAATGGTATGACGCGATCGCGCTGCGCGTCTCGGCGTGGCTCGCTGACACCGACGCGGATCCCGGCGACCGGCTGGTGATCATGCACGGCATGTCGAGCCGCATCCTGCGCGGGGTGATGACCGGCGGCGACGCGATGCCGCAGTTCGACGCGCCGGTGGCGCCCGATCTGCCGCAGGGATCGGTGGTGCTGGTCGAGGCGGGCAAGGAGCGGGTCGTGCATCTCGGCACCGGGCGGAGCGCGGCGCCGGCATGATGATGCTGCTGCTCCTGTTCGCGCTGCTTCAGGGGCAGGGCCGCGTGGCGCTGGGCGTGCATGGCAGCTGGGGTGCGTTCCGCGATGCCTCGCCGCATCGCTGCTTCGCGATCGCCGAGCCGGCGGCGCGCGGCCCGGGCCAGCCCTTTGCGAGTGTGGCGACCTGGCCCGCTGACGGCGCGCGCAATCAGCTGCACATCCGCCTCAGCCGCGAGCGCAACCCGCGCGCCCGCGTGACTTTGTCGATCGGCGAGCGGCGCTTCGAACTGGTCGCGGGCAAGACCGACGCCTGGTCGCCCGACGCGCGCACTGACGCCGCCGTGGTCTCGGCGATGCGCGCGGGGCGGAGCATGAGCGTCGAGAGCGTGTCGCTGGCCGGCACCCCCTTCGCCGACACCTATGCGCTGAGCGGCGCCGCGACGGCGATCGACGCGGCGGTGATGGGGTGCGTGGGGTAACCGTGTCCGACTAGCCCCTCTCCCGCTTGCAGGAGAGGGATATTAGCGCAAATACGCCAGCAACCCCTCGACCAGCGCGTCGAACACCGCGCGGACCCGGGCGACGGCGCGCAAGTCGCCATGTGTTACCACCCAGGTTTCGAGCTCGTGGGTGAATTCCGGCAGCACGCGCACCAGCTCAGGATCGCGCAGGGCAAGCGGGATCTGGCACACGCCGATGCCCACGCCCGCGCGGATCGCGGCCATCTGGGCGAGGTCGCTGTCGCTGCGGAAGGCAAAATGCATGTTGGCGATCGGCATACCCGCGGCGCGCATGGTGCGGACCACGTCATTGTCGCTCGCCACGCCGATCACGACATGGTCGGCGGCATCTTCGAACGAGGCGGGAATGCCGCGCCGCGCGAGATAATCGCGATGCGCGTGCAGCCCGAGCGGTACCGCGCCGATGCGCCGCGCGACGAGCGCGTCCTGCTCGGGCCGGGTCATGCGCACCGCGATATCGGCCTCGCGGCGAAGGATGTCCTCGCGCCGGTTGCTTGGGCTCAGCTCGACGACGAGGCCGGGATGACGATCGAGCAAGGGGGCGAGGATCGCCGGCAGCACCTCGGTCGCGATCACCTCGCTCGCGGTGACGCGCACCCGCCCGGCCACCGCATCGGCTGCGGCGGAGGCGGAACGCGCAAAGGCGTCGGCGGCGAGCGCCATCGCCTCGGCATGGTCGCGCAAGCCCAATGCAATCTCGGTCGGCATTAGCCCCGCGGGCGTGCGTGTGAAGAGCGCGGTGCCGAGGCTAGCCTCGAGATCCTCGATCCGCCGACGCACCGTCGGCTGCGCGAGCCCCAGCGTGCGGGCCGCGCCCGAGAGGCTGCCCGTGCGCAGCACGGCGAGAAAGGCGCGCTGGCGCTCCCAGTCGATCGCTTCCGAGCTCATCAAATTTGTATAGGCTGATCGTCAAAGCCTGACAATTTTCTTCATGCCGGCCCGCGCGCATATCCCGCTCCACAATCACGGGAGACGAGACATGAAGACGGCTCTGGTTCTGGGTGCGAACGGCGGCGTGGGCGGCGAGACGGCCAAGGCACTGGCGCGGCACGGCTGGCGCGTGCGCGGGCTGGTGCGGCGTGTTCGCGATCCACACGACGACAGCATCCACTGGGTCGAGGGCGACGCGATGGATGCCGGCGCGGTGCTGCGCGCGGCCGACGGCGCTGACGCGATCGTGCATGGCGTCCATCCAGCCGGCTATCGCGACTGGGACAAATTGGTGCTGCCGATGCTCGACAACAGCATCGCCGCGGCGCGGCTGACCGGCGCGCGGCTCGCGCTACCGGGCACGATCTACAATTACGACCCGCGCGACCTGCCCGTCGCGGACGAGACCGCCGATCAGCGGCCTAACACGCGGAAAGGGGCGATTCGCGCCGAGATGGAGCGCCGGCTCGAAGCGGTGCCGAGCCTCGTGCTGCGCGCCGGGGACTTTTTCGGACCGCGTTGCGGCAGCAGTTGGCTGTCGCAGGGTATGGTCACCCCGGGCAAGCCGGTGACGTCGTTGCTATATCCTGGAAAGCCGGGCGTCGGCCATGGCTGGGCCTATCTGCCCGATGTCGGCGAGACTTTCGCGCGACTGCTGAATCGCGAATCCGCGCTGCCGGGACAGGCGCGCTTCCATCTTGGCGGCCATTGGGATGCCGACGGGACGCAGTTCACGGCGGCGATCGGCAAGGCGCTGGGCAAGCCGGGGCTCAAGGTCCGGCGCCTGCCCTGGGCACTGCTGCCGCTGGCCGCACCGTTCAACGCGACGCTGCGCGAGACGATCGAGATCCGTACCTTCTGGGAAAATCCGCTGCGGCTCGACAATCATGCACTGGTCGCCTTCCTCGGCGAGGAACCGCGCACGCCCCTGGTCGCGGCACTACGCACCAGCCTGACGGCTTTGGGCTGTCGTTAGAAGACGGGGCGGCGGGGGATTAGGCGCCGCCCCGTCTTGGCTCACTGCGCCGGCTTCTGCTGGGCGGTGAGCGCTCCCTGGACCCGGGCCTGCAGCGCCGGATCGGCCTGGCTCGCCTGCGCGATCTCGTTGAAGCGCGCGGGGGTCAGGCCATTGGCCTGAATCGTGGCGACCATCGCCTTGCCCTTCTCGGCATCGGCCATGCTCGTGTCGGCACGGGTCTTCTCGACCGCGATCGCGGCGGTGGCGAAGTGGTTCACCTCCTCGTCGGTCACGCTCGCCTTGGCCGAGGCTGAAGCCGCCGGCGCTGCCGGCTCGGATGGTGTGGTCTGGCTCTGGGCCAGCGCCGGAGCGGCGATCAGCATGGCGCCGGTCGCCAGCGCGGCAAGATGGGTTTTACGCATATTTACTCCCTCGAGCCCCTGCTCGTGCGCAGGCTTTCCGGCCTGTGGACGATGACGCAACGCCGCGTCGGCGCGCCGTGCGATTCACGGGGCGACCGGTCCGGAAAACCCCCGGGGTGGAAAAATCGTCCGACTTCGCTTATGTGCGCGGCCATGCAGACAGCTTCGGCCGCCCCTATGCCCATCCCCGGGCACATCGATCCCGTGCCCGTCCCGCGCGCTCCCAGCCTGCGCGAGGATGGTCGCACAGACCTGATCGGCCTGCCCAAGGAGGGAATCCGGGCCGCGCTCGAAGGCGCCGGCATGGAGCCGAAACAGGCCAAATTGCGCGCCAAGCAGCTGTGGCACTGGATCTATAATCGCGGCGCGACCGGGTTCGCGGCGATGACCGACATCGCCAAGGCGCAGCATCCGTGGCTCGAGGAGCGATTCGTGATCGGCCGCCCCGAGGTGGTCGAGGCGCAGGTCTCGACCGACGGCACGCGCAAGTGGCTGCTGCGCTCGCCCGACGGGCAGGATTACGAGATGGTGTTCATCCCGGACGCCGATCGCGGGACCCTGTGCGTGTCGAGCCAGGTCGGCTGCACGCTCAACTGCCGCTTCTGTCATACCGGCACGATGCGCCTCGTGCGCAATCTCACCGCGGGCGAGATCGTCAGCCAGGTGATGCTCGCGCGCGATTCGCTCGGCGAATGGCCGAGCCAGCCCGAGGGTCGCATGCTCACCAACATCGTGATGATGGGCATGGGCGAGCCGCTCTACAATTTCGACAATGTCCGCGACGCGCTCAAGCTGGTGATGGACGGCGACGGCCTCGCGCTCAGCAAGCGTCGCATCACGCTGTCGACCTCGGGCGTGGTGCCGATGATGGCGCGTGCGGGCGAGGAGATCGGCGTCAATCTCGCGGTCTCGCTCCACGCGGTGACCAAGGAGATCCGCGACGAGATCGTGCCCCTCAACCGCAAATACGGCATCGAGGAACTGCTCCAGGCCTGCGCCGATTATCCGGGTGCGAACAACGCCCGCCGCATCACGTTCGAATATGTGATGCTGAAGGACAAGAACGACACCGACGCCGACGCGCACGAGCTGGTCCGGCTGATTCGCAAGTACAGGCTGCCGGCCAAGGTGAACCTGATCCCGTTCAACCCGTGGCCGGGCGCGCCCTACGAATGCTCGACGCCCGAGCGGATCAGGGCTTTCTCGAACATCGTGTTCGAAGCGGGCATCTCGGCGCCCGTCCGCACCCCGCGCGGCCGCGACATCGACGCCGCCTGCGGCCAGCTCAAGACCGCGGCAGAGAAGAAGTCGCGCGCCGAACTCGACCGGCAGGCGGAAGAGAAGCTGGCGGCTTTGGGCTGAGGTTGCGCGGTATCCTGCGGAAGCCGGGATCTCGGGCGGCGGAATAACGTAGCTGCCTCAAGCCCCAACCGTCACCCCGGCCTTGTGCCGGGGTCCACCGGGAAGCTGGGCGTAAGTGATGCGGTTCCTGCCGGAACCAATCGTTCAGTATGGCTTGACGCCGTGGACCCCGGCACAGGGCCGGGGTGACGGATTCGAGACAGCTCACGCCAGCGCGTTGGCGGCGATCAGTTCCTTGTACCATTTCGCGCTGAGCTTGGGCGTGCGCTTCTGCGTCGCGAAGTCGACATAATGGACGCCGAAGCGCTTGCCGTAACCGTCGGCCCATTCGAAATTGTCGAGCAGGCTCCACAGGAAATAGCCGACCGCCGGATAGCCCTCGGCCACCGCGCGGTGGAGGTTGGCGATGTAGTTGCGCAGATACATCACGCGGTCGGTGTCCCACACCGCGCCGTCGACGAGCTGATCGTCCGACGAGCAGCCATTCTCCGAGATGTAGATCGCCTTCGGCTTCCACAATTCGCTGACCTGGCGGATCGCCCAGTACATCACCTCGGGTCCGACATAGAGCCAGGGCGAGGCCATGCGCGGCGCCGAACTCGGGTGCGGCAGGAGCTTGTAACCCTTGGCCGAGCCGTCGGCGGCGGCATAGCCCGGCGTGTAGACGTTGAGCGCGACGAAATCGAGCGGGCTGCCGATGATCGCCATGTCGCCCGGCTGCACCTTCGGCGCATTGGCGCCCTCCGCCTGCAGATAGGCGTCGATGTACTTGCCCTCGAGGATTGCGCCGAGGAACATCGCGTTGGCCTCGCGCGTCGCCTTGGCGGCGGCGGCGATGTGCTCGGGAGTTTCGATCACCGGCACGAGGAAGTTGGGGTTCTCGGCGAGCCCGACCTGCGTGCCCGACTTGGCCTTCGCGCGGATCGCCTGCACGCCGAGGCCGTGCGCGAGCACGCCGTGGTGGCGGACCTGGTTGACCTCGGCGGGAGGCAGCTTGAGCCCCGGCGCATGGATGCCGACCTGGTGTCCAAGATCGGTGAAGCAACGGATCTCGTTGGTCGTCATGATGTTGCGGACGCGGTCGCTGAGCTGGCCGGCCATGTACCCGGCATAGTCGGCGAAGGCATAAGCGGTGTCGCGATTCTGCCAGCCGCCCGGGAGCGCCGTCGGCAGATCCCAGTGGAACATGGTGATGTACGGCTCGATGCCGTTCTCGAGCAGATTGTCGACCACGCGCTTGTAGTGATCAACGCCCTTCTGGTTGGGCGTGCCGCGGCCCTCGGGGAAGATGCGCGACCAGGCGAGCGACAGCCGGTACATGCCGACGCCCATATTCTTGAGCAGCTGTGTGTCCTCGGCGTAGCGATGATAGCTGTCGGTCGCGACGTCGCCGGTGTCGCCATTCGCGACCTTGCCGGGGGTGTGCGAGAAGACGTCCCAATTGGTCGGGCCGCGCCCGTCTTCCTTTGCCGCGCCCTCGATCTGGTAGGAGGCCGTCGCGCAGCCCCATTTGAAGCCCTTGGGGAAGCTGCGGCGCGTCGGTGTCGGCGTCTGCACTGGTGCCGCTGCGGCCGAGGCCAGCGGCAGCTCGATCCCGCCCAGCAGCGCGGCGCCGCCTAAAAGCTTCGCCAGGTCGCGGCGCGAAAAATCCGGCATCCTTCTCTCCTCTTTCGATCTTTGTTGACAACGTTATCAATTTTCGCGCGCGGATCGACTCCAAAAGTCTTTCCGGTCCCGGTGGCGCCGCGCCGGGAAATCGCCTAGCGGGAGGCGTGCCGTCTTCGTCCTCCCTCCGATCGTCGCTTGGCTGAGCTTTCGAGCCTGTTGCTCGCAGCCGGTGCGGGCGTGCTCGGCGGGGCGATGAACGCGCTCGCGGGCGGCGGGACTTTCGCGACTTTGCCCGCGCTGATCGCTTTGGGGTTGCCCGCCAATGCCGCCAACGCCACGTCCAACGTCGCGCTACTGCCTGGCGCGGGCGCGAGCGCGTGGGAATATCACGACGAACTCGCTCCGGTCGGTGGCATGTCGGTGCCCGTTTTGGCGGGTATCACCTTTGTCGGCGGGCTGATCGGCAGCGTGCTGCTGGTGCTGACGCCGACCAAGACCTTCGATTTCATCATCCCGTGGCTGTTGCTGATCGGCTTCCTCGCCATGCTGCTGGGGAGGAACGCCTCGGACTGGCTGCGCGCGCGTGTCTCGATCGGGTGGAAGACGCTGATCACCGCGCAGACGTTGCTCGGCATCTATGGCGGCTATTTCGGCGGCGGGGTGGGGCTGATGACCACCGCCGCCTATGGCCTGCTCGCCGGCGCCGATCCGCGCTCGCTCTTCTCGATCCGCACGCTGATGCTGGCGGTCGCCAATCTCGCCGCGGCGATGGTATTCATCACGACCGGGTTGGTGCGCTGGTGGGCCTGCCTGCCGATGCTGCTCGGCGCGATAATCGGCGGCTGGGTCGGGGCGAAGGTGGGGAAGCGGCTGTCGCATCGCGTGGTGCGCGTCTGGACTTTGCTGGTGACGGGGGTGACGACGGTCATCTTCTTCATCCGCGCCTATGGCTGAGGCGCGCTGACCGGCCTATATTCCGGGCGATGGACGCGCCCGCCACCATGGAGCCCGTGCGGGTGATCCGCCGCCACAAGCTGGCGACGCGCATCTGGCATTGGGTCAATGCGGTCGCGGTCATCATCATGATCGGCAGCGGGGCGATGATCTTCAACGCGCATCCGCGGCTCTATTGGGGCCAGTACGGCGCCAATTTCGACCATGCCTGGCTGGAGCTGCCGCGCTTCCCCGGCTGGTTCACCATCCCGGCGACCTATAATCTCGCGCTCGGGCGGCGCTGGCATCTGTTCTTTGCGTTGGTCCTCGCCTTCGCGCTGCTCGCCTTCATGTTGTGGAGCCTCGCCAACCGGCATTTCGCGAAAGACCTGCGGGTGCGTGCTGCCGAGCTCGCGCCGCGACACCTTTGGACTGATTTTAAGGCGCATCTCGCCTTCCGCTTCCACGATCCGGCCAACCCGGGCGCGTACAACATCTTCCAGAAGCTCTCGTACGTCGGCGTGATCTTCGTGCTGCTGCCGCTCGCGATCCTCACCGGACTGGCGCTGTCGCCGGGTATGGACGCGGCCTGGCCGTGGCTGACTGACCTCTGGGGCGGGCGGCAGTCGGCGCGGTCGGTCCACTTCATCGCGGCGAGCCTGATCACGTTATTCGTGGTGGTGCATCTGACGCTCGTGATCCTCGCCGGGCCGATCAACGAGGTGCGATCGATGCTCACCGGCAAGTGGCGCGTGCCCGAGGACGGCGCATGAGCCTGATCCTCACGCGGCGCCGGCTGCTGACCGGGTTGGCGGTAGGCGCGGGCGGGCTGGTCGCCGGCTGCGACGCGATCGGCAACAACGGCACCGCCCGCGACACTCTCTTCCGCGGCGAGGACGTGCACCGTGCGCTCCAGCGCGCGCTGACCGACCGTGCCGCGCTCGCGCGTGAGTTCCGGCCCGAGCAGATGAGCCCGTACTTCCGCACCAACGGCTCGCGGGATCCGGGGACGGTGGATTATGCTGCGTATGTCTCGAACGGGTTCGCGGATTGGCGGTTGCAGGTCGATGGGCTCGTCGCGCATCCGCTGTCGTTGTCGCTGTCGCAGCTCAAGGCAATGCCGCAGCGCGCGCAGATCACGCGGCATGACTGTGTCGAGGGCTGGAGCGCGATCGGCAAATGGCAGGGACCGCGGCTCGCGACGGTCCTCGACGCCGCCGGCCTCTCCAGCCGCGCGCGCTACATCGTCTTCCACTGCGCCGACCGTTCGGGCGGCGTGCCTTATTATGAATCGATCGACCTGATCGATGCCTTCCATCCCCAGACGATCCTCGCCTGGGCGATGAACGACGCGCCGCTGCAGCTGGGGCATGGCGCGCCGGTGCGGCTCAGGGTCGAGCGGCAGCTCGGCTACAAGCACGCCAAATATGTCATGCGGATCGAGGCGGTGGCGAGCCTGGCCGGGATCGGGCAGGGCAAGGGCGGCTTCTGGGAGGATCGCGCCGCATATGACTGGTATGCAGGCATTTGATTTCATGTCCGGGCTGGCGGAGCTACGTATATTTCCCTAGCTAGAGTCCATGGCGCTTATCGACCGGTTTCTCGCGCGGGCCATCACGCGCGGTCAGCTCATCGTCCATCACGCCGACGGCAGTCGGGTCGAATTCGGTTCCCCTGATCCGACGCTCAAGGCGGTTACTTTACGGTTCGGTCCGGGAGTCGCTGCGGCAATCGCGCGCAATCCGGGGCTCGGCAGCGCCGAGGCATGGATGGACGGCAAGCTGCAGATCGAACAGGGGGACATC
>Ga0065165_1001919_pt1 | contig 19855 bp, 20 predicted proteins | sample AraplaMF_Cvi_mMF_FD_63813 | JGI IMG/M metagenome (GOLD analysis project Ga0065165, IMG submission 63813) | Arabidopsis root microbial communities from the University of North Carolina, USA - plate scrape MF_Cvi_mMF (version 2) (version 3) | ecosystem: Host-associated > Plants > Roots >...
TTGGATCCCCAACAGCTAGGGGCCACATAGGCGTTTGGCAACCGGGCGCTGCGTTGCAACTCGACAGCCGAAGGCTTAGCGTCGCGCCGTTCGACATTTCGGGACCCGCATGGAACACATGGACCTTTCAGGCAAGCGCATTCTCCTCATCATTTCCGGCGGCATCGCGGCCTATAAAAGCCTCGACCTGATCCGCCGCCTCCGGGAACGGGGCGCCAGCGTCCGGCCGATCATGACAAAGGCGGCGCAGGAGTTCATCACGCCGCTTGCGGTCGGCGCGCTATCGGCAAGCCACGTCTATGTCGACCTGTTTTCCCGCGAAGACGAGCAGGATGTCGGTCATATCCGCCTGGCGCGCGAGGCGGATCTCGTGATCGTTGCGCCGGCGAGCGCCGACCTGATGGCCAAGATGGCGCATGGCATGGCCAGCGATCTCGCCACTGCGGTGCTATTGGCAACCGACAGGCCGGTGCTGATCGCACCCGCGATGAACCCTAAAATGTGGGCGGCGCCGGCGACGCTGCGCAATGCCCAGACGCTCCGGAACGACGGCATTCATGTCATCGGCCCTGCCCGCGGCGAGATGGCGGAAAGCAACGAGGCGGGAACCGGCCGGATGGCCGAACCGCTGGAGATCGTCGCCGCCGCCATTGCGCTGCTCGACGGCGGCGCCAAACCGCTCACCGGCAAGACGGCGATCGTGACCTCCGGACCGACGCATGAGCCGATCGATCCCGTCCGCTACATCGCCAATCGGTCGTCCGGCCGGCAGGGCCACGCGATTGCCGCCGCGCTCGCGACGCTCGGTGCGCGGGTGACGCTGGTGTCGGGGCCGGTCACCCTGCCCGATCCGGCCGGCATCGAGACGGTACACGTCGAAACGGCGCAGGAAATGCTGGACGCGGTGCTTGCCCGGCTGCCGTCGGACATTGCCGTGATGGTGGCCGCCGTCGCCGACTGGCGCGTCGCGACCGCTTCCGGCCAGAAGATCAAGAAGCAGCCGGGCGAGGCCCCCGCCCCCCTGCAACTGGCGGAAAACCCCGATATCCTGAAGACCGTCGGGCACCATCCGCATCGCCCCACGCTGGTGGTGGGCTTTGCCGCCGAGACCGAGCATGTGGAGACCAATGGCCGCGCCAAACTGGAGCGGAAGGGCGCCGATCTGATCGTCGCCAACGACGTGTCGCCGGAGACCGGCGTCATGGGCGGCAACCGCAACCAGGTGAACATCATCTCCGCGGGCGGCATCGAGGCCTGGCCGGATCTTTCCAAGGACGAGGTGGCCGAAAGGCTGGCGGCGCTGATTGCCGAACGGCTCGGCGGCTGAGACCGGACCGGCTCAGGCCGCTTTGGACAGGCCCTGCGGCTGGAACAGAAGCGCCTGCATGCCTTCGGCCGTCACCTTGACGGCGCTGCCGTCCGGGATTTCGACCCAGGTATCGATCTCGTCGTTCAACGGCTCCGACACGAGGCAGTAGCCGGTGCGGCGGCTGTCGGCGCCCATCGGCGAGGCGTAGAGCGTGGGCGGCCTGTGGTCCGTGGCATAGCGCACGGCATAGAGATCGGTGCCGTCGGAAAAGGCAGCGGTGAACCGCACCAGAACGTCGCCGCCCGCCGCGGCGGACAGCCGCTCGACCTCGGCAATCGCCTGCTCCATCGCCCCCATCGGATCCGCATCGAGCCCCAGTTGCAGGGCCAGCAGGAACAGCAGCTCGGAATCGGTCGTACCCGTGCGGGCATGAAAGAGCTCGTCGGAGAGCAGGGCCTCCATCTTGCGGCGGATGCGGTCGAAGCCGGCGATCTGGCCGTTGTGCATAAACGACCAGTGGCCATGGACGAAAGGATGGCAATTGTCGCGCCGGGTGGCGCCCGTGGTCGCTGCCCTGACATGGGCCAGAAACAGCGGAGACCGGATCTGACGCGCGAGGCTGCGCAGATTGCAGTCGGACCAGGCCGGCAGGATATCACGGTAGCGGCCCGGTTCCGGCCGGTCGCCATACCAGGCGATGCCGAAGCCGTCGCCATTGGTCGCCGTCTTCGCACGGGTGGCGCAATGCGACTGCTCGATCAGCGAGTGGGCGGGCGAGGATACGAGTTCTTCCAGGTAAAGCGGTTCGCCCCGATAGGCAGCCCAACGGCACATCGATCTTTCGCTCCAAATCACCGCGCACGCGGCGTCATCATTATCCAAGGGTCTCGGCAAATGGTTAATGAAAGCTAAATCCCGGAGTTTCATGACGGTTTTTTGGCAAAGCCCGGACGACTTTTTACAAAGGGATGTCGTGCCGTGCGGTTGCCGCGGCGGGAGTGCCGCCTACATTCGGACTTATGTCTTATGAACCCAAGCCGAACCAAGCCGCATCTGATGCCGCCCAATCCGGCAGCGCCCTGCTCCACGATATCGGACAGAACCCAAGTCGATGGGCGCTGTTCCTCGACATCGACGGAACCCTGGTCGATATCGCTGACAAGCCGGACAACATCATCGTTCCCCCTCACCTGGCCGAAAACCTGGGGCGTGTCTCGCAGCTGCTGGACGGCGCGCTTGCGCTGGTCACCGGGCGTGCGCTGGTCTACGCCGACGCCCTGTTTGGAGGCCGGACCTTTCCGATCGCCGGCCTGCATGGCGCGGAACGCCGTTCGCCCTCGGGCACGGTGGATCGCGTCGAAAGTCGTCCCGAATTCGCGGCGCTGAAGCTGCGCATCGAAGAGGGCGTGCGGCAATGGCCGGGCGTTCTGGTCGAGGACAAGGGACTGGCAATCGCGGCGCATTACCGGCAGGCTCCCGAATTGCAGCAGGCGGTCGAAGCCATGATGATCCGCTTCGCGGAACTCGCCGGACCCGATTACACGCTGCAGCGGGGCAAGATGGTGCTGGAGATCCGCCCCGCCCGCGCCAGCAAGGGTGAAGCGGTCAGGGCCTTCCTGTCCGAAGCGCCGTTCCGCGGCCGCCGTCCGATCACCATCGGCGACGACGTGACGGACGAAGCGATGTTCAAGGTCGCCAACGAACTGGGCGGCCACTCGATCCGCATCGACGAAACGGCAGCGCCATCCGTCGCCACCAGCACCCTTCCCTCCGCCGCCGAACTCCGCGCCATACTCGGCGCGCTTGCACAACAGCAGACCCAAGCTGGAAAGGACGCGCCGTGAGCCGTCTTGTCGTCGTTTCGAACCGTGTCACCGTTCCCGAGAAAAGTGGAGCGGCACCTGCGGGAGGGCTTGCCGTCGCCCTCCAGGCTGCGCTTGAGGAGCGTGGCGGCATCTGGATGGGCTGGTCCGGCAAATCGAGCGGGTCCAAGGCTCCGGGGGCGCTCGATATGCGCACCCATGGCAATATCACCTATGCGCTGACCGACCTCACCAAGACCGACGTCGAGGAATATTACCACGGCTTCGCAAACCGGGTGCTCTGGCCCATCTGTCACTACCGGCTCGATCTTGCGGAGTATGGCCGCAAGGAAATGGCCGGCTATTTCAGGGTCAATCGCTTCTTTGCGACGCGGCTCGCGCCCATGCTCAAGGAAGACGACGTCATCTGGGTGCATGACTACCACCTGATCCCGCTTGCCTCCGAGCTGCGCCAGATGGGCTTCAAGAACAAGATCGGCTTCTTCCTGCACATCCCCTGGCCGCCGGCCGACGTGTTGTTCGCCATGCCAGTGCACGAGCAGATCATGCGCGGCCTGTCGCAATACGATTTGATCGGCTTCCAGACGGACTACGATCTCGACAATTTCGCCGGTGGCCTGGTGCGCGAAGGCATAGGCGAACGGCTCGGCGACGCCAGGTTCTCCACATACGGGCGGACCTTCAAGGGCGGCGCCTACTCGATCTCGATCGAGACCAAGACCTTTGCGGAATTTGCCTCCAAGGCGGCCAGCAACAGCATGGTCAAGAAGGCACGCCAGAGCGTCGAGGGACGTGACCTCATCATCGGCGTCGACCGGCTCGACTATTCGAAAGGGATCACCCAGCGCATCGACGCCTTCGAGACCTTCGTCACCTTGAACCCGAACTACCAGAACAAGGTGACCTATCTGCAGATCACGCCGAAATCCCGGTCGGAAGTGCCGGAATACGAGCAGATGCAGCGGACGGTCGCCGAACAGGCGGGGCGGGTAAACGGGGCGCTCGGCACCGTCGACTGGGTACCGATCCGCTATGTCAACCGCTCCATCGCGCGACCGCTTCTTGCCGGCCTCTACCGGCTGGCCAAGATCGGCCTGGTGACGCCGCTGCGCGACGGCATGAACCTGGTCGCCAAGGAATATGTAGCGGCGCAGGACCCCGAAGATCCCGGCGTTCTCGTGCTATCGCGGTTTGCGGGCGCGGCCCGGGAGCTGACCGGCGCGCTTCTCGTCAACCCTTACGACATCGAAGGCACGGCGCATGCGATTGCCCGTGGCCTGACCATGTCGCTCGACGAGCGCAAGCAGCGCTGGGAAAAGATGATGGAGCATCTCATCAAGTACGACATCAACCGCTGGTGCGACGATTTCCTGAAAGACCTGGTCTCGGAAGATCCGCCTGCCTTACCGAAGGCCTGACGGTCTGCGTCTTCATCAGGCGGTTTCGAGCAGGCGGCTGCGCAACCTTTCGAACAACTGGTCGCCATCGAGCCGGCTCGGATCAAAGCCGCTCGATGCGGCGAGGTCCGCCACTTCGTCCGAGGCTTCCTCGGGCCGGCCGGCATAGGCCATGGACCAGTTGTCGAACGTCCGCTGCGCGACCGGGGCGAATTCGACTAGCTGGACATCGCCATGGCGGGCGTCCTGCTGGATGCGCTCGAACGTCGCCTCGACTGCGGCCTGGGGACCCTCGAGCACCTGGACGAAATATCCAACGCTGAACATGAGGGCGCCGGTGACGCCGACCATGACGTTGTTGCTGCGGCTTTTTTCCAGAATGCTGTTCAGACCTTGAGCAATCTCCGAGGAGGGAAGACGGTTTTCGCTGAAATAAACGAGGCGGTAATCGGTCATGATGCTTTTCCTTCTCCTGCGGTTGCTGCCGAGGCGATCAGCGCCTCTGCCATGTCGGGCGCCAGCGGGCGCCCCGTTAAATATCCCTGGACCTGCTTGCAGCCGTTCTGGCGGATGGAGGCAAGCTGCTCCTCCGTTTCCACGCCCTCGGCGATGATCGACAGCCCGAGGCTGGAGCCCAGTGCCGAGACCGCCCGGACGATCGCGATGCCGTCCGGACTTGCCGGCAGGTTGCGCACGAAGGACTGGTCGATCTTGATCTTGTCGAAGGGGAATTGCTGCAGATAGCTGAGCGACGAGTAGCCGGTGCCGAAATCGTCCATGGCGAAGCGTAGGCCGAGCGCCTTCAGCTGCCGGAAGATGTTCATCACCGGTTCGCTGTCGAGGAGGAGTGCCCCCTCCGTCACCTCCAGCTCGAGCCGCGACGGGTCCAGTCCGGAATTCTTCAAGGCGGACGTGACGATGGCCACGATGTTGGGGCTGCGAAACTGAAGCGGCGAGATGTTGACCGAGATCGACAGCGGCAACGGCCACTCCGCGGCAGCCTTGCAGGCTGCCCGAATGACCCATTCGCCGATCGGCACGATCAGGCCGAGCTCTTCGGCAAGCGGTATGAAATGCGCCGGCGAGACCGGACCGCGTTTCGGATGATGCCAGCGCAGCAAGGCCTCGAATCCGATCAGCCGACGTCCATCGATCTCATATTGCGGCTGGTAGGCGAGCGAGAACTCGCGCAGTACCAGCGCCTGGCGCAGATCGATCTCCAGCAGGCGCGCCTGTTCAAGCTCCTCACGCATCGCATCGGTGAAGACCTGGATGCCGTCGCCGCCATCGGCCTTGGCCTTCAGCAGCGCGAGCCGGGCGTTGCGCAGCTGGTTTTCCGGCGGGTCTGCCGGGTCCAGGTGAGCAAGCCCGATGCTCGTGCCAACATGCGCCGACTGGCCATCGATAAGGAAAGGACGGGCGACCATCTCCAGCAGCCGACCAGCCATGGCCGTAGCGGCCTCGCTATCGGCCCTGAGCATAACCGCGAACTCGTCGCCGCCGACCCGCGCCATGACAGCATCTGCAGGAACAAGGCCAACAATGCGGCCCGAAACCTTCTGCAGCAGCTTGTCGCCGGCCAGATGTCCGAGCATGTTGTTGACGGAGGTCAACCGATCGAGCCCGATGTAGAGAAGGGCCGCGGGTTCCCCGGACTGCACCATGGCCGCGATTTCCCTCAGCATGGCAGGGCGAGCCAGCAATCCGGTCAGCGGGTCGCGCTCCTGCGCGCGCATCGCCTCCACATAGGGGGTGATATCCGACCACTCGACGAGGGTGCCGCCGGCGACGGGACCGGCGACCATCAGGATAGAGCGGCCGTCCAAAAGCTTGAAACACTCCGTCGCCTCGGCGTTTTCCGAGGCGAGTGCGCGGACAATCTGCCCGGCCGTGCCACTGGCAATCTTCCCGAGCTTCTCGGCCCTGCCAAGGAGGTCTTCGATCAGGGCGCCTTCCGGCGATGCGCCCAGGAGCAGGTGCTGCGCCGCCGTGTTGGCATGGACGACGCGACCGTCCGCGGCAAGCCTGACGACCGCCGTCCTCAGGTCGAGCGGCTCCATAACTCCAACTTCGGCCTTCATCATCCAACCTTCGGCGTCAAGCTCTTTAAAACCGAAGTCTAACATTCAAGTTACAACATCAGGTTAAGGCTCGGCCCCAGGATGCATCAGCGATAGCGCTAATGCCTTGCACTGCACCGCCAACGGGCGTACCCAGAGGTCCATCTGGAGATGAAGTCATGCCCCCCGAAGTTGTCACCCCTCAGCAAATCGCGAGCACGCACGCCCTGATCCGTGACCACGTGCGCCACACGCCGGTGCTGCGGGCCGACATGCGCGACTTCGGCGGCACCCCGCTGCCGGTCGACCTGAAACTGGAGCTCCTGCAGCACTCCGGGTCGTTCAAGGCGCGAGGCGCCTTTGCAAACCTGCTGACCCGATCCGTGCCTGCCGCGGGCGTGGTGGCTGCGTCGGGCGGCAATCACGGAGCAGCCGTCGCCTACGCCGCAAGGCAGCTCGGCATCGCCGCGACGATCTTCGTCCCGAGCGTTTCGTCGCCCGCCAAGATCGAACTGATCCGCTCCTATGGGGCTGCGCTCGTCGTGGGCGGAGACCGCTATGCGGATGCCCTCGCCGCAAGCGAGATCCACGCCGCGGAAAGCGGCGCCATGCCCGTTCATGCCTATGACCAGCCCGAAACGCTGCTCGGCCAGGGGACGCTCGGCAAGGAGATCGAGGAAGACCTGCCGCAGATCACCACGCTTCTGGTGGCGGTGGGGGGCGGCGGGCTGATCGGCGGGATCACCTGCTGGTTCACGGACCGCATCAAGATCGTCGCGGTGGAATCGGACGGCGCACCGACGCTGTTCGAAGCTCTCAAGGCGGGACGCCCCGTGGATGCCCCGGCAGGCGGCATCGCCGCGGATTCGCTGGCGCCGAAACGGATCGGCGAGCTGGTCTTCCCGCTCGCGCAGAAGTACCTGCAGCCGCCAGTGCTGGTGACCGACGACGACATCCGACGGGCGCAACAGGCCCTGTGGGACGGCATGCGCATCGTTGCCGAGCCCGGCGGGGCGGCGGCCTTTGCGGCATTGCTTTCCGGTCGCTACGTGCCGCAACCGGGTGAGCGCGTCTGCGCCCTCATCTGCGGCGGCAATACGACAGCGGTCAAATTCGGCTGATCGACCGATCCCGACATGCCCAGCGGACGTGTTCCCTTCAAAATTGAATGATTTCGGTCATCCGGCGTTAGAACAAGAGCTGCATCATTGCGGCAGTCCAATCTGGAGTTGTTCCTTGCGCCCTTACCTCAGTGCTTCCAGCTTCGCGCGACTGTTCGCCCTGCGGCTGGCGCTGGTGATTGCGGCAACGATCTTGTTTCCCTTTCTCGTCTACGGGCTGATCCAGGCGACCGGCGCGCAGAAGGTCTCGGGTGCCTCCGGCGCGCTGGCCGTGGTGCTGGGCGTCTATCTCAAACCTCTGATCTTCGTCCTTTTCGCTGCCTCGCTCGCCAGGATTTCGGTTCGGCGCGCGACGGCCTCCGGGTTGCCCTGGGTGGCAGGTGCCCTGATCGTAGTGCTGGTTCTCTGCGACTGGCAGTTCGGCGTCGTCTTCGGCGCGCACTGGGGCGTCGCTTTCTCGCTTGGCGTCCTCAGAGCCAGCGCGACCTCGCTGCTGGTCGCACTGATCGCGGTGGTAACGCTGATTTTCGTTCGCGACAGAACTGAGACGATGCCGCAGGACTGGCCGCTTGCCTGCCGCCTCTGGATGTCGCTTCTGACCGCCCTGACGATCCTCGGCCTTCCCGGCCTTGCCCCACTGTTGTTGTGGCTGCCTGGCATGGGCACCGTCGTGATCCTGTTTCTGAAGCTGAAGCTGTGGCTCTCGATGATCTATCTCTACCCGACGATCCTGCTGGCCACGTTTTGCGCGGCCTCGGTCTATCTGGTCGTCGTCAGCCGCAGCGCGCCGGGTGGAGATATCGGCGTTGCGGCGTCAAAGCCGCTGCAGCCTCTCTCCACGGGTCCGGCGGGCAACCGCTACAGCCGCTCGCCAAATGCCAGGTTCGGGCGGCGGGCCTAGCGTGCTGCGAGGCCTTCCCTTGGGCATGATCCGGCGATAGTGCTGGGCGATGTTCCAGCTAGAGCAGCCCGCCACCTTCGAGCAGTCCATCAAGAAAAGCCGGTTTCTCGCTATGGCGCTTGCGGTTGCGAGCGAGGACGAGGCGAAGGCGGCGATCGCCGCCCATCGCCATGCCGACGCGACACACAATTGCTGGGCCTGGCGGGTCGGACAGGCCTACCGCTTTTCCGATGACGGGGAGCCGAGCGGAACGGCGGGCAAGCCCATCCTTGCGGCGCTTGACGGACAATCGCTCGACAGGACGGTGGTCATCGTCACCCGCTGGTTCGGCGGCATATTGCTGGGCAGTGGGGGTTTGATGCGTGCCTATGGCGGCACCGCTGCCGCCTGCCTGAGAAGCGCCAGCCTGCTCGAAGTCAAGCCCTCGGTCGAGGGCGTCGTCTCACTCGACTTCGCGGATCTGGCGCGGGTCAAGGCCAGGCTGCAGGTCATGGACGATCTGACGATCACCGGGGAAAGTTTCCGAGATACCGGCGCCGACCTTACCATCCGGCTGCCGGAAGGGGAGATCGAGGCCGTGTCTCAAATGGTCCGCGACCTGACCAGCGGCCGCGCAGCGCTGTCGACCGATTAGAGATCACGCCGCCTTGGCGACGTGATACTCCTTGATCGCGACCATCTTGATCGCCGGGTAGCGTTCGGACTCGTAACGCAACGAGAACGAATCCTGGGCCAGGAATACCGGGTCGCCGTCGAGGTCGCGGGCGATATCGCCCCGCTTCACCGTCAGGAATTTTTCCAGCTCCGCCGGCTGGTCCGACGAGATCCACCGGCAGATGGAGAAGCGCGACATTTCAAACGACACCGGCAGCGTGTATTCCGCCGAAAGCCGTTCCTTCAGGACGTCGAGCTGCAGGGCGCCGACCACGCCGACGATAGCGGGCGAACCGTCTTCCGGCGAGAACAGCTGCACGACGCCTTCTTCGGCCATCTGCTGCAGCGCTTCCTTCAGCTTCTTCGCCTTCATGGCATCTTCCAGCCGCACGCGGCGCAGGATTTCCGGCGAGAAGTTGGGCACGCCCTGGAAAACGAGCGATTCCCCTTCCGTCAGGGTATCGCCGATGCGCAGCGTGCCGTGGTTGGGGATGCCGACCACATCGCCCGCATAGGCCGTATCGGCCAGCTGGCGCTGCGAGGCAAAGAAGAACTGCGGGGCGGTCAACCCCATCAGCTTGCCGGTGCGGGCAAGCTTGGCCTTCATGCCGCGCTCCAGCTTGCCCGAGCAAATGCGGGCAAAGGCGATACGGTCGCGGTGGTTCGGGTCCATGTTGGCCTGGATCTTGAAGACGAAGGCCGTCATCTTTTCTTCGGACGCATGTACCTTGCGGATATCGGCGACCTGGTCGCGCGGCGGCGGAGCGAAGTCGCTGAGCGCGTTGATGAGATCGCGCACGCCGAAATTGCGCAGCGCCGAGCCGAAGAAGACCGGCGTCATGTGACCCTCCAGGAAGGCTTGCCGGTCGAAGGGGCGGCAGGCTTCGCGGGCAAGCTCCAGCTCGCCGACGAAGGTCTCGCGTTCGTTTTCGGGCAGGTGGTCGGCAATGCTCTGCGGGCCGTTGACCGCCAGTGGCTCCACCTGGGTGTCGCTGCCACGGAACGTGTTGTCTGCGAGATTGTAGGAACCGCAGAAGCTCTTGGCGCGTCCGACCGGCCAGGTGACGGGTGCCGTATCGAGCGCCAGCTTTTCCTCGACCTCGTCGAGAATCTCGAACGTGTCGCGCGCTTCACGGTCCATCTTGTTGACGAAGGTGATGATCGGGATGTCGCGCATGCGGCAGACCTCGAACAGCTTCAGCGTTCTGGGCTCGATGCCTTTCGCTCCGTCGATGACCATGACCGCGGCATCGACAGCCGTCAGCGTGCGATAGGTATCGTCGGCAAAGTCCTCGTGGCCGGGCGTATCGAGGATGTTGAAGACATTGCCGTCATACTCGAAGGTCATCACCGAGGTGACGACGGAAATGCCGCGCTCGCGCTCGATCTTCATCCAGTCGGATCGCGTCTGGATGCGGTCCTTTTTTGCCTTGACCTCGCCGGCCAGCTGGATGGCGCCACCAAACAGCAGCAGCTTTTCCGTAAGCGTGGTCTTGCCCGCGTCCGGGTGGGCGATGATGGCAAAGGTGCGACGGCGGGAGACCGCCTCGGCAATGGTTTCCGGCATGGAGAAAGATCCTTCGAGTTGCGGCGTATCTAGCGACTCGACGCCCAATATGCAATTCACCTGCCGTAGCCAGGAGTATTCCCATGCGCGATATCATCGGCCCAACGCTCAAGCTCATCCGCCTGCCGCACGGCGAAGGTCTGCACCTGCCCGCCTACGAGACGTCTGGCGCGGCGGGCATGGACCTCAGGGCAGCCGTGGACGAGGGCGAACCGCTGGTGCTTGGCCCTGGCAAGCGCGCGCTCGTTCCCACCGGCTTCGTGTTCGAAATACCGGAGGGCTTCGAGGCGCAGGTGCGGCCGCGTTCGGGGCTTGCCTTCAAGCACGGCGTCACCTGCCTAAATACGCCCGGCACGATCGACAGCGATTATCGCGGCGAGGTGAAGGTGCTGCTGATCAACCTCGGCGACGCGGACTTCACGATCGAGCGCGGCATGCGGATCGCCCAGTTGGTGATGGCGCCGGTGACGCAGATGCGGGTTTTGGAGGGGACCGAGGCGACATCGACGCTGCGCGGCGCCGGCGGCTTCGGCTCGACTGGCGTCTAGCAAGAGAGCTCGGGGAGACCACCCATGACACTGACATCCTTGATCACCTATGCGCTGGCGCTGTTCATCGCCGCTGCTATTCCCGGTCCGGGGATGACGGCGATTGTCGCCCGGGCGCTCGGTTCCGGCTTTCGGCCCACCCTGTTCATGGGGCTCGGCCTCATCCTGGGCGATCTGGTGTACCTGACGGCCGTCGTGCTTGGGCTTGCCATCGTCGCGCAGAACTTCACGACACCCTTCCTGATCATCAAATATCTGGGCGCCGCCTACCTTTGCTACATCGCGTGGAAGCTATGGACGGCCGGACTTCTGCGGCAGGACATCAGGGCCGAGGCCGGCGCGAAGGCCGGCACGGCTTTCCTGTCGGGCCTGCTCGTCACCCTCGGCAACCCGAAGACCATGCTGTTCTACGTGGCGCTGGTGCCGACCCTCATCCCGCTGTCCGACGTCGGCCCGCGCGACTATGCCGTCCTCGTCGCCACGACCTTCGCCGTGCTGATGGCGGTGCTGCTGCCCTATATCCTGCTCGCTTCCAAGGCCCGGGAGCTTCTGAAGAAACCGAAGGCCTTGCAGGGTCTCAACCGGTCGGCCGCTGCCATCCTTGCGGGGACGGCCGCCTATATCGTCGCGCGCTAAGCGATATGGATCCTGATGGCGGCCTTGAGAGCCGCCATCAAGGATTATGCCGGATCAGTGCTCGCGACGGCTGATCTCGAACAGGAACCAGGTCCGGCGCTCTGTCTGGTCGATCCAGTTTTCCAAGAGGCTGGCCGTGGCGACATCGTCGTGCTCATCGCAGAGACTGTGGGTTTCGCGCATGAAGCCCAGCAGCTGCCTGTTGTCCTCGCGCAGTTCCGCAATCATGTCGTCCGGCGTGACGAAATCGGCGTCATTGTCCTCAAGGCGGGAAAGACGCGAGGCATGACCGATCGAGCGGAGCGTCGTGCCGCCGATCTTGCGGGCGCGCTCGGCCAGATCGTCGGTCATGGCGAAGATCTGCTCGCCCTGTTCGTCGAGGAGAAGGTGGTAATCGCGAAAATGCGGTCCCGACATGTGCCAATGAAAGTTCTTGGTTTTCATATAAAGCGTAAACACATCGGCCAGCAGCGTGGTCAGTGCCGCGGAAATATCGGCAACGGCATTGGCGCCGAGGCCGGACGGGGTGTTGAGCGCGGCGGTCTTGCGCGTCTTGACGTCAGAATTAGACATGAGTTCGAACCTTTCATGATCCGGGGCACGACCGCGACGGCGGTCGAGCGTTAAGGTGCGCCTGGCATCGCGGAATTCAATGCGTAGCCGGCCCGCATCCGGGAATCTTTGAGGATCCCGCCATATCCGGACGGTTTGCATCGACCTTGCCCAGGGAATGCCGACAACCGTTCCAGCAGGCTGGCGTCGCACCCCCTTTCACCCTATCTTTGCAGCAGCGCATTTCATGGGGGGATCCACATGTCGACGAAGCCCGGCCGCGGCCGCATCTACTCATCGATCACCGAAACCATCGGCGACACGCCGATCGTGCGGCTCGACAAGCTTGCCCGCGAAAAGGGCGTCAAGGCAAACCTCCTCGCCAAGCTGGAATTCTTCAACCCGATCTCGTCCGTCAAGGACCGCATCGGAGTCGCCATGATCGAAAGCCTGGAAGCCCAGGGCAGGATCACGCCCGGCAAGACCACGCTGGTCGAGCCGACCTCCGGCAATACGGGCATCGCGCTTGCGTTCGCGGCAGCGGCCAAGGGGTATCGGCTGATCCTCACCATGCCGGAAAGCATGTCGATCGAACGACGCAAGATGCTCGCTCTGCTCGGGGCCGAACTGGTGCTGACCGAGGCGCCGAAGGGCATGAAGGGCGCCATTGCTAGGGCCGAGGAGCTCGCCGCCTCGATACCGGACGCCGTCATTCCGCAGCAGTTCGAAAATCCCGCCAACCCGGAAATCCACCGGCAGACCACTGCCGAGGAAATCTGGAACGACCTGGACGGCAAGATCGATATCTTCGTGTCCGGCATCGGCACGGGCGGCACCATCACCGGCACCGGCCAGGTCCTCAAGAGCCGCAATCCGCAGCTGAAGATCATCGCCGTCGAGCCGGAAGAGTCGCCGGTGCTTTCCGGCGGGCAACCCGGGCCGCACAAGATCCAGGGCATCGGCGCGGGCTTTGCGCCAAAAATCCTCGACACCCACATCTATGACGAGGTCGTCACCGTCAACAGCACCGAGGCGCTGCAGATGGCCCGGCTGGTGGCGCGCCTCGAGGGGGTGCCGGTCGGGATTTCCTCGGGGGCGGCCCTGACGGCGGCGATCGAGATCGGGTGCCGCGAGGAAAATGCCGGCAAGAACCTGGTCGTCATCATTCCCTCGTTTGCCGAGCGCTACCTCTCGACCGCGCTGTTCGAAGGACTGGGAGAATAGACGCGGTCGTCGCCGACGATTTTGCCTGCGGTCCGCCTCAAGCACGCGATCGGTTGCGTTGACGCCTGATTTTCTACGTCCTCCGGCGATCCCGGACACACCCGGCTGAGTTGCTTGTCCATCAAAAGCCGCTCAACTAGGGTCTTCACAAAATCGTGTTGACAGCCTATCGAGCCCCATGCGCGCCTATTTCGATACCCTGCCGGCATTTGCCGCTGTTCAGAAGAACTTGTCCAGCAAGGACAAGGTCGTCACCTATGGCGCGAGCCTCGTGGTGTTCCTCGTCGCGCTGGCGCTGAGGGCCTGGCTCGACCCGTTGATGCCGGCGGGCTTCCCCTTCCTCACCTTCTTTCCCGCCGTCGTCATCTGCGGCTTCGTGTTCGGCGTGCGGCAGGGCATTCTGGTCTCCGTGCTTTCGGGCCTCGCCGCCTGGTTCTTCTTCATTACCCCCTACCGCTTCGACCTATCGGCCGGCACGCTGGTGGCGATGGGGCTCTACGTCTTCGTCATCATCACCGATCTCACCCTGATCCACCTGATGATGGCCGCCTACCGGGCGGAAATCGCCGCACGGCAGGAAACCCAGCGGCTTGCCGACAACCAGGAAGTCATGGCGCAGGAGCTTGACCACCGGCTGAAGAACATCTTCGCCACGATCAACGCGATCATCAGCCTGTCCTTGAAGAATGCCTCCAGCGCCGAGGAACTCGCCGCGCGGCTGCGCGACCGGCTGACCGCACTCGGCCGCTCCAATCTCCTGCTGCGCGGCCTGCGCGAGGGCGAGGACGTTTCGCTGCAGGCGGTCATCTTCCAAGCGCTCGAACCCTTCTCGATTGTCGGCACGCCGCGCTTTTCCGCCTCCGGACCGCGGGTGCCGATCGGTGGGCAGACGGTGGTCGTGCTCAGCCTCATCCTTCACGAGCTGGGCACCAACGCTGCGAAATACGGCGCGCTCAGCGTCAGCACCGGTCATATCGACCTTGCCTGGCGCCTGGAGCAGCCTGCCGGCGAGGAAAGCAGGCTCGTGATCGAATGGCGCGAGACCGGCGGGCCGGTCCCCGTGCTGCGCGAAAACGGCACCGGCGGTTTCGGTTCGACCCTGATGAAGCGGATGATCTCCGGCGTGCGCGGTCAGACGGACTCGAGCTACCCCGAAACCGGTGCGATCATCCGCATGTCGCTGCCGACCGACATGCTCGGCCCGACCGAAATCCCGATTGCCCCCTGACATCCTGCAACCCGGTCAGCCGGGCATCCTGGCAGCCGGATAGTCTGGAGTCGGGCAGCCGGGCAGCGCCTCTCCGCCCCAGGCGGAGGGCAAGCCATCGGTCATCATCTGCCAGCCCATCCTTAAGCTCAACAGGCCCGGGCGCAGGCCTACGCCGCCGGCGCCAGGCGTTCGCTCGCCATGCGGTAGGAAATCGCCTCGGCAAGGTGGATGCGTCCGACGCGATCCTTGCCGTCGAGATCCGCCAGCGTCCGGGCAACCTTCAGGACCCGGTGATAGCCGCGGGCGGAGAATTTCAGTTTTTCGGCGGCATCCCGCAGCAGCTGAAGCCCGCCCGCATCGGGTTCCGCGATCTGCTCGATCAGTGCCGTCGAGCAGCGGGCATTGGTCACCGCCGTTCCGGCCCCTGCCCGCTCGAAGCGTTCCCGCTGCCTGTCGCGCGCAGCCGCGACCCGCCGGGCAATGTCCGCGCTCTTTTCGGCCGGCGCAGGCCTGATGAGGTCCATGGCCGAAACGGCCGGCACGTCGATGCGGATATCGATGCGGTCCATCAGCGGCCCGGAAATGCGCGCCTGATAGTCCGAGGCGCACCGCGGTCCCCGGGCGCAGAAGTGGCCGGGCTCCCCCGCCATGCCGCACCGGCAGGGGTTCATGGCGGCCACGAGCTGGATGCTCGCCGGATAGGAGACGCGGTGATTGGCCCTTGCGATGACGCATTCGCCGCTCTCCAGCGGCTGGCGAAGCGCATCGAGCACCTGTGGCGAAAACTCGGGGAATTCATCCAGAAACAGCACGCCGTGATGGGCAAGCGATGCCTCCCCTGGCCGGGCTCTCAGCCCGCCACCGACGAGCGCCGCCATGGTGGCGGAATGGTGCGGCGCCCGGTAGGGCCGCCGGTCCGACAACCGGCCGCCGGAGAGCTGCCCTGCAATCGAGTGGATCATCGAGACTTCCAGCAGCTCGGCGGCGCCGAGCGGCGGCAGGATGGAGGGAAGCCGCGCGGCCAGCATGGATTTGCCGGAGCCGGGCGGCCCGACCATCAGCAGATTATGCTACATTAATTGCAATCAGATTGTGTTAGGGTGATTCATGCCTAAGGTCTTCTCATACATACGCTTTTCATCACCTGAACAAGCGAAAGGTGACTCGCTACGTCGTCAGACCGAAAAGGCGGCCGAATGGTGCGAGAAGCGAGGTCTAACGCTCGACAACTCGCTGAGAGATTTGGGCGTCAGCGCATATCGTGGTGCGAACCGCGACATGGGTGCCTTAAGGTCATTTCTTCAGCTTGTCGAGAAAGGCGAGATTGAAAAAGGCTCCATCCTGGTTGTTGAGTCGCTTGATCGGATATCTCGCGAAGCTGTGCTTGACGCCGCTGCCCGCCTCTTTGACCTGATCCGGGAAGGTATCACGGTGGTCACTTTGAGTGACGGCCAAGAGTATTCCGCCGAGCGCTTGCGCGACGACTGGACCCCACTGATTGTCAGTATCGCCATCATGGCGCGCGCGCATGAAGAATCAAAGATTAAGGGAAAGCGGGTCGGTGAAGCCTGGGCGAAGAAAAAGGAGGCGGCTAGAGCAGAGGGGAAGCCTTTAACGTCTCGTTGCCCGGAGTGGCTTCGTATCGAAAATGGTCAGTTCGTACTACGGCCAGACCGGGTGGAAACGGTCCAGCGGATTTTTGCCGAAACCATAGCGGGCCACGGCAGGCGGACCATCGTGAAGGCTCTTAACCGGGATAACGTCCCCACATTCCGGGGTAAGGTTGGCTGGCAAGAATCCAGTGTCGCGAAGATCGTCACGAGCCGCATGGTCCTGGGAGAATACCAGCCTCACTGTGGCACTCATAAAGCTCGCAATCGAAAGCCGGAGGGTGAACCGATCAAGGACTATTACCCGCCCATAGTCAATGAAGAGACCTATTGGCGAGCACAGCGAGCTTTAGAGGGTCGACTTGTTGGTGGGGGACGAAAAGGTTCGTCTGGAAGCCACATGCTGCAAGGGATTGCCAAATGCGCTGAATGCGGCAGTCCCATGCACATCATAAACAAGGGTGCCCCTCCGAAGGGCGGTATTTACTACCGATGCTCATCGGCACGCCGTGCAACCGGGTGTGCGAATGAAAAACTCTATCGGGTCGACCATGCCGAAGACTCTCTCCTTACAATACTTACAACGTTCTTCCCGGACCTCCTGAAAACTAATGCCGGAGAGGTTGAAGCAGTGTCCATCCTCGAACCTTTGTTGGCAAAACTGGAGGATCGACAACAGGCGCGTGACCGTCTTCAGCGCCTCGCTGAGGCCGTGGATTTTGATGATTCAACGCTCTCTCGGTACAAGGCGATTGTCTCGGAAATCAAAGAGCTTAAGAAAAACATCCGAGAAGCGGAAGCCGAAGAACGGAAAACGCAGACCAGACCAGATATCGAGGCCCGCCTCGCTCAGGTGGAGCTTTTGAATAATAAGCTCAAGCAAGCTGATCAAGGCGAAAGGGCAGCGTTTAAAACCCGACTTAACGAGGCGCTACGAAATGTTTTAACTCAGGTTAAATTCTCGCAGAGGCTTGGCGCAGTCATGGAAATGCCTCGGGTAATGCTTCTGGAAATAAACCGAACAGGTGGGTACGTGATCTTAAACAGCCCAGACTCGACCCAGGCAATGCTCGATAATAATCCGAGCCACACGATGATAGAGACATTCGTTGGTAGAAAACTGGAACATCACAATCGTGATGTCGGCCTGTATTACAGTAAGCTCCATACCAGCGACCATAAGGATCAGGCCGCTTTCGAAGCAGCACAGGCGGCTAAGCGGAAAGCATAGAACGGCTTGATCACATTATACTCTGATCCTGTCGAACGCCCGCAGGCCGTCCCTTTGGATTTCCCGCTTCAACTCTGCCGCCGCTCCGGGCAACCGGCTTCTGCGAACAAGGCGCTTCTCAGCGCTTCCGTGCGACTGCACGTAGATCGATGCGATATAGCAGATCAGGCCGCCCCTATCATGCTGATGGTGGATTTCCTCAATGATGACATTAACCGTCAACCCTCTTATTTTCGTGATCGTCTGACGCATTGAAATATCCGCTTAACAACTGAATTCATTGAGAAATGTATAGCAAAAATCGGGATTCTTGAGAATCCCTTCGTCAGACATTATGTCGGTGATGAGATAGCGTCCGTTAACCAGATCGGTCGGATTTAATTAAGTTTTAGAAGGGATTGTTTGCCTCGCTGTCGGGTGCCGACCGGAGCGGGAGGGCTGTCAGGCATAATCTGCCGGGGTGGTGCGGCCCGCAGCCGTAGGCGAGGACACGGCCCGGACGATTGTGCTTGATAGACCGGAGCGACCCAATCCTACCGCAACCGGACAGGGATAGAAGGCCCAGGGCCGCAAGCCCCTGTCCGGACTAGCCCACCGGCAATGAGGGTGGGGGCGGGCAAGGCCGCAGGCCGCGACAGGGGGCAGAATCCCCCGCGAGAACATCGCTGTCGATTTTCTCTTATATTCTCAGGAAATGTCACTAACTGGACCGTGTCGGCTGTTTTTTTAAGGAGTAAGCGGCATGTTAGCATTCAGTGATTTTCGTGACGGACCTGCGGGCGACCTGTGCAAACGGGTTGGCCATCCGTTGGCGGGCGTCCCGTCTTGGTCTGCGTTCGCGTCACATTTTCAGCACGTGAACAAAAGGACTGAAGGAGCGCTTGTTGAACGCCTAATGGGCTTTCCCGCATCGTCAGGTGAGACCGCACTGATCATGGCCATCCTCCACGCGGCGGATTACTCCCGATTTGCGGACGACCTTGCAGGTGGCAAGGCGTGGCACCTTTTGGAATACGCCCACGATGACTACGCCGCTGCTGTCGCTGCTGCAATCTTTCGCCGGGATTATTCCATTTCGCCAGACAGCGAGGTCGGCAATGATTGAGATTCCACCGCTTGATATGCTCGACAGGGACGCTGAAGCGCGACTTATCCACAGCCTGTGGAATGCGTCATTTCGATACGAGGTGCGCTTCCACGATATTAATGATGCCGGTTGCGGTAAGTCGCCCGTCTATACCAGCATATGGGAGTCAGAGGCTTATCCCAACATCGGTATTGCCCTTGTCTCGATTGACACCCGAAGCCAACATGCTGGCCGCTACACTTACATAGAGGACGCTTGGAAAGACGAGCTTAGCAGGTACAAGTCGTCGTATGATGGCAGTGGAGATTACAAGGTCGTCCGTCGTTACCTGATCAGCAGCGTTTATAGCGGCGAAGAGAAATACCCCATGATGTTCGCGGCATCCAATCGACGATTGATAGAAGATATCTTTGATCCCGGTGCGGGCCTATGCCGGATCGAGTTTTGCGATTGACGCCGACCATTTTTCACCTGAGCATTAGAAAACCGCCATCAACGGGTTGGCCCCCTCCGGCGGTTTTCTAAGGATTGTTCGATAATGATGAACGATATATCTGATATTGTAAATCCCCCGTTGACGGCTGAGTGAGCGTCGGGCTGGCACATAGCCCAGCCCAGAACACCCAGACAGACGATTTTCCCAAAAGAAATGTTGACATTAATCCGGGGTCACACCGTTCCGGTCGTGTCAGGTCAAAAGACCACTCTGTTTTCAAACTCTTTGATGATCCCTTAGCCGCGCCTGTCATCGATCCTTTTGAGGATGGCGAACGGGCCGTTCGCGCTGCCGTTTCCAAAGTTCTTGGTGCCGCCAAGGCAAGGCCGCAGGCCGCGCAGCAGCCAGCCGGAACGGATGGCCTCGGAAGTGGAGGAGCTACGGTTCCACACCTTGGAAGTGGAGGAGCTACGGTTCCACACCTTGGAA